>Ga0315268_10005771_pt1 | contig 13250 bp, 14 predicted proteins | sample C1_top_MG_FD_204535 | JGI IMG/M metagenome (GOLD analysis project Ga0315268, IMG submission 204535) | Sediment microbial communities from Yellowstone Lake, YNP, Wyoming, USA - C1_top | ecosystem: Environmental > Aquatic > Freshwater > Lake > Sediment | place: USA: Wyoming | collected 2017-08-01 | reverse complement strand
CCGTTCCGGTAGAAAGCGAGCCTCGTGGATGGCGGTGCGGATCAAGGCGCTCCTGGACGACAGGAAATGCAAGATCTGGGACAAGTACGCCAAGGTCTCGCGGGGCATTCGCGGAGGCGATATCGCGCTCTTGTGTCCAACTCACAGCTTGGTCGACCAGTACGCAGAGGTCTTGCGGGCGCTCGGGATACGCACACGGATCGAACAGGACGGCTGGTACGGGTCCGGGGAGGTCCAGATTCTCCTTCACGCCCTCGAATACATCGCGGACGCCGACGACCGGCATGCCGCGCTCTACCTGGCGGTAACGGAACTCGGGAACCAACCCCTCGAGTCCGCGCTCGGTTCCCTCCGGCGCGGCGAGTCCTTGACCGACCCGCTGCTGGAGTTGCTGGATCCGGTGAGGGCCGCGGCCGCGGACAAGACCATCGAGACCCTGGTCTCCGAGGTGATAGTCGCGCTGGATCTCTACGGAAAGGCGTCCCTATGGCCCGATGCCGCTCAGGCGCGCGCCAACATTCTGCGGTTTGAAGCGGAGGCCCGGGAGTTCCGGGAGGTGAACCGCCAGGTGCTCCTTGCGGGTGGGTACTACGGAAGTGGGGTCAAGACGTTCCTGTCGTGGCTTGACGCGAGGGTTGAGGAAAGCGACGCACAGCCGGATCCGCGGATCGTGGACGAGGACGCGGTGACGGTCACGACGTGGCACAGCTCCAAGGGGCTTGAATGGCCGGTCGTCGCGGTCTGCGGCATGCACCGGCAGATCAAGCCGCACCTTCCGGACGTCTCGGTCACCTACGATGACTTCGATGATCTGGCGAATATCCTCCGAAAGGCCCGTGTCGAGATCGTCCCCGGCTTTGCGGCGGAGGAGTCGACCTTGGCCTTCAGCGAACATCTCCAACCCGCGCTGGAAGAGGAGGCGAGGCGGCTGCTATACGTGGCCCTGACCCGCGCCCGGGAGAAGGTGATCGTCGAATGGCCCAGCCATCTCGCGGGGAAGGAAAAGTCCTATTACTGGTCACTGCTCGTCGGAGCGGCAGGGATGGTCCTGGAAAATGGGGGGATGCGGGTGAACGGAAAGGCGTTCCCTTGCGTCGTGAACCCGGCGGAAACGGACCTGGCCCCCTCGGTGGCTGCGTCCGAAGGGGAACCGATCGCGCCTCTTTCCACGATTAGGCGTCGTGCCATCGAGTATCGTCCTCTGCCTTCGGAACTGACGCCGGAGACGGTCACCCCCTCGTTACTGCACGGGGAACTGGGGAAAGCTTCACTCGCGGGACTTCTACAGGAGGAAACGTACGGATCGCCTCTGGAGACGGTCCTGGAGGTCGTCGGGGCAGACCGCGGTCTCTTGCTGCATAAATGTTTCGAAGTCTTGGGTGGCTGGCCCGGTCGCGTGGATCTCCTGGAAAGGGCAATCGGAGTGACGATCGACAAGAAGGGGTGGAGCCGGCTCGAAAGCGCGGTGGCCGATTTCGAGCGATGGTTGGCGGGGCGCTTTCAGCCACTGCAGGTGGTGCGGGAGGTTCCGCTCCTCGGATTGGACGGGCGGGGAAGCGTGGTCTCCGGGGTGCTCGATCTTCTCGTGGAAACCGCCGGGGGATACTGGATCCTCGACCACAAGTCCGATATCACGGACGACCGCGCTGCGCGCTTCGAGGCGTATCTCCCGCAACTTCGATGTTACGCTGACCTCGTTGGAAAAGCGTTCCCCGGCGAGCCGGTGCTGGGCCTCGCGATCCATTGGATATCCTACGGGAAGGTGAACCTGCTTCCAGGGGAGGGTTCGGCATGAGCGGGAAGGTGCAGCCGAAGAAGATCCGAAAGAAGCCGGTCACGATGAACAAGCCCGCGATGATGGACTGGGCGCTTAGACTGCTGCGACTTCTGAACGAGCGCAAGGTGCTCAACTCCCGAATCGTGGCGGAGGAGTTCGACGTCAACATCCGCACGGCGCAGCGGTACCTCCTGTACCTCTCCGACCTCCCGTGCGTGGTGGTCGACGAGGAGAAGCACACCTATACGCTCACATCGGACTACGTCATCACCGACAAGATCCTGAACACCTCCGAGATGTCCCTGGTATGCGCCCTGATCGACTACGCGACCCACATCTTCGGCAAGGAGCACTCGAAGTTCCTGGCGGGGCTGAAAAACCGGATCTTCCGGATGCCCGACGTCTACCAGATCGTCAAGGACGACGCGATCGACATGGAGAAGGTGGCGACTGTCCAGCTGGCGTCGGAGAGGCACATCAAAGCCCGCGAAGTGATCTCCTTCCTCTACCGGCGGTCCGGGAAGCGGTACGCCGTGGAGCCGTGCAAGATCCTCTATCACGGCGGTTTCTGGTACCTGGTGGCGATGCACGACGGGATCGTGAAGAAGTTCCTGCTCGACTTCATCGAGGGGATTCGCGCCACGGGGCGGGCCTGCGGGGAGATCCCGGAGTCCGTCCGCAAGACCTTGTCGGACGCGCAGAGCATCTGGTTCCAGGACAAGGCGCCGGACCGGGTGACAGTCGAGTTCGACGCGGAGGTCGCCCACTTCTTCGAGCGGAAGAGCATCTTCCCTCGCCAGGAGATCGTGCGGAAGGAGAAGGACGGAAAGATCGTCGTCTCCTTCGACGTCCACAACGACATGGACTTCCGTGAACACATCGCCCGCTGGATGCCATACTTCAAGGTTTTGTCTCCCGATAAATACCGTGCGTTCATCATAGGAATTTCCAATAAGGTCCTGAAAAATAATGAATAAAGATTTGTATATATTCTGCCGATAAAGACACGGGGAGTTGAATTTCCGGAAATTGGAAGTGAGGGAATGAAAGAAAACCGATGCGTCTGCTCGTGATTGCCGATATCGAAGACCTGCGTTGGAAGCACGGCGCGGGGGAGGCGGATATCTTGCTGTCGTGCGGCGATGTTTCCGATCATGTCATCCTGGAAGCAGCGGATGCGTTCAAATGCCAAGCAATCTTCGCGGTCAAGGGGAATCATGATTCCGCCGATCCATTTCCCGAGCCGATCGTGGATCTCCATCGTTTAAGTAAAAATTGCTTGGGTGGCACATTTGGAGGGCTCAACGGGGCATGGAAATACAAGCCGAGAGGGCATTACCTCTACGATCAATCAGAGGTGGAGGGGTATCTGGCCATCTTCCCGGGTACAGACATTTTCATATCGCACAATTCCCCACGCGGAATCCATGATCGGAACGACGGGATTCACGATGGATTCGATGGCCTCACCTCCTACATCGCCAGAGCAAAACCGAAAATCTTGGTCCATGGGCACAATCATGTGAACAAGGAATCAATGTCTGGTGAAACCCTAGTAATCGGGGTCCACGGCTGGCGACAAATTCAATATTCCAGGCCTATAGATGGAAGAAGATTGCTGCCGTAAATAGGAGGAGATAGCCCGGTCGAATTTAGTTGCAATCCTTCAGGAATTTATGAGGCTCCGTTAATTACTTTAAATGTTATTCGCACAAAAAAAGGAGAGGAATATGTTAATAGATCATCGCCTCATGCTAAATAACTGGGTTGAAGAATGGGACAATAGAATCGCCACTTGGATTGAACAAGGTTCCGAATGTGATATGGGACTTGCTCATGTCCGAGATGCGTACCAGGGAAAAGGTCAGACAGCCCTGCAATTTTACGCCTTGCCTGAACCTTATGTCGGCGACCCGGTAAGTGATGATCCACTGGATGCTGTTTTGCTCATGCTAAACCCGGGCGGTTCCGGCCCTGAGCAACGGCGTCCAAATGGTAAACTTGTCAAGGAGGTTCAGGAAAATTCATATCATAGTGTTGCAAAGGATTATCTTCTCCCCCGTACGAGGAAATGGTGGCTGGGTAGATCACGATGGCCAGCCAGACTGCTGGAGCCGAGCGGAGGCTATTGCAGGATCATAGGTATCGATCTGATCCCTTGGCACTCTAAAAAATGGGGATCTATTGAGATATCTGAAGAGGTATTGATTTGGTTCAAGAAAAACGTGCTTACGCCTGCGGCTATCATGTCCAAGAAAAGCAAGTTGTCGGAAAATTCGAAGATTGGGCCCCCTATAGTACTCGCAATTGGATCTCAGCATGCTCATTATTTGCCAAAACTTGGTTTTGAGCTTAAGTACGAAGTAAATGAGAAAAGTGATAGAAGCGATTTGCCTGAATGGCCTGTTCAAGGTGACGGTTTGCGCGTGAAACGGAACATTCGACTTTTCGTTGCAGAGGATCAGTCCCTGGCGGTTTTACAGACCGATGCGCGCGGCGGCTTCTTTCCTCCAAGTAAAGCCTTCGACCCTATTGTCCGGACGATGCTTGCATTACCGATGGGGAAAAAATAGGGCAGATACCAGAGACCCATAAATACAGTTAAGTAGCATAGAGTCCATAGCGTTAGTATAATAGAGGAAAATATTTTGAAGAATGACCTTCCGTATCTAAATAAAGAGCGACTTGACATGATTTTTGAACATGTTTACGACAATGCAGAAAAGGTAGATGAGCATAAATTCAATGAAGAAAAACTTTCTCATTTACTGATTACTTTAAAATCAATGCAATCGTTCAATTTCCGGCATCGTCCTGATGACACCCATCAATTACTCGGTTTATTGGACAGTATATTCAACTTTGATCGTAATTCGGAAGGAACCACATTATGGTTATCGCTAATATTAGCGATAAAAGAGTTGTATGGTTTTTCTGATCGTAAACTTCTCACTGTTATGAAAAAAGTAAGCATAAGAAAATGAGAAGGCAAGAATTAAAGTGATTAGGGGCATAGTTGGTTCGCAGCAGGTAACGCATTGAATTTGGCCACGAATGGTGGAGTAAGAATGACTCCAAAAGAATAGCGTCGGTTGGCGCAATAAGCCCCGCCTTGTGCCCCCTATTGGAGTTAACACGGCCAAAATATTTAACGGCATAAACAATAATGCCGGCGACAGGTACTGTCGCCTCAGCGGTGTATCGTTTTCCCCATGGGCCAATTAGATAAAATTCCCCGAACACATGAACAGTGGCTCACCCGGAGGAGGTTTTTGGGTATTGTCGCCTCCTCGGCGGTATGTCTTGGGCTGCGGAGTCGAGGAGGGTATCCAATGCGCGGGAAAGAGTTGTTCTCCGATGGAGAGGAGAATTTGCTCCCAGTCAAGGTCGGTGGGCGATATGGCTTCATCGACCGTAACGGAACTGTTGTTATCGAGCCAGGATATGAGTCATACGAGGAGTTTGGCGACGGGCTGGCTCCGGTGCGAGCAGGAGGGAAGTGGGAATTTATCGATACCAAAGGCGCGATAGCGATAGAAACGAAATTCGAAGATACTCTTGGGTTCGATTCCGGTAGAGCTCCCGTGAAAATGAAGCAAGGGTGGGGAGCCATCGATCCAAATGGGAATATGCGAATTCCTCCGATATTCGATTCCCCCCCGATGTTCTACGAAGGTCTCGCATCGGTCGGAATATCCGGGGTGGATGGATTCATCGACACCGAAAGCCGGTGGGCCATACCCGCCCGATACCCTCGAAGCCGTCCGGATGAGAAAGCAGCCACATTTTTCCGGGAGGGTTTGGCAAAGATCCGGCAACGGGGTCTGTCCGGCTTCATCGACAAGAGTGGAAATTTTGTGATCAAACCCTCGTTCCAACAGGTGAGCAGCTTCAGTGAAGGGTTTGCACGTGTGGGTACTATCGGGGACTGTCACTACATCGACAAGGCGGGCGCGCCTGTTTTTCCCGGTAAAATGTACAAATTGTGTGGGCTATTTTCGGAAGGACTTGCACCCGTGATGGAGGGGCGTTCGTGGGGGTACATCGACAAGAAAGGCCGGTCTGTCATCGCCCCGCGGTATCGATGGACTTTGGAATTTTCAGAGGGTCTTGCTTTTGTGGAAACAGAGAGCGGAGGCAGCGGATACATCGATCGAGACGGGGAAATGGTTATTCGTGCGGGGAATTTGGATATCGGGGGCGCCTTTCGGGGCGGTATCGCGCAGGTAATGCAAGGCGACGCTTTGGGCTATATCGACAGGAGGGGGAGATATATATGGTCCCCGACCTCTTGAAAATGGCAGAGGGTTCAACCAGTCGTTGGATGGACATATATTTAAAGGGTGGCACCCTGCCGATATATACCTGTAGGCTTTCAAGTACCGAAGTTTCACCAGAGAGGCTCGTAGCCGAGACCACATGATCCTAATCATCCATCGCGGGTCGAAGCAGATCGGTGGCTCATGCGTCGAACTGCGGTCCGCCAGGGGTGACCGGATCCTCTTGGATGTTGGCATGCCGCTCACCCAACCAGACGCTAGCGATTGGCCGCGCGGGACCATGACCCGCCCGGGTGAGGAGTTGCGCCGCGAAGGAGTGCTGCCAGACATCGACGGACTGTATGCGGGTTCGACTCCGGGAGTCTCGGCCCTGGTTCTTTCGCACGCGCACCTCGACCATCACGGCCTTGCGCATCACGTTCATCCTGACATACCGGTTTACGGCAGCCGGGGCACGATCGAAATGTTGCGGGCATCGAAGCTGTTCGTCCCTGATGCCGCCGTACCTGCGAAACTGCGTGAGTTGCCGAACCCCTGCACGGTCTCCATTGGGTCCTTCTCCGTGCGGGGCATTCCGGTTGACCACGCCGCGCCCGATTCGAGAGCACTTTTGGTTGAGGCTGACGGACAGCGACTTCTGTATTCCGGCGACCTCCGTGCTCACGGTCGCCAGCGGCACCTGTTCGCCGAACTGCCCGAGGTAGCCGGACCGATCGATGTGCTGGTTCTTGAAGGGACCACCGTGGGTCAGCCTCAGGGCTCACACGGTTTCGCGGATGAGGCGGATGTTGAAATTCGCCTCTCCGAGTTGTTTAGGCACGACGCCGGCCTGGTCGTCGTCATCGCCTCCGGCCAGAACATCGACCGGGCAATTTCGGTCTATAACGCAGCACTCGCTGCCGGTCGGGAACTGGTGATCGACCCTTATCAGGCCTACATCCTCATGACGCTGAGGGATGTCTGTCCGGAGGCGCCGCAGTACGATTGGCCATCGGTTCGGGTGAAGTTCATCCAGTACCACGTCGCCAAACTGAAGGACGCCGGCTTCTGGGATTTGGCATGTAAAATGTCACGCGCAGGAAAAGTCACGGCGGAGCAGTTGGCCGCGAATCCAAGGGGGTTTGTCTACCTCGCCCGGTCGAGCAGGGCCACCGTCGACCTGCTTCGCTACCTGGCACGTACGACACGCCCCACAGTTGTGTGGTCTCAGTGGAGCGGCTACCTGAAGAAGGATGGCCCGGTTCCAAGCTTTTGTGACAAATACGGTATCGAGCCTTTTATCATCCATTCCGGCGGACATGCGCACCCCGAGGATCTGGCCAATCTTGCCCGTCGTCTTCATGCAAGGGCAGTGGTCCCAATCCACACGGAAGCGGCCCCACAGTTCGCCGATATCATCCGGAATGTGCAGGTCGTCAACGATGGCGAAGCGGTCGAGGTCGCGTCATTGATCGCCGGCTACGATGGGGAAGCCACCTAACCATGAGATCGAGCCGACGGTCGGCTTCGCCGACCGCAGCTTAACTAAGGCGTCAAAACGACGCTACAAAATGAAAGGTGGTCCGCTTGGTCAGGACGTCGACTGCAGAGAAACACGGATACCGCTGCCCTGAGTGCGGCGACGAACTCTCCAAGGACAAGTCCGGCATGGGGCACGTCAGGCACAAAAGCAACCCAGACTGCCGGTTCGAAGTTGGACAGCGCGACACCGATGGTTCGAAAGCTTCGGTCCGAGCCAATGCAGTTCCGCACCCATCGCATGCGCCGTCAGAAGGTGTGCGTATTTGTGGCTACTCCGAACGTGGGATCTTCAACGCTCTGCTTTACGAGATCGGATACGCCTCCAACTCGTTTGAGCTATTCCAGGAACTACTAGAGCTTATCCGTGTGCCGACGGGCAAGCCTGAACTCCGGAAACCTGAAGGCGCTGAGGTGCTTATCGAGCAGTCCCTGTCGGACTTTGGTGACGCAGACGCAATCGTACTTCTCCACGGACAGGATTGGCGCTGCGCAGTGTTCATCGAGGGGAAGGTGAAGCCCTCACAAATAGCTTCGTGGAGTATTCAGGGTGCATGGGACGATTTCCTTCGGCGCAAAAGCGGAAAGTTGGAATCGTCGAATCTGTTTACGCAGCTCTATCACAAGGCACGCTTCGTATCGGCCCTCCGGAAGGGTGGAATCGAGTATCTTCAGGGCGGAGTTGAGTTTCCGGCATGCTCAACGAAGCAGATTCGAAAACTTGGCAACAATCCCGTGGTTGTGCGAGCAGCGAAGATGATCCAGGCTTACAAAGAGCATGCCTTGTACATCGCGGTCGTGCCCGACGACAGCAGCAAACTCAAGCAATTCTTTGAACAGGATCTAGCACGCGGCCCTGCATCTGACGTACTCGAATGGGATACTTCCGGCTGGGGCTATCTCTGTTGGCATGACGTAGAAGCGTTCTGCAAAAAGAATGAAATGACGAATACCCTGCGTGTGTTTAAATTCAACGAGGGCCAGATCTACTAGGTGCTGTTCTAACAAGCGAGTCAAGAAATGCGACCCCGAAGGTCGATTCCTTCAAGTTGTGTTACGGAGAGGATATACGATTCTCGGCCGGGGCTTGTGACCGTCATGCTGACCTGCCTCCCGTTTTTAGACCAATCGGACGAGGGGATTTTGATTTCTGTCGGCCGGTATACCATCGCGAATCCGGCGTGATAATTTAAAGGAAAAGCATCTTGCGCTTCAACGAGAAGCAAACGGGTCCTTTTTCGAGGAGATCCGCTCCGAGGGTTCCCATGACCCCCACCCCCGGCACGATTCTGTAAAAATCTTCCAGCACCTGCGGGAATTCCCCGAACGAAAGCGCGTAGCTTTTTCCTCCAAGGTGAACTTTCACGCGTCGGAGCTCTGTTTCGAATTTCCCTCCCTGGAATTCCCACATTCGCGGCAGGAAGTCCGTGTCCTTTCCGACAACCGGGTAATTCCGGGCAACGCTCGAGTGGAGGAACGAGAGCTTGTTCCCCGTTGCGATTAGGAGCGGGAAAGGGCGCCCATCAAGGTGCACGGAAACGATTGGAAGTCCTTCCTTGAGTTGGAGCTCAATCGGCTCGCCGCCGATAATTTCGAGATCGGTGGCGAACGATATATTTCCCTCCTTAAGGTCGACCAGGAAATCAAACTCCTTGAGCACATCCGCCCCCACGAACACGGAGAAGTTCGTCTCGATCAGCTTGCCGAACTCCTCCGCTGAGTAAACAGCCGGCGGGGAAGCCCATTCCCGGGGGATTGGGAGTTCCCTTCCGCAGATCGAAAGCGTTCCGCAATTACCGAAGCTCTGGGGGCAACCTGTGTCCAGTAGGGCGCGCTGCTCTCCGATCTCCGCAAAGAGATGCCCGTTGAGCCTGTAGCATTCAAATTGCTCGGAAATTGACTTGGAGACTCCGTATGCCTTGGGAGTGGTCGGATAGGAAACTCCCTGGACAGATAATTGCTTGAGAATTGACTGTATCTCTTCAGCCATGATCGGGGCGCTCTTTGCGAGACGCCGGAGTGAATCGTTCCTTACGGAGAGCTCCACGCCGTCCAAGAGATTGAAACGCTTCCAGGTGTTCCCGTTTGGCGCAGGGTAAGATTCTGATGCCACACTTTCTATAAAGTTGGATTTCTCCTCGTTGTTCGCCAACGAGGGTTCTTGGTAGATGGAGGGGGAAGGGGTCGAAAGCGAGCGAGGTATCCCATGCCTTAGTTTATCGTCCGTTTCCTCACGGGTCATCGGAGTGGTTTCTGGTCCGGTTTGGAGGGCGAGCTCGCGGATCTGCTCTGCGGTCATTCCGTCAAGCTCTTGCTTGATCTCAGATAACCTCCAGAATCGTTTCCACAGCTTCTGAATGGCAAGAATCCGGATAAAGTGGTCGTCGTCGTAGCGTGCCCCGCCCCCTTTTTTTCTCGGACCCTTAAGCAACCCCTTCTCGATAAAATACCGCACCTTCCTGGACGTCGCATCCTTGAACCCTGCGTTTTTCAACTCTTTCTCAAGTTGAGGCATCGTATAGTTTTTATTATTCAATATCTTACCTCCAATCCGCAGACAATAATGACGTTAGTGCGTTATTTAACTTGACAATGTCGCGTTTTGTCGTTATGTTGATAGTGACATAAGTAGGGCGCGTAGGCAAGCGGTTTTTTTTGGGGGTGCTCGGCATACGCTGCTGAAGGCGCCAAAAGGAGGGAGCCATGGAAAGGCATGCAGGCGAGATGGAAGGTAGCGGGCTCAGAGACGCGTTGAAGGGGGTGCGGGTGGGGAAACCCCGCCTGGTGAAGGGCATGGCCGTAATACCGCTGAGTGGCAACAGGAAGTCGAGGATCAATATCGCACCACCGCTGAAGGACCTCGCGGTATGAAGGGAGCGAGCATGGACAGTGGAAAGAAAACCGTGGTCGGAAAGATCCCCGTGCCTGGAGGGGGAGTAGTGCGCATGGTGGTGAAGGATACGCCCAGTCAGATTGTGTCGCTGCTGGATCGCATGGTGCCGAGGGTGGCGGGGATTCCGGATGGGATAGGGTTTGAGTTCCTGAAAGGGCATTCCCCATTCCCGGTGAAGCAGAAGGATTTCCCGAAGGAGATTCCAGAAGGGTATCCGGAGGAACATCCATGTTCGGACGGAGGGACGATCTGGATTCCGGTAACAACGGAAGACCTGATGATCACGCATTTGCTGCACGAGACCGGGCATTGCCTGCTGCATTTTCCTGATGGGCCTGACATTAACCTGGAAGATCCGGAGATGCGTACGAACCCAATGGGAAGCAAGATGGAATCCGAAGCGTGCGCGGTGGCCTACCTGGTCTCCAAAGCTCTGGGACTTCCAGACCACTACAATCGCTTGTACTTGGATAACTGGACGGGAAGCCTGGATCGGTTCAGACAGGAATCGGAAAGCAGAGTGCTCGAGGCGGCAACACGGCTGATCAACCAGTATTCGAATGCAGGAGGGAGGTAGCCCCAATGTTAAAAGAGAGCATGAAAACCATTCTGGACCTGAAAGTGGGCGCACCCAAGACTGTGAAAAATCTAACGCTGTTCCCGCTGTCGGGCAACCCGGCTTCCTTGCTGGATTATCTGATGATCGATCTGGCGTTGGATTCCAACCAGGCAGCCGTTGAAGAAGTCAGCGAGGGCGGCTCGGTGCCGGAGTTGCGGTTGGTGAACAAGTCCGAAAAGGTGTTGCTTGTTCCTGACGGTACCGAACTGGTCGGTGCGAAGCAGAACAGGATCGTTAACGCGACGCTCCTGATCCCGCCAAAGTCTACAACCAAGATCCCGGTATCCTGCGTGGAGCAGGGGAGGTGGGGATACCGTACGCAGGGTTTTCGCAGCAGTCCGCACCATGCAGCCCATCGGCTGCGCAAAGAGATGCTGATGCATCAGAAGATGAGCCTCAAGGAAAAAAGGGGTTATGAATCTGACCAGGGAAAGATCTGGTCGGAAGTAAGGAATATTTCAGACGAGGTGGGATTCCATTCTCCCACGAGTGCCCTCCACGATGTCTATGAAGGGAAGAAAGGGGATATTGAAGATTATCTCGGGAAATTCAAGGTGCAGGCAAAGCAAACCGGGGCGGTATTTTTCCTCGGGGATCGTTTCGAAGGATTGGAGTTGTTCGATAAGCCGTCAACGTTTAGCAAGCTTTTCAAAAAGATCCTGAGCGGTGTAACGCTGGGTGCGCTTGCTTCCAAACCTGTAAAGGGGGAGATAGACGTTGATGGCTTAAGAGATGAGGTGACGAAGTTGTTCGGCGAAATCGATCAGGCGCTGTTCGAAAAATATAATGCGCCGGTAGGCATCGGTGAAGACTGGCGATACGAGGGACAGATCTCCATCGGGAAGTGCCTCTACTTCGAAGGCGATCTGATTCACTTCTCTGCCTTCGCACTGTAGCGTGGGCAGGACAATTGGGAGGTGGCCATGAACAAGAGTCAAAAGGTCTCCATGTACATCGAGCGGGAATGGGATGCCTATGTGCGACAGATTCAAAAATTCAACAAGGATTTGACAGAGGAGCAGATACACACGTTTTTTTACGCTTCGTATACGTACGGAGTTGGTGTGGGAATGCAAATTGAGAAAGATCTCGCACATGAACCTATCGGGTCTTATTAACCGATGGATCTCTACGACGCGACGTCGCGTCGTAGAGATCGCGGGTCGACCGTTTGAGGAATGTAATGACGATGACAAAATAAGTGGCACTATTATATGTCGTAAGGGAGTGGGGCCTTCGTCTCCCTTGCCGGGGGGTTCTTAAAGATTGTGGACGTTTCAAAGCGAACTCAATATCTCGGGGCTAACAGGTGGATCCCCGGGCACTGGAGTATCTAGAGGCCCTCATCGGATTGCACACGGAACTCCTGAAGGAGATATACCCGAACTTTCCGAACAGAGGAAGGCATACCGGAAAGAAAGTCTCGATTCATAGTAATGAGCCGTGTTTGAATAGCAAAATCTGTATTATTTGCGGTGATTCATCGCGACAGGAGGATTGGAGATGTCCAAAGTGGTATCGCTTGTTGAAGAAAAGGATAAGGTGAAGTCGAAAATCAGAGACGTAACCGGTATGATATTTTCCTCTTACAAAGGACGAAAGGATTGGATTGTTTCGGAAAACGGGAAAATGTCTGTTTTTATAACCTCCTCCAGTCTTCATTTATCAAAAAAATATTGGTTTGACCTTTCGGTCAGAGACTTGTTGGATTGGGACAAGTTTGAGAAGGCAATAGTTGTTTTTGTGTTGGGAAGCAGTCAAAGAGTCCTCATCGTTCCAGCCAACGCTCTTTACGAGCTTGTCAAGCAATCGGTTAAAAGCCTGAAGGTGGTCAGCGATGCAACGGTGAAACTGCATGTCGAGAGGCGGGATGGTGAATATGTCTTGCATGAGGCAAACAAGGCCTCGATGTCCAAGTATTACAACAAGTACGATTTCCTCCTGGACTTCCCCTGGTTTCGTAGACACCTGATCGGGTAATAATGAGGGTCCCGAGGAGGTGTCCATGTCCAGCAAACGGTACCCGCCAGAATTCCGTGCGGAAGCGATCCTGCAGAGGAGGGTGAAACCTTTCCTGCGAGCAGCCAACCCGAAGGTCGATTCCTTCAAGTTGTCTTATTTGAAAATGTATTCGATCCACTGCAGGGATTTGTGGCCGCCCTG
>Ga0315268_10005770_pt1 | contig 13253 bp, 12 predicted proteins | sample C1_top_MG_FD_204535 | JGI IMG/M metagenome (GOLD analysis project Ga0315268, IMG submission 204535) | Sediment microbial communities from Yellowstone Lake, YNP, Wyoming, USA - C1_top | ecosystem: Environmental > Aquatic > Freshwater > Lake > Sediment | place: USA: Wyoming | collected 2017-08-01 | reverse complement strand
ACATGCTTCGATTATTCAGGCAACAGGCTTGGATATGGAGCCGGCTATTATGATATTCTCCTTCCTGACATAAAGGGGAAGGCCCCTCTTGTTGCTCTGGCATACGAAGAACAACTAATTGATTCAATTCCTTCAGAAATGCATGATGTTAAAGTAGATATTATCATTACAGATGCCCGGATCTTAAGAATTAACCAAGATAAAAAGTAATAAGCTATTGTTTTTGACATAGAATTTGTATAAGTGCTAAAATTTTGGCAATTAAAGGTCTTTTGTACGTATGGATCTCAAAAAAATAGAAAAAGGTGTCAGGCTTATACTCGAAGGTATTGGTGAAGATACCAACAGGGCAGGTCTCATAGATACCCCAAGCCGAGTTGCCAGAATGTATGAGGAGATATTTGCTGGTCTTAAAACCCCTCAAGAAGAAATACTCAAATATATCGAAGGTGAGACCCACGATGAAATGGTGCTCTTGAAAGACATACCTTTTTATTCTGTTTGTGAGCACCACCTGCTCCCCTTTATCGGGAAAGCACATGTTGCATATATACCAGCCGGTGGGAAAATAGTGGGCTTGAGTGAGCTTGTAAAGGCAGTGGAGATACTCGCGAAAAGGCCTCAAGTACAGGAACGGCTAACATCACAGCTTGTTGAGCTCATAATGGACAGGCTTAAACCCAAAGGCGCAATGGTTATTATTGATGCTGAACATCTGTGTATGAGCATGAGAGGGGTAAAAAAACCTGGTTCAAGGACAGTAACATCAGCAGTCAGAGGAATATTCAGGTCAAAACAATCGACGAGGGAAGAATTACTTGAACTTATTAAAGGCAGGCAGTGAACAGTTTTAAATATTTTTCGCTGGCAACTAAGTACTGAAAAGGAAGGAGGAAGTAATGGCAGCAACCCTCATTAAAGGTTCAGAAATATCAAAACAGATAAAGGAAGAGTTGAAACAAGAGATAGCTAAACTAAAAGAAAAATATAACCTCGTCCCTGGACTTGCTACGATCCTTGTGGGGGAAGACGAGGCTTCAAAAGTATATGTAGGACAAAAGGAAAAGACATGCAAAGAGTTAGGTATCCATTCTGAGAGGATTGACCTTCCAAGCAATACAACCGAGTCAGAGCTTTTGAAGCTTGTTGAAACTCTCAATAAGAATAGCAAGATTCATGGCATACTCGTGCAACTACCTCTACCAAAGCATATTAATGAAACTAATGTCCTTTATACAATTGATCCAAAAAAAGATGTGGATGGGTTTCATCCCGTGAATGTTGGCAAATTGATGCTTGGCGAACCTGACTTTATTCCCTGCACACCCCATGGTATACAAGAACTTCTCATAAGATCTGGCGTAAAAACAGATGGTGCTGAGGTAGTAGTAGTTGGAAGGAGCAATATCGTGGGTAAGCCAATTGCCAATATGTTACTACAAAAAAAGAAGGGGGCAAATGCCACTGTTACTATATGTCATACTGGAACAAAAGACCTTGCCTCTCACACCAGAAGGGCAGATATTCTGATTGTAGCCGCCGGGAGACCAAAAACCGTCACTGCAGACATGGTGAAGGAAGGCGTTGTAGTAATTGATGTTGGTGTTAACAGACTGGAGACTGGCTTAGTTGGTGATGTGGATTTTGAGTCTGTTAAGGAAAAAGCAAAAGCAATCACGCCAGTTCCTGGAGGTGTAGGACCAATGACGATAGCGATGCTTATGTATAATACTGTTGGAGCTGCAAAGATGCAGTCAGGAATAAAATAGAGACCTCACTGAAAAATCTATCTGGAGGATGGAATGAGTAATAAACTTGTACCTCCTTGCCAGGCAGCATGTCCTATTCACACAGATGTGCGCGGCTATATCTCTGCAATTGAAAAAGGTGACGTAGAGACGGCAATTAGAATTAACCGTCAGGTAAATCCCCTTCCTGCAATTTGTGGCAGAATCTGTACAAGACCGTGTGAGGATGCATGCAGGCGTGCACAGGTAGATGAGCCAATTGCAATTGCTGCACTAAAGCGCTTCGCAGCAGATTCTACTAAAGGTCTAAAAATCATTCAGAGGCCTGAAAATACCTACGACGAGAAGGTTGCAGTAATAGGAGGCGGACCAGCAGGTCTAAGTGCAGCCTACGAACTTTCCCTCCTTGGTTACAAGGTCACTATTTTTGAGGCTCAGGACAAACTTGGTGGTATGCTGGTAGAAGGCATTCCTGAGTTTAGGCTTCCGAAAGATATTGTTGAGGAAGAGATTAATCTTATCCTGTCCTTAGATACCGTAGTAAAGACTGGAATGTCTCTTGGTCGAGACCTTACAATTGAAGGGCTCCTTAAAGATTTTCAGTCTGTACTTTTGGCCATAGGAAGCCAAAAGAGTTTGTTACCAAAATGTAAAGGAGTAGAATCTTCAAGAGTCATTCCGGCTGTCGAGTTTCTTAAACAAGTTTGCAGGGGAGAACGGCCACGTTTAGGTGAGCATGTTGTTGTTATTGGCGGGGGTCATACTGCAATTGATGCATCTTGCACCTGTCTTCGCCTGGGAGCTCGTGATGTAACTATTGTCTATCGTAGAACGATAAATGAAATGCCCCTTTGTCGTGCTGAGCTTGAAGAAGCAGAAAAAGAGGGCGTGAAGGTTCGATATCTTGCCTCGCCGGTTGAGTTTTTATGTAATGAAAGCGGAAATATTGAAAAGGTGTGTTGTATTGAGATGCAACTTGGTGAATTAGATGAATCGGGCAGACGCCGGCCTATTCCTGTGGAGAACTCCGAGTTTGAAGTCCATGCTGATACAGTTATTGCAGCAATAGGTTATATCCCAGAGGAAGAAGTACTCAAAAATAACAGGATAGTCATAACTAATAAAGGCAGGGTAACGGTTAATGAGACAGGTGCTACAAATATAAAGAGCGTTTTTGCTTGTGGAGATGTAGTCAGTGGCCCTTCAAATCTAACCAGAGCTATTGCTTCAGGGAAAAAAGCCGCAAAGGCAGTCCACCGTTATCTTCGCAACCAACCTCCTGAAGCAATAGAGGGATATTCGGCTATGGGAATACTCAATGAGCGCATAGTTAAACTCATTCCTAAATCAAGGAGGCAGAAGATGCCCACTCTTCCAGTCGAAGAACGGATAGATAGTTTTGCAGAAGTAGAATTAGGTTATACCTATGAACAGGCTACACAGGAAGCTCAGCGCTGCCTAAAATGTGGCACCAGTGAACTCAGTAAGAAATTGCGTACCCTCCAATATTCCGCAGAGAAACAGAGTTAAGATAAGCCTTTAGAGAAAATCTTCCTTTATTTACTTTTTATCTGGCCTGTTGCCTTGAGTATGGTATATAAGAGCTTGGATTTAAAGCGAGTATAATATTTATAATATAAAATATAAAATTATATTTGGAAAAATTAATGCATTTCTTAAGAAAAAGGTTTATTATGAAAAATTTGGGACAATAAGAACACCCCATGTGGAAAATTATTTAATAAATCATATCCGTGGCAAGCCATGGGGCCATGGAGCATTACTACGGGGTAAACAGCAAAGACTGTATAGAAAATATTGTATAAAATATACGGTGTGAGGAAAAGGAATGATAGTTACAAAAAAACGGGAGCTCAACAGATTAAAGGAAAATATCAAAAAATACAGAAAGGTTTTTCTTTTAGGGTGCTCTGAATGCGCAACATTGTGCGGAACAGGAGGGGAACCTGAGCTGAAGGTAATGAAAGAGACATTGGAGTCAGAGGGTAAAGAAGTTACGGGAATATTTGCTGCAAAATCAGGTTGCCAGGTACTTGGAACAAAACTGGAACTTAAACCATTTAAGGAGGCAATAGAGAAAGCGGATTGCATAATAGTTATGTCCTGCGGTGCTGGCACACAGACAGTGGCGGAACTATATGAAAAGCCTGTCTATCCTGCAAACGACAGCATGTTCCTTGGAAACATGACACGATTTCAGATATTTGACGAAAGATGTTCATTATGTGGTGAATGCATACTGGATAAGACAGGTGGTATCTGCCCAATAACAAGATGTGCTAAAGGCTTGCTAAATGGCCCCTGTGGTGGTTCTCAGGGCGGGAAATGTGAGATATCACCTCATTTGCCTTGCGCTTGGCAACTCATTATAGAACGCCTTTCCAAAATCGGAGAGCTAAACAAACTGGAAGAAATTATGCCCCCTAAAAACTGGGACCAAACACCTGTCGGTAAAACACCAGATAAAAAAAGAGGGAAATGAACCATGAAAGCAGGAAGTAATCTTGAAAAGATTCTGGAAGGAGGCTATTTCGCTGTAACTGCTGAAGTAGGTCCTCCAAAAGGTGCCTTAGCAACAGTCATTAAAAGAAAAGGGGAACTCCTCAAATTTCATTGTGACGCTCTTAACGTAACAGACAATCAGACTGCTATCGTCCGTATGTCAAGTTGGAGTGGCTGTGTACTACTGAAAGAGTTAGGAATTGATCCAGTAATGCAGATGGTGGTTAGGGATCGAAATCGGATTGCTATCCAGAGTGACATCTTGGGTGCTGTTGCCCTCGGAATTCGTAATGTGCTTTGTCTTTCGGGTGATCATCAAAAATTTGGCAATCATCCCACAGCCAAAGGAGTTTATGACATTGATTCTATTCAGCTCATCCAAACTTTTAAGGCTATGAGGGATGAAAGAAAATTTCTGTGCGGCGAGGAGATATCTGGCGAACTTCCTTTGTTTATTGGAGCGGTTGAAAATCCCTTTGCTGACCCTTTTGAATACAGGGTCCAGAGGCTTGCCAAAAAGGTAAGGGCTGGTGCAGACTTCATTCAAACCCAAGCTGTTTTTGACGTGAGCAAGTTTATTAAATGGATTGAAATGGTAAGAGACCAGGGGTTGGATAAACAGGTCCATATTCTTGCTGGTATTATACCTATAAAGTCTGTGGGAATGGCTCGTTACATGAGAGACAATGTCTCTGGCATCAGTGTACCTGATGAGATAGTAACCCGAATGGAGGAATCCAAAGAGTCCAAAGAAGAAGGAGTAAAAATAGCACTGGAAATCATTGAACAACTCAAAGAGATAGATGGTATCCACGGCATCCACATAATGGCCGTCGCCTGGGAAGACATCGTACCCAATATTGTAGAAAGGGCTGGTTTATTACCAAGGCCTATATTATAAACAGTAAGTTTATGGCTATGAATTTTTGGAGGATATGATGAGTACAAAAATCCTAATTGTCGATGATGATCCGGATATCTTAGAAGCTATCAGTCTTATTCTTGAGGCCCGTGGTTATCAGATAGTCACTGCACGAGATGGGATTGACGGCCTGAATAAGCTTAAAGAAGAAAAACCTGACTTGATGATTCTGGATCTCCTTATGCCTAGGCTGGATGGTTTTGGAGTATGCAAAGAGTTGAAAGATCCGCGATGGGCTAAGTATGCCCATATACCCATCATTGTTCTGAGCAGCGTAAGGCAGGATGCCAGCAAGCGTCGATATGAATTAGAAACAGGAGTACAACTCGACGTCGATGATTATGTGGAAAAACCCATTGAACATAATATCCTATTAGAACGAATAGAGAAAGTCCTCAAGAAAATAGGCAAGACTTAAGGAGAAAGAGATGAGGGGAAAGAAAATCTTATTGGTTGATGATGATGCAGATTTTGTGGAGGCCACTAAAATCATTTTAGAAAGTAGATCGTATGATGTCACCGTTGCCCACGATGGGAAGGAAGGACTGCAAAAGGCACAAACAGAACAGCCGAATTTAATCATTTTAGATGTTATGATGCCTGAAATGGATGGCTATGAAGTCTGTGCAAAGCTCAAAGCTGACCCCAAATATCGACACATTCCCATTCTACTATTGACCGCAGTCGGGGAAGCCATACCAACGACGAAATACACTTTGGAAATGGGTATGAAAACTGAGGCAGATGACTATATTCCCAAACCTGTAGAGCCTATGGAATTGGTAGAAAGAGTAGAAAATCTATTTAAAATTTCAGGGGCAAACCTTAGAAAATAGTTAATCGGAATACTGATAGAGAAAGGGAGACTGAAGAATATGCCTCGTAGAGTGATAAAAGAAGTATTGAGGTCTGTAATTGACAGCCTTGCTGACGGCATACTGGTTACAAATGAACAGGGCAAGATCATCCTTTACAATCAAAAGGCTGCAGCATTATTGGACTTAAAAGGAAAAACCGCCTTAGATGAACCAGTCAGGGAGTGCATTAGAAATGAAGTGCTCGTTAGGCTCATAAATAAGATATTGACACTTGATCTGCCTTTCCATACCGAAGAGATTTGCCTTATAGACTCAGGTGATTCCAAGCTCAAGATCCATGTCTGCCCTGTAAGAGATGAAAATGCGTTGCTCATTGGATCGGTGACTATGCTTCATGACGTTGCGCAACTAAGTGCTATAGACAAGATCAAGTCTAATTTCTTAGCCATGGTTTCTCATCAATTAAAATCTCCATTGAGCTCTACTCTACTTCAAACATCTATCCTTCTGGATGGGATGGTTGGAGGGCTCAATGAGAAACAAAAAGATTTACTTCAAAAGATCAAAGCCAAAACAAAAGGTATGACGGATCTGATTAATGACATTTTGGATGTCTGCTACATCGAAGAAGGTGGATATGTAACCCAAATAGAATTTTTGAATCTCTCCGAAATCTTAAAAAGAACTATCGAGGTGGTGCAACCCCAGGCTCAGGACAAGGGTATAACCCTTCAGATAACTGTGGAAGATCACCTCCCTTTCATTCACGGAAACAAAAGTAGTATGGAGGCAATGTGTATTAACCTCATCATGAATGCCATTAAGTACACACCTTCAGAAGGAGAGGTTAGTATTGAACTCGAGAAAAATGGGCAGTACCTTCAGTTAAAGGTTTCCGATACTGGAATAGGTATCGAAGATAAAGATATTCCTCACATCTTTGACAAATTTTACCGTGAAAGGTCAGAGAGAACAAAAAATATTAGTGGTACGGGTCTTGGTCTTTCCATTGTGAAAGGAGTTGTGGATGCCCACCGAGGTTCCATCTCTGTTGAAAGCAAAGTTGGGAAAGGTACCACATTTACTGTTTCCCTTCCAATAAAACAGGAGTCTTAAATTGATAGTTATTTTTAAACAAAAACCTTTCGAGGAGGTCTTGGAATATTTAGTAAATGATAAAAGTATTTTTCTTTTAAGATGCTCTGGCTGCGCTAAGTTCAATCAGACTGATGCTGAGTCAGACCTTATAAATCTGAGAGAAAAGATCAAGGAAAAGGGCATAAATATTACTGGGTCTGCAATAAAAGGCCTTCTTTGTGTCAAGGCAAAGCCGGTGCTTGAAGAACTGATTGAAGAGATTGGAAATCCCTCATCTATTCTGGTAATATCCTGTGGATTAGGAGTCCAATCAATAGCTGAGGCCACAGATAAAGTTGTCCATCCTGCTTGTAATAGCTTTTTAGATAAGGGATCATCAGAGCGAGGTAAAAGAGAAGACCGATGTCGCACCTGCGGAGATTGTATCTTAGAATTTACTGGAGGTATTTGCCCTTTAACAGTTTGCAGTAAAGGACTCCTAAATGGACCATGCGGAGGAAGCTCAGGTGGTAAATGTGAAATATCAAGGGATATTGGCTGCGGATGGATTTTTATCTATCAAAGGATGAAAAAGTTAGGCCGCCTGAATGTGCTCATGTCATATCTTGCGCCTAAGGATTACCGGAAGATACGAAAAGCAAAGATAACTTAAAGAAAAAGATGGGCTTCAGAGAGGCATTAAACTCAAAAAAATTCGTAGTGACTGCTGAAATTGGACCTGTAAAAGGTATTGATATCCACGAAATGGTAGATGATGCAGAATTTATTAAAGATAAAGTAGATGCTATCAACGTTACCGATCTTCAAAGTTCTGTCATGCGACTGGGCTCCATGGCAGTTTGCCATCTTCTCATAGAACGTGGAATTGATCCCATCTTCCAGCTAACATGTAGGGATAGAAATAGGTTAGCGCTTCAATCAGATCTCTTAAGTGCCTGGGTACTTGGCATCAGAAATGTATTAGCTCTAACAGGAGATCATCCAACCTTGGGAGATCACCCTCAGGCAATGCCTGTTTTCGATTTGGATTCTGTTAGCCTTTTAAAAGTAATAAGCAGGCTTAATGAAGGCTTTGACATGGTGGGAAATCAGCTCAAGGGTGCTCCGGACTTTCTTTTAGGAGCGGTAGTAAATCCAGGAGCTGACACCGAGGCTGCCCTTGATATGCAGATCATCAAGATGGAAAGGAAAATCGAAGCTGGTGCACGATTCTTTCAGACTCAGGGGATATATGACTTAGATCTCTTTGAAAAATTTATGAAGCGAGTAGAGGGCTTCAGGACACCAGTCCTGGGTGGAGTTATACTACTAAAGTCAGCCGGTATGGCCAGATTTATGAATAAAAATGTGGCAGGAGTATTTGTCCCTGAACCTCTTATCAAAGAGATGGAGGAAACAAAAGATAAGATCAAGACAAGTGTCGAAATAGCTTCACGACTGATTAAGGGAATGAAGGATCTCTGTCAGGGCATTCATATCATGGCAATCGGCTGGGAAAAAAAGATTCCTATGGTCCTGGAGGAAGCAGGATTATAGAATCAGGACAAGGGTGTCGCATAAAAATTCTTCCGTAGCCTTCCATATCTAAGTGTTAGTTATCCCAAATAATGCAGACATTGTTCAAAAATTTATTTAACTTGATGAATTTATTGGGAATATCTTTATTTGTTATATTCACTAAAATATTCCAAACACCATCAGTTAAAGGTACACTAAGGTATCAAAAAATAAATTTTTTCACAACATCTGCATTATCTCAATTGCATTATTTGGGTTATGCTATAATTTATACTTCTCTTCCATTCTTTTCCTATGAAAAGGCACAAAGGATAGATGAAAGTCCTGGTAGTTGACAGCGGAGGTCGAGGGCATGCAATAGCATGGCAGTTTAAGAACGACCCTAATGTAAAAGAAGTGATCTGTGCGCCGGGAAATGCTGGCATCGCCAGAGAGAGCAGGTGTGAAAACGCAAGAACAAATCAAGAGATATTAGAACTGGCAAAGCGAGAAAGAGTTGACCTTGTTTTTATCGGACCAGAAAGACAACTCTCTGAGGGTATCGTTGATCTTTTTATTGAAGAAAAGATTCCTATCGTTGGTCCAACCAAAAAGGCAAGTATTCTTGAAGGAAGCAAAGCCTATACAAAATTGTTATGTAGAGAAATAGGTGTGCCGGTTGCTGATTTCGAGGTCTTTGACCACCCCGAAAGTGCAAAGGATTATGTTAGGTATGTGAATTACCCAGTAGTCGTAAAGGCTGACGGTCTTGCTCAAGGTAAAGGGTCTATAGTCTGTTCAACTGATGAAGAAGCTTTTCAGGCCATTGATCGCTTGATGGTAGAAAAGATTTTTGCTGAAGCCGGTCAGCGGGTAGTAATCGAAAAAAGGCTTTATGGAATAGAGATATCCTATTTTATTTTCACAGATGGTAAATCAATAGCGCCTATGCCTGTTGCACAGGATTATAAAAGGGCTTACGATAATGATGAAGGTCTTAATACCGGTGGAATGGGCGCCTATTCTCCTCACCGACTTGAAGGCGAAAGGCTCACCCAATTAGTCTCTGAAAAAGTCGCCCTACCCCTCATCAGGGGATTCACCGAAAAAGAAGGATTTCCCTATAAAGGTATACTTTATTTGGGTTTGATGCTGGTTGAAGAAACCCCATATCTTTTAGAAGCAAATGTCCGCCTCGGTGATCCTGAGGCTGAAGTAATTCTCCCGCGATTGAAATCACCCATGAGCGATTTAAGTTTTCAGATCTTCAATGAAGTTCTGAGTGAGAAAAATGTGGTTTGGAGCCCTGATTATTATTGCGACGTAGTAGCTGCGCAAGGAAGAACACGACAGATGAAAAATGGGAAAAGCAAAGGATGGTATCCCGGTTATCCCGGACGCTATGGCAAAGGTTACCCAATTTCAGGTATAGATAAAGTTCAAGATCCTGACTGTAAAATATTTTTTGCTGGTGTGAATAATTCAAAAGATAAAGGCCTGGTTACAGACGGAGGCAGAGTCCTCCATGTAGTCGGGAGAGGCAAGACCTTGCAGGAAGCAAGAGAGATCGCTTATAGAAGTATAGAGCAAATTTCTTTTGAAGGCATTCGCTACAGAAAAGACATTGGTAAGGAATGAACAATTTCTTTACCCTACATTATTCATAGCGACTCTGTTCCAATGATCGTCATTCCTGCCCCTTTGTCATTCCCGCGAAGGCGGGAATCCAGGGGTAAACTCCAGCAGGAATCCAGAAGTATTACTCGCATCATAACTCCTGGATTCCGCAGCAAGTGCGGAATGACGAAAAATAACTTAAATGATCTTAAATAATTTTTAAGATCTTAGAAGGTTAATAGCATAAAATCAAAGGAAGATATAGTATTTGAGTAGATTTAGTCATATCGACTTCCTCGGAGGTCGTTGAGACCGAGAATGAGCGAAAATACTATATCTTCTTGGATACATAAAATTTATGAATAAAATGGTTACTCAAGTCCACCATAGGCATGAAGTCCTGACAGTAACAAGTTCACTCCAAGATAGGTAAATATCACTGCCGAGAACCCTACTACTGCAACTATCGCTACACCTTTCCCTCTCCATCCCCTCAGCAAACGACCATGAAGATAAAAGGCATACACAAACCATGTTATCAATGACCATGTCTCCTTCGGATCCCAGCTCCAGTATGTCCCCCATGCCTGATCAGCCCAGATGGCTCCAAATATAAGTCCCCCCAAGGTAAATATAGGAAACCCAATTGCTATACTCTTGTAGGTGATCTCGTCAAGTGTCTCAGCTGAGATGTTAAACCTCTCTATTATCATCTTAAGTGTGGTCCCAAATCCCCAGATGATCAGTATTATTGCTGCCGTCAACACCCAGCTAACAATTCGAATGGTAATAGAGGGATTTAAGAATGAGGCTTTGAATAAATAGCTCTTTATGAATACCTCAGGCCTTACTGCTACCTTGAAGGTCAAGAAGTCTATTGCCATTGCAAGGAGTAAGGTTATAAATATACCGAGTGTAAAACTCCAAAATATGTATGTGGCCTGACTCTTTTTGTCTGTCTTTAAGATTAGATACATGAGTCCTGTGCTGTAGGAAAGGGCAAAGGCTGCATAGGAAATAAAGCTCATCGTCACATGTGCCAATAGCCAGTTGCTCTGCAGTGCAGGTATCAGTGGTTGTATCTCCTTTGACATGCCTGAGATGTCTATAAAGGCTAATGCTAATCCTGCCACTGGTGTTACAAAGGCTCCAAAAGAACGGTTCTTGTACCTGAACTCTATGACCAGATATCCTAATATCAAACACCAAACAAAAAATATCATGGATTCATAAAGGTTCGTCAGTGGTACAGACCTTAAAATACCCATCCCGCTTATCTCATAGAATTCCTTCCACCTCATAAGAATTGCCATTGTCTGTGAGACAAACCCTATGACTGTTATTGTCGTTGCCATGATTCCAATACCTTTTTTCCTGAAAGCAAGATAGGTTATGTAGATTATCATGGCTATGATATATGCCATGGTTGATATACCAAAAAAAACAGAACTGTTCATTTATCCTCCCCTTCTGCCTTCCTTAATAAGGTAATCATCTTCTCTATCTTCCTCTCAAAAGCAGCCCTGTTTTTGTTCGCCATAGCTCCTATGTATACCCTCGTGTTTCCCTTCTCCTCTGTAATCCTCACCCATAGTTTCCTGTGACTCATAAAAAAGGCTATCAGGAGACCTAAGCTCATCGTTACACTCGCAAGATACACTATCCATACCCCAGGGTCTCTCCTTACCTGTAACCCTGTGTATTGAACTCCCCATAGGTCTATAAATTGTACTTCATGTCCCTCTGGTGTCCTACCTGTAAGCAGATTCCTCTTCATTATCCAGCCAGAGTACTTCTGCTTACCCCCTTCCCTGAATTCTATAAGTACTGCAGGATTATTCATCATCTCTGAAAAGGTAAATGCCCTACCCTCTTTGTCAAAACTAAGGGCAGGACTAAAATCCTTTATAACCCCTTCTATGTCCGTCTTAGGTATAGTGAAGCTACCACCAAAGTTTAACCTCTTTATCTCTGTTGCCCCAGTGTTTGAGGTTACCCTCAGTATAAACCAGCCAGATGCACCAGGGATCATCCCATAGCTGGATTGATAGAAGGTTATCCCTTTGTACCTGAGAGGATCGTTTACCCCTATGGCCTTCTTTAAAACCTCCTTCCCATCCTCTATCACAGTCAGCCAGCTCGTGTAGCTCTTCGGCATCTGAGAGTTATCATAAAATTCAACATCAAAATCATCACACCGTATACTGAAACCCAAAGGTTCAACCCCGTATCTCCTTAGCTTTTCCTTAAGTGCATCCTCCTTTATGCCAAGTTGTTCTGATGCCCTAAATACATTACCCCAGGATGCCCCAAGGGTGTTCAGTATACTGTCTCTGTCTTGCTCCTCTGAAGGACTCAATGTAACTGGTTGTAAAACTGCCATAGGATAGCTCCTGCCTTCGGGAAGATTGAGGTATCCCTTAAATCCAAATGAGATACCTACAAGTACCCCTATCAGAATCAGTATTATGCTTAAATGGGTTATGTAGACCCCAAGCCTCGTGTAGTTGCCCCTCTGACAGTAAAATTGATACCCCTTGTCCTCTCTGGATTCTCCATAATTAAACCCTATTGACTTTATCGCTCCTGTCACTACTTCCTTTAGCTTCTCAGGCTTTCCCTTTAATAATACCTCCCTCCTTATTCCTGCTGTCTCTATATGCTCCGCTTTAATAGGCTTAATCGGTTCCCTGATAAGCCTCCATATCCTCGGCAGTCTGTCCAAAGAACAGATGATGATATTCGTTGAAAATAAAACTAAAAGACCTGTGAACCACCACGAATGGTACATGTCTGTGAATCCAAGCCTCTCAGCTATCTTGTAAACAGTTGGGCCAACTGCCTCCCCAAAAAGCCTGGTCAGTATCAGTATGTTCTTGGCAGGCTCTGCCCTCTGCTCCAGTACTGTCCCTATTACTGCCGTTAGTGATATAAGTGAAAATATTACTATGGCAAGCTTTACTGAGGCTAAAAGTTCCCAGATCCTTTCTGTTATCGCCTTTCTCTCTTGTGCCAATTTAAGTATCCTCT
>Ga0315268_10005769_pt1 | contig 13255 bp, 13 predicted proteins | sample C1_top_MG_FD_204535 | JGI IMG/M metagenome (GOLD analysis project Ga0315268, IMG submission 204535) | Sediment microbial communities from Yellowstone Lake, YNP, Wyoming, USA - C1_top | ecosystem: Environmental > Aquatic > Freshwater > Lake > Sediment | place: USA: Wyoming | collected 2017-08-01 | reverse complement strand
TCGGGCACCAGAAACGAGAATATGGGGTGCTCGCGCCTGAAGTTTTCGAGATCGGCAATGGATACAACGTACCCGGTATAGTCCGTACTGCCTTCCACGTGGACTACTACCAATACCGGAAACCAATCCGGCGGTGCTCCTTGAATTGCTCGTGTCGCCCCATTCTCGATCCCGCTTAGCGTCATCCAAATAAACGCGACTATCATGGTTCCAAGAAGCGCGGCGTGCGCCGCACCCTTCACGGCATTGAGGGGAGCGTTCGGCGCCATCGACTTGGACGAAAGCAATGCAAACCCGAACAGTGCTCCCAGAAATGGCACCGCCGCCAACAGTGCCCACCCGATAGACGCTCCTTTGACTTTGGCGTATGCACCAAGCCCGACGGCAACGAGCACAAATCCCAGTGCCGATAAAACTGGGGCGCGCGCAGCCGGAAAGCCGAGTACCTGGAATACCATACCGGTGAGACAACCTAGCGTCAGTAGATACGTCACCATCGAATGTTTCACGTCAGAAACTCGTACAACACCGGCGGCAATCTGAGGCGGCGATCCTGTCGGTATGGGGGTGGTCATTGTTCTGTTCGTCCTCTGTCCGAACAACTGTCAGTCCCGTAGGGTGGGCAAACAGTACTTGCCCACCCTACAGCGTTCACTGGTGTGACGAGCCATTTAGTAAGCCGTAAGTCGCGTGACCCAGCGGACATTGCGCCGGATCATCGCGCGCCGCAGTTCGTCAATGATCAGCATGACCACGGCAAACGGCAGGCCCAGCAGCATCTGTGTCAGCGACAGGCTGGCGGTGCCGAAAAACGGATGCAGGGCGTCGATCTGGATGATGCCGTAGGCGAGCAGCAGCTCGAGCGCGATGCCCCACAGCAACAGGCGATTGGAGATTAAGCCCTGTTGCCACAATGACTGGCGGCTCGCTTTGCTGAGCAGGCCATTCGCCATCTGGCAGAGGATCACGGCGGCAAAAAAGGCGGCGATCGCCTGATGGTAGAGCAGGCTGTCGGGCGCGAGCGCCTGCCCCCACGTCCAGCCACCGGCGTACAGCACATGGAAGTAGGCGTAGAAGCCGGCGGCCGACTCGATGATGCCGAGCAGGCCATAGGACAGGAATAGCAGCCGGGCATTAAGCAGGTGGGCGTTTCGTGGGCGCGGCGGGCGTTGCATGACGTCGGCCTCGGGGCGTTCCGAGCCGAGCGCGATGGCCGGCAGCATATCGGTGCCGAGATCGATCGAGAGAATCAGGATGACCGTCAGTGGCAACGGCAGACCGAGCAGGATGAACGCCAAGAACGGGGTGAGCTCCGGCACGTTGCTGGTGAGGATATAGACGATCGCCTTCTTGAGGTTGTCGAAGATCGCGCGTCCCTCCCGGATTGCCGGCGCGAGCGTGGCGAAGTTATCGTCCATCAACACCATGTCCGCGGCCTCGCGTGCCACATCGGTGCCGCTGCGCCCCATGGCGACGCCGATGTCGGCCTGCTTCAGCGCCGGCGCGTCGTTGACGCCGTCGCCGGTCATGGCCACGACCTCGTTACGGCGTTGCAGGGCCTGGACGATGCGCAGCTTCTGATCCGGCGTGATGCGCGCAAAAATAATCTCGCGGCCTTCCAGTTCCCAGTCGAGCTGCGCATCACTCAAGGTACGCAGCTGATCGCCGGTGACGACGCCGGGCATGGCGGTGGTGATGAGCCCGACCTGGCGCCCGATGGCCTCGGCGGTGATCTGGTAATCGCCGGTGACCATGATGACGCGTATGCCGGCCGCACGAATCGCCGCAACGGCCTGCGGCACCTCGGGACGCGGCGGATCGAACAGGCTGATGAGTCCGGCAAAGATGTATCCTTGTTGCGGCACGTCGTCTTCGCCCCAGGACCCGTGCGGCGGCGTGACCTCGCGATAGGCCAGCAACAGCACACGCTCGGCACGCCGCGCGAATTCCACATAGGCATTGAGGTAGGCGGTTTTGTGTGCGGCGGTCAGCGCCTGCGGTCGGCCATTGATCAGGATGCGATCGCAATAATCGAACACGACATCCGGCGCACCCTTCAGGCAGGCAATCGGCTGATCGCCAACCTGATTGATGGTGATCATGCGTTTGGTCTTCGAACTGAAGGGCTGCTCGAACAGCCGCGGACAGGCCGGCACGTCGTGATAGCGCTGTGCATACACCAGCAGCGCGCCCTCGGTCGGATCGCCGCTATAGTCGGCGGGATGGCCGGCGCGCAGGCGGGCGTTGTTGCACAGCGTGGCCACCATCAGCAGCTTCTCCATCTCGGCGCGTTCCTGTTGCGCATCGGCCTCGCTGTGCACGCACTCGTTCAGGAACAGGCGCGTCACGCGCATGCGGTTCTGGGTGAGCGTGCCGGTCTTGTCGGTGCAGATGACGGTGGTGCAACCGAGGGTCTCGACCGCCTCCAGGTTTCTGACCAACGCATTGCGGCCAGCCATGTGACGCGCGGCGATCGCCAGACACAGGGTGACGGTCGCGAGCAGGCCCTCCGGGACATTCGCGACAATAATGCCGATGGCAAAAATCAGCTTGCTCCAGAACGGGCTCTCCAGCCACAGGAGTTCAACGACCAGCACCGCCACGCCCATGGTGATGGCGAGGGCCGCGATGATATGGCTGAAGCGGCGCAGCTCTTTGCGTATCGGCGTTTCCTGCGCAACCACGCTTTGGGTGAGTGCGGCGGTGCGCCCGATCTGGGTATGCATGCCAGTGGCGAAGACCACCGCCTTGCCGCGTCCAGCCTCAACGCTGGTGCCGGAAAAAACCACGTTGCGGCTGTCCAGCAGACGCGCATCGGTGGGATGGGTGGTGCGCAATTGCGGCTCGGACTCGCCGGTGAGCGAGGCGTTATTGACCTTGAGCCCAAAGACCTCGAACAGGCGCGCATCCGCGGGCACGCGGTCGCCTTCCTGAAGAAGAACGACGTCGCCGCGTACCAGTTGCGCGGCCGGGATCGTCGCGATGCCGGCCGCGCGCAGGACCCGGGCCATGGCCGGCAGCATGCTGTGAAAGCCGGCCATGATTTTTTCCGCCTTGTATTCCTGGTAATAGCTGAACGCGGCGTTCAGTACGACCACCGCCGCCAGCGCGCTGCCTATATAAAGGTGGCCCTGACCCGGCAGCAGCCATTCCGCCAGAAATGACAGGGCCGCGCCGGCCCACAGCAGGAGTGCGAACAGTTTGGTGAGGTGTTGCGCAAAGCGCAGGATCTCCGGCGTGCGCCGGCGCTGTACCAGAACGTTGGAACCATCCCGCTCCAGGCGCTGCGCGCACTCGCGTTCGCTCAGGCCGCGCACCGGATCGGCATGCAGGCGCTGGTAAAAGGCGGGCAGCGATAGCTGGTGCATGCTTCACCCCGAAGTGGCGGCCATCTGGTTACGCGAGGCGCGCCGATCACAGTATACCTCCGGCAACGGCGAGAAGAGTCGTTTCAGACGCAGCGCACGACTGCAAGGATGCACGAGTAATTTTTGAGCAGCCGCTTTCACCGTGGCATGAACCCGTTTTTCTGCAAGCTGCCAGATTCGCGCTTGCACCGCGGCGACGGGAACGGCAAGATCGCAGAAAAACCGGACTGCACTCCGCCATGACTGAGCTCACGCCCCGCCCCGCCGTCTCACCCGGCTTCACGCTGCTGGTGTCGCTGTCCACACTGCTGGTGTTCGTGGTGGTGGTGTTGAGCGCCTATATCCGCCTCGGCGATGCCGGTCTGGGCTGCGCCGACTGGCCGGCGTGTTTCGGCCAGATTGGCGTGCACGACAACCGCTCGCTGGCCGAGGGCGGCCCGCTGCTGCCACCGAGCGCGGCGCGCACGTTCCATCGAGTCGCCGCCACTCTGTTCGGCTTCTTTGTGCTGGGCATCGCCTTCCTTGCCATCCGCCAGCGCAAGCGTGGCGGTCCGGGCGTAGAACTGCCGCTCATTGTGCTTGGGCTCACCGTGTTTCTGTCGGTGCTCGGCGTGGTCACACCCTCGCCGCTCATTCCGCTCGTCACCACCGGCAACGTGCTCGGCGGCATGGCGATGCTGGCGCTGCTGTGGTGGATCGGTCTGCGCATCCAGCCGCAGTCCGTGCCGGACAGCGCCGCGGCGGCGCGCGTCAAGCCGTGGGCGCGGCTGGCGCTCGTGGTCGTGGCCGCGCAGATCGCGCTCGGTGCCTGGACCAGCGGCAGTTTTGCCGGCCCGAGCTGCGCGCAGCTCAGCGGCTGCGCAGATGCAAACTTCTCGGCGCAAAATCTGGCGCGCGGCTTCGAGCCGACCCGGCGCCTGGAGCGCGATGCGCAGGGCAAGGTCATTACCGACGCCAGCACCCCGGTCGTGCACCTGACACATCGATTCGGCGCGCTGTTCACGCTCCTGTATCTCGGCTGGCTCGGCTTCAAGGCACGCGTCGCTGGCGGACCACTGCATGCAGGCGGCAACATATTACTGGCGATGCTCGCGCTGCAGATTGTATTCGGACTCGCTGGCATCGCGGCCGAATTGCCGTTGTTGCTGGTCACGGCGCATAACGCCGGCGCGGCACTGCTGCTGCTGGCGGTCGTCAATCTCAACCATCGCTTAACGCCAAATAAACAACCATGAGTGCCGCTGCCCCCGAGAATTCCCGCCGCGCCATCGCCATCTGGCTGCTCGCAGTCTGTGCGCTGATCTTTATCATGGTGGTGCTCGGTGGCGTGACGCGTCTCACGCATTCGGGGCTGTCGATCGTGGAATGGAAGCCGCTGGTGGGCACAATCCCGCCGCTCACACATGCAGACTGGCTAGAGCTGTTCGAGAAATACAAACTCACGCCTGAGTATCAGAAGGTCAATGTCGACATGGAACTGGCCGGTTTCCAGAACATCTTCTGGCTGGAGTATTTCCACCGATTGCTGGGTCGCCTGATCGGGCTGGTGTTTCTGCTGCCATTTGGTTATTTCCTGGTGCGCAAGCAGGTCGAGCGTGTGCTCGCACCGAAGCTATGGTTGCTGTTTGCGCTTGGCGCCGCGCAGGGCCTGCTCGGCTGGCTGATGGTGGCGAGCGGGCTGGTGGATGTACCGCGCGTCAGCCCGTACCGGCTCACCGCACACCTTGGGCTCGCCATCCTGATCTACACCGCCACGCTGTGGGTCGCGCTCGGGCTGCTCTATCCGAAGCCACAGGCTGCGAATTCAGTCGCACCGCTGCGGCGCTTCGGGCTGACGGTCACCGGGCTGGTGTTCTTCATGATCCTGACCGGCGGTTTCGTGGCCGGCACGCACGCGGGATTTGCGTTCAACGACTGGCCGTTCATGCACGGCCGGCTGGTGCCGGAAGGTCTGTACGCGCTCGATCCGTGGTGGGCGAATCTGTTCGAGAACATCGCCACCGTGCAATTCAACCACCGGCTCGTGGCCTACCTGCTGTGCCTGGTGATTCCCGCGTACTGGTTCGTGGCGCGCCGGCATCGGCTGGCGGCGCGTGCGCGTACGCTGTTTCACCTGTTGCTGGACATGTTGGCAGTACAGGTGGCACTTGGCATCGCGACACTGCTTTACGTGGTGCCGGTGTCACTCGCGGCGGCACACCAGGCCGGCGCACTACTGCTGCTGACCTTTGCGCTGCTCCTCAACCATGCGCTACGCGCCGACTAGCTGGGCAGGATGCCCGAGTGTCGCGGAAACGCAGGGGGTCGTTGCCGAGATGCGTGAGAACGACCTGCACCCATCCTTGCCTGGTCCCTAAAGGAAATAGCAAACGCCGCAACTGGCGAGCACGGCGACCGTCCGTCTTGATGAACATCAAGGCGGTATTGGCCCTTCGCGGTGTTTCATACCTGCCCTGACGCGGAGGAATCCCCTTGCCCACTCCTGTAAGCACAAGGCCATCCGTTTGGCAGGTGTTCTCCACCGAGCCGCACCGCATGCTGTTTCTGGCCGGGGCGGTACAGATTCTGCTGACGCTCGCTTGGTGGCTGGTCGAACTGGCCGCGCGCGCCACGGGCTTTTTGTCACCGACAACAGCGCTGGCGGCCGTCTGGGGACACGCCTTCCTGATGGTGTATGGCGTGTTTCCGTTTTTCATTTTCGGGTTTCTGTTTACCGTCTACCCGCGCTGGCTGCGTGGTGCAGCGATCGAGCGCCGTGCCTATGTGCTGGTGTTCGCCCTGTTGTTTGGCGGCATTCTGCTGTTCACGACCGGCCTCATCCTGGATCGCCGGATTGTGGTGCTGGCGCTGGTTGTATTTCTGGCCGGCTGGGCCGTGGCGCTGACCAGCCTGTTGCGGGTGTACGCACGTGCGCGCGAACGCGGTCCGCACGAACGTCTGCTCAATGGAGCGCTGGCCATCGGGCTGCTGGGCATCGCACTATTTCTGGCGGCCGTGCTCACCGGCTCCGCGCGGCTGTTCATGCTCGCGCGCGAACTGGGCCTGTGGCTGTTTCTGGTGCCGGTGGTGTTCCTGGTGAGTCACCGCATGATTCCGTTCTTCAGTCAGAGCACACTCATGAACTACATCATGGTGCGGCCGGCCTGGGGGCCGTCGCTGATGGCGGTGTGCGTGGCCGCGCATGCCGGGTTCGAGCTGAGCGGTTTGCCGCAGTGGCGCTTCCTCACCGACCTGCCGCTTGCCGTGGCCGCGCTGCATCACTCTTACGTCTGGCAGTTCCGGCGCAGTTTCCACGCGCGCCTGCTGGCCATGCTGCACATCGCGTTCCTGTGGCTCGGCATCGGCATGAGTCTGTATGCCGCGCAGAGTCTCGTGCAACTTGTCACCGGCACCGACTTCCTCGGACGCGCACCGCTACATGCGCTCGGTATCGGCTTTCTTACCAGCATGATTGTGGCCATGGCCTCGCGCGTGACCCTCGGCCATTCCGGGCGCACGCTCAGTGCCGACATGCTCACATGGGCGGTGCTGCTGGGCGTGAACGCCAGCGCAGTACTGCGCATTGCCAGCGAATTTCTGCCGCCGGTGGCAAGCTGGCTCAACCTGCTCGCCGGCCTGGTGTGGCTGGCGGCGCTGTTGCCGTGGGTGCTGCGCTACCTGCCCATGTACGTCAAGCCACGCGTTGAACATCAACCGGGGTAGAATCACCGCGCATGGATATTCTGAAAGCCGTACACGTCGGCAGCGCGATACTCTCGATTACCGGTTTCGTGCTGCGCGGTGTATGGATGCTGCAATGCTCGCCGCTGTTGAAGGCGCGCGCCACGCGCATTCTGCCGCATGTCGTGGACACGGTATTACTGGTCTCGGCGATCGCGCTCATGTTGCGCATCGCGCAGTACCCGTTTGTACACGCGTGGCTCAGTGCCAAGGTGCTGGCGTTGCTCGCCTACATCGTGCTCGGCAGCATCGCGCTGAGGTATGGGAAGACCTGGCGTGTGCGCGTGCTGAGCTATGGCCTGGCACTCGCCGTATTCCTGTACATCGTGCTGGTGGCGGTGACACGCAATCCAGTCCCTGGACTGTAAATCAGAAATCTCCCCAGAGCGCCTGCACGGCAGCGAGCAAGGCCGGTGCGGCAGTCTCAGTGCGCAGCACGCGCGGGCCGAGACGCACCGGTTGATAGCCGGCGCGACGTGCGGCCGCGGCCTCGGCATCCGTCAGTCCGCCTTCGGGGCCGACCAGCAGTTCGATGGGTTTCTGTGGACGCGGTAAATCACGCAACGCCCTGTCTGCGCTGGGTAATAATACCCAGCGCAACGCATCGATCTCCTCCGCCGCGAGCCACACGTCGAGCGGCGAGATCATTCGGACCTCGGGAATGCGATTGCGTCCGCATTGTTCGCAGGCGCTGATCGCTACCTGCTGCCAGTGCGCCACGCGTTTCTCGGCGCGTTCGCCCTTCAGACGCACTACACAACGCTCGCTCTCGACCGGTATGATGCGCGCCACGCCCAGTTCCACGGCCTTCTGGATGGTGAGATCCATGCGCTCGCCGGACGACACTGCCTGCACCAGCGTGACCGGCAGCGGCGACTCGCGCTCGACCGGATCGTGGCGCTCGACCGCCACCGTTACGTCGTGCTTGCCGATGGCGGTGATGCGCGCGCTATATTCGCCGCCCGTGCCGCTGAACAGTGTTACAGCGTCGCCGCTGCGCAGACGTAGAACGCGCGCTGCGTGGTGCGCGGCCGCTTCCGGCAACGCCAAGGTGGTTTGCGTGGCAAGCGGAGAGGGAACATACAAGCGCGGGTTGGACATGCGCGCCAAGGTTAAGCCGAAACCGGCGCGCGCGAAAGGGTGCAGTCAGCGCGCCAGCGGTTTCGTGGTGGGTGCCGGCTGCTTGCCGCTGTCATGTGCTTCATAATGGAAATACACCGACGGGGTCTTTTCCACGACGTGCGTGACGGCGGCGTCCACCATTTCACTGATGGCCTTTTCCACCGGCGTGTTGGCGAAGCCGCGCAGCACGGTCGGGATGCGCAGCATGCCGCCGTGGCGAGTGCGCGCAAGGCCGCTTACGCCGGCACCGAATTTTCGCGCCGCGCCCTCCACCGCCACGGTCGAGACGATCCGGCCGGTGCGGGTATCAACAACGCGCAGGTCCATGGACACGAACGCCTTCTTGTACTCGACATCCAGGATCATCATGTCTCGGCCACGGTTGATGGGGATCGGGATCGGGAAACCGCCCCCGCCAGCGGCCGCGGCATCAAAACCGGTGATGGCCCCGATCACCAGCAACTCGGCGCCCTCGATCTGGCCAGCCGGAATGCGGCTTGCCTCACCGACCCGGCCACTGGCGGAGAACTCCTGTTCGAGCAGTACGTCGCTGATCGACTCGCGTTCCAACACGATGTAACGGTTGCTCTGGAACAGCGCGGTGGTGACCATGTCGCGAATGCCGCTCATCACACCGTTGGCATCAGGTGGCGGCTCGCCGCTGCTGCGGCGCGCCAGCAAACCCAACTGATAGGTCAGGGACTGCTTGCTGGTGCCGGATTTGTCGATGATCTTGCCGACAGTGATGCGCGCCTTCGGCCCGTCATACTTCTCGGCCTGGGCTTCGCCCAGCGTTGCGCCCTCACCCTTGGTGACCTCGGCGGTGGTGGCGCAACCGGTGAGGCCCGCCAGGGCGAACAGCACAAGAAACGCGCGCCGCAGCGTATGCATCCGGAGATCGTCCGGTTAACCGTGATCAGATCTTGGTCTTGGCGATGTACTGCACGGCCGTTTCGATGCAGTTGCGGATTGCCGATTCCATCGGGGTTTTCGACCAGCCGCCGAGACCCACCGGCAGGGCGCCGGTCGCGAACACCAAGCCGCCGCCGACACTGCCGGAACGACCTTCGACAGTGGTGGCATTCACCACGCGCCCGGTCTTGGCGTCGACGATGCGCAGGTTGACAGTCACGCACGCCTGCTGCGCGGCCACGATCAGCACCGCCCCACCCTTGCATTTCGGCTCAAACTCGGTGATCGAACCGCGGATGACGAGCTGGGCACCTTCCAGTTCACCAATCGGGGCGGCGGTCTCTTTCTTCACGCGGCCGGAGGCGCCGAAGTCCTGTTCGTCCATGACTTCCTTGATGTTCTCGCGCTCCAGCACGATGAAGCGGTTTGAGTTGAACAGCGAGTCCGCCAGCATGTCGGACATGCCGCGTCCCACTTCGGCGCGGCCGCGTGCCGCCTTAAATTCGAAGGCCTTGACCGCAATGCGCAGCTTGGGTCCGTTGTAGGGTTCCTCACGCGCCTGCTGGATGGACGGCCCGCCACTCGAACTCACCACCTTGGCGGTGGTGCAGGCGGAAACTGCGAACAGCAGCGCGGCGAACAGCGGAAACCACTTCGGTGATGATAGGTTCTTCATGGCAGGTCCCTCTTTCAGACAAGATGTGTGGATGCTTTATATCAAAAAACGCTTCACTCCGCATGCCGGCGATCAAACCAGCCACTACACAACATATAGAAGAACAGCCAGATAATGGCTGATACTGCCAGCAAGCACGAACAGATGCCAGACGCCGTGCGCATGCCGCAGTTTTTTGTCCAACGCGTAGAAGATGGTTCCCAGTGTATAGAAAAGCCCGCCCGCCACGAGCCACAGCACACCGGCGTACGGCAGCGCGGCGCTCAACGGCTTGAACGCAATCAGCACTAGCCAGCCCATCACTATATATATTGCCAGCGGCAGGATGCGGCGCGCATTTTTATTGTGCAGGCTGTCCACCACCATCCCGAGCACGGCCAGCCCCCAGATCATGCCAAACAGCGTCCACCCCCAGGCACCGCGCAGCGTGACCAGGGTGAACGGCGTATAGCTGCCGGCGATGAGCAGGTAGATCGCGTGGTGGTCGAACTTCTGGAGAATGGATTTGGCGCGGCCGCGCGTGCTGTGGTAGAGCGTGGAAAAAAGGTACAGCAGCAACAAGGAAGCGCCATAGATGCTGAAGCTCACCAGCTTCCAGGCGTCGCCCTGCTGCGCCGCCAGCACCACCAGCACCACCAGGCCGGCAGCCGCGGCCACCGCACCAAGCAGGTGGGTGACACTATTCAGACGTTCGCCGTGATACACGTCGGCCCGCCAGTAACAATCGGAGATTGAGTCTGGGGCCGGCTTACAGGCTGGGCGTGCTGTCGCGCCCGCCGCCCCGGTGCTGTTTCTCGTAATGCGTCTGGCAACGGATGCAGCGTTTGGCGGTGGGGTAGGCATCGAGACGTTTCACACCAATCTCATCCTCGCAATCGACACAGGTCCCATAGGTGCCATCGGTGATGCGCGTCAGCGCTGCCGCCACATCGCCCTGCTCGGTCACTTCCTTCTCGATCTTCAGGATCTTGTCGTCCGCGAACATATCGGCCACCGACTGCTCAGCCACATCCAGCACCCGGCCGGCAACCTCAGCATAGGTTTTGTCCTCGGCGTTGACCAGCGCACTGTGGATCGTCTGGCGCAATTCAAGGTCGCGGGCACGCAGACGATCGCGGAAACTGGACATTTCGGATGGGGTCAAGCTTGTCATGGGAACTCCTTCGAATGAACCATCAATCAATATTATGGTGCTGGGCCAGCATAATCCAAGGCGGGTTTTTCCACACTCGCTTGAATCCGGCGCGTTAAGCGGCATATTGAACACAATACAAGAAAAACGGAGCAGGCCATGAACACGCACACGGGTTCATCAGCCGACAGGGTTATTGTCTGGGATCCACTGGTACGGATATATCACTGGTCGCTGGTAACAAGCTTCACAGTGGCCTAACTGAGCGGCGAAGACGAAATGCTGGATTTGCATACGTGGTCCGGGTATGTCGTCGGCGGTCTGATCCTGTTCCGCCTGCTGTGGGGCTTTGCCGGACCGCGGCATGCGTGCTTCGCTGATTTCGTTTTTACGCCAGCAACGATTCTGGCCTACGGCCGTGACCTGCTGCGCGGACAGGCACAACGCTACCTCGGCCACAACCCGCTGGGCGGCGCGATGACGTTCGCCCTGCTCTCGGCGCTCGCTCTCGCCACCCTTACCGGTCTCATCCTGTACGGCGCGACCGAAGCAGCCGGACCGCTCGCCGGACTGATGCGCGGCACGAGCTTCGGAGCCGGCGAGGTACTGGAAGAAATTCACGAATTCTTCTCGAATGTAGCACTGGGCCTGGTGGTATTGCACATCGGTGGCATTCTGGTCAGCAGTCTGCTGCACCGCGAGAATCTGGTGCGCGCCATGATCACCGGGCGCAAACACGTCTGATTGCACACATCGCGCATGGCTACTCAATAATATCTGGACAACCTGCGGCCGGCTCCGGCGCCATGACGCTCGCCATACGGGTCGGCATATTCCCCGGTGCCATCCACGTGTCATATAGGTACAATCCCTAGTTGAGGTAGTGAACAGAAGCATGGCAAGGCAGCAGACGAGGGCTTTCGCACTCCGCTGTATCATGCGCCACCGGTAAAACACTAAGGATCGGCATGAAACGCGTAGACGATTTCCGCCTGCGATTCGGAAAAAGAGAACTGGTGCCCATCGTCATCGGCGGCATGGGTGTGGATATTTCGACCGCCGAGCTGGCACTCGAAGTCGCGCGTCTCGGCGGCATCGGCCATATCTCCGACGCCATGGTGCAGACGGTCTCGGATCGGCGTTTCGATACCAGCTTCGTCAGCGCCAAGCTCAAGAAATACAAGGCGAACGTCGCGAGCAGCGACAAATCCACCGTACACTTCAACCTCGAAGTACTGGAAGAGGCCACGCGCAACCACGTGGGCCAGGCCATGGCGGCCAAGCGCGGCGACGGCATGATTTTCATCAACTGCATGGAAAAGCTCACCATGAATGCGCCGCGCGAGACGCTGCGCATGCGCCTCAAGGCCGCGCTCGATGCCGGCATCGACGGCATCACCTCAGCGCCGGACTGCATCTCGGCTCGTTCGCGCTGATGGAAGATCACCCGCTCTTTCGCGACGCCAAGCTCGGCATCATCGTTTCGTCGCCGCGCGCCCTGGCGCTGTTCCTGCGCAAGAACGCCAAGCTCAATCGTCCGCCCGATTACATCATTGTGGAAGGCCCGCTCGCCGGCGGCCACCTCGGTTTCGGCATGGACTGGGCGCAGTACGACCTGCGCACCATCATCGCCGAGATCCACGAGTACCTGAAGACCGCGGAACTGGATATCCCGGTGATCGCCGCCGGCGGCATTTTCACCGGCAGCGACGCCGCCTGGTTCCTCGAACACGGCGCCGCCGCCGTGCAGGTGGCCACGCGCTTCACCGTAGCGCGCGAGTGCGGCCTGCCGGACAAGGTGAAGCAGGAGTACTTCAAGGCGAGCGAGGACGACATCGAGGTCAACACCATCTCGCCGACCGGCTACCCGATGCGCATGCTCAAGGGCAGCCCCGGCATTGGCGCCGGCATCCGCCCGAACTGCGAGGCCTACGGCTACCTGCTCGACGCCACCGGCAACTGCGCCTACATCGAGGCCTACAATCGCGAGGTCGCGCTGCACCCGAAGGCGAAGAAGATTTCAGTGAAGGACAAGACCTGCCTGTGCACGCACATGCGCAACTTCGACATCTGGACCTGCGGCCACTACACCTACCGCCTCAAGGACACCACCCGCATAGCCGCGGACGGCAGCTACCAGCTGCTCAGCGCCGAACACATTTTCCACGACTACCAGTTCAGCACCGACGGCAAGATCGCCTTGCCGGACTGAGCCATATGGCGGAATACGCTGCGCCATACCGCCCTGTGTACTACACGGTTAACCCAGCCTGAATAGACAAGGCGGGTTACGTGTGTCGCGCTAACCCACCGGTCCACATAGGC
>Ga0315268_10005767_pt1 | contig 13257 bp, 9 predicted proteins | sample C1_top_MG_FD_204535 | JGI IMG/M metagenome (GOLD analysis project Ga0315268, IMG submission 204535) | Sediment microbial communities from Yellowstone Lake, YNP, Wyoming, USA - C1_top | ecosystem: Environmental > Aquatic > Freshwater > Lake > Sediment | place: USA: Wyoming | collected 2017-08-01 | reverse complement strand
TGGCCATCATTTAATCCAAAGGGATGTGAGGCAGTTCTTTGGGTACGGAAGGGATATCCCCGAGTCCGCCAGGGGGTTTTTTGTGTTTTAATGCGGCAACATTGAATTGAGCGTCACACCATGCAATTGAAGCGCTTCCTGCCTTTTTTGAACTGGCTTCCGCTGCGCGGCGATGCCGTCAAGGCCGATTTTATCGCCGGCATCACGGTCGCCCTGGTTCTGATTCCCCAATCCATGGCCTATGCCCAGCTCGCCGGCCTGCCTCCCTATTACGGGCTCTACGCGGCATTTCTCCCCGGCATCATCGCCGCCCTGTGGGGCTCTTCCGCCCAGCTCGCCACCGGACCCGTGGCGGTGGTTTCCCTGCTCACGGCATCCACGCTCGCCCCCCTGGCGGCAACCGGCTCCAGCCAGTTCATCGCCCTGGCGATCCTGATGGCGCTGATCGTGGGCATCATTCAGCTCGCCCTGGGAGTATTCAAGCTCGGCGTGGTGGTCAACTTCCTCTCCCATCCGGTCATCGTCGGTTTTACCAACGCCGCCGCCATCATCATCGGCCTGTCCCAGCTCAACAAGCTGTTCGGCGTCTCGATGGGACGCAGCGAACATTTCATCCAGGATATCTGGGGCGTGCTGCAACAGGTTGGCGATAGCCATATTCCGACGCTGCTGATGGGCGTCTCGGCCTTCGCCATCATGTGGGGGCTGAAAAAATTCGCGCCCAAGATGCCCGGCGTGCTGATCGCCGTCGCCCTCACCACCATCATAAGCTGGGCGATCGGCTTCGAGCACAACAGCAAGGGCATGGTCGAGGAAATCATGGATACCGAGGTCAAAACCCTCGCCAACGAATTTTCCCAGACCGAAATCAAGATCGATGACCTGAACAGCAAGCTCAGCGCCAAATCGGCCGAGCTCAAGCAGCATCAAAAAAGCCATGAAGGGAGCAGCCAGCGCACCGCCGCGCTGAACTACGAAATTGAGCTGCTCAAACTGGAGCTCAAGGACGCGGAAGGCGAAAACCGCAAGCTCGCCCGCTCCATGCGCAAGTTCCTTTTCGAGCAAGTACCCGCAGCCGATGGCCAGCCCGCCCGGCTTTACCTGGTCGGCCAGGTGCCCGGGAGCGAAAAATCGGACGGCTACCGCTGGCGCATCAAGAAAGTGAGCAAGGGCGAGCTCAAGCTGGTCGGCGGCGGCGAAGTCGTAGGCGCCATTCCTGCCGGCCTGCCCAAATTCGACCTGCCAAAATTCAGCTGGGACATGATGGCGACGATGTTTTCCGGGGCACTGGTGATTTCACTGGTGGGCTTCATGGAGGCGATCTCCATCGCCAAGGCGATGGCGGCCAAAACCAAGGGCCGCATCGACCCCAACCAGGAGCTGATCGGACAGGGCCTCGGCAACATCGTCGGCAGCTTCAGCCAAGCGTTTCCAGCCAGCGGTTCGTTCTCGCGCTCGGCGGTCAACCTCAATGCCGGCGCCCAAACCGGCATGTCATCGGTGTTCACCGGGGTGATCGTGCTGGTCACCCTGCTGCTCCTCACCCCGCTGCTGTATCACCTGCCCCAGGCAGTGCTGGCTGCGGTGATCATGATGGCGGTCATCGGCCTGGTCAACTTCAAGGCGATCAAGCATGCCTGGCACACCCACAAGCACGACGGCATCGCCTCGGTCGTCACCTTCGTCGCCACCCTGGCTTTTGCGCCCCACCTGGATAACGGCATCATGCTCGGCGCCGGCCTGGCCATCATCCTCTACCTTTACCGCACCATGTCGCCGCGCGTCGCCATCCTCGGCCGTTACCACGACGGCACCCTGCGCGACGCCAAAGTGCACAACCTGCCGGTCAGCGAATACATCATCGCCATCCGCTATGACGGCTCCCTCTATTTCGCCAACGTGCCCTATTTCGAGGACACCGTCCTGGAGGCGGTATCCAACAGCCCCTGCGCCAAACACCTGCTGATCGTGTCGGATGGCATCAACCAGCTCGACGCATCGGGCGACGAAGTCATCCACCACGTGGTGGAAAGGCTACGTTCCAACGGCATCCGGGTGGTTTTCAGCGGCCTGAAGAAACAGGTTCTCGACGTCATGCACCATTCCGGCCTGTTCGATTACGTCGGCCAGGAAAACATTTTCCCTGACGAGGACAAGGCGCTGGATTCGATTTACGCCGAGGTGCTTGAGACAGACCCCGATGCGCAATGCCGCCTGATGAAGGGCGGACAAATTGGCGGTGCTGACGGGGTGAAAACCTGGCTATAACACCCTGGCAACCTGTCATAATGGTTCGCTACGCCAAGCCACCATTCAAATGTTGCACATCGAATACCCGCGCGCCTTAAAATTGGTGCGATAATGTGCATATCATGATTACGATGACGCCCCCGCTCCGCCCGCCCATACCGACTTGGTCGGATGGGTCGAGGTTGGGTGGCGGGCTGGACTTCACGATGGCGGGATGCCTTCCATGAACGGGGGCAATGCGGTTCCGCTGTTTCTCGCTTACGCGGCGATAGCCAGCACTTTGCTGTCTGGCATTGTTTCCCTGTTTGCCGTGCGCCGCCACCCCGGCTTTCTGCATACCGCTTCATTCCTGTTTCTGTTCCTCGCTGGCGCGGCTGACATCACCGCTGGCGGCTGGGCCTTGCTGGCTGACCTCACCCTCACCGATCGCCTGGCCCTCGGTCTGCCCTGGCTTCAGTGGCATCTGCGGCTCGACCCGCTGTCCGGTTTCTTCATGGTCTTGCTCGGCACGCTGGTGATTGCGGCCTCGCTCTACGGCCCCAGCTACACCCGCGAGTACACCCATGGTGAAGCCCCGCAGCCATTGCCTCCGCTCGGCGTGTTCACCGCGTTCTTCGTCCTCGGGATGCAGCTGCTGCTGCTCGCCGACGACGCCCTGGTGTTCATGATTTTCTGGGAAATGATGTCGCTGTCCGGCTACTTTCTCGTCGCCTACCAGCACCAGCATGCCGCTAACAGCCACGCTGCCTTTCTCTACCTGTTGCTCGCCCACGTCGGCGCCCTGGTCATTCTGCTTTCCTTCGGCGTGCTCGCCGCCTTTGGCGGCGGCCTGACCTTCGACCAGATGCGCGCAGCCCAGCTCACGCCGCTGTGGGCGACACTGGCGTTCGCCTGCGCCTTCCTCGGCTTCGGCACCAAGGCGGGGATGGTGCCGCTGCATGTCTGGCTGCCCGACGCGCATCCGGTTGCACCGTCGCACATCTCGGCGCTGATGAGCGGCGTCATGCTCAAGATGGGGATCTACGGCATCGTCCGCATAATCTTCGATCTGATCGGCGACGTGCGCTGGGAATGGGGTGTCGCACTACTCGTCGTCGGCACCGCCTCGGCCTTGCTGGGCGTGCTCTACGCCCTGATGCAGCACGACCTCAAGCGCCTGCTCGCCTATCACTCGATCGAAAACATCGGCATCATTCTCATGGGTCTGGGGATGTCGATGATCTTCCTTGGCAGCGGCCACCCATTGCTCGGCACGCTCGGACTGGTGGCGGCGCTCTACCACACGCTCAACCACGCGCTGTTCAAGGGCCTGCTTTTTCTCGGTGCTGGCGCAGTGCTTTATCGCACCCACGAGCGCGACCTCGAACGCATGGGCGGGCTGATCCATCGCATGCCGGTCACGGCGTTCATGTTTCTGGTCGGCAGCGTCGCCATCTCTGCGCTGCCTCCCTTCAACGGTTTCGTCTCCGAATGGCTGACTTTCCAGACCGCCTTGCAAGCGCCGACGTTGGACAACGGCGTGCTGCGCATGATCATGCCGATTGCCGCCGCGCTGCTCGCCCTCACCGGGGCGCTCGCCGCCGCCTGTTTTGTCAAGGCCTTCGGCATCGCCTTCCTGGGCAAGCCACGCACCAGCCATGTCGCCCGCGCCCGCGAGGTGCCGATGGGAATGCTGCTCGGCATGGGGTGGCTTGCGGCCCTGTGCCTGGTATTGGGCGTCCTGCCGATGCCGACAATCGAGGCCATGGCGCCGATTACCCGGCTCCTGGTGCATACCGCGCTGCCATCGGCTACCGCCCAGAGCTGGCTGTGGCTGACACCCGTTTCGCCGCATGGCGCGTCCTATTCGGCACCCTTTCTCCTGCTCGCCATGATCATGGTGTTCGGCCTCGGCTATCTGTTTCTCAAGCGCGGCGCCCGCCCCGCCCGCCGTTGCTACCCGTGGGACTGTGGCTTCGGCCAGCTCAGCCATCGCATGGAATACACCTCGACTGCATTCACCCAGCCGATCCGGCGCGTTTTCGGCGCGGTCTGGAAGGTCGATGAGGCGGTTGAAATAACGACTGTCGGCATTGGGCCGATCCCGCGCGTGACCGGCATCCACCACCATCTGCATGTGCAGGACTGGTCCTGGCTCAAAGTTTATCTGCCGATTGGGAGTCTGGTACTGAAGACCGCCAGACGGATCGGCTTTATCCAGACCGGCAGCATCCATACCTACCTGAAATACTCGTTCGGAACGCTGATCTTGCTGCTATGGGTAGTCAGCCTATGAACAGCCTGTCGATCTCCTGGGCCCTGGCCGCCGCGCAGACGCTGATTTTCATCGCCGCCGCGCCGCTGATGGCGGGCTGGGTCAAGCGCCTCAAGTGCCACCTGCAGAACCGCGCGGCACCGGTCGTATGGCAGCCCTACCGCGATCTGGCCAAGCTGCTGAAGAAGGACGTGGTGCTGGCCGAGAACGCCTCCTGGCTGTTCCGCGCCACCCCCTACATCGTCTTCGGCGCCACCCTGCTCGCCGCCGCCGCAGTGCCGCTCATCGTCGTACACCTGCCCACCGCTGCTATCGCCGACCTGATCGTGCTGGTCTCCTTTTTCGCCCTGGCGCGCTTTTTCACTGCCCTGGCCGCTCTCGACATCGGCACCGCCTTCGGCGGCATGGGCGCCTCGCGTGAGATGACAGTCGCCGCGCTGGCCGAACCGGCCATGCTCATGGTGGTGTTCACACTGTCCATGACGGTAGGCACGACCAACCTGTCGGCGATCACGGAAGCCGCGCTACAGGCTGGCCTGGTGCTACGCCCATCGTTCCTGTTCGCCCTGTTTGCCCTGGCCATGGTGGCGGTGGCCGAGTGTGGCCGCATCCCGGTGGATAACCCGGCCACCCACCTCGAACTGACCATGCTGCACGAGGCCATGATTTTGGAATATGGCGGTCGCCATCTGGCATTGATCGAGTGGGCATCGCAGATCAAGCTGATGATCTACGCCGTGCTGACCGTCGACTTTTTCTTCCCCTGGGGCATCGCCCGCGACTTCGGCGCTGTCTCGCTGGGCATCGGCATCGTCTCCGGCACGGCCAAGATAATGCTGCTCGCCATGCTGCTGGTAACCTGGGAGACGGTGCTGGCCAAGATGCGCCTGTTCCGGGTGCCACAGTTCCTCGGTTTCGCCTTCCTCCTGGCCCTGCTCGGCATGCTCACCAATGTCGTGCTGGAGACGGGGGGTTAGGGCATGCACACACGAATTACGCCCATGCGTTGCAGCGAAAATGCGATGAATGCAAGCCTCGCAACGCCGCAGACGCGCATTTCACGCTGCAACCCTTCGGGACGGGGGCGATTTGGGCCTCCCTTTGTTGCGAGGCGCTTGCAGTGGCTCGCGCTGCGGCGCGTCTCGCTTCGCGGGATGCATCCCAATCGCCCCCGTTGCATGGGCGAAATTCGCGTGAGCATGCCTTAAATGGATCTTTCAGCACTCGGCCTGTTCAGCCAGGCCATCATTCTCTTCGCCGCCCTGGTGCTGTTCACCTCCTTCGCCATGCTCGCCCAGCCGCGTATCGTGCCGCTGATCTTTACCTTCGCCTGGCAGGGCCTGCTGCTGGCGGTAGTGACCATACTCGTGGCCATCGTCTCCAACCATCCCCACCTCTATATTTCAGCGGCCCTCACGATCGTGCTCAAAGTAGGCTTGATTCCCTGGCTGCTCTATCGCCTGAGCGTGCGGCTCAACATGAATTACGAGGCCGAGTCGATCGCACACCCCTCGATGCTGCTGCTGGGTGGCGCCGGCCTGGTAGTGTTCAGTTACTTTATCGCCGTGCCGATCGTGCATCTGTCCGGCCTGGCCACCCGCAACACCATCGCCGCCAGCATCGCCGTCGAACTGCTCGGCATGCTCATCATGATCGCCCGCAAAACGGCGATGGCCCAGGTGATCGGCTTCATGTCCATGGAGAACGGGCTGTTCTTCGCCGCCGTGGTGTCAACCTATGGCATGCCGCTCATCGTCGAACTCGGCGTCGCCTTCGACGTCATGGTCGCGTCCATCCTCTTCGGCGTGTTCTTCTTCCACCTGCGCGACTCGTTCGACTCGCTCGACGTCAGCCACTTGAACCGGTTGTCCGAGGCCGACGAGACGATGCCCCTGCCGGAAGCGACGGAGGCGGAGCATCCATGACGCTGCTCGAAATCACCCTGCTGGCACCGCTCGTCGGCGGCCTGCTGCTCGCCTTCATCGGCCACCGCGCGACCGCCGGCTGGCTCAACGTCGCCACCGGCGCCGTCACCTTCGCCGCCTCGCTGGCACTGGCGCTGGATGTCTTCGACCACGGCGCGCGGCTGTCCGCCGGCAAGATGTTCTATATCGACGCCTTCAACGTCTACCTCGTCACCCTCACCGCCTTCGTCGGCCTGACCACCTCGATCTTCTCGCGCCCCTACATGCGCCACGAGGTCGAGCGCGGGCGCGTCACCGACCGGCGCATGCGCCTCTACCACTCGATGTACCAGGGCTTCCTGTTCTCGATGCTGCTGGCGCTGTCGACCAACAATCTCGGCATCATGTGGGTGGCGATGGAGTCGGCCACCCTCACCACCGTGCTGCTGGTCTCGCTATACCGCACGCCGGAGTCGATCGAGGCGGCCTGGAAGTATTTCGTGCTGTGCGGCGTCGGCATCGCCCAGGCCCTGTTCGGCACCGTGCTGATCTACTTCGCCGCCGAGAACCGGCCGGGCGGCGAGCGCGGCGACACGCTGCTGTGGACCGTGCTGCACGACACCACGGCCGGCGGTCTGGACCCGGCGGTGGTGTCGCTGGCCTTCGTCTTCCTGCTGGTCGGCTACGGCACCAAGGTCGGCCTTGTGCCGCTGCACAACTGGCTGCCGGATGCCCACTCGGAAGGCCCGACGCCGATGTCCGCCGTGCTCTCGGGGCTGCTGCTGAATGTCGCGCTGTATGCCCTGGTACGCTTCAAGATGCTGGTGGACGCCTCGCTGCACATGGAACTGGCCGGCCACCTGATGATGGGCTTCGGCCTGCTGTCGTTCGTCGTCGCCGGGCTGTTCCTGCACCGCCAGCACGACATCAAGCGCATGTACAGCTACTCGTCGATCGAGCACATGGGGCTGATGACCTTCGCCTTCGGCATCGGCGGGCCGCTCGCCACCTTCGGCGCGCTGCTGCACATGACCATGAACTCGCTGACCAAATCGGCGATCTTCGTCACCGTCGGCTATGCCTCGCAACTCGCCGGCACGCAGCGCATCGACCGGATTCGCGGCCTCGTCCGCACCCAGCCCGGCATCGGCTGGGGACTGTTGATCGGCACCGTGGCGATCGCCGGCTTCCCGCCCTTCGGCGTGTTCATCAGTGAGTTCCTGTTGCTGATGGCCACCATGAAGTCCTGGCCCTGGTTGACCATCCCGCTGTTGTTCGGCTTCGGCGTGGCCTTCGCCGGCCTGTTCCGCCACCTGCAGCCGATGGTCTTCGGCGAGCCGCCGGCCGGACAGAAGCCGATCCAGGCCAACATGCTGCCGGTGGCGATCCATCTCGCGCTGGTGCTGTGGCTGGGCCTCTCCCTGCCGGGCTTCCTGTCGGGCTGGTTCGAGCAGGCCACGCTGCTGATCTCGGGGGCCTCGCTGCGATGACCGCGGGAATGCCGTTCGCCCCGTTCCTCGCCCGCCTGGCCGAGGTCGGCGTTGCCGTCGAGACCGTGACCGCGCCGACCCTGGTGCCGATACAGACCATCACGCTGGCGAACGGCGACTGGGGCCGTCTCGGCCGGGAAGCCGACGACTGGGGCTGGCGCTGGGCGGCCGGCTGGGGCGAGGATCTGGGCGAAACGTTGCGCATCAATGCCTGCTTCGAGCAGGCCGGTGCCTATCTGCTGGCGCGCACGACGGTGACCCGCACCCACCCGATGCTGCCCTCGCATACGCCGTATTACCCGGTCGCAGACCGCCCCGAGCGGCATACCCAGGATATGTTTGGTGTCGCCTTCTCCGATCACCCGGACGCGCGCCGCTGGACCCGGCACCGGGCCTGGAAGAGTTCCGAATACCCCTTGCGCCGCGACTTTCCCGCCGCCGGCCGGCCGCCGGACACGACGCCGGCCGACCATCAATACAAGTTCTTCTCTGCCCATGGCAGCGGCGTCTATGAGATCCCGGTGGGGCCGGTCCATGCCGGCATCATCGAGCCGGGGCACTTCCGTTTCCAGGCGGTGGGCGAGACCGTGCTCAACCTGGAGGCGCACCTCGGCTACACCCACAAGGGCGTCGAGAAAATCGCAGAGTGCCGCGATGCGGACGGCTTGGCGCGCCTAGCCGGGCGAGTCTCTGGCGACTCCACCGTGGCCCACGCCTGGGCAGCCTGCATGGCGATGGAACGGGCGGCCGGCGTTCAACCGCCGCCGCGCGCGGTCTGGCTGCGTGCCCTGATGAGCGAGCGGGAACGGGTCGCCAACCATCTCGGCGACATCGGCGCGATCGTCAACGACGTCGGCTTCGCCTTCGGTTTCTACCAGTTCGGGCGGCTACGCGAGACCTGGCAACGCGCTTCAATGACTGCCTTCGGTCACCGCTTCATGATGGATCGCCTCGTCCCCGGCGGCGTCGCGGTCGATCTTGATAACGCCAGGATCACGGCCATGCGTGACGAAGCCGCGGCCCTGCGCCAGCAGGTCAGCAAGCTGATGACCATCCTCTACGACTCGCCGTCGCTGACCAACCGCCTGCTCACCACCGGGATCCTGACCCCGGAACAGGCCAGCGCCCTGGGCTGCATGGGTTATGTCGGGCGGGCATCGAGTCTGTACTTCGACGTGCGCCGCGACGCGCCCTATCCGCCCTATGACCGGTTGAAGGTCAATGGCGTGCTGCACCACAGCGGCGACGTCAACGCCCGCGTGCGCGTGCGCCATGAGGAAATCATCGCCTCGCTCGACCTCATCCAGGCGCTGCTTGCCGGGATGCCCGGCGGAGCGATCCACAGCGAGTGGCAAACCCCCGCGGAGGGCAGCGAAGGCATCGGCATCGTCGAGGGCTGGCGTGGCGAGATCATCAGCTACGCTCGCTTCGGCGGCGGCGGGCGCATCGCGCGCTTCTTCCCGCGCGACCCGTCATGGACCACCTGGCCGGCGCTGGAAGTGCTGATCCACGACAACATCGTCCCCGACTTCCCGGTCTGCAACAAGTCCGTGAACGGGTCATATTCAGGAAACGATCTGTAATGCTGCGCATCCTGGGAAAAATACAGCGCATCGGCATCGTCACCGAGCCGCTGCCGCCCTGCGACGAACCCGCCCTCGCTGAAATCGGCGAACAGATCAAGGCGCACATCGGCGAGCGCTTCGGCGGCAGCCTGGCCATCCGCGAAGTGGATGCCGGCTCCTGCAACGGCTGCGAGCTGGAAATCAACGCGCTCAACAATCCCTGGTACGGCATAGAACGCTACGGCGTGCATTTCGTCGCCAGTCCGCGCCATGCCGACCTGCTGCTGGTCACCGGCCCGGTCTCGCGCCACATGGAGGAAGCCCTGCGCCGCACCTATGCCGCCACCCCGGAACCCCGGCTGGTCATCGCCGTCGGCGCCTGCGGGGCGGACGGCGGCGAGTTCGGCGAGAGCTACGCCTCGCGCGGCGCGGTCGCCAACGTCATCCCGGTCGATGCGGTGATCCGCGGCTGCCCGCCGACGCCGCTCGATCTCATGCGCGGAATACTCGAAGCCATCGGCAGAAAGGGCTGACGGACTCGCCAGACCTGCGCGCAAGCGCCAGCCGCGATTTGACCGCCTACCGCCATTTATGGGCTTCCCAAAACACCGCGTTTCCTGCATAATTTCATTTAACGTGTTTGCGGATTTCGTGAAACACCCGATTCATTTCGCAACTGCGATCTTTCCTTCCAAAAACAAGAAACATCCTTGACTGAAATAATGAACCTGGCGAACGCCTTACCGATTGACCTGGTCATCGGCATTATCGTGTTCTGGCTTTTGCTTTCATTCGCCGGACTCCTGCTGCAAGATCGCCCTCGTTTCATCGCGCGCCTGATTTTCCCCGCCGGCGCAGCGGGCGCCCTGGTTCTGGCCGTCTCCGCATTGTCGAGTCTGGGCGGCGCCATCAACGTTGCGGTGCTGCCCCTCGGACTGCCCGATCTGCCTTTCCATCTGCGTCTGGATTCGTTATCCGCATTCTTCCTGCTGCTGCTCGGCACCGCCAGCATCGGCATCTCGCTGTATTCGGCGGGCTATTTCCGCCACATGGAAGGCGGTAGCCTCGGCCTGCTGTGCTTCGAGTACCACATCTTCCTCGCCGCCATGGCGCTGGTATTCCTGGCGGACGACGCCTACCTGTTCATGGTGGCATGGGAAACCATGGCGCTATCCTCCTACTTCCTGGTCACCACCGATCACAACATCCCCGAAACCCGCCGCGCCGGCTTCCTCTACCTGCTGATCGCCCACGTCGGCGCAGTCGCGATCCTGATGAGCTTCGGCGTGATGCAGGGAGGACACGGCGACTATACCTTTTCCACCATGCGCAATGCCCATCTGACCGAATTCTGGGCCAGCGTCACCTTCCTCCTGGCGCTGTTCGGATTCGGCGCCAAGGCGGGCATCCTGCCGCTGCACGTGTGGCTACCGGAAGCCCACCCGGCGGCGCCGTCGCCGGTCTCGGCGATGATGAGCGGCATCATGCTGAAAACCGCGATTTACGGTATCCTGCGAGTCAGCTTCGATCTGCTCGGCATGCAACTTTGGTGGTGGGGCGTGCTGGCCTTGTCGCTGGGGCTCGCCACGGCGCTGTTCGGGGTCCTGTTCGCCGCCGTGCAGACCGACATGAAGCGCCTGCTCGCCTACTCCTCGATCGAAAACATCGGCATCATCCTGGTCGGCATTGGGCTTGCCCTCGTCTTCCATGCCTTCCACAAGGACGCGCTGGCGGCGCTGGCGCTCACCGCCACGCTGTACCATGCCCTCAACCATTCCTTTATGAAGGGTCTTCTGTTCCTCGGTACCGGCTCGGTGCTGCATGCCACTGGAGAACGCAACCTCGGCAAGCTGGGCGGCCTCATCCACCCCATGCCGAAACTGGCGCTGCTGGTGCTGGTGGGCGCACTGGCGCTGACCGGCCTGCCGCCCCTGAACGGTTTCGTGTCCGAATGGCTGCTGTTGCAGGCTTTCTTGCTCTCACCCGATCTTCCCCTGCCCTACCTCAACATGCTGGTGCCGATCGGAGCAGCGGCGCTGGTGCTGGCTGCAGCGCTCGCCGGTTACGTGATGGTCAAGTTCTACGGCGTGATTTTTCTTGGCCAGCCACGTGTGGAAAAAACCGCCAAAGCACACGACATCGGCGCATGGGAGCTGCTCGGAATGGGTTGGCTGGCGCTCGGCTGCCTCCTGCTGGGATTGTTCCCGGTGTTTGTCATCTTTCATCTCGATCATGTCACGCTGTTGCTGGTCGGAAAAACCCTGAGCGGCACCGCCGCCCAGACCGGCTGGCTGCTGCTCACCCCGATCCAGCCGGAACGCGCCAGTTACAGTCCGCTGGTGCTGCTGATCATCATCGTCACCGGCGTGCTATTCACCCTTTTCGTAGTAAAAAAGCTTTATCACGGTCGCCTGCGCCGAGGTTCCGCCTGGGATTGCGGCTTCCCGGAACAGAACGCGCGCATGCAGGATAGCGCGGAAGGTTTCGGCCAGCCGATCCGCCAGATATTCGAACAGTTCTTCGGCATCATCCGCGAAGTACCCAGCCCGAACGACAAGAAACCCCATTATCACGGCGAGACTCGCGACCTCTTTTGGGACTTGATTTACCTCCCGATCGCCTGGGTCACCGAAAGGATTTCCGCAGTGGTCGGCAAACTGCAGCAAGGCCGCATCCCCATTTACCTGCTTTACAGCTTTGTCACCCTGATCGCCTTGCTGGCGTTTGTCCGATGAACGGCATACTCCTACAGCTCTTTCAGGACACGCTGGTGGTGCTGATCGCCCCCCTCCTGCTGGGCTGGGTCAACCAGTGCCGCGCCTGGCTGCAGAACCGCAGCGGCGCCGGTGTGCTGCAACCTTACCGCATTTTGATCAAACTGTTCCACAAGGACGCAGTGCTGGCGAACAACGCCTCTCCTCTATTTCGCAGCACGCCCTACATCCTGTTCTCCAGCATGTGGCTGGCGGCCGCCCTGGTACCGGTGATTGCAACCGACCTGCCACTTTCCCCTGCGGTGGACGTGATCGCCCTGGTCGGTATTTTTGCTGTGGCGCGGGTGTTCATTTCCCTGGCGGCGATGGATGTTGGCACCTCGTTCGGCACGCTCGGTGCGCGGCGCGAGATGCTGGTCGGCTTTCTAGCCGAACCGGCGCTATTGATGGTGTTCTTCACCGCATCCGTCATCAGCCATTCAACCTCTCTCGTCACCATCGTCGAAACCCTGGCGCACAAACAGTTCATGATCTACCCCAGCCTGGCCTTCGCCGCCATCGCTTTCGTCATGGTGCTGCTGGCGGAAAATGCCCGCGTGCCGGTGGACAATCCCTCCACTCACCTCGAGCTGACCATGATCCACGAGGCCATGATTCTGGAATACTCCGCCCGCCACCTGGCTCTGGTAGAATGGGCAAGCGCACTCAAACTGCTTGCCTACACCACCATCGGCTTCGCCCTGTTCCTTCCATGGGGCATCGCCGAGGCTGGTGACTGGGGTGCGGTGCCGCTGGCCCTGGCCGCCCTGTTCCTGAAACTGATGGCGGCCGGTGCCGGTCTTGCGCTACTCGAAACCCTGTCGGCCAAACTGCGTATTTTCCGCGTCCCGGAATTTCTGGGCACCGCCTTCCTGCTCGCGGTGCTGGCGATGCTGGTTCATTATCTTCTGGGGGCATGAGGCATGGCTTTCTCGCAACAACTCATCAACATGTTCGCGGCGCTGTTGCTGCTGATCGCCTTCGCCATGCTGTCCCAGCGCCGCATCCTCTCCCTCATCAATCTGTTCGCCCTGCAGGGCC
>Ga0315268_10005766_pt1 | contig 13258 bp, 11 predicted proteins | sample C1_top_MG_FD_204535 | JGI IMG/M metagenome (GOLD analysis project Ga0315268, IMG submission 204535) | Sediment microbial communities from Yellowstone Lake, YNP, Wyoming, USA - C1_top | ecosystem: Environmental > Aquatic > Freshwater > Lake > Sediment | place: USA: Wyoming | collected 2017-08-01 | reverse complement strand
CACGAAGGCGGCACGAAGGGGAGCTTAAAACGCGGAGGGCGCGGAGCAACGCAAGGTCCCTCGGCTCGCCGCTCGCTCGGGATGACGGGGCCAATGAGGGGATGACTCTTCCGATAAGCTGACTACTGATTGCTGACTGCTGATTGCTACTTCAGCACGCCCTGCTGGGCGATGGCGACGTTGTCGCGGGTGGTGTTCTTGACGGAGTACATCATCTCGTCGGCCTGGCGAATAATCTCGTGGGCGCTCTTGGCGTCGTCGGGGTAGGAGGCGACGCCCATGGAGGCGCGGACGTTGAGGCCGAGGGAATCCTCGGCGAGGAACTTGGCGGTACGGAAGACGTCGAGCAGGCGCTTGGCGACGATGCGCGCGGCGTCCTTGGAGGTCTGCGGGAGGAGGATGACGAACTCGTCGCCGCCGTAGCGGAAGGCGTAGTCGATCAAGCGCAGGTGGCACTTGATGGTGTGCCCGATCTCCGCCAGCAGCTTCGATCCGATAAGGTGGCCGTGGGTGTCGTTGACGTGCTTGAAGTGGTCGAGGTCGATGAAGATGACGGTGAACTCGTAGCCGAAGCGGGCGGAGCGGTAAACCTCGGCCTCCAGGGTCTTGTAGAGGTGGCGGGCGTTGTAGAGGCCGGTGACGTCGTCGGTGATGGTGAGTTCCTGGATGCGCTCCACGGCGCGCGCGTTGTCGATGGCGATGGCGGCGTAGTCGCAGAGCGCCTGCAGGAGCATGATGTCGTTCTCGCTGAAGTTCTCCACCGGGCAGTTGATGAGCTGGATGACGCCCAGGACGCGGTGCTTGGAGCGCAGCGGGATGCAGATGATGGAGCGCGTCTTCCACTTCGTCATCTCGTCGATGCGCTTGGCGAAGCGGGGATCGGTGTAAACGTCGGGGACGATGAGGGCCTCACCGTGCTTCGCCACCCATCCGGCGATGCCTTCGCCGACCTTGAGGCGCACGGTCTTCAGCGTGGCCGCCGCTTCGCCCACCGCGATGGCGAAGTAGAGCTCGTCCTTCTGCTCGTCCACCATCAAGAGCGACCAGGTGTCGGGGCGGAAGTAGGCCGCCATCTTTTCCATGATGGTCTGGAGGATGGAGTCGAGGTTCAGCGAGGAGGTGAGAGCCTTGGCAACATCATGGAAGATGTTGAGCTCTTCCTGCATCTGCTGCTGGCGGTTTGTGACCGTGCCCTCGGACATGTAGGACGGAGCTCGACCTCGACTCGACAGCAGCCGGGGGAAAGCACTGCAAGTGGCGCGTATTATAAGTCGGCGGGGCGGCGGCGGCAACCTTCGAATGCGCCCGGAGGCCCGGTTACCTTGGTCGTGAACCTTCCGGAACCTGTTGCAAGGAGGGGTGTTAGGCGGGTTTCCGTTTGACAGTGCCGGTTACCGAACCTATCATGGCGGCGCATTCGCCAATCATCATTCTTATGTTCCGGCGGTAGCCCCAAGGAGAAGCATGGCAGGGTTCGGCGAGCGGTTGCGGCGCGAGCGCGAGCTGCGCGGCGTCAAGCTCGAGGAGATCGCGGAGTCCACCAAGATCGGGGTGCGCTACCTGCGCGCGCTGGAGCAGGAAGACCTCTCCAAGTTGCCGGGCGGGATCTTCAGCAAGGGATTCGTGCGCGCTTACGCGCGCTACCTCGGCATCGACGAAGAAGAAGCCATCGCCGACTTCGTGCACGTAGCGGGCGAGACGGAGAGCGCGCTGCCCGAACCCTCGGCGCTGCCGGAAAAGCCGCAGGTGGAAACGCACTCTTCGAAGTGGTGGCTGGTGCTGGCGCTGGTAGCGCTGATCGCCGTCGGCTACTACTACAGACAGAGGATGCGGACAGCGCCGCCGGCGGCGCGCGTGACCGCGCCCCAGCCCGCGCCGCAGCAGGCCGCGCCTCCGGCAATGGTCCCGGTTACGACGCCGACGGCGCCTCCCGGGGGCACGGTAGCTGCCACGGAGGGAGCGACCGGCGCTCCCGGTGGCACGGCCACGGCTGCGCCTCCGCCGGCGACCGCCCCCAGCGTCGCCAAGGTCGTGGTCGAACTGCGCACCACGCATCCGGCCTGGGTGCAGTGGAGCGTGGACGGCGGACCGGCGCAGGATGCCGTCTTCCCCGCCAACGCGCAGAAGCGCCTGGAAGGCAACGCGCGCGTCACCCTCAAGGTGGGAGATGCCGGCGCGGTGGAGCTCACCTACAACGGCAAGACGCTCTCGCCCCTCGGCAAGGACAAGCAAGTCATGAGCTTGACGTTCACGCCGGAGGGGATGCAGGAGTAGCGTCGTTCGTCTTTCGTCGTTCGTCGTGGGGAGCGAGGAGAGCGCCTCGCCGCTGATGCCCAACTCCTCGCGATGAGGGCCGTCGTCAGGCGGCCGACAGCGATCATGGAGCGCCATTCGGCAACGAAAATCGCCCGTTCGCTGAATGTAACTGCCGGGAAAGGCAGGGGTTGGCGCAGACTGGCGGCAGTTCCGATTGCCATTGAGGCGGTTCTTTCGATACCATAAACGGGTTGCCAGACGCTCTGCGGAAGAGACCCTGCCCCCCTCATGCGGTGCTATGACCCCGCACCTGTTGAGCGGGCTAGCCGGCCGTAACCGTCGCATCCTTCATGAAGGAGACTACGTTGTCCAAGCAGCGTTACCTTTTCACTTCTGAATGCGTGACCGAGGGCCATCCCGACAAGATTGCCGACCAGGTATCGGACGCGATCCTGGACGCCTGCCTGACGCAGGACCCGTACAGCCGGGTGGCATGCGAAACGCTGATGACTACCGGCCTGGCGTTCATCGCGGGCGAAATCACTACCAAAGCGTACGTGGACTTCCCGTCGGTGGTGCGCGGCACGGTGAAGTCGGTGGGCTATACCGACGCGGGCTACGGGTTCGATTGCGAGACCTGCGCCGTGATCAGCTCGATCCACGAGCAGTCGCCCGACATCGCCATGGGCGTGGACCCCGGCGGGGCCGGCGACCAGGGCATGATGTTCGGCTACGCCACCAACGAAACCGAAGAGCTGATGCCGATGCCAATCCTGCTGGCGCACAAGCTCACGCAGCGCCTGGCGGAGGTACGCAAGAGCGGACAGCTCGACTTCCTGCGGCCGGACGGCAAGTCGCAGGTGACGGTGGAATACGACGAGAACCACAAGCCGGTGCGCGTGGACGCGGTCGTCATCTCCACCCAGCACTCCGAGACGGTGGACAACAAGAGACTCCGCGCCGAGATCCTCGAGCACGTCATCCAGGCGGTCATCCCGGCGCACTTCCTCGACGCCGACACCAAGTACCACATCAATCCGACGGGGCGCTTCGTCGTGGGCGGGCCGATGGGCGACACCGGCCTGACCGGGCGCAAGATCATCGTGGACACCTATGGCGGCATGGGACGCCATGGCGGCGGCAGCTTCAGCGGCAAGGACCCGACCAAGGTGGACCGCTCGGCCGCCTACATGGCGCGCTACATCGCCAAGAACATCGTGGCCGCCGGGCTGGCGGAGCGCTGCGAAGTGCAGTTGGCCTACGCGATCGGCGTTGCCGAGCCGGTGAGCGTGCTGGTGGATACCTTCGGCACGGGGAAGCTGGGCCGCGATCAGTTCTCCAAGCTGGTGCGCGAAAACTTCGCGCTCACGCCGAAGGGCATCATCGAGTCGCTCGACCTGCGGCGCCCGATTTACCGCAAGACGGCGGCCTACGGGCACTTCGGGCGCAACGACAAGGACTTCACCTGGGAGAAAACCGACAAGGCGGCGAAACTGCGCGAGCAGGCGGGGCGCAAGGGTGAAGCAGTCGCGGCATCGAAGTAACGCAATTGTGTTGATGGATTGAACGGGGCGCGCGAGCGCCCCGTCCTTATTTGTGATTTGAGATTTCTGATTGGCGATTTCGTGGTGAGATGCTGGTAGCAAGGACCGCTCGGTGAATTGCTGGCGGTCAGGCGATCTATCGGGAACAGCCCTTCTCACCCGCTACGCCCGGCCGAAACCCAATTGCGGCGCTCGAGCACGGTCGCCGGTTCGTAGGTGCGGCCTGAGGCCAGCCTTTTTTCCTCGCGGCGCGCGGACCACAGGAGGATGGGGCCAAGCAAGTTGGCGGTGAGGCGCGCGACGACGGGGAATTCCTTCTCCACCTCGCGGCGCAGGTTGTGGATGCGCTCGCTGACGCGCCGGTTGACCGACTTGAATTCCCGTTCCATCACCCACAGGGCGGCATTGTAGGCGCGGCCGAGCGACTTGGCCTCGCGCGCAAAGCGCTCGCGGACGCGCGGGTCGGGGTCGTCCTTGTGGCGTTTCCAGCCCTGCAGCATGGTCTGCGCCATGCGGTAGAGGCTGGGGCCGTTGCGCTCGAAATCGCGCCAGAAGGCCGCGTCGAGGAACTTTTTCGAATCGTCGCGCGAGATCGCGGCGTGCCGAAAGTTGAACTTGAACTGCCCGTGGATGTCGGCCAAGTCAACGCCGGTCAGCAGGCGTCCCTCGTCGGACATTTGCTGGTACAGCGGCGTGCCCGGAACCGGCGTGTAGAGCATGAACTGGTGGAAGTCGGTCTGGTAGCTGACCGCGGATTCGATTTCGCCGCCGATGTCGTAATGATTGCTGGTCAGCTCGCGGGCAAAGCTGTCGCGCGTGGGAAAATCCAGCACGCAGCAGGGGCGGAGATGTTCTCCTGGATCATCATGATGCCCCAGGAGCGGTGGAACATGCGCAGCGAGAAACTGCCTTGCGCCCGCGTCACCTGGTTGTGGTAGAGCTCCATGAGATTGATGGAGCGGCTGCCGAATTCGTCATCCTGCGCGTAAGGCCCGAAGACGGAACTCAACAGGACACGGGCGCGACCTTGCTTGGGGTGAATTTCCATAGGGTTCGTGCCTGGCAGTGTACCGCGTATCTGAATTCCTGGCGGTGACCCAGGGCACAGATGAGGAAGGCGCTGCCCGGGCACGGCGGCGGGTCCGCAAGGGGGAGAAAAGATGGCAGAAACGCGCCCCGCGCATCGTGGATCCACAAAGGCGCCGCTACTTCTTCGGCGCGACCTCCAGCACCTGGAAGGAATTCGGCGCCATGGCGCGCTTGCCGTTCTCCATCTTGATGTCGGCGGTGATGAGGAAGAGGCGGTGCTCCTTCGGATCGAGGGCGTTGGTGCGCGCGCCCAGGGCGGTGTCCACCGTCTGTACCACGGTGAACTTCGAGGGCGAGTCCTCGTGAACCACGGTGAGGTTGCCGCTGCGGCCGTTGGAAGAAAACGCCAGTTGCAGCTTGGGATCGAAGGCGGCGCCGTCCGGGCCCTCGCCGATGGGGACGGTGGCGATCATCTTCTTCGCGTCGGTATCGCTGATGGCCATCAGCTTGTTCTGGCAGACGGAGAAGAGGAGGTGATGGGCGGTATCGATGGCGAGGCCGCTGGGCTCTTCGCAGGGAGCGAGCGACCAGCGCGCCAGCTCCTTGAGGGTGCGGCCGTCGAACTCCGACATCTCGGACTTGTCCTCGATGTTGACGTAGATATCGCCCTGGCCGTCGGCGGCGGGTGCCTCGGGCTTGCCGCCGAGGGCGAGGTCGCCGATGGGCGTCATGGAAGCGGCGTCGATGGCGGTGGTGCTCTGGCCGCGCGCGTTGAAGGTGAAGACGCGCCTGGTGGCGGGATCGTAGAGGATGGCGTCGGGGCGCTCGCCGGTGGGGATGCGCTTGATCTCTTTCAGCGAATCCTGGTCGAAGGCGACGACCTGGTTGGCGCCGCCGGCGGAGATGAAGCCGCGCTTCAGTTCAGGCGCGAGCGCGACGCCGTGCACGCCGGGCGTGTCGGGGATGGTCGCGACCTGCTTCAGCGTCTCGGAGTCCACCACCATCACGCGGTCGGCGCGCGCGAGGTAGAGGCGGTGGAAGGCGGGGTCGTAGGTGACGTAATCCCACCAGCCCTCGCCGCCGAGCACGGCGTGTTTGGCGACGGCGAACGCGGGCGGCGCTGCGGGCGACTTGGCGGATAGAGGAGCGGTGACGAGGAGACAGCAGGCAACGAGCAGCAGGACGAGAACGCAACAGCGCATGGGCCCTCCCTGGATCGAAGCATCATACAGCGAACGGGGCGCAGGAGGCGGCGGGAGTGAGTTTTGCCATGACGGGGACGCGGGCTTTCCTGTATTCTAAATTCTTATGTCGCCCCCCTCCGCCCCTGCACCATGGCAGGGGCACTCCGGCGACGCGGCGCAATCATGGTGAGTACGAAATCCAAGAGTTCGAAGCAGGAGACTATGGCGACAGCGACGCAAGTTCCATCCGATGTGAAGTCCCTGGAGCTGGCCGACCAGGGCAAGAAGCGAATCGAGTGGGCCAACCAGTCGATGAAGGTGCTGCAGTCGATCCGCAAGGAGTTCATCAAGAACCAGCCGCTGAAGGGGATGCGCGTGGCGGCGTGCCTGCACGTGACGACGGAGACGGCGAACCTGGCGATCACGCTGCGGGACGGCGGGGCGGACGTGGCGCTGTGCGCCTCTAACCCGCTTTCCACGCAGGACGACGTGGCGGCGTGCCTGGTGCGCGACTACGGCATCCCGGTGTTCGCCATCAAGGGCGAGGACAACGAGATTTACTACCAGCACATCCTGGCGGCGATCGACCGCAAGCCGCACTTGACGATGGACGACGGCGCCGACCTGGTGACCACGCTGCTGACGAAGCGCACCGACGCGCTCGGCGACGTCATCGGCGGGACGGAGGAGACGACCACGGGCGTCATCCGGCTGCGCGCCATGGCCAAGGAAGGCGTGCTGCGGTATCCCATCATCGCGGTCAACGACGCGCTCACCAAGCACCTGTTCGACAACCGCTACGGCACCGGGCAGTCCACGCTGGACGGCGTGATCCGCGCCACCAACGTGCTGTTTGCGGGGTCGCGCGTGGTGGTGGCGGGCTACGGCTGGTGCGGTCGCGGCATCGCCATGCGCGCCAAAGGCATGGGCGCGGAGGTGATCGTCACCGAAGTCGATCCCACGAAGGCCATCGAGGCGGTGATGGACGGCTTCCGCGTGATGTCGATGGGCGAAGCCGCGAAGATCGGCGACGTATTTATCACCGTCACCGGCGACAAGAGCGTGATCGCCAAGGACCACTTCGAGCTCATGAAGGACGGCGCCATCGTCTGCAACTCGGGGCACTTCAACGTGGAGATCGACATCCCGTCGCTGGAGAAGATGGCCTCGAGCAAGCGTCCGATCCGCGAGTTCGTCATGGAGTACGCGCTGAAGGACGGGCGCAAGATCAACCTGCTGGCCGACGGGCGGCTGGTGAACCTCTCGGCCGCCGAAGGGCATCCCGCGGCGGTGATGGACATGTCGTTCGCCAACCAGGCGCTCGCCGCCGACTACCTGGTGAAGAACTACAAGAGCCTGGAGAAGAAGGTCTACGCCGTTCCCGAGGAGCTCGACAAGCGGGTGGCGCGGCTGAAGCTGGAGTCCATGGGAGTGAAGATCGACCGGCTGACGCCCGAGCAGGAAGAGTACCTGGCGAGCTGGTCTGAAGGGACGTAAGAAGTGGATAGTGAAGATAAGAACAGCCCGGCGAGAGCCGGGCTGTTCTTTTGCGATTCGTGATTTGGAAAGCGGTTGGGTCGCGTCCGGGGAAGGCTCGTCGCTACGCGACTTGTTCGACGTACCGCTGACTACCCAGCGCTGAAGCGCTGGGCTAAATAGGGGTGCTCGCTCCGCGAGCAAGAGAACGCAAGGTCCTTCGACTCGCCGCTGCACGCCATCGCGCCAGATTCGGGTGCGCGCTCGTGATGACAGCACCCGAACGTTTCGCGCGTGCTGGAGGGCCAGCGCGCTCCGACATCAATTCTCATTCGCTGTTCGCCATCCGCGATCCACTATCCACTATTCACTATCCACTGACGTACGGCACTTTGCGAATCGGCTTCTTGGTGGCGGCGAAGATGGCGTTGGCGACAGCGGGGGCGATGGGCGGGACGCCGGGCTCGCCGATGCCGCGCGGCGCTTCGCTGCTGGGGACGATGTGCACCTCGACCGAGGGCATCTCGTCCATGGTCAACAGCGGGTAGCCGTCGTAGTTCTCCTGCTGCACGCGGCCGCGCTCGACCGTCACCGGTCCCTTGAAGAAGGCGGTGAGGCCGAGGGCGACGGCACCCTGCATCTGCTGCTCGATGAGGCGCGGGTTGACGGCGGTGCCGCACTCGACGGCCGTCACCACGCGGTGCACGCGCACGCGGCCGTTGCTTTCGACCGAAACTTCCGCCACATGGGCCACGGTACTGGTGAACGAGTAGTGCACGGCGGCGCCGCGGGTGTGGCCTTCGGGAAGCGGCGAGCCCCAGCCGGATTTGTCGGCGACGAGTTGCAGCACGGCGCGTTGGTGCGGGTAGCGCTCGGCCGTCAGCATGCGCCGCAGCTCGAGCGGGTCCTTGCCGGCCAGCGCCGCCAGCTCGTCGAAGAAGTGCTCGTTGACGTAGGCGGTCTGGGAGTCGTAAACCGAGCGCCACCAGCCGAGCGGCACGGCGCTCTGCAGCGTTACCTGCTCGACGCGGATGTTGTCGAAGCCGTAAGGGAGGTCAACGGCGCCGGTGGAGATGTCGTCGTCCTCGCCGCTGCCGCCTTCGACGTATTGGCCGATGGAGGGGCAGACGACGCGGTGGATCCACACGTTGGGCCAGCCGTCCTTGTTGAGGGCGCCGGCGACGCGGTGGAGGCTGGCGGGCCGGTAGAAGTCGTGCTGCATGTCCTCGGCGCGCGTCCAGGTGAGCTTGACGGGCGCGGCGGCGGCCTTGGCGAGCGCCGCGGCTTCGGAGGCGAAGTCGGGCAGGATGCGGCGGCCGAAGGCGCCGCCGGAATAAGTGATGTTGACCTTCACTTTGCCGGGCGGGAGCTGGAGGGCCTCGGCGACCGCGCCCTGCACCATGTTGGGGAACTGGGTGGGCGCCCAGACCTCGGCGCCATCGGCGTGCGGCTCGACGGTGCAGTTCATGGGCTCGAGAGGGGCGTGGGGCAGGTAGGGAAGCTCGTAGACGGCGTCAATTTTGTGCTCGGCGGCGGCGAAGGCGGCTTCGGCATCGCCGTCGTTGCGGCGCAGCTTGGCGGGGCGCTTGAGCGCCGCTTCCATCTCGGCGCGGATGGCCGTCATGCCGAGGTTGGCGTTGGGCCCTTCGTCCCAGCGGACGTCGAGCGCCTTGGCGGCTTCGAAAGCGTGCCAGGTGGAGTCGGCGACCACGCCGACGGCGTGGGGCAGCATGACCACCTGCTTGACGCCGGGCTTGGCGTGGACGGCGGCGTTGGCGCTCAGCGGCTTGCCGCCGAAGACGGGGCAGTGGACGACGGTGCCGTAAAGCATGCCGGGACGGCGCACGTCGATGCCGTACTCGGCCGTGCCTCGCAGCTTGGCGGGGATGTCCACGCGCGCCAGCGGCTTGCCGATGTAGCGGAAGTCCTTCGCGTCCTTGAGCGGCGGTTTTTCCGGGACGGGAAATTTGGCGGCGGCGAGGGCGAGCGAGCCGTAGGCGGCGCGGCGCCCGGACTCCTTGTGGATGACGAAGCCCGGCTCGGTAGTGCACGAAGAGGCAGGAACGCCCCATTGCTGCGCGGCGGCGGCGATCAGCATGGCGCGGCCGGCGGCGGCGGCGTTGCGCAGGCGCGTCCAACTGGTGCGGATGGCGGTGCTGCCGCCGGTGCCCTGGAAGCCGTACTTCGGATCGAGCACGGCGCGCGCCACGGTGACGCGCTGCCAGTCGGCGTCGAGCTCGTCGGCGAGGATCATGGCCAGGCCGGTGTGCGAGCCCTGGCCGAGCTCCGACTTCGCCACCCAGAGGGTGACGTCGTCGTTGGGCGCAACCTGGAGCCAGGCGTTGGGCTGGAAGCCGGCGTCGTCAGCCGCGGCGTCGCCGGGCAGGTAGAAGGCAACGACCAGGCCGGCGCCGGCCAGGGTCGAGGTCTTGAGGAACTCGCGGCGCTCGAGACTTTGGGGATCGGGTTTCATCGCACACCTCCGCTGGCGGCGCGCACGAGCGCGGCTTCGAGCCGCTGGTAGGAACCGCAACGGCAGAGATTGGCGCTCATGGCGGCGCGGATTTCGTCGCGCGTGGCGCGGGGCTTGCGGCGGAGCAGGTCGGCGGCCAGCATCACCTGGCCGGGCATGCAGTAGCCGCACTGCGGGGCCTGCTCGTCGGTGAGCGCGGCTTCGAGGCGGGCGCGCATCCCGGGATCGAGGCCCTCGATGGTGGTGACGCGCTTGCCGGCGACGTCGGCGAGCGAGGTGACGCAGGAGCGCGCGGCCTCGTCGTTGACGTGCACGGTGCAGCAGCCGCAGAGACCGGCGCCGCAGCCGAACTTGGTGCCGGTGAGAGAAAGGGTGTCGCGCAGCACCCAGAGGAGCGGGGTGGCGGAATCGGCGTCGATCTCCGCCGGCTTGCCGTTGAGGACGAAGGAGATAACAGGCATGGCGGGCCTCCTTCAATCGGCAGGACGCTAGCAGAAGGGGCGGGAGGATGTCTGTGACAAGGAAGGCTTACGGCGGATCAATGCATAGGTCCTTCGTCGGACTATCGCCACCCCAGCCAGCCACAACCGGGCTGGCTGGGGCCCCCGGCCCGTCCTCCTCAGGATGACAGTGTCGCTCGGTATGAGCGGTACGGTGGGCGCACGCGGGCCCCGGTACGAAATGGTCGCGGGCGAGGGCGCCCGCGCCACACAAGCAGTTCAAAGCACGACGATGCAAACGCCCTTGTTGCCGCGGCCGAGGTCGGAGTCGCGCTTCCACTCGGGGAAGCGCTGGAGGAGCGACCAGGTGGTTTCGTCGGCGATGCGCCAGTCCTCGCCGGGGACCATGGCGGCGAGCTTTCCGTCGGCGACCATGCGGCGCAGGGTGGCCTGGATGCGGAGGCGCAGCTCGCCGCCGACGCCGCTCGAGCCGTAGCCGTGGATGAGCTTGAGGGCGCGGCATCCCTCGCGCGCCGCCTGGTGCAGCTCGTGGCCGAGGCGGAGGCGGGCCTGCTCGACCGTGGGGCGGCCGTCTTCGAGGTTCACGACTTTGATGGGGACAGGTTTGCGCGACATGGAATCTGTAATTGGTAATTTGTAATTTTTCCACCACCGGGCCGAGATCGCCTTCAATTTACAAGTTACCAATTACAAATTACCAATCCTGGCCTCCACGAAGGCCCGCCGCACGATATCATGCTGGATTGCCATGAGCATGAAGCAAATTGCGGAGTGGGCGCTGAATGTGGCGCAGGGGCGCGGGGCGAGCTATGCCGACGCGCGGATCGTGGACGAGCGGCAGAGGGCGCTGGCCACCAAGAACGGGAAGGTGGGGAGCGCGGCGTCGAGCGAGTCGCTGGGGGTCGGCATCCGGGTGATCGCCGAGGGAGCGTGGGGCTTCGCCGCCACCGACGACCTGCGGCGCGAAGGCGTGGAGCGGGCGGCGGCGCGCGCGGTGGAGATCGCGCGGGCCTCGGCGCAGGTGAAGCGCGACGCGCTGCGTTTCGCGCCGGAGAAGGCGGCCGTCGCCGAGTGGAGCAGCCCCTACCGCATCGATCCGTTTTCCACCTCGGTGGAGGAGAACCTGGCGCTGCTGCTGGCGGTGGACAAGGAGCTGCGCGCCGTTGAGGGCATCACTTTGGCGGAGACCAACCTGAACTTCCGCCGCTACGAGCAGTGGTTCTATTCCACGGAAGGCGCCGACATCCACCAGACGCGCACCACCACGGGCGCGGGCTACGCCGCCTACTCCTTCCAGGGAACGGAGCTCCAGAAGCGGTCGTATCCCAACTCGTTCGGCGGGCAGTGGCAGAACCGCGGCTACGAGCTGGTGGAAGAACTGAAGCTGGTGGAGAACGCGCGGCGCATCGCGGAGGAGGCGATGGCGCTGCACAAGGCCGAGCAGTGCCCGCAGAGAGTAGGCACGATCATCCTCGACTCGTCGCAGCTCGGATTGCAGATCCACGAATCCATCGGGCATCCGATCGAGCTCGACCGCGTGCTGGGCACGGAGGCGAACTTCGCCGGCATGAGCTTCCTGACGCTGGACAAGCTGCGGGCGCTGAAGTACGGCAGCGAGCTGGTAAACGTCGTCGCCGACGCAACCGAGCAGCACGGGCCGGGGCTGGGGACGTTCGCCTACGACGACGAAGGCGTGCCGGCGCACTGCACGCCCATCATCAGCAACGGGTTGTTCACCGGCTACCTGAGCTCGCGCGAGACGGCGCACGCCATCGGCGAGGAGCGGTCGAACGGAACGATGCGCGCCGAGGGATGGAACCGGCTGCCGCTTATCCGCATGACCAACATCAGCATTCTGCCGGGCGAGAAGCCGCTCACGCTGGCGCAGCTCATAGCCGCGACCGACGACGGCATCTTCTTCCAGACCAACCGCTCGTGGTCCATCGACGACAAGCGCTACAACTTCCAGTTCGGCACCGAGATCGCCTGGGAGATCAAGGGCGGCAAGCTGGGGCGCATGCTGAAGAATCCGTCCTATTCGGGGATCACCACGGAGTTCTGGAACTCGATGGACGCCATCTGCTCGCGCGACGAGTGGACGCTGTGGGGCACGCCCAACTGCGGCAAGGGCCAGCCACAGCAGGTCATGGGTACGGGACACGGGGCGGCGCCGGCGAGGTTCAGGAACATCAAGATCGGCACCGCTTACCAGGGCCATTAACCGCGGAGCACGCGGAGATCGCAGAGAAATGCTGAACGAAGAAAAAGCACGGCTGATTTTCGAGAGAGTGCGAAAGTTCTCGGCGGCGGACGAGGTCGAGGTCCTGCTTCAGTCCACGGACAGCTCGCTCACTCGCTTTGCGAATAACCTCATTCATCAGAACGTCGCCGAGCAGAACGACATCATCTCCATCCGCACCGTCATTGGCGGCCGGACGGCGCGCGCCACCACCAACAAGACGGACGACGACGCGCTGCGGCGGGCGGTGGCGGAGGCGGAGGCGATCACGCGCGTGCAAGAGCCGGATCCCGATCTGTTGCCGATGGCCGAGGCGGCGCTGGCGAAGCTGCCGCAAGAGGCGCCGTCGCGCTACTTCGAAGAGACGGCGGCGCTGACGCCGGAGGAGCGGGCGCGAGCGGTGGCGAAGATCGTTGCCGTGGCCGACGCGGGTAAGCTGACCACCGCGGGCATCTACGCCAGTTCCGTCTTCGCCGAGGCGGTCGCCAATTCCCGGGGCCTGTTCGCGTTCCACCGGCAGACCAGCGCGGAGGTCTCGGTGACAATGCTGGCGGGGGACTCGTCGGGCTGGCAGAAGTGCAACGCGCCGGACGCGC
>Ga0315268_10005765_pt1 | contig 13258 bp, 11 predicted proteins | sample C1_top_MG_FD_204535 | JGI IMG/M metagenome (GOLD analysis project Ga0315268, IMG submission 204535) | Sediment microbial communities from Yellowstone Lake, YNP, Wyoming, USA - C1_top | ecosystem: Environmental > Aquatic > Freshwater > Lake > Sediment | place: USA: Wyoming | collected 2017-08-01 | reverse complement strand
GGTCATTGCCTGGGATCAAAGCTCATCTGGAGGACGCAATACTGTGGCTTGCTGCCTCTCTGCTCGTTTCGTGTCACGCAGGGATGGTGCGGCCGGCCGTTCCACGCCTTGCGGGCCAATCATCCAGCTCAGAGGACGCTTTTCCTTGCCCGCGGCGTCTCGCAACAGCAGCAAACCTTGCATGAACGCGGCGGGGTTCGGCGGGCAGCCTGGCACGTACACGTCAACCGGCAGGAATTTGTCCACGCCCTGGACGACGCTGTAAATGTCGTACATGCCGCCGGAATTGGCGCAGGATCCCATAGAAATCACCCAACGGGGCTGCATCATCTGCTCATAGAGCCGCAGGATGACAGGCGCCATCTTGATGAACACCGTGCCCGCGATGACCATCACATCGGCTTCGCGCGGCGTGCCTCGGATCACTTCAGAGCCGAAACGCGCGATGTCGTATTTGCTGGTGAGGCTGGTGGCCATCTCGACAAAACAGCATGAGAGGCCAAAGTTGTACGGCCAGATGGAATTCTTGCGTCCCCACGCCAAGAGATCTTGCAGGCGGGACATCGCCAGGATGCGGCGAAACACGTCGTCAAAAGAACCATCGCCGTCACGTGTGTCAGGTGAATCCGACGCTTTACTCAGCCACCACCGCATGGATTGAATAGGCCTTTCTCTCTAATCGGGTGTGCTTTCTGCCTGGAGAGATTGCAGCTCTCGATCTTTCGGAACTGGAGCCTTGTTCGCTTCTATCGTTGCGCGCGACCTGAGCCGCTGTCGCACTTGAACGTCTGCCCAATCCAGTGCGCCCTGTCGCCACAAGTAAACAAGCGTAGCGACCAAAATGCCGATAAAGATCAACACCTCGATATACCCGGCCCAACCCAGTTCGCGCGCCGCCACAGCCCAAGCAAAAATGAATACGGCCTCCAGGTCAAAGATGACAAAGAACATGGCGATCAGGTAAAATTTGGCGGAGAAGCGCTGTCGTGCTGAGCCCGTTGAGACGATACCAGATTCGTAAGGTTCACCCGTCGCCCTATCCCGGTGATGCTCCCCCAAAATGTACGAGAGGCCAATCATACCGGACACCAGGATGACAACGGCGACAAAGTAAACACCCAAGGGCCAAGGGTCGGATGCACTCAAGGATTTGTCTCCTTCTTTGAATCTCACAAACGGCGGTGTCTCAATTAGCCAGAGCCCGGAATACCACTGTGAGCGCGGCGCTGACCAACCCACTCAACACTTGCGTCGTTGCCGTGAGTGCGGCACATACCACGGTACCCAAGCCTGCAAATCCAGTCCTATATTACGCTGAGACGGGCCTGTTTGTCCTTATCGCGGCTATAAATTGAGCTTAAGACAACCTTATGACAGTGAGAGTAGACCGCCGGGAGGTTGTTGCAGCCCGCTAAATGATGGCGAGTACGCGGTATCATGACCTCCTAGCCGGGTGCCTCTCAAATATCGCCACACAGCGAGACTCTGAGCCCTAATTCATTCATGACTGCAGCTTTGGCGAACGCGCCTTGTCGCGCGCTGGCGCGATCTGGCGCGTACACGACCTGGATATGATTCGATTTGTGGCGTGCCATCATCTGGTCGCGCGTGATGCCATGCAACACCAAATGCATCATCGGCCATTCTGGCGTAGTCAATCGCCAGTCCTCCCGAACCTCGGCGTCTGGGAGTTTCACAACCTCGCCTATACCGATGTCGCAGTAAAGTCTTCTTTTCTCGACAAAGACACGGCTCCAGACGACCCAGCCGGGTTTGCTATCGCCTTTAATCGTCCCACCGCCGAGCGGAAAGTACATGGGAGGCTGGCGCTCGCTGACGGCCTCGCGATAGCCGTTGGCCAAGTGCGCCGGCGGCACTGCTCCCGAAATCTCCAGGATCCACACAAAGTTGGTCACACCGTCGCCACGGTATTCCCGACCCCAGCGCAAGTCGTGGAGTGTCGTCTCCGGGGGCCAGCCCAGACGCCGCCACAACCGGTTTGTGATCAGCGCATCTAGGCCGGCACACTCGTCCACTTCGTTAAAGTGGGGCAGTGCTTCGCCCACATACAGTTCTTTGCCTGTTTCCGCGTGGTACACTGGCGGGCGATCTACATTGTTGAGCAACCCTTCCGCCAGATCAGACGCCGGTGCCAGGTCTTTGAGGCCCTGCTGGTACTGAATCCCAATTGCAGCGCAACCGAATTCATCTGCCATCCGAAGGGCCGCGATGTACATCTTGCATTGCTGCAAAACTTGATCTTCCGTCAATTCGGTGGCCTCGTCCTTGCCCAGTTTAAACTGCATACCCCGCGCCAGGAGCCAATCATAGATGGCGTGCGCCTCGATATCGGAAACCGTGCGCATCTTGGCATATAATGCCGATTGGCTCATGCGCTCCTTGAACACGCCGACTTGGTTTAACAATTCGTCCGGGATGATAGCGTTATACATCCCCATGCAGCCTTCATCAAACACGCCCATGATGTACTGGCTCTGCTTGAAATCCTGAGCGAATTTGACGCCTGTTTGAGCAGAACCGGCAGGCGCTTCGGATTCGATATAAGGACGGATGTGCGATGTATCGTGTGACACGCGTCCTCTCGTTAGCCAGGTTCCGAGCCCCTCGATGAAGAAATCGTCTGTAAAATCCTGGCTCCACAAGGAACTGTACTTGATGCCGGCTTTAGCCATTGATGCATTGAGATTCAGCAATCCCACCAGGCCCGGCCATGTTCCGCTCCAGTTGGCGACGGTCAAGATCGGGCCATGGTGGCTATAGAGACCGGGAAGGACGTGATGGCTGTACTGCCAAACTGCTTCAGCGACGATGAGGGGAGCTTGGGGAGGAATAGAACGGAATACCTCCATCCCGTATTTCTGGCTGTCAATGAAACTGTGTCTTTTGACCGGGTCGAACGGATGAGCGCGTTTGATTTTGGCTCCCTCTCGTTCGACCGCCGCGACGAGCTGTTTTTCCATCGCCGCCTGGGCGGCCTCACAGTTCTGATTCGCCGCCAAGCGCAAGTCGCCATTTGCGATAAGATAGATGGTGTCCATTGTCTTTTCCTCCTCCGATGGATTGGACCAAATTCTGAGAATATCACCCTTTCATGCCTGACATCGTAATCCCACGCACAAAATACGATTTTAGAACCAAAAAGACAAGGATCGCGGGAAGCGTTGCGAGCAACGCAGCCGCCATCACCGGCCCAAATTGCGGCGCGGAACCGCTGACGCCGCTTGCCCCGCCAAAGAATTGACCGATCCCCACCGGCAGCGTGCGCGAAGCATCGGAGTACGATACGACCAGCGGCCACAGGAAATTGTTCCAACTGCTGATGAACGTGATGATGGCTACCGACACGAGCGCCGGTCTCGAGAGGGGCAGCATGATGCGCCACCAGATCTGCAAATGGCTCGCGCCGTCAATCCGCGCCGCATCTTCCAGCTCGAGAGGAATGTTGCGAAAGAACTGCCGCAGGAGAAAAATGCCGGTGACGTTCCCCGTTGTCGGCAAGAGAACCGCCGTCAGGGTATCAATGAGATGCACGGAGGAAAACAGCAGATAGAGCGGAATGATCGTCACCTGCATGGGTACCATCAGCATAGAAAGGATGAGGGCGTAGAGCGCCTGGCTGCCACGAAAGTTGAGCCGCGCGAACGCATACGCCGCCAGAGAGTCCAGGACGATCACCAACGCCGTCGAAACGACGGCGGCGAAAATGCTGTTGAACCACCAGCGCCCGAAAGCAAAGTTCTTGAGGATGTACTGGAAATTCGCCAGCGTAGGCGATTGCGGAATCCATTGAGGCGGGTAGCTGATGACTTGGGATTCGGGCTTGAACGCCGTGCTTGTCATCCACAGCAGCGGCGCGAGCGCGAGCAGCGTCGCGCCGATTAGCAAAACGTACAATATGACTTGCTTCAAGATTCGTAGCGGATGATGTTTTCGATGATACATCATCAAGCCTCGCTTTCTGGCAGCAAGCGCCGCTGGATCAGCGCGAGCGCCACCAACACAACCAGCACCACGTACGCCACCGCCGAGCCATAGCCCAGCCTAAACGCCGTGAAGGCCTGGTCGTACAAGTAGAGAATCACGGTCAGCGTGGCAAGGCTGGGGCCGCCGCCCGTCATCACATAAATCTGATCAAAGACCTGGAAGGTGTTGATCAGCGTGAGCATCACGACGACGAACGTGGCGGGAGCCAGGAGCGGCAGCGTGATGTGACGGAACACATTGAACTCGCTTGCGCCGTCCACGCGGGCGGCGTCTTCCAATTCCTGTGGCACGTCTTGCAGGCCAGCCAGGAAGATGATCATGTTGAACCCGACGGTCCACCACAACGTCGCCATCGCAACCGCCGGCATTGCGGTGGCAGGATCGGTCAGCCAAGCGACCGGGCGGATGCCAAAGAGGCCCAGATAATAATTCAGGATGCCGGATTCTTTGTTGAAAAGCCATAGCCAGATGACGCCCACGACGGTGGACATGACCACGTAAGGCATAAAGATCGCTGTGCGCGTGATGACTCGCCCGTGCAAACGCTGGTCCACGAGCAGGGCCAGCAGTAACCCCAACAAAATCAGCGACGGCGCAGTCAGAAGCACAAAGTACCCTGTGTTAGCCAGGCTCGTAATGAATTGTGGATCGGACATGAGAAGCCGATAATTGCTCAAGCCAACCACGTTGGGCTTGCCGACGATTTGCCAATCTGTCAGGCTGATCAGGAACCCCACGATAGCTGGCCCGAAGCGGAAGAGAACGAAAGCTATCAGATAGGGCAGCACGAACAGATAGGCCACAGGCGAATACTGGCGAGCACGGCGCGTGCTTTTAGGTATATCGGCTTCCATGCTTTTAGTCGCCGCGTCGGCGGACCGTCCTGTTGCTTTTAGAGCGGTAGCCATAGTCGAAACCGCGTTGGCCCTTCCGCAGACTCTGGACTCGTGACCGTTCACTCTGCCATTCTGAACGGGGTGAAGAATCTCGTTCACGCGTCGTTGAGACCCTTCGCTCTGCTCAGGGTGACAACCGGTGGAAGACTAGAGCCTGCGGGAGGGCATGACATGCTGCTCACCGCTGAGCAAGCAATGCGTTCATGGCATTATTCATGGCTTGTTCAGTGTCCGGGACTGTTTTGTCCTGGATCAGGATGCTTTGCGACACGACGACGATGGGACTGGTGGCTGCAGCGGAAAAGACCTGCGCCTCGGCTGGAAGAGCAGGCAGCATCACTTCATAGGGCATCTCGGCCAGGAAACCGGCGCGTCCGGGCAACGCCTTGAACGTATCTGTGGCACGAGCGGCGTTCAACGCGGGCAAGTTGCCGGACTGGCCCCACATACCCGAGTTCTGAATGATCCAGGCGATGACAGCTTCTGCTGCAGCTTCACGCTTGGGATCGGATTGCTTCGGAACCGTCAGGACGTGACCACTCCCCCAGACCGCCTTGTTCTGGAACACCTGCGGGAACGGGAACGTACCCCACTTGAGACCGGCTTGTTGTTGCATGGCAGGAATCTCCCAGGGTCCGTCAATCAACATGGCGGTCTTGCCCGAAAGAAAGTCCTGCAACGGATTCGTCTCGCCGGCCGGGACGACGTGGTATTTGAATACGAGGTCCTGCAGCCATGTCCACGCCTTTTCGCCATCGGCCTGCGGGTAATCGAGCGCGGCCTGATTCGCGTTCAGCAGGTGGTCGCCTTCCTGATTCAGCAGCGCATACCACATGTAAAAGCCGTGATGGTTGTCGTACATCGCCAAGCCGTACTGCTGAATATTCTGCGGATCAAAGCCGGCGTCGCCTGGATGCTTGCCGTTTGTGTCCACGGTGAGCGTCGTCGCTATCTTGACAAAATCGTCACCCGAGATCCAATCGGTGGGTGGGGTGATGCCGGCCTTTTGGAGCATGTCCGCGTTGTAATACACGCCGTGCATGTGCAGATCGAGCGGAAAAGCGTACTGCTGGCTCTGATAGAACGTGCCATCCCAGGCTGGTTGGGCAAAGTCGCTCGCCTTGAAGCCCTCCTGCGTGACCACGTTACCCAGCGGCTCAAGCAGGCCCTTGGCCGCAAACTGTGGAATGTCCGGCCCGTGCATCGCCATGATGTCCGGCTGATTCCCCGATTGTACCGAGACGACGAATTTATCGAACAACGGCGTCCACTGCTGCGTGGTCAACGTGACCTGCACATCTGGATGCGTATCGTTGTACTGTTTCACCATGCTGCGCATTACATCGCCGTCGGGACCGGTCCAGCCACCCCAGAAATTGAGTTTCGTCACGGTTGAGGGGGCCGTGGGTTGAGCGGGCTGCGTTGGTGCCGGTGCCTGCGTGGGCTGAGCGGCTGGCGCACAAGCCGCAAGTCCCAAAAGGGCGATCGTGACAAACACTGATGCCAAAATATGCGTTCTCATTTCTTCCTTCTTTCCTTGATCCTTTTGAAATTTAGACTGGTGTTAACTCTATACCTTGGTCAGCAAGTCTCTTGATGCAGCATTCCACCACCTCCTTTGGCGCATTGATCATGGGTGGCCTGACGCCGCCGACTCGCAAGCCTCGATGTTCTAGAACTGCTTTGAAGAGCGACAGATCGCTGCCATCCTTGAGAATCCGTCGCACATGTTGAATACGCGCTTGTGCGGATTGCGCGGCAGCCCAGTCGCCGCGCCAGTAAGCTTGAAAAAGTTCAACAAACAATTCTGGAACAGCATTGGCATTGCCGGATATCGACGCCGGAATCCCGGTCACTAACGCTGAAAGGATCAGCCCATCGCTGCCGATGGCGACATTCAAGCGCCCCCCGTGTACAGACGCGGAATCAATCACTTGCGAAAGGTCACCACTGCTGTCTTTGAGTCCGATGACGTTTGGACAGTGCTCGGCAATTGCCTCGACGATTGTCGGCGTGAGATTATTCCCGGTCAATTGGGGAATGTTGTAGAGAAAGAGCGGGAAATCTGGCACGCTTGACGCGATCCGAGTGTAGTGCTCAATGAGGGCTTCGTCACCAAAGCGATAATAGAATGGCGCCACAACGGTTGCGGCGTCGGCGCCGATTTTTTGTGCGTGACGTGTGAGTGCGATTGTTGTTTCGGTGGCGGGGGTGCCCGTTTGCACTAACACTGGCACCCGCCCTCTCGCGGCACGCACGGTGACTTCCGCAACCCACTGGCGCTCTTCCAGGGTGAGCAGCGCGCTTTCGCCGGTCGTCCCGCATGGGTTCAAGCCATGCACACCTGCGCGGATCTGAAATTCGACCAGCTTTTGCAGCGCTTCTTTGTCCACCTGGCCGTGATCACCCAGGGGCGTCACGAGTGCGGTGATTACGCCGCGAATGTAGAGATCGGCATCTTTTTTCATAGATCACCTACCTGCCAGGAGCCATTGCTCGGCAAACCATACATGTTGGATCGTCTCACGCCGGTATGTGTAAACGCAGTGAATACAGCCATCTCGTGTTTGCAATAGTGTGGGATAGGAAAACTCTCCGTCGCCACCCTCCAGCGTTCTTCCATGGTTCCAGGTACGTCCCTCGTCCTCGGACAGCGCCACACACAGGGGCGAGCGCCGATGGTGACTGTCATTGAACGCGAGCGCCAGATGGCAGTTGTGCAACCGGATCAGATCAATGCCGGAATTTGGATTGGGGAACCCCGTGGGCGTGGGGCGTTCCCATGTCCACCCGCTGTCGTTGGAGATGGTCTGCCAAATCCACCCTCCCTCGCCGCCGGTCCGCAGGTACGCGAGCAGGCGACCATCCGAAAGTTGCACGACGGTCGGGTGAATGTTGCCGGGCGAATTCACAATCGGATTGCCCAGCCGCCACGTGAGTCCCTCATCGTCAGACATCATAGACATGGACTGCCATTGAACTTCGTCGTAAATCGGGATCAGGATGCCACCGCCAAGCAAATCAAGTGGCTTGCTCCGAAACATCAAGCCCAAACGATCGCTCAAAACCCGTGGCTTGTCCCACTGGATGGCATCAGATGACGTTTGAACCTTGAGCCGTGCGCTTCTCCAATCTTGCTCCTCGGTTGTCACAAAGAACAGCCACACGGCTCCGCTCGGATGAGCGTACAATACTGGTTGGCCATCCGCGTGACCTGGAGTATCGACGATAATCACTGGCGCTGTCCAATCTAACTCGTCTCTACGAAACCTCGCCGCGAGTACGACCTGATCGGGCGCAGTCTCATAAGCACCGGCGTACCACGCGGCCAAGAGGTCTCCACCCGGCAATTCAACCAATGTCGGACAATGGCATATGGGTCCAGGTGGATCAGGCACAAAAATGGGCGCAGAATGAAACGGAGTAATAGGGTCATTGTGAGCTTGATTATTCATGATCACTCTTCTGGCGGGACCTACTCGAATCAGTGCATCATATAGAGGTGTCCCATGTCTCTTACATATTAATCCTAAACGTGCCTCCTTGTCCTTATGCTCGAAATAACTCTTGCTTAAGAAAACCTTATGGCAGCCAGGCATTGGGCGCTGGCTCGTCGCCGCAATTTGACTGGCCTATCATATGAGGATGAGCTGATAAAATAGCGTCGCGCCGGATCTCTGCTAGGGGCGAGCTCTTTGGGCAAGGGGCGCAAAGGCCGTGAGCTGGCCACTTTCATATGTGAAGTAAAGGGCACTGTTGGCGACGATAGGAGACCTGCCGCTCCAGGCAGTCACCCAGACGCGCTGGAGGTAGGATATTCCGCCGGCATTAATCGTCAGTCGGAAGCCCGAGACACCTTGAGAGTTGATTACATCGGCACAGGCGGAATCGCTGGCGCGACGCTGCCCAGGTCGGGCTAGCCGCCACTCGCAATCTCCACGCCTTCGCTTAGGCGATACTTGTGGGCATTGCCATCGAGACTATATTCTTCCTATTCCTGAAAGGCCCGGTGCACAGCCAGGAGCTCAAGTCTGTCAATTATGCCTCCTGCCCGTGAATGCAACCAGGTTGCCCGGTACAAGGCGCCCCTAGAACCGCTCTACGTGGATCTCTCCCGGCTCCTTACGACTGTGCTCGCGGAATCCTTCCTTGCATAGCACCTCTACCATTTCCGTGATCATGGCAGGGTTGCCGCACAGGAAAACGTGTGTGTTGGCGGGCGTAAGTTGAAAACCCCAGGTCTCGGCAACAACGCCCTTCCTCCACAGATCTTGCACCCATCCCGTGTGGCCAGTCCAGGGCACCGGTTCGTCTTGCGGGCGATCTATCGTCGCAATGTAGGTGAGATTCCTGCATAGGTGCTGCAGGGTTAAGAGTTCAGAACGGTAACCCAGGTCCCAGGAGTGATAGGCACCGTGCAAAACAGCAAAGCGGCGCGGGTTGCCACACCGCATCTCTGTGCTCAGCATGCTTATGTATGGCGCCAGGCCGGTTCCTGTAGCAAGCATCACCACGTTCTTGTCTTCCGGTACCTGGTCGAAGGTGAACATGCCAGCGACCTTTGGCGAAAGCCAGAGGCGATCACCGATATTCAGCGCAAACAGCCGCGGCGTTAGTGCTCCAGTCGAGACCAGGTTGATGTAGAGCTCCATGTACTCGCGCGTCAAAGAGGAGGATGCGATGGAATAGGCGCGCCGGATCAGCTTGTGTGGGTCGCTCGGAGGGTCCTCAGGTTCAGACAAGTCATAGCGCGGCGCCGATCCCGGTAGTCCCAAGACGACAAATTGGCCCGGATCGAAATCGGGCATTTGCCAGCCATCTGCGACGACACGTATGATCATCAGCCGGGGTGACAACTCGCTTTTTGAGGCAACGACTGCATTCAACTGTGGTTCGGACATGAGCTCTCCTTTGTCCAAGACGTAAAACGCAGGACCTCAATAGGCCTATCGCGTGCGTTTTACTTGCCTTAGGCTATCTATAATATAGATTCAGCCTTTCATCATCCAAGTTAGTCAGACTCATCTAACCCCGATCCGCCCACTCGCCCTCACGTTAAGGTTGCGCGCGTTCGCGTTTAGGCGGTTCGGCGATTGGCCGGGCTGTCCTGCTCTTGAGCAGCTTGAGGCGGAACGTTTCCTCGCGCTCGCGCTCCTCGAGCGAGCTCTGGATAAAAACAATGGTCTCCTCATAATTTGGGATGAAAATATACTGCAAGGCATTGACCCGTCGTTGAGTCTTGCGCAGCTCGACGGCGAGCCGCCACACCGACGTCACCAACCTGGCAAGCTCGGGTATGCGATTCACGACTTCGCGGAACACGGCGCTCGCCTCGTCCAATGTCGCCATGGTATCGCCTGGGCTGTAGGACATTTCGGGCGGCTCGCCACGCGCTTCGATGAGGGGCAATGAGACACCCATCACTCCACGGAACTTTAACTGTACTTCCACAGTCTTGTGCACAGCCAACGCCGCCCATTCCACGCGCTCGCGGCCCATCGTCAGCTTGGCTTTCTCCATCGCACGGTAGGCCGCGCCCAGCAGCTTGTCCATTTCCTCCTGAAGAACCTCGGCGTCATGAGCCAGGCGGACCAGTTCCTTGGCCAACACTACTCGCTTTCGATCCAGGATCTCGTAGCCCTCGCGAGCAAACTGCAATTCCTGCTTCATGCGCAGCAAATTGCTGCGCGTGGGTGGAACGTTAATGCGCGGCATGTCCATCCTTCAGATACTGCTCAATCTCGTTCTGACTGACGCGGGTCAGTTCTTCTTCCGGCAAGATGGAGAGCAATCGCCAACCAATATCCAGCGTTTGTTCGATGGTCCGGTTTTCGGTGGGCGCTTGGCAGATGAATTCTTGTTCAAAGGCCCGCCCAAATTTCAGGTATTGCTTGTCCACTGCATAAAGCTCTTCTTCGCCGATGACCGAGGCCAGCGCGCGGACATCCTGAACGTGTGCATAGGCGGCGTAGAGTTGTGATGACAAATGACTATGGTCGTCGCGGGTATGCCCTTTGCCGATGCCGTCTTTCATCAACCGTGAGAGACTGGGCAGCACCGCGATAGGCGGATAAATGCCCTGGTGGTTGAGATCACGGCCAATCGCGATCTGACCCTCGGTGATATAGCCGGTGAGATCAGGCACTGGATGGGTGATGTCGTCGTTGGGCATGGTGAGAATCGGAATCTGGGTGATGGAGCCCTGGCTAGACTTGATGCGCCCTGCGCGCTCATACAACGCAGCCAGATCGCTGTAGAGATAACCAGGGTATCCCTTGCGGCTGGGCACTTCGCCACGAATATTCGAAATCTGGCGCAATGCCTCGCAATAGTTGGTCATGTCGGTGAGGATGACCAGCACGTGCATCTGACATTCGTAGGCTAGATACTCGGCCAGCGTGAGTGCAGCACGCGGCGTCACCAGACGCTCGACTGGCGGATCGTCTGCCAGGTTGAGGAACATTGCGACACGGGTGAGCGCGCCGCTTTCGACAAAGGAATTGCGAAAGTGAGCCGCCACGTCATGCCCGACGCCCATAGCGGCAAAGACGATAGCAAATTGTTCCGAGCGTGATGGCGACTCGCCGGCTAGAGCGCCCAGTGTAGCTTGGCGCACAATCTGTGTGGCAAGCTGGTCGTGAGGCATCCCCGCGCCGGAAAAGATCGGCAGTTTCTGGCCCCTCAGCAGCGTGTTCATGCCATCAATGGCCGAGATGCCGGTCTGGATATAGTCACGGGGATAAACTCGCGCGGTGGGATTGATAGGAAGCCCGTTGACGTCGGCATAATGATCGGCCAGCGGCTGTGGGCCGTTGTCCAGCGGCGTGCCGAGACCATCAAAAACCCGCCCCAACATCTCCTCGGCCACTGGAATATGGAATGGCCTCCCGAGGAAGCGGACACGCGTGCCGTCGATCGACAGTCCTGTGGTGCCGGCGAATACCTGCACCACAGCCATGCCCTCGCCCACCTCCAGCACGCGGCCATGTCGCGATCGTCCTTCCGAGTCTATGATTTCCACTACCTCGTCATAGCCGACGGTGCCCGTGTGTTCAACAATCACGATCGGGCCCTCGATGCGGCTCACGCCCAAGACTTCATGCCCGCCCTGATCTGGTAACTCACTCATAAATACTCTGCCTCCAGTTGGGCCATTTGTTCGTCTGTCTCTTTTTGGATATCGTCCAGCTTGGCCAAATCGTCATTCGCCACAAGCGTCTTCATTCGTATCAAAGTACCCACCACGGGCAAGTTGTGGATCACCGCGATGGGCGCCCCAAGTTTGATGATACGCTGTGCCCATTCATGAAAATGTAGAAACAGGGCCAACATGCGAATTTGCTTCTGTACGGTCGAATAGGCGTCCACCTCGTCAAACGAGCTTTGCTGTAAGAAACCCTCGCGAAGCAGGCGCGCCGTTTCCAGCGTCAGCCGCTGCTCGTCAGGCAGCGTATCTGGCCCTACCAGCTTGACGATCTGCGAGAGGCGGTTTTCTTCGCTCAGGATTTCCATCGCCCGAGTGCGCATAGTGTGCCAGTCGTGGCCCACCTCTTTGAGCCACCAGTCGGCCATATCCGCCAGATACTCGCTGTAGCTGTCCAGCCAGTTGACCGACGGAAAGTGGCGCGCCGAGGCGAGCGCCTTGTCGAGCGCCCAGTAACAGCGAATGAACCGTTTAGAGTGCTGCGTGACTGGCTCGGAAAAGTCGCCACCTGGTGGAGAGACAGCTCCGATGATGCTGACTGAGCCGTATTGGCCGTTCAATGTCTCCACATAGCCTGACCGCTCGTAGAACTCGGCCAGCCGAGCGGCCAGATAAGCCGGATAGCCTTCCTCGGCGGGCAACTCTTCCAGACGCCCCGATATCTCGCGCAGGGCTTCTGCCCAACGCGAGGTCGAGTCGGCCATCAGGGCTACATGGTAGCCCATGTCACGATAATACTCGGCGATGGTGATGCCAGTGTAAATGCTGGCCTCGCGGGCAGCCACGGGCATGTTGGACGTGTTGGCAATGAGCACGGTGCGTTCCATTAACGGGCGGCCACTGCGCGGATCAACCAACTGCGGGAACTCTTGCAGCACCTCGGTCATCTCATTACCGCGTTCGCCACAGCCGATATAAACGATCACGTGCGCGTCTGCCCACTTGGCGATGCTTTGTTGAGTGACTGTCTTGCCTGAACCAAACCCGCCAGGTATGGCAGCGGCGCCACCTTTGGCAAGGGGGAAAAAAGTGTCCAGCACACGCTGACCCGTGATCAACGGCTCGCTCTTTTCTCGATGAGACCGATACGGACGCGACTGGCGCACAGGCCAACGCTGCAACATAGTCAACTCTTGTTCGCCGTGATCCGTGC
>Ga0315268_10005764_pt1 | contig 13259 bp, 14 predicted proteins | sample C1_top_MG_FD_204535 | JGI IMG/M metagenome (GOLD analysis project Ga0315268, IMG submission 204535) | Sediment microbial communities from Yellowstone Lake, YNP, Wyoming, USA - C1_top | ecosystem: Environmental > Aquatic > Freshwater > Lake > Sediment | place: USA: Wyoming | collected 2017-08-01 | reverse complement strand
CCACATAAAAATTAAAATGGGGAATAACATGAGCCAGAAATCTGTCGAAGAAACATTCGAAGCGCTTTTCGCGCTAACCGATCTGAGGCAAATATTTAGAGAAACAAAGCCGACTTACAAACTCAACGATGAACAAAAAGAGAAAGTTAGAAAAATCATTGAAGGCGTCAGGAAAAACTTGTTAACAATCGAGGAGGAATTGGCAAAGTGATAGACATAATCGAAGGTATTGAAACCAGGGCTAGAGAAGAACTTTTTATTAATATTCATCCCATCCAAGCAGCTGGCAGACTTACGTCGAATGCTATGAAAGCTTTGATTGCATATGGAGACGGTTATTCAACTTGTGACTGGTGCAGGAAGCCATTCAGACTTGATAAAATCGGCAGGCCACCGATTCAAGAATTCCACTCAGAGCTTGCCAAATTTGTAGGAATGGACGAAGCCCGAGTCGTACCTGGGGCTAGGAGGGGCTTTCAAGCGGTGGCTTCATCTATAGTAAAAAGTGGGGATCCGGTCATAGTCTCCTCCTTGGCACATTACACTGAATTTTTGGCCGTGGAGGATGCAGGTGGCGTTGTCAAAGAAGTGCCACTAAACAAAAACAATATTATTACCGCTGATGCTACCGCACAGAAAATAGAAGACGTAAAAAAGGAAACTGGCAAACTACCAGCACTAATAATGATTGACCACTTCGACTACGCGTTTGGGAATGAGCATGATGTCCGTGGGATTGCAAAGGTTGCCAAAGAATACAACATCCCGTTTCTGTGCAACTGTGCCTATTCTTTGGGTGTGATGCCGATCAACGGGAAGGAAATAGGGGCTGATTTCTTGGTGGGCTCTGGCCACAAGAGCTTTGCTTCTCCCGCACCTTCGGGCATAGTTGCTAGCACCAAAGAATGGGCAGATAAAGTGTTCAGGACTACTCAGATGGTCGGCGATGTGACAAAAAGAAAATTCGGTATCAAGGAAGTGGAAATGTTAGGGTGCACGCTAATGGGTGGGAACCTGATCGCTATGATGGCGAGTTTTCCTGATGTGAAAGAGAGGGTCAAGAGATGGGGAGACGAAGTCAAAAAAATCAACTACTTCGTGGATGAATTCTTGAAGATTAAGGGGAGTAAAGTACTCAGCGAGTTGCCCAGAAAACACACGTTGACGAAAGTGGATACCACAGAAAGCTTTGATGTGATAGCGCAAAATCATAAGAGGCGAGGATTTTTCTTCAGTGATGAGCTAAGAGAGAAAAAAATCATCGGTGAGTTCTTCGGGGCAACACGTACGTGGAAGTTAAACACGTACGGATTAACGTGGGATCAAATCAAATACCTTGCCAACGCGTTCCAAGAGATAGCGAGAAAACATGGAATAAACGTGGCTTAAAAGCCTTGATCAAAGTTGGGGATAGTCGATACATTTATGCATATACGTGAAAGCGGAATGCCTGAAGAATGCGAATGGTCCAAGTTTTTCGATCCATTAAAGATCCTCAAAGCCATGGGTTTAAACAATAAAATCAAGGATGTGGCAGATTTTGGATGCGGTTACGGAACCTTTTCAATACCCGCTGCAAAACTTGTTTCAGGCAAAGTTTACGCCATTGACATTGATCCTAAAATGATAGCGGTTGTCAAAGATAAAACTCAAAACAACGCCGTAAATAACATTAAAACTATTGTACATGATCTGTTAGGTAAAGGTTCAGGATTAAAGAATGAAAGTGTTGATTATGTTCTACTCTTCAATGTGCTCCACACTCAGTACCCTGGAAAACTGTTAGACGAGGCATTCAGAATTCTACGGACAAATGGACGTGCGGTCATCATTAATTGGAACCGAAACGCTACAACGCCTCGCGGACCACCGATGAAAATCAGGCCAACTTTAGAACAGTGCATAAAATGGTGCATTAAATCAGGATTTGAATCTAACTCTGTAAAGGTTTACGACTTCAAACCTTATCATTATGGCCTAGTTATAAGAAAACATGAGGTGTGAAAGTCGAAGCTCTTGATGTTTAATACGAGAAAGTTCAGTTATAGGACCTATAGCAAAACCATAGAGAACGCAGAGAGTATCAACAAAGAAGAAACAGTGATAGATGCCTTGGTTATCTTCATACACGTGGAAGAGGAAGATGAAGAAAAAGCGGGAAAGATAACAAAGGAAGCAGTCAATAACATCACTTGGCTAGCTAGAAAAACGAATAGAAACAGAATTGTATTGCATTCCTTTGCTCATTTATCAAATAGTAAATCAGATATCGAATTTGCACAAAAAACGCTTGAAGGGATCCAAAGCAGTCTAAAAGGTAAGGGCTATGAGGTGATCACGACCCCATTCGGTTATTTCCTTGAATTCTGGATACATGTCATGGGAGAATCGCTAGCAAAGGTATGGAAAGACTTTTGAAAAACTACTTGGAAGCTAAATCATGAAAGAAAAAGATCCCCAGGGCAAAATAGTATGTCTAGTTTCCGGTGGGATAGACTCTCCCGTCGCCTGCACACTCATGGCAAGAAAATTTGAGATATTGCCTCTCCATTTCTGTCTTTACCCCTATACCTGCGAAGAAACTTTTTTCGTCGCAATGGGTATACTCAACGATTTGAGGAAAAAAGTGAAGTTCGAAAAGGTCGTCGTCTTTCCATGGCCGAGAATATTGAAGACCATACTCGCCGATCGTGAACATAGAAACTATGCGTGCCTAGCTTGTAGGAAGGGCATGTTTTTGGCGGCTGAGCTTTTATGCGCGCGAGAGGGCGCATCTGGAATCGTTACGGGAGAATCGCTAGGCCAGAAGGCGACGCAAACACTGCCAAACTTGGGGGCCACCTCACGAGGGATAAAGTTCCCCATCCTACGTCCACTTCTAAGTCTCGACAAGTTAGAGATAGAGCGCCTCTCAAAAAAGCTTGGCATATGGCACGAAGTACATGCGGGATGTTGTTATGCCACACCCAGATACCCTCGCACCCGAGCCGACCCCGGGGTGGTCGATGAAATGCTCGACGAACTTCACATCGGAGATGCTGTCATAAAGGAATTCGAAAACGTGCTCGAGGTGCGAACTTTCAAAGAGGATTTCAAAAACTATCTCGAAACGCTAGCGTGACGATAGCTTAATTTTCTCAATCTCTCGTCGATGCGGTTCGCAGAACTCTGGCTGTTTCAACTGTGCTTCGAGCACTTCTTCTTGCCAATGAGCGTTGTATAGACGACATTGCCTATCATCACAAAAAGGGCTTGACGCGATGAAGTAGAAAATCGCCTGCATCACGTAGCCCTTCATGATTTCCGTCAGCCTTTCGTCGTCGTAGTCGATGAACCTGCCTCTAAATTTTTCCTTCAATATTTCGGTCGGCAAACCAGTCAGCTGCTGTTCGAGATAGAATTCCTTCGGCTTCGCCGGCGCCTCGACAATTCCCGTTGTAGAAATAATCGACGGGAAACCGTAGATACTTGCTCTCGCATGGTACCGACGGTCGTTTTCGTCCCATGTTCCGAACAATCGATTCGTGAAGATTATATGGACATTCGAAAGGTCTCGTTCGTGTTCTGGTATCATCTCCCAGAAGATATCCTGTAGCTCGGTGCCATCGTACAAAATCCCAAATAATTTGCTGCGGGGGTTGTTCAAAAGTTTCTTTTCAAATTCTATTTCGCCAAGCAATGGGTCAAACTTTTGATGGGGTTCAGCCGGATCACGAACCTTTGCTCGTGCAAGTTCCTTTGCGAGAAATTCTACACTCCTCTCGGGGCTAGCGACGATAAGCTGATCTCGTCGATCGATCTGGATTGGTCCCAATTTCTCTTTTAGATAATCCGCTATCTCCGAAAGTTTGAGATTTTCCGCGGAGGGATCATCGTACAGATAAATGCGCGATACGGACGTGGCGAAATCATTTGTACTCCTGAAGTTTCTCATACGCGACCTCGGCAGCCCTTTTGCCCGAGAGCAGCATCGCTCCAAACGTGGGGCCCATCCTCGGCAAACCATAAGTAGTGGAAACCGCCATGCCCGCAACTACAAGGCCCGGATATGCCTCGCCCGTATGCTCCATGACGAGATCCTCAGATTTTTCCACCCACATCGCCCCGAAGCCCGGTGCTTTTATGAGCCCCCTTTCTTCGAGCTTTCTCACCACGGACGCATCGTGGCCTGTGGCATCGATCACAACTCTCGCTTCAAGCCCAACAGGATCGACACAAGTTATGGCGCGCGGCAAGGCTTCGACTGGCGTCCAATTCACGACGATACCTCCGACCCTGTTGCCCTCCCGAAGCACGACATCATCGAACTTTGTCATGTTGAGGATTTTTGCGCCAGCATCACACGTTGCGGCGATGAGCTTCGAACACGCATGCGGGCCATCGGCAACATATAGTCCCTTCACGTACTCGCTGTACGGGACCCTGAGTTCATCCAAAATTTTTTGAGCTGGCGCTCGCACGGTTACCTTATTCATAAGATAGCCACCGATCCAGAAACCACCACCCAGATAATTGTTGTGCTCGACGATGAGGACTTTGACTCCTCGCTCGGCTAGCCCCTTTGCTGCCATTAAGCCACTCGGCCCGCCCCCAACGACGATCACATCGCTCTCAGCATACTTCTGAAACTCTTTAATGAACTCACTGGCGATCGCCCTCGTCACTTCCTTTTCTCCAGCTGGTTCGAAAAATACCATATTAACCCCTGATTACGTTTTCATCCTTTGTTTATAAGTTCTGTACACGTATTTAGCCTATTATCCAGAGCTAACGATATCCCTATATTCCTAGTAGTAATAATAAAATAGAAAAATATAAATAGCAGTATTTTCAACTAATATTCAATATTAGGAGGAGTCAAGTTGGCCAATAAAGTAAACAAGTCTGTGGCTGAGATAAACAAGCGAATCAGGCGCGGCGACGCCGTTGTAGTGACAGCTGAAGAAATGGTGAAAATCGTGCGAGAAAAGGGCGAGATTGGAGCCGCCGAAGAGGTGGACGTCGTAACCACTGGCACATTCGGGGCGATGTGTAGCTCAGGCGCGTTCTTGAATTTTGGACACTCTGACCCGCCGATAAAGCTGGGCGGCGGAGAGATATACCTCAACGACGTGCCTGCATATGCTGGGCTTGCAGCAGTCGACACTTACATCGGTGCAACTGCCATTTCAGTTACCAAAGGCTTGGAGTACGGCGGCGGGCATGTAATCGAAGACCTAGTACGTGGAAAAGAAATTGAGCTAAAGGGCAAAGGGTACGGCACAGACTGCTACCCGCGCAGGGAGATCGATACCACAATAACCATCAACGACATCAACCAAGCCATCCTGGTGAGTCCGCGAAACATCTACCAACGATACGTGGCCGCGACAAACTCTAGGGATGAGACAATTTACACCTACATGGGTACCCTGCTTCCAAATTACGGCAACGTCAATTTTTCTGGAGCAGGCGTGCTGAGCCCACTTCACAAGGATTTGAACTACGAAACCATCGGCATCGGCACTAGAATCTTCGTGGGCGGAACGCAGGGATACATAATTGGTCAGGGAACACAACACGCTCCAACTAAAGCTATGGGCACTGCGATAGTCACTGGCGATCTCAAAAAAATGGATCCTAGATACGTGCGAGGCTGCACCATCAACCGCTACGGCACTTCGCTCTACATAGGAATTGGGATACCGATCCCCATCATCAACGAACGCGTCGCAAAAACTGCCGGGTTGGGCGAGGGCGAGATAAAGACGAACTTGCTCGACTATGGGGTGGCGAGGCGCGACCGGCCAATATTGCGAGAAGTCACGTACGAGGAGCTTAGATCTGGGGAAATCGAAATCAACGGCAAAGACGTGCCCGTGAGCCCACTCAGCAGCTTCAAATTTGCGAGAGAAATCGCTACGAAGTTGAAGAAGCTGATAGAAAAGGGGGAGTTCCTTCTTAACGAGCCAGCAGAGCTCTTGCCTCGTGACACCGTGTTCAAGCCGATGAGACAGATCGCGGCCGTCCTGTTTGTCAGGGACTTGATGACGCGAGAGGTGGTGACCGCCAAGCCAAGTGACTCGATCACTAGCGCGGCAAAGATACTTTCAGAAAAGAACTTCGACCACCTGCCGATCGTCGATGCAAAAGGAAAGCTTGCGGGCATCGTGACATCATGGGATATCGCTGTAGCAGTTGGAACAGGCAAGAAGAAATTGTCGGAGATTATGACCACCGACTTGATCACTGCAACTGAAGATGAATCGATAGATGCTGTGGCAAGGAAGCTTGACAAGTATGGGATCTCTGGAGTCCCGGTGGTAGATGCGAAGGGCGAACTCAGGGGAATCTTGACGAGCGATGACCTATCGAAGCTGCTGGGGGGAAGAAAAAGATGACCCGAAAGATACTGCTGAAGTACGACGCGACGAAGACCACCGAACCCATCTTATCCTCGGTAATCAAGGAGACTGGGCTGCTGCTGAACATCCTTTACGCGGAGTTCGGCCCGCGGGGTGGGGAGATCCTGATCGCCATCGACGCCCCCGACAAGGACATGGACAAAGTCATCGAGCTTTTCGAGCGAAGGGGCATCGAGGTCCGAGAGATTAAGCACGCAATCCAGCTCGACCGCGATTCGTGCTTCGACTGCGGGGCATGCCTGTCGCTCTGTCCCACCAGCGCGCTCCATCAAACCGAAGACAAATCGGTAGAGCTCGACGAGGATAAGTGCATCTACTGCGAACTCTGCGTGCCCTCGTGCCCAGTACGAGCGCTCAAACTATCAAAGTTCTAGGTGATCCAGATGTACGTACGAACTTGGTCCTTCAAGGAGACCAACCTCCTCATCAAGTGCGACGAGGAGCAGGCGATAGATGCCGCGATCGACGCCAGCCTGCGAGCTAGAGGCGAGATCGAGCGGTTCATCCGCTTGCGCCCGGAGTTCCGATGGTCGCTCGATCCCCTGAAGCTCAAGGGGCCCCACCCGAGAATCATCGAACTCATGCTTAGGGCCAGCGAGCTCGCCGAAGTTGGGCCATTCGCAGCTGTCGCCGGAGCGATATCGCAAGTTGCAGCAGAAGCCGCGCTGAATGCCGGCGCGGAAAACGTGGCGGTAGAAAATGGCGGGGATATTGCGATAATGGGCAACCAAGACTTTCGCATCGGAGTCTTCGCCGGCGACGTGAAGGGCTCTGGAAAAATAGGATTCCACGTCCGGGCGGGGGAGCTGCCGATAGGCATTTGCACGAGCTCTGGCACGATCGGTCACTCGATAAGTTTCGGGGAAGCCGACGCTGTTGCCGCAGTTGCGCGCGAGGCCTCAGTAGCGGACGCAGCGGCAACCTCGATAGCGAACGCTGTGAAGGGTGAGGATGTTAAGTCATCAATCGAGCTGGGTCTGAACCGCGCCAAACACATCCCAGAAATTTTTGGGTGTTTGATAGTTCGGGGGGACAAAATCGGGACCTGGGGCAAGCTGCCGGAACTGATCTCGCTATCGTCAAAATCTCAAGAACTCTCGGCGATCTCCAAGAGATATAAAAATTATGGGCTAGAGCTAACACCTGTTTTATAGATGAACCCCCAAACTTGAGATGGGAAACAAATGGCAATCACCGTGAAACTCTTTGCGAATTTTAGAGAAGCGGCTGGAGAAAATCAGATAAAAATCCAAGCTGACGACATCAAAACACTTTTGGATAAACTCACAAAAATCGGCGGGACAAAGCTGACCGAGCAACTTTACGATAAAAATGGAAAATTACACGATACTGTACATATCCTCGTAAACGGCAGGGGAATCAACCTCCTTAAGGGGTTGAATACACGGCTGAAAGATGGAGACACCGTGGCGATCTTCCCGCCAGTCTCTGGAGGCGGGCTGACATCCAATGAACTCCGGCGCTACAGCCGCCAGATACTCATCCCAGGTTTTGGAAAAAGAGGGCAGCTCAAGCTGAAGCGGGCACACGTGTTCGTCGCGGGGCTTGGAGGGCTGGGCAGTCCCTCCTCGGTCTACTTGGTCGCGGCTGGGATCGGGCACCTCACCATAATCGACGAGCAGCGGGTCGACATGACAAACCTCAACCGCCAGATTCTGCACTGGGAGCTCGATGTGGGGCGGTCGAAGGCGGCGTCCGCAGTCGAGAAGCTGTACGGGATGAACCCGAACGTCAAAGTCGACAGCAAGCTCGAGCGGATAACGCCTGAAAACGTGGACAAACTCATCAAGGGAGCCGATGTAGTCGTTGACGGGATGGACAACTACCCGACGCGCTACTTGCTCAACGAGGCCTGCGTTCGCAACCGAATCCCATTCATCCACGGAGCGGTCGAGGGGCTGGTGGGCCAGATGATGACGATCGTGCCAGGGAAGGGCCCGTGCCTGAAATGCTTGGTGCCGCAGGAGCCACCCAAAAAGCCACTCTTCCCCGTGCTCGGAGCGACGTCGGGGGTGATCGGATGTCTACAGGCGATGGAAACAATCAAGCTCATCACTGGGATAGGTGAGCCGCTCGTCGGACGGCTGTTGATATTCAACGGCACCGATATGACATTCAACGAGGTGAAAATCAAACGGAACCCGCGCTGCCCCGCGTGCGGCAGGCGAAAGAGGTAGCGCGTGCATGCCAAAAATTCCAAATGAGAGGCTCAAACGATATCTCGGGCTGAAGCGCGACTTCAGCGAGGAACGCTACATTAACCTTCATCCCATCCAGCGGGCAGGCGTGCTCACCCCAGAGGCGCGGAAGGCCATCCTTGAGTTCGGCGACGGATACTCAACCTGCGACTGGTGCCAACCAAAGGCCGCTCGACTCGATGCGATCGAGCGCCCACCAATAGCTCAATTCATGGAGGATCTCGCGACCTTCTTGGGGATGGATGTCGCTCGGGTGGTGACGCGCTGCAGGGAGGCGAAGTTCATAGCTTTCATGATGCTAGGCAAACCTGGCGACACCGTGGTCGTCGATAGCCTAGCACATTATTCTACCTACACTGCCGCAGAGTTAGCTGGCCTGAACGTGAAAGAGGTTCCGCACGGGGACTACCCAGAATTTAAAGTTGACTTGAACGCTTACGCCAACAAGATAGAGGAAGTTAAAAAGGAAACAAAGAAGCTCCCAGCCGTCGTCCTTCTGACCCACGTCGACTACCTTTACGGCAATTTGAACGACGCTACCGCCGTTGGCAAGATTTGTAAGGAATACGGGGTGCCACTCCTGCTCAACGCCGCGTACACCGCGGGCGTGATGCCAATCGACGGCAAAAAAATGGGCGCGGATATCATCGTGAGCAGCGGGCACAAGAGCTGGGCTGCGAGCGCACCAACCGGCATCTTGGCAATGAAAAAAGATATCGCTGACGATGTCCTTGAGCGGTCGAAAATCGTCGGCGACTGGAGCGGGCGCAAGTTCGCGGCGAAGGAGTACGCCCTGCTCGGCTGCACAGTCATGGGGGCGCCACTCATCACACTGATGGCGTCTTTTCCGCACGTCGTGGAGCGAGTCGAGCGCTGGCAGGAAGAGGTCGAAAAGGCGAGATACTTGGTCGATCAGCTTGAGCGGATCGAAGGGACACGGCAACTCGGCATCAAGCCAAAACAGCACACGTTGATCCATATCGAATCCGACGGGCTTCATAAGATTTCTGAAACGCACAAGCGCAGGGGCTTTTTCTTGTACGATGAACTCCGAGAGAGAAAGATTGTGGGGATCCAAGCGGGCCTGACGAAGCACTTCAAGCTCAACACCTACGGTTTGAGTTTGGATAAAGTAAAAAATGTGGCGAACGCATTCAAAGAAATAGCAGAAAAATATGGATTAAAAATTGGGTGAGCCAATGACGAAACCACGCGGCTCCGCTGCTTTAAGAATAAAAAATTTAGCCGTTGAAATCGCAGGCAAAAAAGTGCTGAATGGTGTAAACATAGAGATACCAAAAGGAGAAACTCACATCCTGTTCGGCCCAAACGGGTCCGGAAAAACAACTCTGATGATGTCTATATTGGGTTTCCCAAGCTACCGCGTTGTATCTGGAGAAATTCTGCTTAACGGTACCGACATCACAAACATGCCAACGAGCGAGCGCGTGAAACATGGAATCGGCATAGCTTTTCAAACTCCACCTGCAATAAGAGGTGTCAAATTAGGTGATATTTTACATCATCTAGCTAGGGGCAAAATTGACGAGGCGAAAATGACCAAGGCCATCAACATCAGCACAGAGTTTTTGAGCAGAGATTTAAACGTCGGATTTTCTGGAGGCGAGCTCAGGCGATCGGAGATTTTGCAGTTGCTTGTTCAGAGGCCAAGCTTCGCGATATTCGACGAGCCTGATTCTGGGGTGGATGTTGAGAATATAGAGGTTGTCGGTCGTGCAATCAACGACTTGCTCAAAAAAAGGTCTGGGCTTTTGATAACGCACCTCGGCCACATCTTGCAGTATGTTGAAGCTGATAAAGCACACGTAATGATCAAGGGAAGAATCGCCTGCTGGGGGAAACCGGTCAAAGTTCTCGGCCAGATAATGAAAAAAGGTTACAAGTGGTGTGAAAAATGTCCAAAAGCAAGGATGCCGCACTAAAGGCAAAGGAAAAGCCAGCAGCCATCGGCCCGGATATCGACGTTAAAGGATTCACTAGGGAAGCTAAACCTTGGTCCTGTTGCCCAGTTGCTTCCCTCCCAGAAGACTTTGCGAAGAGAGCGCTGACCGTTGGTGTTAGAGCAGATGAGAGGGAAAGAGCTGGCACGTATTTCCAAGTAGACCATTCAACAGTTTTCCAAAAAGTTCAAAAAATGTTCGAAGGAAAAGCCGAGATAATGAGCACCAAAGACGCGTTTGAAAAATATGACTGGATGGAAGATTACTGGTGGAAAGTCGTCTCAGCTGATGCGGACAAATACACAGCCTTAGCCGAGTTGGAGTGGGACAAGGGCTATTTCATCAGGGCACTCGAGGGGCAAAAAATTACATTGCCGCTGCAGGCGTGTCTTTTCATCTCGAAGGATAACTTGGACCAGAACGTCCACAACGTCATAATAGCCGAGCCAAATTCAGAGGTCCAGATAATAACTGGCTGCACCGTCCATCCAAACGTCCGGCGCGGGTTGCATGTGGGGATTTCAGAATTTTTTATAAAAGAAGGAGCAAAACTCACTTTCACCATGATTCATAACTGGGCACAAAATTTTGATGTCCGCCCCCGAACTGGGGCGCTCGTTGAAGACAACGCCACGTTCGTGACCAACTACATTTGCCTGAACCCTGTGAAGAGCCTCCAGATGTATCCGGTCGCTTATTGCAAGGGAAAAAATTCGAGAGCCAGATTTACCTCCATTTTATATGGATCTGGGGATTCGTACCTAGATGTCGGCTCTAAAGCAGTCCTCCAGGGGCCCGGGAGCAGAGCAGAAGTCATCGCCCGCGCTATCGCTCTCGACCGCGCGCGGATCTATAGCCGCGGCCTTCTGGTCGGAGAAAAAGAAGATACTAAAGCGCACCTTGAGTGCAGAGGTCTTTTGCTTTCAGACGATGCACTCATTCACGCTATTCCTGAACTCACCGCGAAGGTAAAGGGCACCGAGCTCTCACACGAAGCTGCGGTCGGCAAGATAGCGGAAGAGCAAATCCAATACTTGATGGCGAGAGGATTTTCGGAACTCGAAGCTCAGTCGCTAATCGTCAGGGGATTTATGGACGTGAGCATCTTCGGGTTGCCAAAAGCGTTGGAAACTGAGATCAAACGAATGGTCGATACGACGACTGCCGCTGCAATTTAGGAAATTTTTACGATTTCTTTAACTTTTTGTGCAACAAGTTTACCAAGATTTGCTGCCTTCTCAAAATCTTTTTTCTGGGGTTTTCCTCTCACACTTAAAACATCTATTATCTCAAGCCCAGCAGATTGCAATGTAGTTTTTATTTGATCCACAGCCCCGCCACCCCAGCCATAAGAACCGAAAATCGCCGCATGCTTCAAGCGCGGCCTCAACGCTTTTATTAAACCGACGACCAAGCCAACGACTGGATGCACTCCACCCAGCAATGTCGGAGAACCTACTATCACCGCGCTCGCATCCACCAAATCCCTGGCGATGTAAGAAACATCGGTTGCAAACGCGTTGTACGATACAGCTTCCACGCCCTCTTTCAATATTGTATCTGTGATGATTTTCGCCATTGCCTCGGTATTTCCCCACATCGAAACGTAGACTATTATCACCTTTGGCTCAAGCGGTCCACGAGCCCATTTCTCGTAAGCGTCGATTATTCTCCGTGGATTTCTATAGACTGGACCATGGCTGGGTGCAATCATCTTGATGTCGACTTCCTTTACCTTATCCAAACCCTTCGACACGAACTTGTTGAACGGCATCATGATTTCTGAATAGTACCGTTTTGCCTCTAGCAGGAGGATATCCCCAAACTCATCGTCGAAAAGTCGATTGGAAGCGATGTGTGAACCGAAGAAATCACATGAGAATAGAACTCCATCCTCTTCGCAATATGTGAACATCGTCTCTGGCCAGTGCAGCCATGGGGCCTCGATGAACTTCAATGTCTTTCCACCCAAGTCCAAAGTATCCCCATCTCTGACGACAATCGTCCGGTCGGGTGGCACACCGTGGAAAACCCCCGCCATCTCTGCACCCTTCTGAGTAGCAACAAGCTTCGCGTTCCTAGCCTTCGACAAAACCTTAGGTATCCCGCCAGCGTGGTCGGGTTCAGCGTGGTTCATTATCAAATAATCTATCTTTTCTGGATTCACAACTTCGCCAATTTTTTTAAAAAATTCTTTCTCGAATCCTGGATTGACTGTGTCGATCAGTGCGGTCTTGTCCTTCCCGATCACTAAATATGAATTGTAAGACGTCCCATACGGCAGAGTTATTAGACTGTCAAATATCCTACGATGCTTGTCCTCAACCCCAACCCATAAAATGCCTTTGGAAATCTCGACGACCTTGACCATTTTAACCCAACAAAAGTTATTTCGCTCGTATCTATTTAGCCGATCTGTCCCTGCTAACTTCACGGCCGTGCACAATTTTCATCTCGTTTGGCAAACGCCTACATAACGAATGCACGGCCGTGCACGGTGTTTGTTCTGTCTTTATAAACACCCTTCGACCAAAGCATCGGCGGGGAGTTCACGGCCGTGCACAGCAAGCGAGAGAAATCGGTTTTGTTCACGTGGGAACTCCGCGACAAGGCGAGGCGAAAGCGGTGGTTTTACATCAACTTGAAGCGAACCCTCGAAGGGCTCTCGCCGAAAA
>Ga0315268_10005763_pt1 | contig 13259 bp, 16 predicted proteins | sample C1_top_MG_FD_204535 | JGI IMG/M metagenome (GOLD analysis project Ga0315268, IMG submission 204535) | Sediment microbial communities from Yellowstone Lake, YNP, Wyoming, USA - C1_top | ecosystem: Environmental > Aquatic > Freshwater > Lake > Sediment | place: USA: Wyoming | collected 2017-08-01 | reverse complement strand
TCGATAGCCTTGACTATCTCAGCTTCCTTGACGATCTCTTCCCGCTGAGCCAGGCTCTGTTCCAGAAACTCTCTGAGAACGTTGGCGGCAGCCCCTACGGCGCGTCTCTCCTCGAGAGGCAGTGTTGCCAGACCCCGTAAGATCTGGGTAAGGGGGCTTTTTCTGCCCAGGTAGCTTATACGCCAGGCTTCGAGGCTTTTCGGGTCACTGATGCTGTCAAGCTCGCTGATAGCTTTCGCTCGGAGCTCTTCAAGCTGACTTATCATGGGCTTGGGGGATATTCTCCTTGGCCGTTGCCACCAGTTGTGCGAAGGTGGCGGGGTCATTTACTGCCAGCTCGGCTAGTATCTTGCGATCGAGTTCTATCCCTGCTTTGCTCAGGCCTTGTATGAACTTGCTATAGGAGAGGCCGCTGAGCCTTGTTGCCGCATTGATTCGAGTTATCCACAATCGCCGCATATCTCCCTTACGATCTTTGCGGTGGGCGTAAGAATAGGATAGGGAATGCATCATGGACTCATGGGCTCGCCTGTAAAGGCGATGCTTGGTGCCCAGATGGCCCTTAGTTAGCTCCAGTACCTTCTTGTGACGATGGCGCTTTGTTGTTCCACCCTTTACTCGGGGCAAAGGTATCCTCCTCCTCTAAGAATCAGAATTTAACGGGTGCAGTTACTCCCTCAGACCCCCAGCATTCTTCTTACCCGTTTTCTTGCCGTAGGGTTCAGGGGTATTTTTTCATCGAAAAGTCGTGTTACTCGTTTGGGCTTCCTGCGGCGGAGATGGCTCTTGCCAATCTTAACGCGCATGATCTTGCCCGTGCCGGTTACGTCTAAGCGGGCTTTTGCTCCCTTATGAGTCTTTATCTTAGGCATCTACAGTTTCCCCTGCCTTTTCTTTCACCTTTTCCTGCTCCTTTTCCTTCTTCGGTTGTTTCGTGGGGTGAGGGAAAAGGATCAAGCTCATGGAATTCCCTTCCATCGCTGGTGGCCTTTCCACGCTGGCTTTCTCCGCCAGAGCCCTGGCTATATTGTCCAACAGTTCCTTTCCCAACTGGGGGTGAGTCATTTCGCGGCCGCGAAAGAGCACTAGAACCTTAACCTTGTTGCCCTTATCCAGGAGCTTGCTCGCTACAGCTATCTTGGACTTGACATCGTGCTCACCGGTCTTGGGCCGCAGCCGGACTTGTCTAAGTGAAACTACCTTCTGTCGCTTATGTGCCTCGCGTTCCTTTTTAGCTTGTTCGTATTTAAACTTGCCGAAATCGAGCATACGGCAAACGGGAGGTTGTGCGGTCGGGGCTACTTCTACCAAGTCTGTATTTCTTTCACGGGCGAGTTGGAGGGCATCTCTTACCGTCATTACACCGAGCTGCTCGCCGTTCTCCCCGATGACCCTGACCTCTTTACCCTTGATTCTCTCGTTAACTCTATATTCTCTGGCTATACTTGCTACCTCCCCGGAATAAGCTTCTATCTCTTATAACATAATCATCGGAATAAATCAAACAATAACCTTGGTATCCACTTCCATCTTTATCCTGTCCTTGAACTGCGGCAGCGGCTGAGCCTTCAGGGTTTTACCGCTGCGCAGCCTGACCGATACTGTGGAACTCCCTATTTCTTCGTCGCCAACTATCAACATGTAAGGGATTTTCTGGAGCTGGGCTTCGCGGATTTTCAAGTTCATCCGCTCGCTTCGCTCATCAACTTCAACCCTTATCTCCTCGCTTCTAAGCTCAGCGGCCACTTTACGGGCATAGTCGAGGTGCTGGTCGGCTATCGGTATTATCATCACTTGAACCGGCGCTAACCATACTGGAAATGCCCCGCCGTAGTGCTCAATGAGGCAGCCCAGGAATCGCTCCATGCTGCCGAGTACGGTGCGATGTATCATGACGACGCGATGCTCAAGCCCGTCCTCGCCGATATAGTTGACATCGAAGCGCTCCGGCAGATTGAAATCCACCTGTGTGGTAGGGCCTTGCCAGGTCCGTCCCAGAGAATCCTTGAGCGCTATATCTATTTTGGGGCCGTAGAACGTGCCCTCGCCGGGGTCTACTTCGTAGGGTATCTCGAGTCTCTTGAGCGCTCCCTTCAGCATCTGAGTTGCGTGCTCCCAAACCTCGACGGTGCCTGCATATTTATCGGGGCGCGTTGATAATTTGACTTCGTATTCTTCGAAGCCGAAAGTCTTGAGCATGAAACGGGCGAAGTCCACCACTCCGACCACCTCGTCCTCCAGTTGGTCGGGACGGCAAAAGATATGGGCATCGTCCTGCGTGAAGCCGCGCACTCGGGTCAGGCCGTGGAGTACGCCGGACCTCTCCCAACGATACACTGTGCCTAACTCCGCCCAACGCAGCGGAAGTTGGCGATAGCTGCGAAGCTGAGTCTTATAAATCAGTATATGGCCGGGGCAATTCATGGGCTTAATCAAAAACTCTTGCTCTTCCATTTCCATAGGCGTGTACATGCTGTCCCTGTAGTATTCCCAGTGTCCGCTTGTCTTCCAGAGTTCGACCCTGGCAATGTGCGGGGTGTATACGATGTCGTAGCCTCGCTTAAAGTGTTCTTTCTTCCAGAAATCCTCGATTACATGGCGTACCAGGGCACCCTTCGGGTGCCAGTAAACCAACCCTGCGCCAGCCTCTTCATGAAGGCTGAACAGGTCGAGGGCTTTGCCCAGCTTCCTGTGGTCTCGCTTGGCCGCCTCAGTGAGCTTGTTCAGGTATTCATCCATCTCCTCTTTGGTTTCAAAAGCGGTGCCGTATATTCGCTGCAGCATGGGACGATGCTCATCGCCTCTCCAATAAGCACCGGCGATACTGAGAAGCTTGACCGCTTTGATTTCCTTGCTTGAAGCCACATGAGGACCGCGGCACAAATCTGTGAAAGAGCCCTGACGATAAATGGTCACCGTTTTGTCAGGCAGTTCATCGATGAGTTCGAGCTTGTACGGCTGAGCACTGAACATATTGCGGGCTGCCTTCTTGTCCACTTCTTCTCGAAGGAAGGGGAGCCCCTCAGCTATGATCTTTTGCATCTTCGCCTCGATAGCATCCAGGTCTTCGGGGATTAGTGTACGAGGCAGCTCGAAGTCATAATAGAAGCCATCAGCAATAGCGGGGCCTATGCCGAATTTAACGTCGGGGAAAAGCGATGACACAGCTTCGGCCATTATGTGAGATGCCGAGTGGCGCATGATTTCTAATCGTTCCAGTTTCTGGGTATCCTTAGTCTCTTTGTCCACTGGTACTAATCCCCAACTAAAATTCGAAAGCAGAACCTCCCGCCCGTGCAGAACGAGAGGTTCCTGACAGAATCTACATTCTATAAGCTGATACTACTATTGCGTTATCCTCATTATGGTGGGCGATACTGGATTTGAACCAGTGACCTCTGCGATGTCAACGCAGCGCTCTAACCGCTGAGCTAACCGCCCGTTCCCGACAGCTTTAAAATATAGCCCAAAGGGTGGCCATTGTCAACACGAGGCTAGTATCATGTCTCTAAGATAAGTTGAATAAGTATTCGGGTTGTTATATCTGGAAAAGTCGGCAGACTTTGTCAACATATTTCCGAGACGGGACACTAGATTGACAGAGGTGTTATACAGGTTTACAATTATTCTAATTGAGGTGGTAATGCATGGTTGAGATGACCATCGAGAGCATCCGCGTAAGCATGCTCAACTATCAGCGGGTGGTGATTCTGAAAGAGAAAGCGGCGGAACGCTATCTCCCGATCTGGATCGGTCCTGCCGAGGCGGATGCTATAGCCGTCAAACTCCAGGAAGTAACAGTGCCTCGGCCCCTGACTCATGACCTGCTGAGTTCCGTTATTAACTCTCTCGGTGCCAGTGTGCACTCCATTATTGTTTGTGACCTGCGCAACGATACCTTTTTTGCTAAGATCATACTCTCAGTCAATGGCAAGAATATAGAGGTCGATTCCAGGCCTAGCGATGCCATAGCCCTGGCGGTGCGGGTGAAGGCACCTATCTTTGCCGATGAGGCTGTGCTCAACAAGGCCGGGATCATTATTGACCCTGAGACAGGCAAGCCTGCCCCGGCGCAGGAGATCCCTCCCGAGGAGTTAGAGAGGATGTCTGCGTTCCGAGAATTCATAGAGAGTCTCGACCTTTCGGACTTTGACAAAGGCAGCAAGCCAGGGTCTTAGCCCGATGCGTTCCTTTAACGGCTATTAGGGAGATACAGGCGATGCGCGAAGCATTCCTGAAGCGATTGTTTTCCATGATTAAGTGTGAGTCCTGCGGCCATAATTATGAAGTAGCAGGCGTTGAGATTCTGGGCCACGAAGATAATTTATGGCTCTTCAGCGCTTCCTGCGATCACTGCCAGACTCAGGGGCTGGTAGCTATAGTGGTCAAGGAAGGAAAGATCGCTGGAATAGTTACTGACCTCACGGAAGCTGAATATGAAAGATTCTCCCGAAGTGTAATGGTGGGGATAGATGATGTGCTGGATATGCACAATTTCCTGAAGGAGTTCGACGGAGACCTTACTTGCGTACTTTCTGAGGGATAGCAGGCTGTTTTGTGTTGCTAAAGAGGCGTAGAAAGGAAACTTCAAGAAGAGCCCAAGCCCGCAGGCTTGGGCTCTTCTTCAGATTATAGCTATGATAGTCATCGGCCTCACCGGCGGAATTGCTAGCGGCAAGAGCACTATAGCAAAGATGCTCTCGGAATTGGGAGCGGTGGTGATTGACGCTGACAAAGTGGGGCACGAGGCCTTTCGCCCTCACACTGAGGCATGGCGGAAGGTAGTGGCTGCCTTCGGCAAAGACATCCTGGGTCAGAACGAGGCGGTAGACCGAAGCAAGCTGGCTCAACTTGTGTTCAAGGACCCCAAAGCGCTGAAGCAGCTTAATAGTATTATGCATCCACTGATGCATGAGATTGTGGGGCGAAAAATCGAGGGCTTGCGCCGTCAAGGTATCAAAGTAGTGGTTCTGGAGGCTACATTACTTGTGGAGGCCAAGTGGACTGACCTAGTGGACCAAGTTTGGGTCACTATTACGCCGGGAGATACTGTGATAGATCGCCTGGTTAGCCAAAAGGGATTTACAGAGGAGCAGGCGAAGGCCCGTATCAAGTCCCAAACCCCTATCTCAGAGCGGGCAAAGCATGCTGATGTGGTGCTAGAGAACAATTCCGACATTGATACGCTCAGGAAGAAGGTCGAAGGGCTCTGGCGAGAGCTTCAATCGACAAGGAATAACAGGTAGGCGCGTTGTTAGGTGAAGGAATAAAAGGAATAAACTGGAAGCAAAAGGTTAAAGAGGCCCTGGCTGCGCGACAACGGCAAGTCATCACCAAAGAAGGATACAGGCCGTCTGCTGTGCTCATCCCCATTTATGAGAATAAGAATGAGCATTACATCGTGCTAACCAAAAGGACGCAAAGTGTAATGTATCACAAGGGGCAGATATCCTTCCCTGGCGGCGCTCAGGACGTAGAGGACAATGACTTGGCCGCTACCGCTCTCAGGGAAGCTTCCGAGGAGATTGGAGTTCGACCCGATGATGTTGAGATACTGGGCAACTTGGATGACGAGTCGACTTACACCAGCAGATTCGTGATCACGCCTTTTGTGGGCGCTATTCCCTACCCCTATAGGTTCAAGGTGAGCAGGAAAGAGGTCGAGGAATTGATTGAGGCGCCGGTATCAGCGCTTTTAAAGCCAGGCTGCTTTAGCCCTGAAACGCAGGATGAAGAAGGCAGAACTTATCCCTGGGGACATTATATTTATGGCAATTACAAAATCACCGGAATCACCGCCAGGATATTGAAGCAGCTTCTGGACCTAGTCTTCACAAGTTGAGCAAGAGTTGCCGCAATTTGAACAAAGCGGACACTACCGCGCGGCGCTTGACCTCGGTGCGGCGGGGCCAATAAAGAGCGGAGAACGAGTTTTTTTTCTTGCCGGCATCTATGGCGATGTGGACAGTGCCCACGGGCTTTCCCTCGACTTCGGTGGGTCCGGCTACCCCGGTGATGCCGATGCCGATGTCAGCTTCCAGCTTGAGACGCGCAGCTTTAGCCATTGCCGCAGCCACATCAGGGTCTACTGTGCCCTTTTGCGCCAACAGCTTGGCATCCACTCCGAAGGCGGCCTTGGTCTGGGCTGAGTAGGCCACCAGTCCCCCCTTGAAGTAGTCTGAGCTACCCGGGACGTCAGTTATAGTGCTGGCCAGGAGCCCGCCGGTGCAGGACTCCATCGTAGCCAGACTCAGTCTTCGTTCGCGGAGCATGTTGCCTATTAACACCTCGAGGATATCCTCGTCAAATCCCCAGATAGCCTGGCCCAGGATGGCTTTTAGCTTCGATTCGGTCTGGGCAATCATTTGCTCCGCTTTGGCGCGTTCATGTGACTTGGCAGTGAGGCGCAGGTGTATGCCATCCATTTTGGCGTAGAGCGCCAATGTGGGGTTGGTTGATGATAGGAGGGGGCTTACCATCTCATCCAATTTAGCTTCGGGTATGCCGGCGGTCTTGATGATGCGTGAAATAATCATTTCGCCGCTCGGCTTCTGTTCGAGTCTGGGCTTTACCTCCTTTGTCCACATGCGCTGCATTTCCCAGGGTGGGCCCGGCAGCGCCACGATTATCTTGCCCTCACGCTCCACCCACCAGCCCGGGGCTGTGCCTACGGTGTTGGGAATGGCGCAAGCTGAAGGGATCATGTTAGCCTGCTTGATATTTCGCTGAGGCATCTCTACGCCGAGCTTGCGAAACATACTCCTGAGGTCTTCTACAATTTGGGGGTCGAGTTTCATCTCCTCGCCCAGAAATTCGGCGATAGCCTCACGGGTTATGTCTCCTTCAGTGGGCCCCAATCCTCCTGTCATTATTACGATGTCGGAGCGCCCCCAGGCTCGCCTCAAGGTCTCCACGATGCGTGATTGGTTATCGCCCACCTGTGTTATCCAGTAGAGGTCGATGCCCAGCAGCGGCAATTCAGCGGCAAGATAGGGCGAATTGGTGTCCGTTATCTGCCCCAGGAGGAGCTCAGTGCCGGTGGAGATAATCTCAGCTTTCATGCTCAGCCGCCAAAAGGTCTCTTTTTAGAATCAATTTTAGTGTTGTCAGGAAGCCTTTACTTTTGAATTATCTTCAGCGTCTCCTCGGCGGCTTTCTTACCTGATAATAGCATGCCGCCGAAGATAGCGCCCATCCTCGGGGAGCCGAAAACAGCATTAGCCGCCATGCCGGCTACTATCAGACCGGGGTAGACCTCTCGGGTGTTTTTTATCAACGCCTTTTCGCCGGCATCCGCCAGCATTGATTTCTCGCCCATCACTTCCCCAGTCTTTGTCTTTAACTTTGGTCCGATTTTCCTTACCGCTATATGACAGATCTCTGTTTCATGCCCGGTAGCGTCTATCACCATTTTGGCCCGGATAGCTAGAGGGTCAACATGCAGCTTCGCCATTGCAGTAGCAGTCCAGTTCAGTACCAGACCGCATATTCTGTCTCTCTCATCTATCATTACATCTTCAACGCTAATCAGGTTGAATATCTTTGCCCCGGCCTTTATCGATTTGGAGCAAATCGTGGCTATCGTCTCCAGGGAATCAGCGACATAGTAGCCTTTTTGATATTTCATTGTCCGGACATCAAACTCGTCCAATATCCTCTTGCCTTCTTCCTGCACCACTATGCGGTTGAACATCATCCCGCCGCCTGGCATGCCGCCGCCTACCCTCAGATTCTTCTCGAATATGACTGTTTTAACTCCTGCTTTTGCCAGATAATAGGCAGCCGCCATGCCCGATGGTCCGGCTCCCGCTATAGCCACATCAACATCCAGTGCTTCCAGGAATTCCTTCGTGAAGCTTTCGATAATTGCTCTGGATATTATGGTTTCCTCGATTTTCACAGATTTCCTCCCTATTCAACTGAAAGCTTTTTGAGGGCAATATTCTCTAGCAGCGCACTGAGCTTGTGCCGAGGTATTTAGCGACCAGGTCCATGGCGCAGTATTGACCGCACATGCTGCAACCCGCTCCTGTAGTACCATGCTGGCCGCGGGCCTTTCTGGCTCTGGGCGGGTCTATGGAGAGCTTCACTTGCTTTTCCCAGTTAAGGTTCTTGCGAGCGACTGACATTTTCCTGTCCCAATCAAATGCACCTTTTACGCCCTTTATAATGTCTCCAGCATGGGCAGCGATGCGTGCTCCGATTACGCCTTCTCTCACGTCATCGGGGTCAGGGAGCGAGAGGTGCTCTGAAGGTGTGACGTAACACAGATAGTCTGCGCCTGCCGCAGCAGCAATGGCACCTCCGATGGCGGCGGTGATATGGTCGTAGCCGGCGGCAACGTCCGTGACCAGCGGGCCCAGGACATAGAATGGCGCTCCCTTGCAGACCAGCTTCTCCATCTGGACGTTGGCTGCGATCTGGTCGAGCGGCATGTGTCCTGGCCCTTCCACCATCACCTGTACTCCTGCTGCCCGGCTCCGTTCTACCAGCTCCCCGATAGTAAGCAACTCTTCTATCTGCGCACGGTCCGAGGCATCGGCCAGGCTTCCGGGGCGAAGGCCGTCGCCCAGGCTGAGCGTGATATCATACTTACGCGCAATCTCGAGCAGGCGGTCGAAGTGCTCATAAAGAGGGTTCTCCTTGCCGTTGTGCAGCATCCAGCCGATGGTGAAGGCGCCGCCTCGGGAGACGACGTCGGTTACTCTCTTGGCCTTGCGCAGGCGGTCTATTGCTTTCAGGGTTATGCCACAGTGCACGGTCATGAAATCGACCCCATCCTCCGCTTGCTCCTGAATAGCAGCGAAAAGGTGGTCGACCGGCATGGCCACAATCGAGCCCTGTCTGTTGATGGCCTCTATTCCTGCTTGATATATAGGGACGGTGCCCAGGGGCAGCGAGGTTGCTGCTAGAATGGCGCGACGGATAGCGGTGATATCGCCGCCGGTGCTCAAATCCATAATGGTATCTGTCTGAGCATCTACAGCAGCCCGCAGCTTCTCAAGCTCGACATTGACATCCGCGTAGTCTGAGGAAGTGCCGATGTTAGCATTGACCTTGGTACGCAGCCCCTTCCCTATGCCGCAGGGCTCGACTCCTCGGTGGTTGATATTGGCTGTAATTACGATCAAGCCTTCGGCTATACCCTGGAGCACCGACTCCGGCTCAAGGCCTTCCTTCTTGGCGACGGCCTTCATCTTCGGGGTTATAATCCCCTTTCGCGCCGATTCTAATTGGGTCACTATTCTCCCCCTTAAAAAGGAAAAAACCAAGAACCTGAATCTGCGGTAGTTCTTGGTCTGAAAAACCGCGTTTTCCTCCGCTCGAATTATCGAGATCAGGTTCTAAGGGTTATCCCGAATCAATCGGGATTCTCAGCTTGTGAGCACCCCTAGCGGTCCCATATTCAATTTCTTATAAGTATACAACAAATTCGGCCAGAATACAAGTACAATCCAACCTCATAGTTCCCCGATATCCTCTTTCCATAAGTCGGGATTGTTTTCGATGAATTCTTTCATCAATCGCTTGCATTCAGCCAGATTCAAATCGGTGACCGCCACACCGTGCGATTCCATGAATTCCTTCGCCCCTGCAAACGTCTTGGACTCTCCTGCTATGACCTTCTTGATGCCAAACTGAACAATGGCGCCGGCGCAGAGATAACACGGCATAAGCGTGGAATAAATTACGGTATCTTTATATGTGCCGAGCCTTCCTGCGTTACGCAGGCAATCGATCTCGGCATGGAGTATAGGGTCATTATCCTGCACGCGTTTATTGTGTCCTCTGCCGATAATTTCCCCTTTCCTTACCAGGACAGAGCCTATGGGAATACCTCCCTCCCCAAGCCCTTTCCTGGCCTCATCAATAGCCGCTTTCATGAACATGTCCATAGCTTCACCTTTTTATTGTCTCTTTATCGGGTAAATACAGGAGCCTTTTAGACAGCAGTTATCACAAAGGGGGACTTTCTTGCAGACTTCTTTGCCGTGGCGGACGAGGAGGGCATGGTATTCGTTGAATAGCTTCTCATCGGCAGGCAGGTTATCCATGAATATTGCCTGGAAGGCGGGATAGTTGTCCCTCAATGGATTAAGGCCGAGTCTGCTGAGAATACGGCGGGTGTAGGCATCGATGACGAATACGGGCTTGTGCGCAGCATACAGTATTATAGAGTCAGCCGTTTCAGGCCCGATGCCATGGATATTGAGAAGCTCGCTACGAAGTCGCTGCATGTCGAGAGAGAACAACTTTTCCAGAGAGTCTTCGTGGGCCTCTTTCAGGTGTTCCACGAATGATTTGAGCTTCAGCGCCTTGGCATTGTAGTAACCCGAGGGGTAGATGAGCTTGGCTAGTTTGCCTGAGGGAAGCTTGCGCAGAGACGTGGGGTTCATCACTCGCGCCTGTTTAAGATTCGAGATAGCCTTCTCCACATTTCCCCAGGCTGCAGACTGTGTGAGGATAGCCCCTACGATAACCTCGAAAGGTGTATCTGCCGGCCACCAGTGTTGAGGACCGTAGCAAGCGAGGAGCAGATGATAAATTTCAGTTAGATGGTGATCTAGAGAGTGGGTGTCGCGTGTAGTGTCCGCTGATTTCTTATACTTTCTAAGCCGGGTCATGGCTATCTCGGCATCACATGGCGCTATTCAGACTGGTGTAACTTACGTACCCAATCCGGCACCTTGATCTTGGCAATGGAATCGCCGGGGAGATATGGTTTTATATCCAATACCGGTGTGCCATCTAGAGCATCAAGGCCTGTAACTATAAGGACGTTTTTTGTCTGGCCCAGGAGCTTCACCACTGCTATGCCTAGTAGGTTGGGCCTTACCGGACTGCGCGTAGCAAGCACGCCGACCAACGGAAGATCTGGCCTCATTTGCGGGTGTGTCTTATGGGCAGCATGTTCGCCTGCCGGACTGAGGTGGAACCAAAAAAGCACTATTAGATGCGAGAATTCCTTTAAGCCTTCTAGAGCGTCTTCGAGGTCTGGCCTGATGATAAGCTGGGACACTTCTTTATCCCAATCACGTCTTCCCATCTCCTTAACATTGTTTTTGACTACGGCGATGGGTTCTAGAGTCATTGCGCTTTGATTTCTTCCTGCCTGGTTCAACTAATCCTCCTGACTTTACTCTTCGCCCAGGATGTAGAGCCGCCAAACGTCTTACAGCTTTATCATGAAACTCACATCTTTCAGGAACTGGGACAAATTATATCACACCATGGTAGCGATTGTCGGACAATTCAAAGCTTGAGCTAAAGAAGTGGCAGCATCATCAGGAGAGTGTGATAATCTTGAGCTTAGTAGCCGGACTCGTCCCCTGCTCCCCAACTCTGCATCATCTTTTTGATGCGCTCCGCCAGCTTGGGGCTGGCTCTGAGTCGCTCGATGAAAATGGGGCAGCTTTCGAGGAGGAAGTTCTGTGTCGCCGAGGCGAGTTCCGCAAAGTACCGCGACATGGTAGCATCCTCAGCCATAAATGATGAGCTGGGCAACTGCCTCTTGATATCCTCTATGGTGAACCTCATAGGCATCACGCAGGACTTATACCAGGGGCACTCCTTGCATTGTACCACAGCAGCCGCTTCATCCAGTATGTCACCCATACAACCACCTCTTCCGAATTATTGGTAGCGCAGAGGGTAATTTTCCCCACACGTTTCCAATCGTAATTTTACGTTCAATTTAGAACTTTACTTCGAACTCATCAGCGTTCGGTCTTCTTGAGTACTAGTACGATCCTTCTACGGTTATTGCGTTTTGAAGGGCCTGGCGCTAAGGTCTTCTTCAAGGACTCGCCAAGTGGGTGGGAATCAAGGGTTTCCTCCCCCAATGCCTCTTCCACTTCCCTAATCTTTGTCAAAGCTGTAATAAGATGAGACGGCCGATTCAATAGTATGTATATCGCTGTCCTGCCATCAGTGTAGCCCTCGGTTGACAGAATACGTATACTTCTAAGTCTCTGCAGGGATTTACGCAATCTCTCTAGTTGAAAAAAATCAATCGGTGGCATAATGGCTAGCTCCACTTGGTCTTGGTAAACAGCTGTTTGATTTTCCCCTTCGGCATTCGTCTCAGGGCCAGTCTCTTCTTCGACTGGCTCTAAAATAGACTCCGGTGTTTGCGAGGTAAACGTAGCTGCTGCAGTTTTTGCCACTTCAGCGATGGGGGGAGCCTTGAGCAGGCTATGGGCGAGTTCTTGATGTGCCAAGAACTGAGCGAAGGCCGTGTCTTTTGTTTCTTTAGAGGGCTGCTGAACTTCGTGCTCAGCTTCACGGTATTTTCCATCTGTCGAAAGTCTGTTGACAGCTGCAGCTTTAGCCTCCTCAATGAGGCGACGTACTTTCGGTTCTCCTTGCGGGATTCTCTTTGTTGTCTCTACCTCAGTATCAGCAAGTCTTGCTGCTTCCACAATGATCTGGAGCCCTGTCTGTAATGCTTGGGTAACTATCTTGTTTCCTTCCTCCTCGGCTTTTCTTGTTGCTTCCTCGACAATCTTTTTTGCCTCGCCCTCTCTTTTTCTTGTTGCTTCCTCAATAATTTGGCTTCCGGTCTCCTTTGCTTGGGCTATTATCTTATTTGCTTCGGTCTCAGCCCTTTTGGTTGCTTCTGCAACAATGCCAAATCCTTTGTCTAGTTCCTTGGTGATTGCAGCGACCAATTGCGAATCGATGACGACATTCTTAGCTTCTCTGGCAGTCTGGCCTATTTGCTCTCCGTTCTGGGGGATTGTCTTGCTTTCATCGGATTGAACTTGTTCTCTGGCTTTTGCAACAATCTCACGAGCCTCCTGTTGCGCTTGGGCTAAGATCTTGGCTGCCTTGGCCTCGGCAAATCTTACCGACTCACTAATAATCTGTCGCCCCTTCTCTTCAACCATATTGAGGATTTTTGTTGCTTCCTCGTTGGCTTGTTTTCTCGCTTGTTCGATGATCTGCTGCTCCTTTCGCTGAGCGGGTTTAAGCGAATAGCCAGAGTCAACCTCGGCTTTCCTTTTCATCTCCTCATTTTTCTTGGTCTCCATACCCCCCTCCTTGAGCGAGCACAAAACTATCACCAGTCGAGAAGGGTCCCGATTTGCTCCCACGAGAGTATAATACATTTTTATATGCTTGTCTAGGAGGTGTCCTCGTCCATATGATTAGTGACACCTGACCTCCTCTCTGTGGTTTTTGTTCCATTGTTCCAGGAATTTCAAGGGTGTCAGGTATCCCAGTGCCTGATGAGGTCTCACCGTATTATATATCCT
>Ga0315268_10005762_pt1 | contig 13259 bp, 10 predicted proteins | sample C1_top_MG_FD_204535 | JGI IMG/M metagenome (GOLD analysis project Ga0315268, IMG submission 204535) | Sediment microbial communities from Yellowstone Lake, YNP, Wyoming, USA - C1_top | ecosystem: Environmental > Aquatic > Freshwater > Lake > Sediment | place: USA: Wyoming | collected 2017-08-01 | reverse complement strand
GCCTCATAGGCGAAAACGGGAAAGTCAAAGCAGTCGAATGCTTGCGCATGCGTTTGGGCGAACCTGATGAAAGTGGAAGAAGGAAACCTGTCCCGATAAGCTTCTCTGAGCATCAGTATCCAGTGAACACTGTCGTGCCGGCTCTCGGCCAAGTTGCCGAAGCCAAATGCATTCCTCCTGAACTTTTAAACAAGGAAACCAGAAACTCTTTGATGACCGTCGACCCTCAGACTCTGGAAACAAAGGTTCCTGGCGTTTTTGCAGGCGGAGACATTGCGACAGGACCGGCAAGCATAATTGAGGCTGTCGGCGCTGGAAAAAGGGCGGCTGCGTCAATTCACCTTTATCTGACCGGGCAGGATTTGCATCATATGAGAGAGGAGTGCATCGAGGAGACGACATGGGTTAAGAATTGGGGACATGTCAAGAAAAAAGAATGCAGGTACGAATCGGAAGTCGAGAAACCAAGGTTAAGTTTTGACGAAGCAGCCCAATACATGGAAAAACTTGAACAGAATGCAAAGTTCGAAGCTTTCCGCTGTCTAGGCTGCGGCCCATGCGCCGAGTGTCTTGCCAATACTGAACTCTGCGATGCCGATAAGGCCGTGGTAAATGCGGACCTATGCATCGGCTGCAACGTTTGTGCGGTGGTCTGCCCGTTCGGTGCCGTCAAGAAAAACGAGGACAACATTGCCGAAGTCAACGAGAACTCCTGCAAAGGCTGCGGAATATGTGCGGCAAGATGCCCTGAACAGGCGATCACAATGGAGAAAATGACGAATGACCGCATCATACTACTGGCAACGGCCAGCTGCAAGGAGTAGTTTGAAATGACGAATGAGGACCCACGGATAGTCTGTTTCAGCTGCAATTTTGCCTTCTGCGGACGACAATCTCCTGCACCTCCAAATGTGAACGTAACACGCGTCCAATGCATAGGCAGGCTCGATCCTGTAAGCATCCTGGAAACGTTTGAAAAAGGTGCTGACGCTGTCATGCTTGCTGGTTGCAAACCGCCGGACTGCCATTTTCAAGAAGGTAATGTTCACGCAGAACTTACATTCAAGATTCTAAAAAGACTGCTGAAGCTTTCAGGGTTGGAACCAGAGCGGCTGGAACTGGTCTGGGCTTCACCCTTTGAAGACCAAGACCTGAACCATTACATCATAAGATTCGCTGCAAAAATCACAAAGCTGCCGTCTTCTCCACTGAAAAGGGCTGACGCAGAATCCAGCTACACAGTCAATGTTATCGCCGCCAAGAACGCTGCTTCTCAATTCCGGATGCGCGTGCTGCTCGGCAGGGAGAAGGAGCTGACTGAAAGCGTTAACACTTACGGCGAGAAGATTCCTGAAAAAGACTATGATGCAATGCTTGAAGAGATTGTTGGGGGCGAATTCATTCGCTACAAGATTCATTTCCTGACAAGGAATGTGCCAATGTCGGTGAAAGACTTGGCTGAAGCTACAGGGCTGGATAGAAATGAGGTTCTTGATCACGTCGTGGACATGCGAAGGAAGAACATGTTGGCTGTCGACCACATCGAAGGAGCCACTCCCCTTTACAAGGCTTTGGAGGTTTGAAAGATGACGGATGGAAAAATCGGGGCGATTCTAGTGATAGGCGGTGGAGTAGCTGGCATACAAGCATCGCTCGACTTGGCAGATTCAGGCTTCAAAGTATACTTGGTTGACCAAAGTCCAAGCATCGGCGGAGTGATGGCACAGCTTGACAAGACTTTCCCCACTAATGACTGTTCAATGTGCATACTATCCCCGAAGCTTGTTGCCACAGGAAGACATCCGAACATCACGATTATCTCGAATGCTGAAGTGACCGGCTTGAGCGGCAAGCCTGGCAGCTTCGAAGTGAAGATTCGAAAACAGAGTCGTTACATAATTGAAGACAAATGCAACGGCTGCGGCCTTTGCGCACAAAAATGTCCAATCGAAGCGCTTGATTCGTTCAACGAAGGTCTAAGCCGAAGGGGTGCTATTTACGTTGAGTATCCGCAGGCTGTTCCGTTGAAGTACAAAATTGACCGTGAAAAATGCATAGGTTGTGGAACATGCTACGAGATCTGCAAGGTGAGAGCAATCGCCTATGACCAGAAAGACAGTGAGGCCACGTTGAAAGTGGGCTCAATCATTGTGTCGCCTGGTTTTGAAACGTTCGACGCAAGACTCAAGAGCGAATATGGCTACGGCAGGTTTCCAAACGTAGTGACCAGCATCGAATTTGAACGCATCCTAAGTGCGAGCGGCCCGTACGGAGGGCTTATCCTGAGGCGATCCGACGGGGAAATCCCTAAGCGGATCGCATTCATTCAATGCGTAGGTTCACGAGACTATCAGCTCGGTAACAATTATTGTTCAGCTGCTTGCTGCATGTATGGAATCAAAGAAGCTATTATTGCGAAGGAGCATTCGCCAATCAAGTTGGATGCTTCGATCTTCTATATGGATCTGCGTTGTTACGGCAAGGAATTTGATTCTTATCGTGACCGTGCCGAACACGAGTACGGTGTGCGTTTCATAAGGTCTCGCGTCGCAGGCGTTACCGAGGACCCGCTCACAAATAACCTGTACCTGCACTATGTTGAAGACGAGACACCAAAGATGGAAGAGTTCGACATGGTAATCCTTTCGGTAGGGATGACACCGCCGAAGAAGGCAGAGGAACTGGCTAAGAGCTTAGGAGTAAAGTTGAACAAATACAATTTCTGTGAAACGAAGCTCTTTTCTCCAATGGAGACATCGAAGCCCGGAGTTTTCGTCTGCGGTGCCTTCTCAGCGCCGAAAGACATTCCCGAAAGCGTGGCGCAGGCAAGTGGCGCTGCCGCCAAAGCGATGGGCGTTGTTGCGTCTGAAAGGAACACGCTGATTTCCAAGAAGGAGTACCCTGTTGAAAAGGATGTGAGCAGCGAGGAGCCGCGAATCGGCGTTTTCGTTTGTCACTGCGGAATCAATATCGGTGGAGTAGTGAACGTTCCTGAAGTAACAGAATATGCCAAAAGTCTGCCAAATGTTGTCTACGCTGAAGCCAACTTGTACACATGCTCTCAGGACACGCAGAAACTAATCGCAGAAAAGATCAAGCAGAACAGTCTCAACCGCGTGGTCGTCGCTTCATGCACGCCGCGAACTCATGAACCGCTGTTCAGGGAGACCGTTCAAGAAGCAGGGTTGAACCCGTACCTGTTTGAGATGACTAACATTCGTGACCAGTGTAGCTGGGTGCACATGCATGAGCCTAAGGAAGCGACGGACAAGGCCAAAGACTTGATAAGGTCTGTGGTTGCTAAGGCCAAGCTTCTGAAGCCGCTGGAGAAACCGCAGATAAGCGTTACCCAGGTCGGTTTGGTCATCGGAGGCGGGGTTTCAGGGATGACGGCTGCTCTGGAGTTGGCCAAGCAGGGTTTTCATGTTCATTTGGTTGAACGTGAGAAAGAGCTTGGTGGGCATCTAAGAACGATTCATTACTTGCTGGGAGATGAGGACGACCCGAAGAAACGGTTGGACGAGATGGTTTATGCAGTGAAGAACAGCGACAAAATACATGTTTACACTCAAGCTCAACTTGTTGATGTCTACGGGTTTGTGGGCAACTTCAAATCGAAAGTAAGGCTTGCTGACGGGAAAGAGAAAGAGATCGAGCACGGTGTAGTCATCGTGGCAACTGGAGCAACAGAATACAAGCCCACTGAGTATTTGTATGGCAAGGACCCACGTGTGCTGACGCAGCACGAGTTGGAAGATAAGCTTGCCAAGGGTGATTTCAAAGCCAAGAACGTAGTCATGATTCAATGCGTGGGCGCTCGGAATAAGGAGAGGCCGAATTGCGCGAGGATTTGTTGTGGACAAGCCGTCAAGAACGCTTTGAAGATCAAGCAGCTAAGCCCGCTCACTGATGTTTACGTCTTATATAAGGACATGAGAACCTACGGCTTCAAGGAAGACTATTACCGCGACGCGGCTATGAAAGGTGTCCTTTTCGTCAACTATGAAGACGAGAGGAAACCTATAGTCGTCGCCGAAGCTGGGAAACTTCGCGTGACGTTCTGGGAACCTGTTTTGAAACAGGATGTGATAGTCGAACCTGACATGGTAGTGCTGAGCGTAGCAACGATTCCGAACACGGACAACAAGTGCATTGCTGAAATGCTGAAGGTACCGCTCACCAAGGACGGCTTCTTCTTGGAAGCACACATGAAGCTGAGGCCTGTGGATTTTGCAACTGAAGGGGTTTTCCTGTGTGGAATGGCTCATTCACCAAAATACATCGAAGAGAGCATTGCTCAAGCATGTGCAGCTGCGGCTAGGGCTACTACGGTACTGTCGAAAAAGACGCTTGAGATGGAAGGAATCGTTGCGAAGGTGTCCGAAGATTTATGTAGTGGATGCAGAATCTGTGAATATCTGTGTCCGTACGGTGCCATAGAAATGAAAGATAAGGACGGCAAACCCATCGCACATGTGCTTGAAGCCTTGTGTAAGGGTTGCGGTGCGTGCGGAACAGCATGTCCAACTAAGGCTATCACGATGGGGCATTTCACTAATGAAGAGATGCTTGCTCAAGTAAAAGCATGTTTAGCGGAGGCCAAGGCATGACTGAAAACAAGCAGTTTGAACCAAAAATCATCGGGTTCCTGTGCAACTGGTGCAGTTACGCAGGCGCGGACTTGGCTGGAGTAAGCAGGATACAATATCCTCCAAGCATCAGGATAATCAGAGTGATGTGCAGCGGCAGAATAGACCCTGCTTTCGTGCTGGAAGCTTTCAAAGACGGTGCCGACGGCGTTCTAGTAGCAGGCTGTCATTTACCTTCAGACTGTCACTACATCAGCGGGAACTTCAAAGCCTTGAGAAGGATAACTCTGCTTAAGAACGTGATAAAAGAATTAGGCATCGAGCCTGAACGTCTACGTTTGGAATGGATTAGCGCAAGCGAAGGAGACAAGTTCGCTCAAGTAGTACGAGACATGACAGAACAGATCAGAAAGCTTGGTCCAAACCCTGTTAAAACCAGAGAGGCTGCTGATTAGGATGACAGAGAACGTGCAGGAGGCAATTCACGCCTCAGAAGTCGACTCCAACTTCAAGTATGAAGTCACGAAGATACATGGAGGCGAGAAGCTGCTGCGCTGTTTCCAATGTGGCACCTGCACGTCAGACTGTCCGATAGCAAGATTCAGCGACACTTACAGACCGCGTCAAATCATACGAATGGTGCAGTTCGGTTTGAAGGACAATATTCTGAAAAGCGATACTTTGTGGTTGTGTGCTGCATGCTTCACATGCACGGACAGGTGTCCACAAGATGTTGAAGTTGCCAGTGTTATTCGTGTGTTAAGGAATATGGCTGCTGAGAAAGGCTGCATCCCGCAGGTTTTCGAAGAAGAAGCAAAAAGCATCCTTGAATCTGGCTATGCCTACAGAATACCTGATCTGAGAATCAAGAAGCGGGAGACTCTGGGGTTACCGCCACTGCCAAAAGGCAACACTGAGAGCATACGGAGAACCCTTAAAGGAGTAAGCCTTCTGGAACAATTCGAGAAAGGCGGAGAACAACTATGACGATCAGCAGGTATCTGATGTTTCTGGGATGTGTGATTCCGTATAGGGTTGCAGCTTACGAGATTTCCGCGCGGAAAGTCCTTGAGAAACTGAACGTAGAACTGGTTGAGATGCCAGAATTCAACTGCTGCGGGTTGCCTTTGGACCCTGTCAGCCATGAAACCATGCTCATATTGGCTGCAAGAAACTTGGCATTGGCTGAGCGTGAACAACTTAACATCATAACTCTGTGTCCAGGATGTGCCGGCACTCTTAAGAAAGTCAACAAGATGCTGAAGGAAGACAAACATCTGTGTGAAGAAATAAATCGGCATCTGAAAGAGGCAGGACTGAAATTCGGTGGAACCGTTGAGGTTAAGCACATTCTGCAGGTGCTCAGGGACGATGTTGGTTTGAAGCGAATTAAAGACTCGGTTGTCAAATCGCTTTCAGGTCTGAAAGTGGCAGAACATAACGGATGTCACATCCTCAGGCCCAGAGAGTTCATAGGTTTCGACGACCCAGAAGACCCTGAGACACTAAAGATGTTGATAGAAGCTACGGGTGCAGAGTGTTTAGATTATATGGATGAAACTGAGTGCTGTGGCGCACCAAGCGTAGGTGTGAACGACAAGATCGCGCTGCAGCTGGCACGTGACAAGTTGAGCAACATAAAGAAAGTTGGCGCCCAAGCGATGATAACTATTTGTCCGTTCTGCCACATAATGTATGACACGAATGAGCTGCGGATTGAAAAGATGTTCAACGAAACATATGGAATTCCCGTGCTTCATTATCCGCAGTTGCTGGGCTTGGCAATGGATATCCCACCTGAAGAATTGGCCTTCAACGAACTCAGGGTGAACGTTTCAAAAATAATGAAACAAGTATGTGAGGGTGAAAAAGCGTATGCCTAAAGAAAAAATGAAATTGGCCTTCTACTGGGCTGCAAGTTGCGGCGGATGCGAAATTGCTGTCTTGGACATAAACGAGAAGATCCTTGATGTTGTGAACATGGCTGACATTGTCTTCTGGCCAGTAGCCATGGACATCAAATACAAGGACGTTGAAGCTATGCCTGACAAGTACATTGATGTCTGCTTTTTCAACGGTTCTGTCAGAACCGAAGAACAGGAACGCATGGCCAAGCTGCTGAGACGGAAAGCCAAGACGCTGGTGGCATTCGGCTCGTGCGCACAAGAGGGCTGCATACCAGGACTGGCAAATCTGAGTGATCGCAGAGAGATCTTTGAGAAGGTCTACCTGCAGAGCAAGTCGACCTCGAATCCGGCCGGCGTGCTTCCTCAAACATCCTTCAGAACCAAAGAAGGCACATTAAAACTTCCAGAGTTCTACGATACAGTGAAGACGTTGGACCAGACAGTTGAAGTAGATTACTACATTCCTGGATGCCCACCGCCTGTAAAACTGATACTTAACGCGGTTGAAGCCATTGCGAAGAATGAGTTGCCGCCGAAAGGTTCCGTATTAGCGCCTTTGAAGTCTGTTTGTGACGAATGTCCACGTAAGAAGGGGAATAAACGTATCAGTAGGATTTACCGTGTGCATGAAAAGGTTCCTGACCCTGAAATCTGTTTGCTGGAACAGGGAATCATCTGTATGGGTCCAGCAACACGGAGTGGTTGTGGAGCGCAATGCCTGAAAGTTGATATGCCGTGCACAGGCTGCGGCGGTCCATGCCCGAACGCGCCAGAGCAAGGTGCCGCCATGATGAGTGCTCTAGCTTCGATATTGGGTTTGGAAGATGAGCAGGAACATTACAGTCAAGAGGATGTGGAGAAGCTTATGAGCCAGATCAAGGACCCCGTCGGAACGTTTTACATGTACTCTTTGCCATCCTCAATCCTTAGAAGGAAGGTGATGAAAGAATGAAGGAAATAACGATTGACCCGATCACGAGACTTGAGGGTCATGGAAACATATCCATATTCCTGAACGATGAAGGTGAAGTTGAAAACGCTTACTTGAAGATTCCTGAACTGAGAGGTTTCGAAAAGTTCTGTGTTGGAAGAAGAGCCGAGCTCATGCCGATTCTCACGACGAGGATCTGCGGGGTCTGTCCAGTGGCTCATCATCTTGCGGCTACAAAGACTTTGGATGCCGCATTCAACGTGGAACCTCCATCTGCAGCAAAGAAACTCAGAGAACTCATGTACTGTGGATACATCATTTATGATCACACGTTACATTTCTACTATTTGGGCGGTCCAGACTTTATCGTCGGTCCGGATGCTCCGCCTGAAAAGCGGAATATTCTAGGCGTGATCGAGAAGGCGGGCATGGACGTTGGGAAAGAGGTCATAAAGCACAGGGCTTATGGTCAGAAGATAACTGAGATATTGGGCGGAAAAGCTACACATCCAGTCTCTGGCTTGCCTGGTGGAATTTCCAAGCCTCTGAGCGAGGAGGGCAGAGAGGAAATTGAAAAGATGGCTGCTTCATGTTTGGAATTTGCCAAGATGACGCTGAAGATTTTCCATGAAATAGTTCTGGGGAACAGCAAGTACGTTAACATGATCAAGAGTGACGCTTACACGATGAAGACTTATTATATGGGTCTTGTCGACGAGAACAACAGGGTCAACTTCTATGATGGCAAGATCCGGGTTGTCGACCCGAATGGCAAAGAGTTCTTGAAATTTGAACCTAAAGACTACCTTGCGCACTTGGCTGAACACGTTGAACCGTGGACGTATTCAAAGTTTCCGTTCTTGAAGAAGGTCGGATACAAGGGATTGGTGTGTGGACCAGACAGCGGCATCTACCGCGTCGGTCCCCTGGGGAGACTCAACGCTTCTAGCGGCATGGCAACGCCCTTGGCGCAGGCTGAATATAATGAGATGTACAAGACGCTTGGTGGAAAGCCAGTGCACGGAACGCTTGCGTTCCATTGGGCGCGACTGATCGAATTGCTGTACGCTGCTGAACGGGCACTAGACTTGTCAAGAGACAAGGAAATAACGAGTACAAACGTGCGAGCCCAACCTGGCGAGCCAAGCGAAGGCGTGGGCGTTGTTGAAGCAGCCAGAGGTACACTGTTCCATCACTACGTGCTTGATAAAGACGCTTTGATCAAAGATGTGAACATGATCGTCGCTACAACGAACAATTATCCTGCGATCTGCATGTCCATACGCGACGCAGCAAAAGACTTAATCCACGGCGATACCGTAGAGCAAGGTGTTCTTAACAGGGTGGAAATGGCTTTCAGAGCATACGACCCATGTTTTGCATGTGCCACGCACTACGCAGTTGGACAGATGCCTTTCACACTCAACATCTATGATAGCAAGAAGAAACTTCTCAGAACGCTGCAACGATAGATTCCATCTTTCCTTTTTCAACCGTTTTTGCTGGCGACTTTGGGGTGGCAAGTACGAGGTGTGACATAGAAGTTGAGTTGGAAAAGTGGCTTGATGGCGCTGAGAAGGTTGTAGTGGCCGGAATTGGCAACCCACTACGTATGGATGATTTTGTCGGCGTTAGAATTGTCCAAGGGTTGCAGGGGAAAGTTTCAGGGGAGGTAATGCTTATTGAGTGTGAGGCTGTCCCTGAAAGTTTCATTCAGCAAATAGAGGATTTTGGACCGTCGCATATCCTTTTGGTTGACGCAGCGATTCTGGAACTGAAATCCGGTCAAGCCTGCTTGGTCAAGCCTGAAAGGCTTTCGAGTTTGCCTGCTTTTTCGACGCACATGCTTCCCATACGGCTCTTCTGTGAATACCTTGCAAAGGCGACGAGGGCAAAGATTGGCCTGCTGTTGATTCAGCCTGAAGAAACCGCTTTTGGCGAAGGGCTATCATCTGAAGTTGAGGCTTCGGCACGATCACTTGTGAGAATTCTTGAGAACCTTTTGCCTCAACGTCAAGCAGGAAATGCGGATCTGCCTCCTCCGTGATGAGTCGTCAGTAACTAAAGGTTCTGGCTCATTTCTTGCAGTACCGTAGAGAACACTCAAACGATTTGTTACGCCAAATGCCTCGTCTTTCACGAAGGAACGATACTATTGCTACGCAGGCGCTGTAGGCTGTTGCCCCTTTCGGACCAAAACGGGTTTAAACGGGTGTTAGCTTTTTGTCAGCGTGCATTTACATGTTTTTGACGAGAAGAAAGCCTAATGTTCTGACCGAATGAAACCTGTTAAACCCCGAATCGCATTAGCATGCTGTTGCCAGATTTGAAAGACGTTGACCAGTACTGCAATATATCGTAGCGTGCGAATTGGTCCTTCTCTGGAACGGCGGCGTTTGCTGTTCATTCGTTAGATGGCTTCTTTCACAAGTTCAAGTATATCCATCACGGCGATCTTGCTTTCTACATCGAGAACTTTCACCGCGTCTTCGAGAGTTGTGATGCAGTATGGGCATGCTACGGCCACGGTGTCCACTCCTAGATCTAGGGCTTCGTGCAGCCTGTTTACAGCGGGTCTTTTTTCCGGTTCTGCTTCTTCTGTCCAAACCCTGCCTGCTCCTCCGCCGCAGCAGAAGCTGCTTTGCTTATTTCGTTTCATTTCCACGAGTTGCAACCCAGGAATTGCTTGAAGGATTTTTCTAGGTGCGTCATAAACATCATTGCGTTTGCCGAGGAAGCACGGGTCGTGGTATGCAACTTTTCTTTTCACCTGTTTAGTGAGTTTAAATCTGCCTGTTTGGAGAATTTCAGCCAAGAATTCGGTGTAGTGTTGAACGTTCAGCTTTGCGTCGCTGTACGGTTTGTCGTTCTTGAAGGTGTTGTAACAGTGCGGCGAGATAGTTACGATTTTTTGTGCATTGAACTTTTGGAATGCGGCAACATTATGTGTGGCAAGTTCTTCGAATAGTCCTTTTTCGCCCATTCTGAGTATATGGTCTCCGCAGCACCATTCTTCCGTGCCCAAAGTTGCGAAGTCCACGCCCAGCTTGTTTAGGATTGAGACCATCATTCGTGCGCTGTTTTGGTTTCTTATGTCAAACGCGTTGGAGCAGCATACGAACAGGAGTACGTCGGCTTTGGTTGTCGTCGGGTAGGTTTTGATGTTTAGACCTTCTGCCCATTCCATCCTCTTCGTCTGATGTGTGCCCATCGGGTTGTGGTATTTGTAGACGCTTTCCAAGACGTCTTTGACTGTTTTCGGGATTTTTCCAGTTTCAACGAGCAGGCTGTGGTTATCTAGGATCGCGTTTGCGCACGGCAGCTTCTTTGGGCAGAAGATGGTGCAGGAGTTACATTGTGTGCAGAGCCACACGTTATCGACCATGGGTTTCACGCGTTCGTCTAGTCCTTTGTCCCGCGAGTCAGTGATGAACCTGTAGGTTGCTGTAAGTGCTGAAGGTCCAAGGAACTTCTCGTCTATCACTGCTGGGCAAGCGCTGTTGCAGATGGAGCATTTGATACATAGTGTCAAGTCCCAGTATTTCTTCAGTTCTTCTGGTGACTGCACGAATTCGGCGGTCTGCTTAAGGTCTGTTTCTGGTCTGATGAGCGTTTTTCTTATTCGTCCGTAAGTGTCGAAGAATGGCTGTGTGTCTACGACTAGGTCTTTTATTACAGGAGCATTGGAGAGCGGTTCGACAGTGAGGCTGTCAGCTTTGAGGTCCAGTACCTGTGTGTAGCATGCAAGCATGGGTTTGCCGTTGACGCTTATGGCGCAGTCTCCGCATATGCCCATTCTGCATGATTGCCTGAAAGTGAGCGACTCGTCCATGTTGTCTTTGATGTATAAGAGTGCATCCAGCATGGTGGTTCCTTTTCTTATAGGAACCTTGAACGTTGACGTGTAATGTCTGTTCTGTTCAGGGTTGTATCGTTTGATTTTGAACTCGACGATTCTTTCGATTTTGGTGCTCAATTTTTTTTATCTCCTCAGTACGTTCGGACGGCCGGCTGCCACTTGGTTATCGTGACTGGCGCATATTCCAGTCTGGGCCCCTCTTTTGTGCAGTAAGCCAGCGTGTGTTTGAGCCAGTTCTGGTCGTCTCTCTTCGGATAATCTGTTCTGGAATGTGCTCCCCGAGATTCTGTCCTCGGCAGGGCACTGACCATAGTGACTTCGGCCAAGTCTAGCATGAAATCCAACTGTAATGCGTTAAGCATTCCAGTGTTGAACGGCCGACTCTTGTCTTCAACTCTGATGTTCTTGAACCTGAGCTTGAGCTGGCGAATTTCCTTCAGGCCAGTTTCAAGCTGGTCTCCCCTCCTGTAGATCCAAGCTTTTTCGTACATTATGTGTCTCATTACATCTCTGATAGTTGCCACTCTTTCAGTCCCTTCGCTTCCAAGGATCTGGTTGAAGACTCTTTCTTCTTCTGCTGCAAGCTTATTTTGCGGGATTTCGTGGAATCCTGCTTTCGAAGCGTATTTTGCAGCATGTTCTCCTGAGACTGCTCCGAAGACGAGGCATTCACTTGTGGAGTTTGTTCCGAGTCTGTTTGCTCCATGCAGGCTTAGGCATGAGCATTCGCCTGCTGCGTACAGGCCGGCAATGGGCGTCTCCGTGTTGATGTTTGCCTTGATTCCGCCCATTGAATAATGGGCAGCGGGTCGTATGGGTATGGGTTCCTTAACAGGGTCTACCCCGCCAAGTTGCATGGCGACATCCCTGATAAGTGGCAGTCTTTCGTTTATTTTTGCTTCGCCAAGATGTGTAAGGTCCAAGGCAATGTACGGACCGTATGGTCCTGGCAAACCTCTTCCCTCAAGGATTTCTGTCTGCTCTGCCCTTGATACAACGTCGCGTGGTGCCAACTCCATCTTTTCAGGCGCGTACCGTTTCATGAACCGTTCGCCGTTGGAGTTGACGAGATGGCCGCCTTCTCCTCTGGCTCCTTCCGTGATAAGCACACCAGAAGGGACCAACCCTGTTGGGTGGAATTGCACGAATTCCATGTCTTCAAGAGCTGCACCTGCGCGGTAGGCCATGGCCATCCCATCGCCTGTTGTCGTGTGGGAAAATGTCGTGAATTCGTAAATGCGTTCGTGGCCTCCACTGGCCATGATGACGGCTTTACCTTTGAAAGCGTTCATCACGCCTGTTTTCATTTCAATGGCTGTTAAGCCTAAGACGGTGTTGTTTTCGACAATGAGTGATGTGACGAACCATTCATCGTAGAATTTCACGTTTGCGTAAGTAGTGGCCTTTCCGTAGAGGGCGTGCATCTCGTGGAAACCTGTCATGTCAGCTGCGAAACACGCTCTTGGGTAAGTGTGCCCACCGAACGCACGCTGATCTATTTTTCCTTCCTTTGTTCGGCTCCAGGGGCATCCCCAATGCTCGGTCAGTACGATTTCTTGCGGTGCTCGTCTCACGAAGAATTCAGCAACATCTTGGTCGGCTAGGAAGTCTGCGCCTTTGACGGTGTCGTATGCGTGGAGGTCGAATGAGTCTTTTTCATTTGTCACGGCAGCGGTTCCGCCCTGTGCACAAACAGAATGTGAGCGCACCGGATGATGTTTCGAGATGACTGCAATGTCAAGGTTTCCGTCAACGTCAGCTGCTGCGATGGCAGCTCTCAGTCCGGCTAAGCCTGCTCCGACGATGAGTATGTCATGGCTGTACTTTTCCATGAATTTCACCTTTGTGGAAGAGATATGAAGTTCACGATGAAGGCTTTATAGTTTTTCTGTTGTGCAACGTTGGTTTTGACGTTGCGATCTTCTCTTACAAGACTTTTATATTTCCTTGTCAATGCTAACTTCTGATGATTT
>Ga0315268_10005761_pt1 | contig 13260 bp, 12 predicted proteins | sample C1_top_MG_FD_204535 | JGI IMG/M metagenome (GOLD analysis project Ga0315268, IMG submission 204535) | Sediment microbial communities from Yellowstone Lake, YNP, Wyoming, USA - C1_top | ecosystem: Environmental > Aquatic > Freshwater > Lake > Sediment | place: USA: Wyoming | collected 2017-08-01 | reverse complement strand
CATTCGTATGTCAGCTGATATCCTGTTCCTTCGAATCCTATGAGGTAGTGTTCCGGGACCTTAGTGTTCTCGTATCTCACACCTCCGAGGTCGATGCCCATTCCTTCGAAGAGCGAGGTTGTGATGGCGTTTGAGGTGGTTGGGATGTAGATGAGGCTGAGACCCTTCGACCCTAGTTCCGGCTTCGTCTTGACAGATGTGATGAAGCCTCCACCGTACTTCATGGCTTCCGGGACGCAGCTGAGTATCTGCTTCTCCCCGTTGACGATGTAGTCTCCGTTGCTCTTTTTCGCGGTCGTTGTGATTGCTGTAAAGTCGGTTCCGCAGCCGGGCTCAGTGTTGTGAAGCGGAGTTATCCATCCGTCCTTCACGACCTTGGGGAGAACCTCTTCTTTCAGTTCCGCGTTTCCGTAGACGGCGAGAACACGGGCGCACGTAGCCCCGTACCAGATTGGAATTCCTGCGACACCAGTCGGGTCAGCCTTTGTGAGTTCTTCCACGGCGATCGTAAATGTGACATAGTCCGCCTCGCTTCCGCCCCACTCCTTCGGGAGCAGTAGTCCGAACAGGCCTTGGCTTGTTATCGCTTTGTGGACATCAGGTGTGATCATTCGATTCTTTTGAATCTCTTTGGCTTTCGGGGTCAGGTTCTTTGCATAGTAGTCTTTGAGTGTTCGTCTGAAGAGCTCCTGTTCCTCGGTAAAACCAAAATCTATCGGCATGACAAGTCACTTTCCTTTGAATTCCGGCTTTCGTTTGGACATGAAGGCCGAGACGCCTTCCATCACGTCCTTGGTCGAAAGCACTATTCCAAATGCCTCGGATTCGAACTTAAGTCCTATGTCGAGCGGCACCTGCGTGGCGTAGTTCAGAGCGTGCTTGGCAGCTTTCAGCGCTACCGGCGGTCCCTCGACGAAGTTCTTGGCAAAAGCCTTGGTTTCCTCGACGAGTTTAGCCAGAGGCACAACTTTGGTGACTAAGCCAATCTTGAGCGCCTGCTCAGCCGTGATTCGGTCCCCGAGCATGACGAGTTCCTTCGCCTTTGCCAAACCGACAATACGGGTGAGCCTCTGCGTTCCTCCCCAACCTGGTATCAAGCCGAGCTTGATTTCGGTCGGTCCGAGCTGCGCACTCTCGGACGCGATCCTGAAGTCGCAGGCGAGAGAGACCTCTAGGCCGCCGCCCAGTGCATAGCCGTTAATGCATGCTATCACTATCTTGCCGATTCCCTCTATTCGACTCGTAAGCTCGTGGCCTTTCATCGAGGCATCCACTGCCATCGATGGGGTTACGCCCGTGAACGACGTGACATCTGCTCCTGCACTGAATGCTTTCTCTCCGGCGCCCGTGACGACGATGCATTTCACGTCTTTGTCCGACTCGAAATCGTTCAGTGCTGAAATGAACTCGGTCATCATGTCAATCGTCATGGTGTTGAGTCTGTGGGGTCGGTTGAGTGTGATCCAGCCTATCCCGTCTTCCTTCTTCACTATGATGTCTTGGTAGGTCTTACCTTCGCTCAATATTGAAAACCTCTGGTGGAAGAGCAGTTACACTACCACTATATGAAACCCGCTGCAAGCTCCGTTGAGCGTAGTATCAGCGAGTCTGTCACTTGTACTTGTGGAACCCTTGTCCGGCTTTCCTGCCAAGCCGCCCGTTCTTCACGTACTCAAGAAGAAGTGGGCATGGCTCGTACATGGGTTCTGGATGCTTCATGTGCAGTTCGTTCAGATTCTTGACCACCGTGTCGATGCCCATCTTGTCCGCGAGTTCACACGGCCCTGACGGCCATCCAGTACCAAACTTCATTGCGGTGTCTATGTCGGCTGGGCTGGCTACGTCTTCGTGAACTAGCCACGCAGCGGCGTTGGCTGCCATTGTGTACAGCCTGTTGGGGTCGAATTTGTCTGCAAGCTCGAATGGTATTCTAGGTCGTCCAGCGCTCCAAGAATAGAAGCCTTCTCCCGTCTTCTGGCCCAGTTTGCCGGCCTTGACGAGGGGTTCATAGATTGGGCAGGCTTTGGCTCGAGCGCCCAAAGCGTCTTCCATTTCTTTCGCGACGCTGTTGAGTATGTCGAGACCGACAAAATCCGCCAATTCAAATATCCCCATTGGCAAACCTGCTTGGTACTTCATAGCGGAGTCGATTTCGTCTCTCGTTGCTTCCTTGCGTTCGACAGCCCAGAATGCTTCATTGAAGACGGCGGCGAGAATTCCGTTTACGATGAATCCTCTGACATCCTTCTTCACTAGGACGGGTGTTTTTCCGAGTTTCTTGGCGAGGTCCAATGCGAATTTGGTCGTCTCGTCGCTGGTCTGTGCACCCTTGATTATCTCAAGGAGCGGCATCATTTGTGGCGGGTTGAAGAAATGCAGTCCGACGACCTTGTCAGGCCTGCTCGTCATCTTCCCAAGTTCGGTGATGCTCAGCGTCGAAGTGTTCGATCCCAGGATCGCATGTTTCGGTGCCACCTTGTCAATATGTGCGAAGAGTTTCTTCTTCATCTCGAGATTTTCGGGTGCTGCTTCTATGATTAGGTCTGCGTCCTTGAAGGCCTCGTTCATGTTCGTGGTCGTGTGGAGGCGCGCCTTTGCTGCATTCGCGTCTGTCTCGTTGACCGTTCTCTTCTCCACAAACTTGTCGATGCTCCACCCTATCTTCTGTTTGGCTTTCGCGAGAATTTCGTCGTTGATGTCGACTAGAGTCACTTCAGTGCCAGTCATGATGAGTAGTTGCGCTATTCCGTGGCCCATCGATCCTGCTCCAATTATTGCCGCCTTTTTCAGAGGTTGCGTGCTCATCAAGATCACATCGATTATTGTCGTGCACGTCTGAGTATTTCACTTATTGGATTGGTACGAGCTCGTAGCTGGATCCTTCAGGCGAGGGTTTACCGGCAAGCTTCACCTTCATGCCCACCTTAGCCTGACCCAGTTTCACACCTGAAAGCCATGCAAGCACCTTCACTCCCTGCTTCATCTTGGCCACGGCGACTGTGTATGTGTCGTGCTCTGCGAAGCTTGGAGGTCGAACGATCACATGGGTGAAGGTCTCGATCTCTCCCTCATCGCCGGTGAGGTCGATCCATTCCATGTCCGATGTGAGGCATTCTGAGCAGTCCGCGGCAGGTGGGAAGTATTTGTGTCCACATTTCTTGCATTTTGTGCCGTAGACTTTTCCGTTCTCGAGCTCATCCCAGAACCTTGAGGTCTTATTCGTTGGGATATCGAAGATGAACGTAACTGGTCTGGACTTCACGGCTCGTGTTGGAGGACCAAAGGCCATCTCAATCCCTCCCAAAGATTGTCACATAGGCGTAATGCCCGGTTCCCCCGATGTTGTGGGTCAGGGCGTTACCGTGTTTGACGGGCACCTGTCTCTTGTCCGCTTGTCCTCGTAGCTGGCGCGTAGCCTCTGCAGCCATGGACACTCCCGTCGCCCCAATCGGATGCCCTTTGGCTTTAAGGCCACCGTCAACGTTGACTGGTATCTTGCCGCCGATTTCGGTTTGGCCTTCACGGATCATCTTGCCTGCTCCTCCTCGCTCGCAGAATCCTAGGTCTTCATAAGCGAGTAGCTCTGCGATCGTGAAGCAGTCATGAACCGTGGCAACGTCCAGCTGGTTTGGTTTGAGCTTGGCAGCGGCGTAGGCATTCTGTCCGGCGATAGTGCCGGAACGCAGGGACGTGCAGTCTTCGCGTTTGCTGATGTTGGCTGTGCCTGAGGACATCCCAAGCCCCTTGATCCAGACCGGTGTGTCAGTGAGTTTCTTCGCCTTGTCTTCAGAGGCCAGAACGATCGCAGCGGCTCCGTCACTGACGGGGCAGCAGTCGAAGATCTTCAATGGCCAAGCGATCACTCTTGATGAGAGAACGTCCTCGACCTTCACTAAATTCTGAAGATGAGCATACTTATTCATCGCACCATACTTGTGGTTCTTCACAGCAACCCTGGCGAGATCTTCTTCCGTAGTTCCGTATTTCTTCATATGCGCGGTCGCGTGAAGTGCATAGTATGCTGGGAATGTCATGCCGAAATTGTGGAACTCCCAGAGATAGTAGCCAGCTCTTCCGATCAGCTCGACGGAGGTCAAGATATCGACTTCGGTCATCTTCTCAACCCCGACCGCCATGGCTATGTCGGTTTGGCCGCTTGCAATTGCATTGTAGGCCGACGCAACGGCGGCGCTTCCCGAGGCGCATGCAGCTTCGCACCTGACGAGCCCCGCGCCCGTCAGGCCTGCATATTCGGCAACTACAACTGCTGGAAGGAATTCCTCGTACCATCCGCCCGCGGTTCCCACGCTCACGAAGCCCACGTCCTTCTGCGTAATGCCAGCGTCCTGGATTGCTGGCTTTATTGCTTCAAACGCCAGTTCCGGAAGGTTGGCGTCGCGACGGTTGCCGAAAACGGAATGTCCTATCCCCACAACGGCGACTCTTCGAGACAAGAATCTCACTCCAAAGCAAATGTGCGAACGAAGCTAGCCCGGGGCCCGCTTAAAGCTCTTGTCACGAGGAAGAAGCGACTTGAGAAGCTGAAAAAGATACCCTTCGCGGGATCTGGCAACCCTCTGGCCGCAAGTAAGCCCATGTCTGGAAAGCAAAGCGAATCTTTGTACAGATGATAGGTCTTTTGTATGTCCTGCGACGGACCATGCCCATTAACGGTGATGGATTTGGCGAAGTTTCCTTCTGAGGAATGGGTCAAGCTCTACATGGAGCAACTGAACGCGAACAAAAACTACGAAGAAGCCGCAAAAACGTGGGAAGGCGACTTTCTGTTCGTCATCCAAGCCGATGCCGAACTGAAAGAGCCATCGACCATGTACATGGACTTGTGGCATGGAAAGTGTAGAAGCGTTGCACTAGTGAAGCCAGGTGAGGACAAGAAGGCAGCATTCACCTACTCCGGGCCTTACGGCAACTGGAAGAAACTCATAAACAAACAGATCGATCCGATTCAAGGCCTCCTGACTGGGAAGTTCAAGCTTCAAGGAGACATGGCCAAGGTCCTGCGCGCAGTCAGAGCTGCAAAGGAACTTGTAGAGACGACGGGCAAAGTCCTCACAGAGTTCGCGTGATCTCTCTCTCGTAGGTCTGGTTTGGATTGTGGTTTTTCACCAGTCCCAAGATCGTGTTCGGCGAGGACTCTCTAGAACAGTTGAGTTCGATTGAAGGCAAGCGCGTGCTACTAGTCACTGACCCGATCGTCAGCAAGCTTGGCATGGTCGAAGTCGTGAGAAATGAGCTCATGAAGGAACCACGAGCCGTTGAAGTCTTTGATCAGGTCGAGGCGGAGCCATCGTTCGAGAACGTTGAGAAAGTAGCAGCCGCTATGCGCCGTTTTCAGCCAGACCTCATTGTTGCCCTCGGCGGAGGTTCGTGCATCGACGCTGCGAAGGGGGCTTGGGTCCTCTATGAGAGACCGGATCTTGCTCTTGACGCAGTAAGCCCTCTGACCAAGCTTGATCTGCGGAAGAAGGCAAGACTCGTCGCCATTCCGACCACAGCCGGAACGGGTTCAGATGCAACCTGGGTTGCCGTGCTCACCGACAGAAGTCAGAACATGAAGCTCGACTATTTTTCCTCGCGAGAACTGGTTCCCGACTATTCGATACTCAATCCTGAATTCTTGCTCAAGCTGCCGAAGCAAACTACTGCCTACACCGGTCTGGATGCCATCGACCAAGCAATTGAGGCGTACGTGAACCAGTGGCGAAACGATTTCTCTGATGGTCTTGCGTTGAGATCTATCCAAATCCTGTTCGAATACCTGCCGAAAGCGTTTGACATCCCCGATGACATGTATGCCCGACAGAAGACTCAGAATGCAGCGACGATGTCTGGGCTCGCTTTCAGTAACTCGCAGGTTGGCCTGGCACACGCCACGGGCCATGCCCTAGGCGCGATATTCCACATGGCACACGGTCTTGCCGTCGGGATTTCGAACCCCTATGTAATCCAGTTCTCAAGCCGTGACGCGGCACAACTCTACAGTGATATCGCTCACGTAGTCGGGATCAAGGAGGAATCGGCTCAGAAAGCCACAGACATGCTTGTGGAATCGATCAAGAGACTCATGGTTCACCTCAAGACTCCGTTGTCCTTGCGTGAGGCAGGAATCTCTCAGAGCGCGTTCGAGCAGAACTTGGGCAGCCTTATCGAGCAAACCAACAGGTCCACTTGCACATTCGTCAACCCGCGAGTCCCTGATGTTGAAGAGGTACGCAAGCTGTTCGTCTGCATGTTCGAAGGAAAACCGGCCAACTTCTAGCATCTGGTGGAAGAATTGATCGGCGGATATACCGGGAAGACGCTCCTCGTCGACTTGAGCCGGAGTAAAATCGTAATTGAGCCCATCAAAGATGAATTTGCCAGAACCTACATTGGCGGGAGCGGCTATGCATGCAGGCTTGCGTTGGATCACTTGAACTCTGACACGGACCCGCTGGGCCCAGAGAATCTGTTGATCTTCGCCGCGGGTCCACTCGTCGGCACGGCCGCTCCGAAATCTGGGAGACATGTCGTGTGTGGAAGATCGCCGCAGACGCGTCTCTGGGGGGAATCCTACTCGGGCGGACTGTTCGGGGCCAAGATGAAGTTCGCGGGCTTCGATGTCATCGTCGTCAAAGGAAGAGCCAGCAAGCCAACCTACATTTCAGCAAAAGATGGCAAAGCAGAACTCAAGAACGCAAGAAACCTCATAGGCCAAGACACACACACCACTCAAGAGCTCATCAAAGAAGAGCTACACGACCGGGCCGCAAGCGTGTCATGCATAGGCAAGGGCGGAGAGAACCTTGTCAAGTATGCGGCCGTTATCAACGAGAACCGCGCCGCAGGACGAACCGGCCTTGGCGCTGTGATGGGCAGCAAGAATCTGAAAGCGGTGGCAGTGTCAGGGAAGGGAACGGTCCCAGTTGCCGAACCTCAAGAATTCGCGAAAGCATCTGCAAATGCTTCGAAGTTCTTGCGGGAATGCAGCGGCGCTGAAGTCTTTCGTGTCGGAGGAACAGCATGCTCCACCACTTGGCTCGCGGAAATCGGAGCCATGCCAAGCAAATACTTCACGGGGGGAGAATTTGAGGACGCGTATAAGATCGACGGCGTGGAAATGGGGCAGACGATTCTCACAGGAACAAGCACCTGTTTCGGGTGCCCGATCCACTGTGGGCGAGTCATAACGATCAACAAGGGAAAGTACGCTGTCGGCACGACAGAGGGCCCCGAGTATGAGACAATTGCCGGTTTCGGCGCGAACTTGCTGTACGCGTCTCTCGAAGGAATCTCGTACGCAAACGAACTCTGCAACAGGTATGGAATCGACACGATCAGTTGCTCTGTAACTATCGGGCTTGCATACCATCTCTACGAGAAGGGCGTGCTGACGAAGGAGGATACGGGAGGCCTTGCGCTCGAATGGGGACAAATCGATCCGGCAATTGAGCTGGTCAAGATGATCGCGGAAAGACGAGGCCTAGGTGATCTCTTGGCACAAGGGACTCGAGAGGTGGCGAAGAAGTTTGGTGTCGAAGATGAGGCGATGCAAGTTAAGGGCCTAGAGATTCCGTTTCATGACCTGAGAGCGATCAGCGGGAATGCGGTCTCCTACGCGGTTTCCCCTAGAGGCGCCTGCCACAACTTCTCAACGATCTACTTAGTGGAGGAGAGCGGCCAGATCGTTCCAGAGCTCGGGATTGTTTCGAGCGACAGGATGTCACATGAGGGAAAGGCTGAACTCGCCTTCAACAGCGAGAACTATAGAGCGGTCTACAACGCGATGCTGATGTGCGTATTCGTAAGTCCGCCAGTACAGGACATTACGGACATGCTGTCGCACTGTACTGGCCTCAAACTTGCACCACAGGACTTGCTCAAGATCGGCGAAAGAATCATCATGGCAAAACGCGTCATGAACCTACGTTTGGGCCTCACACCCAAAGATGACACTCTCCCGAAGCATGCTCTCAAGCCTCTCACGAAAGGGCCTACCGGAGGGAAGGTTCCGGATCTGAAACGCCAGCTGAAGGAATACTACGCGCTCAGAGACTGGGACCCGATAACCGGACACCCAACTAAGGAACGGCTAAGTTCGCTCGGAATTGAATCACTATCTGCGTATCTGCCGGCTAGAACGTGATCTTGATCGCCTGAACGATCCTCGGAAGAATCTCTCCCGCTGGTCCGCTCACCTTGTAGTCGCAGAGATCGTCCCAGCCGGTTCTTTCGCTGTCAATCGAGACGATCTTAGCTCCGCTTTTCTTTGCTATCTCTGGAAGTGACGCCGCAGGGTAGACCTCAAGCGAAGTCCCAACGGCAAGCAGCAGGTCTGCTGACCTCACTTTCTTGAGCGCCAGACTGAACGCCCTCTTTGGGAGCGGTTCCCCGAATAGGATGACATCTGGCTTCAATGAACCGCCGCACCTGTCGCATGTCGGCACATCCTCCCGTGCTATGCGGTCAACAATCTTCGCGGTTGCATACTCTGCCAAGCATCGCGTGCAAATGACTCGGCCAGCATTTCCGTGAATCTCAATAACGCGTTTACTGCCGGCGCGCTGATGTAGCCCGTCCACATTCTGTGTGATCACACAGTCCAGGTGCTTCATCGCCGCCAACTCTGCGAGGGCAGTGTGGGCAGCGTTGGGCTTGGCTGTGAGAAATATCCGGCCGATCTCTCTTGCGAACTCCCAGAACTTGCGAGGGTCCTGTGTGAACGATTCAATGGAAGCCACCACGGCAGGATCATATTTGCTCCAGAGTCCATCCTTGCCTCGGAAAGTCCCGAGTCCACTCTCAGCCGAGATCCCAGCTCCCGTGAATGCCACGACTCTTCTTGCGTGCTTGATCTCGTGTGCGATGGACATGATTGCCGAGTAAGCTTCCAACCGGCACCGAGCCCTAGTTGGAATCGCTGCACTATATTTGGTTGACTTGCACCCACTCATGGGAATCAAGAACAGTTTATCAAAAGCGACCATTCACATAGGGAAGACCCGCTTTGAAGGACGAGGTAATACTGAGACAACTCGCCGACGCGATCGTGAAAGGTGACGCAGAGACAGCTGAGGCGAAGGCCAAGGTCATCGCACAGTACGCGAAGAACCCCACAGAGGCGCTGGACGATCTCTATGACGCGTTCAGAACAGCCGAAAGCCTCCACGTGGTGGGAGGATATAGTGAGGAACGGTTTGCCTCCTCAGCCAGTGCGGCGCGGGCAGCCCTGAACGTTCTCAAGTTGAACCTCACTCCAAAGCAGACGCGCTTCACGGCGAAGATCTGTGGTGGTCCAGTCACAGGTGGGAACGATATGATGAGCGCAATCATGGCTGCGATGCTCACTGCTGCTGGCTGCGAAGCCGTCGACATATCGAGGGCCACAACGGCGAAGGAATTGCTTAGAAATGCTGAGCAAAGTAGCGCAGAGCTCTTGGTTGTGATTTTCGATGAGCAGACGGCTGATATGGTGAAGGAGTTTGTGAAGGAATTTCAGTCCGGAGGATTTCGTAACAAACTTCATGCGATAGCTTTTGCGCGAGGCTCTCAGCCGATGACAAATGAATCGGGCATTTTCGTCTTCGTGGCACGTGAACCGCTCGAACTGCTGAGCAGAACCACGGAATATCTCATAAGAAGTCGGAGAAAGGATAGCGCCTAATCAGTCGAACTTGACTGGCCGACGGATCTACGCTTCCTTCTTTGCCTTTCCTTGGGAGGCAACCGATTCAATCGCTTTTCTGATTCTCTCTTCGTCACCCAGATAGTAGTGCCTGATGGGTTTGAGGTCGTCGTTGAGTTCGTAGACAAGTGGGATGCCGGTCGGAATGTTGAGCTTCACAACCGCCTCTTCGGACAGATTATCTAGGTACTTGACGAGTGCCCTCATGCTGTTGCCATGTGCTGAGACAAGCACTCTCTTTCCCGACCTTACGGACGGAGCAAGCGTCTCGTGCCAATACGGTAGGAATCTGTCTACGGTGTCCTTGAGCGATTCACACAGTGGTATCTCCTTCTCACTCAGATCTCGGTACCGTGGGTCGGACCCTGGGTACCGCTCGTCACTCTTCTCAAGCGCGGGCGGCCGCACATCGTAACTCCTTCTCCAAAGAAGGACCTGTTGTTCGCCGTATTTGGACGCCATCTCGGCCTTGTTGAGGCCCTGCAGTGCTCCATAGTGACGTTCGTTCAGACGCCAGTGATTATGCACTGGTATCCACATTTGGTCTAGTTCGTCGAGCATGATCCAGAGTGTACGTATCGCACGCTTGAGTACCGAAGTGAACGCAATATCAAACAAGTACGCCTCATTCCGGAGCGTTCGTCCGGCCTCGTGAGCTTGCTGCACGCCCTTTTCGGAGAGATCTACATCGATCCAGCCGGTGAATCTGTTTTCTTTGTTCCACGTGCTCTCGCCGTGTCTGACAAGTACTAGCTTGTGCATACTCGTATCATCTCCTGCGAATCCCAGCTGCCTCCGGAACGACTTTCAGTTGCTACCGAGGTATGTTTTAGGTTTGATGGAGAACGATACGACATCTAGATCCTGGGCGCACGAACGTTCTCGAGGTGTCATGATACGGTCGCTCGTCATCCATATATCCCGCCGGCCATCTTGGCAAGACAAAGAATCTCAGGTTCTGAGCGTGTGGAAACTGCTGACAAAGAACGTAGCGGTCATTTGTTTTCTCTTGGTTTTCATGACGGCAGGTTTCGTTAACCCAGCGATGGCTCAGATTGAGAAGCTTGGGCTTCTTAGGATTAAGGCAGAATACCCGATTCAGGTCCCCCGCTCCTACGTGTTTCAGGTCAACGTGACTATGGAGTATGCTTTTCGCGACTACTTTGAGATCAGCGCGGCTGTCTACGAAGGCGCGAGGGGCACCCTGAGCCATCAACTATGGGAGAGCAAACCTGAGCGCTTGGCAGACGTTGGCGAGAGGACGTACATCGTGCAATTGAAGTCGCCAGCCCAAGAAGGGCAATGGCTGTTGACGAGCTACGCGTTCTTTTACAACGCGTCCAGCCCAGGCTACTTCACCGACCAAGAACGCGGGCCCGGATTCATTGAGATGCGCATCAAGGTCGCTGACAACGCGAAACTCACATTGCGAACTCCACACGGCAATATGGCTGTGTCTGTGGATGGAATTGGTTTCACGACTGATCAGAACGGAGTCCTTGTTCGCGAGCTCGAGGTGTTGACGCGTCACTCAGTTGAAGTTCCTAGGAATGTGTCGATGACAGAGGGCTGGCGGGCTGTGTTCCGGAGCTGGAATGGAACCGATCACGAGAACCCGAAGACACTCCTAATCGGCACGGATCTGTTACTGACTGTCGACTATCAGGACGAATTTAGACTCGATGTCGTGTCTGACGTGACTCAAGTGTCGGGAGCAGGCTGGTACCAGGCCGGCGAGGTCGCGAACTTCTCCGCACCCTTGCTCGTCCCTCAGCAGGGGGTAGGAGGACTGGTTGGGATACGGTGGAGATTTACAGGCTGGAGCGGCGACATCGAGAGCACCGCTAACAGCGAGTCCGTGGTGATGGATCACCCATACAGAGTTGTTGCGAACTGGGTCATCGACTACGAGCAACTCTACTATTTGACGATCGGTGCTGCTGTTCTAGTCGTGGGAGCGGTAGCTGCATTCGTTGGACGACGGATGACCAAGAAGCCATCAGAAGAGAAGGCTGCGCCCCTGGTGAGGACCTACTGCATGTTCTGCGGAGCCAATATCGATCCCGATGCTAGGTTCTGCTCGAAGTGTGGAAAGGCGCAAGTCAGCTCGGGCTAGTGACGATCGTTCGCCTTGGCAGGAGCATACCCACGGCCTTGAACGCGTAGTCACCGATCTCCGGAATGAAATGATCGAGCACGATCACGAGGAAAGCTACGGAGAATATGCCGAGGATTAGGCCGGTAGGGTAGTGTGCCAAGTACCAAGGCAAGATCCCGGCGTACAGTAGCCAAACCTCCAGGACGATCCTTCCGATATTCGCGAAGTAGATGAGAACGGCGACGCTGGCGATCGCGGTCGCCTTCCGTCTCCAAGCTATCTTAGGGAACGGTAACAGAATGCCGGCGAAGATGGCTGTAACTTGTATGCCCGTGCACATGCGTTCTATCTCGAACTCGTTGACAAAAGCACGGCCGTCTATGACGCGCGATGCCGCCGGAATCCCAATCCAATTCAGTAGCGCCGCCGAGTGATCGGCCGTAATCTTCTCGAGAATGAAGTAGTTGGGCAGATAGTAAAAACTGACCGAGAGAACCGCCACTGCGGAAAGGTAGACTATGAGGTCGCGGAGTCTGGTCCCTCCGCCCGGCGTGTTCAATGAAGGCCCTCCTCATGCTGATTGGGCTTACGGAGAGTCTTGAATCTTCCTACTAGCACGGAGCATGCATCCGCACGTCGCCGTTGCTTCTCTCTACAAATGTACGGCAAAGTAAGTGGCCAATGTTAGCTAGCCGGGCTCCGCGATTCGATCGGGTGCTTTTCATGTTCCTGCATCGCTTGTTCTACAGGGACTGACTCCTGCCATACCGCCTCGAACAAGTTGCTGATATGTCGAATACCTTCTCTGCTGGTGATGTGGATCGAGTAGTCTAGGTGGCTTTCCAACTCCTTGATGTCTCGGTGCACGTAAGAGATTCCGGCGTTGACGTCGTCCACTATGTCCACGCTGAAACCGAGCGTATCGTTCGTGTGACGCAGTTCCATGAATCTGGCGAGCTTCTTGACTGCTTCCAAGTTGTGTTCGGATAATGCAACAATCATCCGGTTCTTCACTCCTCGCCTATGTGCATCTAGAAATGCGTCGCCGAGTCCGTTCAAGAGTCGTATTGGTTCGAACCGATGCGGGGCATAGATTCTAATGCTTTCCTTTGCCGATTTGATCAGTGCTTCAGCCCGAACATAGCCCTGTTTGCGGCCGCGAGTTATGAGGCTGCCCGAGCCTAACGCTCCGCCCCCAGACAGGGCGGCCTCGTGAAGTGCGAAGGGGATGGATTCCTGCCATAGAATGTCGAAGAACTGTCGCATAATCATCACAGTTGGGCGATATGTGCTGACAAGCTGAGCAATCTGTGACGGACGGGTGATCGGTTCTTCTTTCAGAGATACCGCCACCATCTTGTCATCTACACCATACATGTACACCGGGATTGGCTGATAGTGAGAGACTTCAGCAACAGCGGCAAATCTTGCGACGCGGCGGTGGTTTTCTCTATCGACCTCAAGGATGAGCTTTGCT
>Ga0315268_10005760_pt1 | contig 13261 bp, 11 predicted proteins | sample C1_top_MG_FD_204535 | JGI IMG/M metagenome (GOLD analysis project Ga0315268, IMG submission 204535) | Sediment microbial communities from Yellowstone Lake, YNP, Wyoming, USA - C1_top | ecosystem: Environmental > Aquatic > Freshwater > Lake > Sediment | place: USA: Wyoming | collected 2017-08-01 | reverse complement strand
GCTTAGGGACTATCGGCAAAAGAAACCGCTCAAATACTATGCCCTGCCTGTTTCGGTTAAGCTTCAATCTGAAGTTGCAGAGAACAAAAGTGAATGAAGTTTTCGGTATTGGAGCAATTGCAGATTGTAAAAGAGCAGTGACTGAGGGTCAAACCTTCAAATTTCATTTCACATTACGATTGTCCGCAGCGGACAGACAACAGAATGCTTGAGGTCCTATCAATTTTTATATGCCATATAATTTTACGGCCGTGTTAAAATTAATAAGTAAGGAGGTGGATTTATGACAACTTCATCCATAAAAGATAGTCTCATCTCTCAACTTGATAAACTTCCTTACGAACTTCAGCTTCTTGTTCTTGACTTTGTCAAAGCCTTGATTCCTAAAGGAGTTGAAGGGAAAAATCTTTTACGATTTGAAGGAACCATTCCAGCTGATGATTTGCAGCTAATGTCAAAAACTATAGAGGAAAACTGTGAGAAGGTAGATATCAGTGAATGGTAAATTCCTTCTTGATACCAATATAATAATTGCTCTTTTCGCCAAAGACCCTCGGATTCATGACCGCATAGCTAATGCTCAAGAAATATTTGTTCCTTGCATTGCTATTGGAGAACTATATTTTGGGGCTTACAAATCGATAAAGGTTCAAGAAAATATTATTCGTATAGATGAATTTGCACTCAACAATGCCGTACTTTCATGCAATACTGAAACTGCCAAAAGATATGGGGATATAAAAAACCATTTAAAGGATAAAGGGCAACCAGTCCCAGAAAATGATATATGGATTGCTGCGATTGCTCAACAATATGGTCTTACATTGGTCACTAAAGATCCTCATTTTAACGCAATTGAAAATTTAAAAATTGAAGCATGGTAAACCACTCTGTTCGCAACGGCAGATAACATGTTGCAAAAACTTATGTTCAAACCTTTCGGGCTTCTTTTGCACCAGAACCGTCAGATGAGATTGCTGCCTTAGAAACCTTTTAAAGGGGCGAATCCTAACCCAGATTATTCTGCTGTTACCATCCCCTTAATCACTCTGGCAAATTCATTCATTAACTCCAACCAGAGTTCAGCTATATCTCTCAGGTCGTTATCAAATTTCCCATACTCAGGTCTTCCCTCCATGTGGTCAAAAAGGGGGCCACAGAAATACCAGTTGCAACCAGATGGCCGTACCGAACGATCCATAATACAGCCTTTCCCAGATAGAAATTGACATGGGGTTGAATCCTTTTTCTCAAAATCATAATCAGGAGGTCTGAGACCGAGGGCATTAATATAGACAATGTCTTCGTAGTTGTAATAGCCATGTTTGTTGATGCAGCAAACGTTAGTGCATTTGGGGCAGACGATTTCTGTGCCTTGTTGGATAAAGGGACTCATTTTTTTGATTCCTTCCCTTATCCTTTGAGCAAGCTTTTTAACCCTTTGAAGTTTATGCCCCTCCTTATAAAAAACCTCCTCTACATTACGAATCATCAGATCATAAATAGTTGGGTCTTGATAAAGAGGTTCTCGCGTGGAATACATTATTTTCTCATCAATCTCAATACGGATATGATGCCGAGGATTATTGAAGAACCGGCTGCTGCTATTGCGAGTACCCTTTGATGAATCATCTCAAAAAACAATGCTGCTACTGCTGTGGTTACGGTGAGGATTACCAGCATCATTATTCTGGTTATAGAGGCAAACTGATCTGTTATTTTTTCAGTGTCAGAATGAGACATTTTGACCACCAGATCGCCCCTGTTTGCCCTATGAAAAAATTCATCCATCAAAGATGGTATCCTCCAGAGCTTTATTCCTGTATCTTTTAAATCCTTCAGAACTAATTCTATTTGCTCCATTTTCCCACCCCTTAAAAAATCCTTTATAAAAGGTGTACCTATCTCTATGATATTTACTTCAGGGTTTAGTTTGGAGGATATACCATTTAAAATCCCTATCGTCCTGCCAAGAAGAATAAAGTTGTTAGGTATCTGGATAAAATCAAGAACGTTTATGACATTCTCGATCTCCTTGTAGATATGGTCAACAGTGAGTTCCTTAAGTTCTTTGGGAGTTATATCCCTGTATTTATCCATCAGAGACTGTGCAAAATCGATTATAGCCTTGTAGTCTGCGCCTTCGAGTATGAAGCCCATCTTTCTCAGTGAATCAACAGCATTTTCTGGATCCCTCTCTACAATAGCATTTGCAAATCTCCGCAATTCCCTTTTTATTCTCTCTGGTATCGCCTGGACTATTCCAAAATCTACAAATACAAGCCTCGGACCAGGCTGCACATGGATGTTGCCCGGATGGGGATCTCCATGAAAAAACCCATGTAAATAGATCATCCTCGAGTATACCTCTCCAAGCAGTGTGGCTATCTCCTTACTGTCAATACCAGATGCCTTCAAGACATCATATTCGGTAATTTTTATACCTTCAACAAACTCAAGAGTTAATACATGTTTGGTTGTATATTCCCAGTAAACCCTGGGGAAAATAACCTTCTCATCTCCTTCGAAATTCTGACTGAACCTCTCAGCATTTTTCCCTTCCTCCAGATAGTTAAGCTCGGCCCTTAAAATACGTGAAAATTCCTCATGCAACATGTCAAAGTTTATACGTCCGAATCTCCCCCTGAATAATCTTATAACTGCCTTAAGCGTCCTTATATCTGTCTCGATTATCTTCTCAATATCAGGATACTGTATCTTTACCGCAACCCTTTGACCATCCTTTAAAACTGCCTCATGTACCTGACCTAAAGATGCTGCAGCTATAGGGTCTTTATCGAAACTAAGGAAGACATTCTCTGGTGGTGCACTAAGTTCTTCTATCATCCTTTCTCTTATCTTGCTGTAGTCATGAGGTGGAATACTGTCCTGAAGGAGTGAGAGCTCTGAGGTATATTCATCAGGCAGAAAATCAACTCTCGAACTTAGAAATTGACCCACCTTTATCATGACACCCTTCATTTCGATAGCCTTTTCCCTGAAAAATACGGCGTTTCTCCTGTGAAGGGCCTTGAGTCTCTGCTCTTTCTTATACCCTGCCATTAAGATAGTCAAAATGTTAAATAGCCCGTAGGAAATAATAATCCTCAGGGCAATCAAGAGACCTTTCAGAAATCTCTTCTTGTAATGAATACCGTTCATTTTTTATATTTTCAGAGAAACTTCTGTAGCACTTCGCAATGCTGCCCCAAGGTTGGACGGCCCTTTTGCATCTCCAACAAGGTATATTTCTTCAACCAATCCCCTAAGAGAGTCAAAAAGCGAATTCGTTGGAATATTGCCAATTGCAACAACAACAGAATCCGCAATCAGTTCCTTTTTCATCCCCTCTTTGTCCTCGACGATTACTTTTCCTTTTTCGATTCCTATTGCCTTAGAATTAGTAACAATACTAATCCCCTTCTCTTTCAGCCGTTTTAGGAGTTCTTGTTTTGGAATATCCTTCATATTTTTTAGTGGCTCGTCAAGCATCTCAACTATCATTATATTCCTCGCTTCTGAGGAAAAAAGATCTGCTGTCTCACATCCGGTATCTCCTCCGCCAAGGATAACAATATTCTCGCCGAAATCGATGATTCTTTGATACACAGTTCTTACATCATAGACAAAGGTCTGGCCAATTCCGGGAATATCGGGTAAAACAGGGGTCGAACCAGTAGCTATGACTACTGCATCAGGCTTTTGGGAAAGAATTTCCTCTGTAGTGGGAGCACATTTTAACATGATCTTCGTCTGAGTTTTTCCAAGGGAATGTTTCAGATACCTCAGTACCTCGTCCATTTCAGCTTTAAAGGGAGCCATGGAGGCAAGACGCATCTGTCCCCCAAGGGATCCAGTTTTTTCATAAAGCACAACCTCATAACCTCTCTGGCTGGCAAGGATAGCAGACTGTATGCCTGCAGGACCACCTCCAACAATAACCACCTTCTTTCTCTTTATAGCAGGCGCCACCTTGAAATGATATTCTTGTCCAGCAAAGGGATTTACAGTACAGCTTCTGCCTAATTCTTTCACACCTCCATTCGCACAATCTTCAAGATCATAGACACATCCACGAATATCGTCAATCAATCCTTCTTTGGCCTTCTCGGGTAAATAAGGGTCAGCAATAAGTGAACGTGTCATTGCAACAAAATCAGCATCCTTTTCTCTAATGATCTTTTCTGCTAATTCAGGTGTGTTAATCTTTCCGACTGCAATAACAGGGATCTCCACTGTTCTTTTGATGGCCCTGGCAAGATGCAGGAGGCTACCAGGAGCAAGATAATGAGAAGGTATAGTCATCCTTTTTGTAGTCTTATTCCCCCCTGTGGCAAGAATTGCATCTCCACCTGATTGAGCTATAAATTTAGCAATGATGGTTGTTTCCTCAAGGGTTAGTCCTCCATCGACAAATTCATCGCAGACGAGTTTGACAATTACTGGATAGTCTTTGCCTGCTTCTTGTTTTACTCTTTTTATTAAATTTATAAGAAATCTCGCTCGATTTTCGAGACTACCTCCGTACTCATCGGTCCTCTTATTAGAAAGGGGAGAAAGAAGCTGAGAGATAAAATCCCCATAACTCGCCTGAATCTCTACGCCATCATATCCAATGTCCCTTGCCCTTTTTGCACCTTTTGCCATTATATACGTTATCTCCCTTGCATCTTCGGACGTCATAATCTTAACCATAGGTGCTATCCATACATTTCCTTTTTGTTTCGCTCCTGGAACCTCATGGTCAAAGGTGCGTTCTTTTGAATAATTAAGCTGCATAAAGGCCTTCGCCCCTTCTGCATGAATTGCTTGAAGAAGGTTTTTGATGCCGTCAGCAAAATCAGGGTTATCAAAACGAAGTTCATTTGGACCCTTATATGCCCTTGGATAATCAAGACATGGACAGTCAAGGACAATCATGGCAACACCACCCCGTGCCCTCTCCCTGTAAAACTCTACCATACGCTCATTTACCCTGCTATCAACAGAATACTTTGTTGGATATAAAGACATAATCAGGCGATTTTTTAGGAGGCATGTTCCTATTCTTCCTTCTTGAAATAGATGAGGATAATTCATTTTCTTAACCTACCCTTATAGCATTTTCTAAACTAAAACATTATAACAGATGCGGACAAACGCTCATGAAAGCAAATCTTTAAAGGGCAATATTAACATGTCCTTTTTAAATCCCCCTTTTCTAAAGGGGGAGTAAGGAGGATTACTAAAGATAAACACTTAATACTCCCTTTCTATTTATGCGGGCTAAGCCTGTGGTTACCAATCGAAAAGACATCGAAAATCTATAATCTCCCCTCATCCCTCTTTATAAAAGAGGGGACTTTTGACAGTTTGACTCTACAAGCGTTTAGCTATCTACAACACTCATCATCCATCCTTGACAACACAAAGGTTTTCATCAATAATTAGACCATAAAACCCAAAGGAGTAGTATGTCTGCATTGCGTCTATTTGGAAGTATATCTGCAATGCAGATATGAACGGGCTATCTGAAATATCCCCATAGGAGAAGGTAAAATATGACAGAATTCAACAAATCTCAATGGGCAAGAACAGAGTTCACTAATGAATACAGGGATAGCGCGGATATTTATGCGGATATTTATATTGTAGAGCGGAGGAGGCTATTTGATATTTTGAAGTCTTTTTATAAACATTTTGTAGCCAGCAAGCCAGATAACAATGTCCTTGACCTTGGATGTGGAGATGGGATTGTTATCCATGAACTTTTGAGAATTGATGACTCAATAGTAGCAACCCTTATTGATGGTTCTGGAGATATGTTGAAAAAAGCGGCTGAACGTTTAAGAGGCTTTAAAAATATTCATATTATAAAAGCAAGTTTTCAGGAGATTTTGGATAAAAAAATTGCACTCCAGAACTTTAATTTTATAGTTTCATCACTGGCAATACATCATTTGTCCATGCAAGAGAAAACAGCTTTATTCGGAACCCTATATTCTCATCTGAATGTTGACGGGTATTTTCTCAATATTGATGTTATCCTTGCCCCAACCGAAATGCTTGAGCTTTGGTATCTTTTGCTATGGAGAGACTGGATTGCAGAAAGAAAAACTATTTTGGGAATAGAAGGTAATTATTATGATGACATTATCCAAAGATATAAAGACAATATGGATAACAAACCAGATACCTTAGATAAACAGCTAAACACCTTGAAATCTATTGGTTTCAAAGATGTTGATTGCTACTATAAGTATGGAATATTTACAATGTTTGGCGGCAAGAAATAACATACAGGATATTTCCGATAAATGTTAAAGAAATGGGCCGGTTCTTTTTTTAAAGACTGCTTGCACCGACGTTTAACAACAGGCTTTACGACACCCCAATATTTTGGATTATGTATTGAATTCGCTCAATGCCGCCGCTTTATTATTTGGATTAAAATGGTTAAGTCGGGCGGCACAGCACAAAGCCGCAGACGTTGTGTGAAATAGATAAAGAAGAATTATTATGAATACTAACGATCTAAAAGAATTAAAAATAGGAGATTTGACGGCAAAACTTCCGATAATTCAAGGAGGAATGGGAGTTGGAATTTCTCTATCCGGGCTGGCATCCGCAGTAGCTAACGAAGGTTGTATCGGAGTTATTGCTGCTTCAGGTATTGGAATGCTTGAAGCCGATTTTTCTACAAATTGGCTGGAAGCAAACATTAGAGCGTTGAGGAGAGAGATTAGAAAAGCCAGAGAATTAACTAAAGGGATTGTTGGTATAAACATGATGGTAGCAGCATCAATTTTTGCTGATATGGTAAAAACTGCTATTGAAGAAGAGATAGACATTATTTTTTCCGGGGCCGGACTTCCCCTTAATCTTCCGCAATTTTTAAAAGGTACAAAAAAAACAAAGTTGGTTCCCATTGTTTCCTCTGGAAGAGCGGCAAATATTATTTTCAAAAGTTGGTTAAAAAAATATAACTACCTCCCTGATGCTATAGTTGTAGAAGGGCCACTGGCGGGGGGACATCTTGGGTTCAAAGAAGAACAGATTAACGATCCTGAGTATTCATTAGAAAAACTTATTCCAGAAGTGATTAAAGCGGTAAGGCCATTTGAGGAAAGGTATAAGAAACCTATCCCGGTAATTGCCGCTGGAGGTATATACACAGGAGAAGATATTTATAAATTCTTACAATTAGGCGCTTCTGGGGTACAGATGGGAACACGTTTTGTCACTACTTATGAATGTAATGCATCGATAAAGTTTAAGCAAACCTATATTGACTCGAGTAAAGAAGATATCGTGATTATCAAAAGTCCGGTTGGTATGCCAGGAAGAGCAATTAGAAACAAATTTATTGATGATGTCAATAAAGGGAAAAAGAAACCATTTAAATGTCCCTACCATTGTATTATAACCTGTGACTATAAAAACAGCCCCTATTGTATTGCCCTTGCTTTAATAAATGCCCAGAAGGGCAATTTAGAACACGGATTTGCGTTCGCTGGAGAGAATGCTTATAGAGCAAAGGAAATTATTTCTGTTAAAGAATTGATAGAATCTTTGATAGAAGAGTATAAGAATGTATTTAAGTGAACTACCTCACACAACACAGGGCTGGTTTCTTAAAAGAAAGCAAATCGCTTGACCCTCAAAAGGAGGAAAGATTTATGTCTATATTTATGTCTATAAGGACTTTGGCTTTTTGTTTAGGTGTTTCGATGATTTTTTCTATTGTCGGTTGTACTAAACCGTTCAAAGAGGTAATCGAATTAAAAAAGTTTCCCATTGACAGTATGGAAGGAATTATTACTCAGTCTGGCGTTCAGATTGATAAGGCAATTTCGAGTGATAGGAATGGATCTTTGCGTATTACTGCAACAGAGCCCACTGTAGTGAGGTTATTTGAGTTAGGTGATATAGATGTTGAAAATGCGCGCCTGATTTATCAAGCTAAGATTCGCACAGAAGGTGTAAAAGGTCAAGTATATCTGGAGATGTGGTGTCATTTCCCAGGCCAAGGCGAATTCTTCTCGAGAGGACTCCAGACTCCACTTACTGGTACCACGGAATGGACAACTGAGGAAACCCCGTTTTTCCTAAAAAAGGGGGAGAATCCTGACAATGTAAAACTCAATCTTGTTATTAATGGCAAGGGCACCGCTTGGATTGATGATATCCGCCTGGTAAAATGCCCGCTTAATTAATAAACCCCTGTAGCGTGCAGGCTGTCCGACAATTCAAAATGTGTTGGTTTCTGTCATTCTGAATTTATTTCAGAATCTCGTATTTTCAATGTATTATATGTATGAGAGATCCTGAAACGAGTTCAGGTCTACGATTCGTAGAGATAACAATTACCAGATAACCTGTAAGACACATAAGGATAAAGTGCTTTAGGAGGTTTTACCATTCCTTCGATTATCATTGATGGCTACAACCTGATTGGCATCTATCACAAGGACCTCGAAAAGCAAAGAGATTTATTAATCGACTCTCTCATCGAATACAGAAAGAAAAAGGGTCATAACATAACAGTTGTATTCGATGGATGGAAAACTGGGGAATTGCAGGAGAATCAGTCTGTAATTGGTGGGGTAAAGGTCATATATTCAAGGCTCGGCGAGAAGGCAGATTCTGTTATCAAACGTATAATTTCTTCTGAAAAACAAGAATGGATTGTAGTGACATCGGACAGGGACATAGAAGCACACGCATGGACATTAGGTTCTGTACCAGTATCTTCAGAAGATTTTATGAATGCCCTCAAGAGAAAATATTTAGAAAAAGAAGTTCTATTTAAAGATGACGAAGAAGAATATGCTAAGCCCGGCAGGAAAGGTAATCCCAGAAAGACCTCAAAGAAGGAAAAGGCAATAAGAAGGATTCGGAGTAAGCTCTGATGAGAAAATTTATCTTTGGGCTTAGACCTGCAGATACAATAACGATCCTTTTCCTTTTATTTCTTACTGTGTTAACAATTATATTTTATAAAAATGTACCGAAAGCTCCCTCACTCATCATCACTTATTTAATTCTTATTATTTCTCAGGCTATTATCCTCAGGTTTAAGACCCAGGGCAGGTTTTTTAGTCTTTTTTATGATCTGGTCTTTCCGACTATCTGTGTTCTGATAGTCTTTGATAGCCTCGGGAGGCTTGTCCACTATATAAACCCAGATGACATAGACCCATTACTTATCAGGCTTGATTATCTGATCTTTAATGGCCATCCTACGATAATGCTCGAGAGGATTGCGAGTCCTCTCCTGACCGATATACTCCAACTTGCTTATACCACATACTATTTTATCCCGATAACTTTTGGAGCTATTGTTTTGCTAAAAAATCAAAGAGAAGAATACAACAGGACATTATTTTTGATTCTATTTTGTTTCTATCTTTCCTACCTCGGTTATATCCTGATGCCAGCACTCGGTCCAAGATTCACCATAAGCCATTTACAGAATGCTAAACTCCAGGGCCTTTTTATTGCTGGACCAATACAGAAAGTTTTGAACCAGCTCGAGGGAATAAAAAGAGATGCCTTCCCGAGCGGACATACCGCTATCCCCTTAGTGGTTCTTTATCTTGCCTATAGGTTCAAGAGAAGATTTTTCTGGATATTCTTGCCTATTGTGTCGGCCCTTATTTTTTCTACTGTATACTGCCGCTATCATTACGTTATAGATATCATAGGTGGCTTTGGACTTGCAATCTTAACCATCCTTTTGGGTGAGATATTCTATATGTGGTGGCTAAGAGAACAACGTGAAACTTAGAGGTCAGTTATCAGGAAATTCTTATTTCTTCAATTCTAATTAATAATAATTTTTATAAATATAATTTGGAATTGATTTTTTATTTACAGCAGAGTAAAATAAATTAATTAAGTAAATATTAATTTTAAAAAATGTACTTAGTTAAAGGGAAAAAGAAAGAAAAGGAATGCAGAAAGGCATGGCGTAGTGTGCTGCGTACTATACAAGGAAAGCGGTATAAATTAGAAGGTATTGGCGGCTGTGAAAAGTGTATAAAACTTTCTAACTGCAAATACTGGGAAGCAATTGCAATCAGGGACGGACAGAACATAATAAGAATATATCAATACAAAAATTAATTTCATCTTGTAGTTATAAAAGTACGCAGGCCTTCGTTGCTCTTAATTTTTTCGGATAAAGCCACTGCCTTTTCCCTCTCGATAAATCTTCCTATACATACCTTATAAAGTCCTTCCTCCTCTTTTGACATTGGAGTAGCTATATATGCGTCATATCCTTTTTCTTTGAGCCATGTCACAAAGAATTTTGCGTAAGAGGCATTCTTGAAAGCGCCTACCTGAACTGTAAACACTGCCTTTGAAGATCTTTGGAATGTCGAAACTGAACCCTGGGATTTGATCTGCTTATTCGTTTCTTCTACTTTTCCTTCTTTGCCTTTGCTTCCAAGTTTATCGTGTTCCGATACATCCTCTGCGGCTGATGACCTTTCTCCTATTGTCAGTACTCGTTTATGAAGGGGTTCAGCCTCTGCATAACGGCCCTCAGCTCGATAAAGTTCCGCTTGATTGTTGAGCAATGTCGCCACCTTTGGATGGTCTGGTCCAAAGGCTTTCTCCATAATTGGCAGTGCTCGTACATAAAGAGGTTCGGCTTCTGCATACCTGCCCTGAGTATAACAAAGCAATGCCAAATTATTCAGGTCCCTTGCCACATCGGGGTGATCTTTACCCAGAGACTTCTCATCTATTGCCAGTGCACGTTTATAAAGAGGTTCAGCCTCAGCATATCGACTCTGGATTCGATAGAGTTCTGCTTGATTATTAAGTAATGTTGCTACTTGTGGATGGTCTGGTCCAAAGGCTTTCTCCATAATCATCAATGCTCGCTTAAAAAGAGGCGCGGCCTCGGCATACCTGCCCTCAGCATAGTAAAGTAATGCCAAATTATTCAGGTCTCTCGCGACGTCGGGGTGATCTTTACCCAGCGATTTCTCATCTATTGCCAGTGCCCTTTTATAAAGAGATTCAGCTTTGGAATACTTACCCTGGACTTGATAAAGTTCTGCTATTGCTATTGCCTTTTCATAAATAGGTTTAACCTCTGCAGGTATCCGTGAATGATCTGGCAAAGATTCTTCAGCGATCTTCAGTGCTGCCTCAGCAACCTTTGCCGCTTCTGAGTACAGTCCTCGTTGATAAAGTTCATTAACATCATAATTTAACCTGTCCATTAATGTCTGGGCGTGAACAGACATAGCAAGTAATACGATCCAAACTATCATCAAGAAATTTTTAACTAATTTCTTCATAAGTCTCATTCTGTTCTACCTCTATAAGCAACCTTGCATAACTCTGTTTTATACGCATTCAATTGTGATTATTATAACTCCAAATTTGCCCACAGTTAATAAGTTTTCTGAAGATAGTCAAAAGCGGTTTGATTTCTGAAATAGAATCAAAGGGTTTGTACATATTTCCAAGAACCTGCAAATAGAAAGGCGCTAAGTGCTTGATTTGGCTGGTCGGGGCGAGAGGATTTGAACCTCCGACCCCCTGCTCCCAAGGCAGCGGAATGATATTAACAGAATTAGAAAATACAATCAAATCAAGGGGATGAGTACCAGGGACTGCTAGTGAATAGTACTGAAATATAGAAACTTAGTCCCCAAATCAGTCCCCAAAACATCGGTTCAGGGCTGCCAGATGATAAAATGACAAATGTATGCTCAAGCATCCTCTTGGTCTCGGGCGGGCCAATAACTAACGGATTCCCGCTGGCCGCCCCAAGGTGGATAGACCTCTTTGACTTCCCGGCCTTTCGATTCGGCATTAGGGTATATGAGCCCAGAGCGGTATGAAAAGCTCCTGAATGAAACTTAATCATGTATCGACTTTTTCGGGGAAAGGTCAAACGGGAATAGGTGTAACGAATGAAAATTTATTCCATTCTAATTTAGATACTATTTAGTTGTTAAATATTTTTTATATTGACGGTCAGGACATTTTGTGATTTACTTAATTTATATGGGAAGAATCCTCACTTAACTCAAGATAATACCACTCAACACATATAGTTCTTAGGTAAATGTTTTCCCGATAAAGCCAACACCTTAGTGAGAAAGGGGGCGGAAAGCGGCGGGTCTTATAAGTAGAAGATGGCCGAGCTGCCGAAGGAACAACATTTGTTAAGTTCGGCCGTTTTGTTTTGATTGGTTCCGCAGGGAGGATTATGGGAGAAGAAAACTTGCATTTTGCTCATTTGATATATTTTGATATATATGGATAAGGAATAGGAAGGATATTATTATGAGATTGACGAGATCGGTTTTATATGTTTTTATCGTATCTTCTATTTTCATGCTGCTGTTTCTTCCTTGTTCCTCAACTGCAGACCCTCTTGACAACTGGCACTGGAGGAATCCCTTACCGCAAGGCAAAACTCTTGGTGGAATAGCCTATGGAAATGGCACCTTCGTCGCTGTGGGATATGTTGGCACCACACTAACGTCCCATGATGGGGTGACCTGGACTGAAAGATCCTCAGGAATTGTTCATTCTCTTTGGGGAGTAACCTATGGAAATAATACTTTTGTCGCTGTGGGGGATTTTGGCACAATTCTAACCTCACCTGATGGGGTGACCTGGACTGAAAGATCCTCAGGAACTATTCATTCTCTTTGGGGAGTAACCTATGGAAATGGCACCTTTGTTGCTTTAGGATATGCGGGCACCATTGTCACTTCACCCGATGGGGTGGCCTGGACCAAAAGATCCCCAGGAACTGTCCATTCTCTTGGGGGAGTAACCTATGGAAATAATACTTTTGTTGCTGTGGGAGGAGCAGGCATAATTCTAACTTCACCTGATGGGGTAGCCTGGACTTCAGAGCCCGTAGGAATTAGTGATTCTCTTTGGGGAGTAACCTATGGAAATGGCACCTTTGTCGCTTTAGGATATGCGGGCACCATTGTCACTTCGCCTGATGGGGTGGCCTGGACTACAAGATCCCCAGCAACTGTTCGTTCTCTTGGGGGAGTAACCTATGGAAATAATACCTTTGCTGCTGTGGGAGATGGGGGCACCATTGTCACTTCACCTGATGGGGTAACCTGGACTGAAATAACCTCAGGAACCGCTAATTATCTCAATGGAGTAACCTATGGGAATAGCACCTTTGTCGCTGTGGGAGGTGGAGGCATAATTCTAACTTCACCTGATGGGGTAACCTGGACTGAAAGAACCTTAGGAACTACTAATTCTCTCAATGGAGTAA
>Ga0315268_10005759_pt1 | contig 13261 bp, 10 predicted proteins | sample C1_top_MG_FD_204535 | JGI IMG/M metagenome (GOLD analysis project Ga0315268, IMG submission 204535) | Sediment microbial communities from Yellowstone Lake, YNP, Wyoming, USA - C1_top | ecosystem: Environmental > Aquatic > Freshwater > Lake > Sediment | place: USA: Wyoming | collected 2017-08-01 | reverse complement strand
TGTTGAGGAAGCCGATATCGAACGGGGCGTTGTGAATAACGAGCTCCGCGCCGCCGACGAACTCGATGAAATCCTTGACGATATCGCGGAAAAGCGGCTTGTCCTGCAGAAATTCCAGGGTAATGCCATGCACCTGCTGGGCGCCCGGATCGATCTCGCGCTGCGGATTGAGGTAATGATGGAAATGGTTTGCCGTCAAGCGCCGGTTGATCATCTCCACTGCGGCCACTTCGATGATACGGTGCCCTTGGTTGGCGTCCAGGCCCGTGGTTTCGGTATCCAGAATGATTTGCCGCATTTTGTTAAATCCTTACTAAAAGCAATCAGCCACGGATTGACACGGATGTACACTGATAAAACAGAGGGTTGCGAATAGACCTTACAATCTCCTGGAGGGTAAGCGGCACTCTCAAAGCTACCCATTTCACATCCGTGTACATCCGTGTCAATCCGTGGATAAAAACAGTCTTCAGGTCAATTCTTCTACGCCCCGGTTGGCCAGCCTGTCGGCCCGTTCGTTGCCTTCGTGCCCGGCATGGCCCTTGACCCAGCGCCACTCGATCTCATGACCTGCGGCGAGCTCATCCAGACGCCGCCACAGGTCTTCGTTCTTCACCGGCTTCTTGTCAGCCGTGCGCCAGCCGCGCTGTTTCCAGGCATGGATCCACTCGCTGATGCCCTTCTGCACATACTGCGAGTCGGTATGCAGCCTTACGATGCAGGGGCGCGACAACGCCTCCAACGCCCGGATCACGGCGGTCAGTTCCATTCGGTTGTTGGTGGTCACTTTCTCGCCGCCGCAGATTTCCTTTTCGTGCCCGGAATAGCGCAGCCAGGCGCCCCAGCCACCTACGCCGGGATTGCCCTTGCAGGCGCCGTCGGTGTAAATCTCCACGATGTTGCGCCGCTGATCTGGAATTTCCTTGTTTTCGACCATATTCACTGTTCGGATATTTTATTGTTAATCATCTTCTGCGGCACCGGGGCAAGCGCTTTCTTTACCACCGAGCTTTTGTTCCAGCTCGGCATGATCAAGTGCATCCCCGCAACCTTTTTCTTCGCCTGCAAAAAATAGACGCCGCCGGCCAGTGCCCACCAGCGGTCGCCCGCCGCCTCCATGAAGCGAAAACGGCGCAGCCATTGTTCCCTGCGCAGCGGTGGCGCATAGCAGCACATCCGCCCGGCGAGCACTTCAAACCCAAGCAAGGCCAGCCAATCCTTGATGCGCGGCAGGGAAATGAAATTCCCGCGCCAAGGGTAATCGTGTTTGTAACTTGGCAGTAAACGCGGCAGCCCCCACAGGCTGAAGGGGTTGAAACCGCTGATGATCACCTGCCCCTCCGGCATCAGCACCCGCTCCACTTCGCGCAATATTTGATGGGGGTGGGCGCTGAATTCCAGCACATGCGGCAAGAGCAACAAGTCGATGCACTGGCTGGCGAGGGGGAGGCCAACCGGCTCGGCGCGCAACTTTATCGCCCCGCTCAGGCCTGCCGGGAATTCCGGCGCGACGGAAAATTTCTTGGGCATACGGTTCGTGCGCAACAGGTCATGCCGGGCAAAGCCGACCTGCAGCGCATTGAAGCCGAAAATATCCGTCACTGCCTGGTCGAAATAGGCCAGTTCGCGCTCGATCAGATAGCGCCCGAGCGGGGTTTCGAACCATTCGTGACCATTGACATCATGCTGGGTTAACACGACCATACCGCAATGAAGATCATTCCCGTCCCTGCTTTCGAAGACAACTACATCTGGCTGATCAGCGATGGGCGCTACGCCGCCGCTGTGGACCCCGGCGATGCCGAACCGGTATTGGATTATCTCGGCCGCCACGGCCTGCTGTTGACGGCCATCCTGAACACTCACCACCACCGCGACCATACCGGCGGAAACGCCGCACTGCTGCGGCACGGCAAGGTACCAGTTTTCGGCCCCCGGGGGGAAAATATCCCCACCGTCACGCATCCCGTGGGTGAAGGCGATACGGTGCAATTACCGGAACTGGGCGCTGCGTTCAAGGTGCTCGACGTGCCCGGCCACACCGCAGGCCACGTTGCTTATTATGGCGCAAATTCCCTGCTTTGTGGCGACGCGCTGTTCGCCTGCGGCTGCGGGAAGCTTTTCGAAGGTACGCCCGCGCAGATGCTCGTCTCGCTACGGAAATTCGCCGCCCTGCCGGACGATACGCGCGTTTATTGCGCCCATGAATACACCCTGGAAAATATCCTCTTTGCAAAAATTGTCGAACCCGGCAACATCACGCTCCAGGAGCGCGAAACACATGACCGGCAGACAAGGGAACGAGGTCTGCCCACACTGCCGTCAACGATCGCACTTGAAAAGGCGACGAATCCTTTCCTGCGCTGGGATGAGCCTGCCGTGATCGAAGCAGCCGAGACCTTTGCCAAACGCACGCTCGCTGACCCGGTCAGCGTATTTGCCGCTATCCGTGAATTTAGAAACACCTTCTAATACAACTTATTACAAATAAAACACTGATGAATCAAGGCAAACATTCCCTTGACGCGGCAGGGAATTACTGGATACTATCGCTCTGGTTTATAAAGCAGAAATCCACAAAACGCATGCGATTTACCCTACCATTTTTCCTCGCGCTGGCGACCGTTTTCTCGTTGCACGCGACCGCAGCAAATGCAGAGGACTTCCCCCCCCACGAACCCGTATCCTCTGCCCAACCGCTCAAACAAGCGCTAGCCGCACCGGCCGAAGAAGGCGCAACGCTTTTATTGCAGCCAAGCTCCGAAATCCTTGGCATCCCGAATAAAAAAGAAAGCGGCACAGCCTTACTGGATGAGCCATCGGATTTATGGGGACGCATACGCGACGGTTTCACCCTGCAGGACATGGATACGCCACTGGTGCAAACCCATATTGCCTGGTATGCCAACCGCCCTGATTACGTCGAACGGATGATCGAGCGCAGCCAGCTTTACCTGTACCACATCGTCGAGGAAGTCGAAAAACGCGGCATGCCGACTGAAATAGCGCTGCTGCCGATGATCGAAAGCGCCTTCAACCCCAAAGCCTATTCCCGCAGCCACGCATCCGGCATCTGGCAGTTCATCCCCTCCACAGGCAAGAATTTCGGCCTGGAACAGAACTGGTGGTACGACGGACGCCGCGATGTTACCGCCGCGACCGGCGCCGCACTGGACTATCTGCAAAAGCTCCACGACATGTTCGGCAGCTGGGAACTGGCGCTGGCTGCTTACAATTGGGGAGAGGGTTCGGTTCAGCGCGCCATCGCCAAAAACAAGAAATTGGGACTGCCCACCGACTATCTCAGCCTGAAAATGCCGCCGGAAACGCGCAACTACGTGCCAAAATTGCTGGCGATCAAGCAGATCATCATGGACCCGGCTGCCAGCGGACTCTCCCTTGCTTCCATCCCCAACCAAGCCTACTTCGCCTCTGTCACCACCAAGCGACGTATCGATCTTGCCGTGGCCGCACGCCTGGCTGAAATGCCCTTGAAAGAATTCGTTTCGCTCAATCCCGCCTACAACCGTCCGGTGATCAACGCCAAGGGCGCGTCCCGCACGCTGCTGTTACCGGTGGACAAGGCCGATGCCTTCGCCAGTAATCTGGAGAACTACGACAAGCCGCTGGTTTCCTGGCAGTCCTACACCCTGGCGCGCGGCGAAAAAATCGATAACGTGGCGCGACGCTTCAGTATCAGCGTCGCCCGGTTGAAAGAGATCAACAGCATCAGCAAGCGCAACAGGCTGGCCGCCGGGCAAACCCTGCTGGTCCCGCTCAGCCACAACAGCAGCGATGCAGCGGCGCCTTACATCGACGATTCGCAGCAAGCCATCGAAGACGAAGAGCCGACAAGAACCGTTTCAACCCGGTTCGTTCATGCCGTTAAAAGGGGCGACTCTTTAGCCAGCATAGCAAAACGCTACAAAGTCTCTGCGGCGCAAATAAAATCCCTCAATCACCTCAAGTCCAACCGCTTGAGCAGCGGCCAGAAACTGGTCATCCGTCAGGAAACCACGGCCAAACGCGTCGTACTGGCCAGCAAGACAAAAGCCGCGAAAAAAGTCGCCGCCAACAGCAGCAAACGCAACCAGCGCTACTACACGGTACGCCGCGGCGATACCCTTGCCAGCATCGCCAAACGATTCAATGTCGCCGTCAACGACATCCACCGCTGGAACAACTTCTCCAGCAAGCGTAGCCTCCCTCCCGGGTACAAAGTCACTTTGATGCTGCCCGAAAAAGGTTGATTTCGCGTATTTCTTCTTTCACTTTCCCGCGAATAACAGACAGTTCACGCTGTGCGTCGCACTAAAGACGACTTCAGCCGGATAGCTTGCCCGGCATGCCGGCATGGCCTGCGGACAGCGCGGGTGAAAATGACAGCCCGAAGGCGGATTCGCCGGCGAGGGCAGATCCCCCGCCAAGCGAATGATTTCACGGCTTGAACTGGCATCCGCCACCGGAACCGCAGAAAGCAGCGCCTGGGTGTAGGGATGGCGCGGCGCAAGCATCACCTCCTCCACCGTGCCGCGCTCGACTATCCTTCCCAGATACATCACCGCCACCTCATGGGCGAAATACTCGACCACCGCGAGGTTGTGGGTGATGAACAGATAGGCCAGGCCCAGCTCGTCCTGCAATCCTTTCAACAAATTTAGGATCTGCGCCTGTACCGAGACATCGAGCGCGCTGGTCGGCTCGTCGCATATGATCAGCTTCGGCTTCACGCCCAGCGCGCGGGCGATGGCAACGCGCTGGCGCTGTCCGCCGGAAAACTCGTGGGGATAGCGGTATTTGCTGTCGGGAGACAGGCCGACCTGCTGCAGCAGGCTATCCACCTGCGACTGGCGCTCAGAAGCGGCTGCGGCGCCACCCAGCGCCATCATGCCCTCCTCGATGATATCGGCCACCCGCATGCGCGGATCGAGGGAGGAATAGGGATCCTGAAACACGATCTGGAAATTTTCGCGCCGGGCGCGCAAGGCCGCACCTTTCAGCCGGGTCAACTCCTCCCCGGCGAAACGCACGCTGCCCGCAGTAGGCCGGATCAGCTGCAGTATACCCTTGCCCACCGTGGTCTTGCCGCACCCCGACTCGCCCACCAGCGCCAGTGTGCGACCGGAATGAATGGCCAGGGAAACACCGTCCACCGCCATCACATGGCCCGCCACGCGCTTGAACAAGCCCCTGTGGATCGGGAAATGAACTTTGAGATCATCCACCTGCAGCAATGGCGCCACACCCTCACCCCCATCCCATCCTTCCCCCTGCAAGGGGGAAGGGGTTGACAGCGCAGTACCAGTCTCACACCCCCCCCCTTGCAGGGGGAGGGCTGGGGTGGGGGTAGAAACCTGAAGCGCCGCAAACAGATGACAGCGCACACCATGGCCAGACGACACCTCCACCCATTGCGGAATGCTGCTGTGGCAACGCTCCCAGGCGGAATCGCAGCGCCCGGCAAAGCGGCAGCCGGAAAATTCCTGGTCGAGCCGCGGCACCATGCCGCGAATGATCTCCAACTGCTGCCCGCGCCGGGCAGCGCCCGGCAGGGAGGCAAACAGCTTGCGGGTGTAAGGGTGCTGCGGATGAGCAAAAAATGCTTTCCGATCAGCCGTTTCCACGATCTCGCCGGCATACATCACCGCCACCCGCTGCGCCATTCCCGCCACCACGCCCAGATCGTGGCTGATCAGCAGCACCGCCATGCCGCGTTCACGCTGCAACCGGCGCAGCAGCTCAAGCACCTGCGCCTGTATGGTCACGTCGAGGGCGGTGGTCGGCTCGTCGGCGATTAGCAAGTCCGGTTCGCATGCCAGGGCGATGGCGATCATCACGCGCTGCTTCATGCCGCCGGAAAACTGGAAGGGATAGTCCTTGCAGCGCGCTTTCGCATCGGGGATGCCTACATCATCGAGCAATTCCAGCACCCGCTCCTGCACAGCCTCACCGCGCAGCCTGGTATGCCGCAGCAGCGTTTCGGCAATCTGCTGGCCAACGGTCATCACCGGATTGAGACTATTCATCGGCTCCTGGAAAATCATGGCGATGCGTTCGCCCCGCACGGATCGCATGGCGATTTCCGGCAGGGCCAGCAAATCCTGCCCGTCGAGCGACACCGCGCCGGACACGATGCGACCGGCCTCCGGCAAGAGGCGCATCAGGGACAAAGCCGTCATGGACTTGCCGCAGCCCGATTCACCCAACAGCGCAAACGTCTCGTGGCGATTGATGGAGAAACTCACCCCGTCCACCGCCCGCACCTGGGTCTTGCCGGAATCAATCCGGACCGTGAGATTTTCGACCTGCAGCAAGGGACTCTTCATCTCACCCTCGGATCAAAGGCGTCGCGCACGCGGTCGGAAAACAGGTTGGCCGACAGCACCAGCACGAACATGAAGACGAAAGCTGCCAGCAGCGACCACCACACCATCGGCTCGCGCGCCATTTCCAGGCGCGCGCCGTTGATCATGTTGCCCCAGCTCTGCATGGACGGATCGACACCGACGCCGACATAGGACAGCACCGCCTCGGCCAGCACTAGGCCGCTGAAATCGAGCACGATCGAGATCAGCACGATGTGCATCACGTTGGGCAGGATGTGGCGGGCGATGATGCGGAAATGGCCGACACCGAACGCTGTGGCGGCCTGGATGAATTCCATTTCGCGCAGCTTGAGAGCCTCCCCGCGCAGCAGGCGGCACAGCCCAGTCCAGCTGGTCACGCCGAGAATGATGCAAAGGAAAAGCAGGCGGATGTCGGCCCGCGCCGCTACGGTATCGAACATCTCCTGATTGCTGTCCATGTACACCTGCAAGATCAGCACCGCCGCGGCAATCAGCAGCACGCCGGGAATCGAGCTCAAGGTGGTGTAGGTATACTGGATCACATCGTCCACCCAGCCGCGGAAATAGCCCGCCATGATCCCCAGCAGCAGGGCGAAGGGCAGCATCACCAGGGTGGTGAGCGTGCCTATCATCAGACCGGTGCGTATGCTTTTCAGCGCCAGATAGAACACGTCCTGGCCCACCTTGTCGGTGCCGAGAAGGTGGTACTTGGCGGAAAGGAGCGCCGCCAGGCAAACGAACAGGATCAGCAAGCCGGTGGCGGCAAGAAGAGTGCGCCAGGGAATCTCGTCATGCCCATGCCGAATCAACGTCCAGGCCGCGCCGGGCGACACACCCCGGCGCCGCGCCAGCCAGAGAACCAGCAGCGCCGTCATGACGGCGCACAAAACAAGGGCATAGAAAGCGCCCGTGGCTGCGGTGACGGCGATATCCGCCGCCCGGTCCGCCCCGGGATCACGTAAATGCGCCCCGCCGTACTTGAGGCGCGGAAAATCACGCGCCTGTTTTCCTCCCGGCAGTTCGATGGTTTCCTTGGTAAAAAGATGGACGGCAAACGGCGCCGAATAGGTTTTCTCCAACTGCTTCCTCAGTGGCCCGGCCAGCAGGTCGAACACCGACAGCACCTCGGGGGAATAGTGGAACTGGGCGTTGTTGGCCTGCCTCTCCAGCGGCAGGCGAAAATGCAGCGAATCGAGCACCCCTACGGTCATGAAAGCCAGCAGCACCACAGCGGAAGCCATGCCGCTGCGACTGCGCATCAGCCGCCGCCAGGGTTGCAGCAGGTGCTCGCGCTGGCGCACGCGCCAGGCGTAAAAGGCCACCCCCGCCAGCAGCAGGAAGAGCAGCATATCGGTCCACAGGAGAACAGGTTTAAAAAGCATGTACTAACACCGGTTCAAATTCAAAAGCGCTCACCGCAAAGGACGCGAAGGGGCGCAAAGGAAAAATTTGCTTTACCTCGCGTACCTTTGCGTCCTTTGCGGTAAAAAAATCACTCATTCCAGCCTGATCCTCGGGTCCACCAGGGTGTAGGAAATGTCGGTCAGTATCAGGCCGACGATGTACAGCACCGAACCGAGGAACACCATGGCGCGCACGATGGCGAAATCCTGCGCGTTGATGGCATCGATGGTATAGCTGCCGAGACCCGGAATGCCGAAAAACGACTCGGAAATCAGGCTGCCCATGAACAGGAGCGGGATCACCACCACCGCCCCGGTCAGGATCGGGATCATGGCGTTCTTCAATACATGGCCGAACAGCACGGAGAGCTCCGACAAGCCCTTGGCGCGCGCGGTGCGGACGTAATCACGGGATGTTTCCTCGAGGAAAATGGTGCGATACCAGCGCGCCCCGGTGCCTATGCCCCCGACGACACCGATGACGACCGGTAGGATGATGAATTTGAGTGCATTAAAGCCGCCATCAAAGCCGGAAATCGGCGTCAAATGCAGCAGCTTGCTCACCAGATACTGGCCGCCGATGATGTAGAACAGGCCGGAAATCGACATCATGGCCACGCACAGCACGACCCCCGCCAGATCGATGTAAGTGGCACGGAAGAACGCCATCAACATGGCAAAAGTCACATTGATTGCGAGCCCGATCACGAATACCGGCAACGCGATGGCCAAGCTCGGCCACATCCGCGTCTTGATGTCGTAGGCGATGTCGCGCCCCTCGTCGGAGCGGCCAAAATCGAAAGCGAACATGCCGACGGACTTTTCAAAGAAAATGGTGTCGGTGGCTTTCTTTTCCCCTTGCGCCGTGCCGTTCCACAACAGAGGCTTGTCGTAGCCGCGCTCATGCTTCCACTTGGCGACCGCCTCCGGCGTGACGTGCTTCATGCCCAGATGGATGCGCGCCATGTTGTCCGGCGTGTTGACCACGAAGAACAGCGCGAAGGTGATCAGATTCACCCCGATCAGGATGGGAATGGCATAGAGGATGCGGCGTATGATGTACTGGATCATTTTGCCGCCCGCCTTTCCTTGCGCCGGTAGGCCACCACCGCCGGCACGATTCCCGCCGCCAGCGCGACCGCCAGCAGGCCCAGGGGCCACAGTATAGGACGGTTCCATTCGCGCTGTTTGCGCGCACGCAGTCCGGCATCGACGCGGACGTATTTCAAACCGTTGTTGGCCATCAGATTGGGTTTGATGTTCTGGTACCACGCATGGTACAGGCCGTACTGCTTGGGGTGGAAGCCCCAGATCCAGGGCGCATCGTGGCGTGCGATCCGGAGCATCTCGTCGATGATGTTCTGGCGCTCCGGCCCGTTGTCCATGTTTTTCATTTGCTCGAACAGGCGGTTGAACTCCGGATTGTCATAGTTGGCCGAGTTCTCCCCTTCCTTGCCGACACGGGCATTGGGGCCGTAAAGCAGGAAGAGGAAATTCTCCGGGTCGGGATAGTCGGCATTCCAGCCCCAGTGGAAAATCTGCGCATTGCCCTTGCGGATCTTGTCCTGGAAGCGATTGTAGTCGGTATTGCGCACCACCAGTTGCAGGTCTATTTTCTGGAACTGTTTGCGGATCCAGTCGAGGCGCGCCTTGTCGTCCGGCCCGCTGGCGGTGATGTCGAGGTAGAGCAGGAGCGGCTTGCCGGTCTGCGCGTCGCGCCCTTCCGGGTAGCCCGCCTCGGCCAGCAGCTTCCTGGCGATCTCGATGGACTTGCGCTTCGGCTTGCCGTCCTCCCAGTCATACACATAAGAATTGATGCCTGCCGCGCCCTCGCGAGAGCCGAAGATGCCCGGCGGAATCGGCCCCTGGGCGGGGATGCCGCGGCCGTTGGCGAAGATCGAGATGAATTCCTCATAGTCGATAACGACGGAAATCGCCTGGCGCAACTTGCGCGCCCGCTCCGAGGAACCCCCGATCACCGGGTCGAGCATATTGAAGCCGTAATAGTAATTGGTGGCGGTGACCGCGGTCTGCAGGCGGATGCCCTTCTCCCGCATCATGTCGGTGACATCCGCCTCGCCCTGGGTGGTGACGCGCACCGCCTGATCGAAACTGTCGGAAGTGATGCCGGACGCGTCGTAATAGCCCTGCAAAAACTTGTTCCAATAAGGAATGCTTTCTTTTTCCAGACTGAACACCGCCTTGTCGATGAACGGCAGCGGCTTGCCGGCATCCTTCAACAACCCTGCTGCCGCATCGCCGGGCTCGCCCTCGGACGGATAGTTCTCGCCGTGGAAATTGGGGTTCCGCTCCAGCACCATGCGCCGGTTCGGGTCGTTTACCGTCAGCATGTACGGCCCGGTGCCGACCGGATACCAGTCCAGGGTAATATTCTTCTCCGCCATGCCGGGCTGGCTGTAGAAACGGTCGGCTTCCGGGGGAACCGGCGCGAAGAACGGCATCGCCAGCCAGTAGAGGAACTGCGGATATTTGCCTTTGAGTTTCACCCGGTAGGTATAGCGGTCCACCACTTCCGCCCCTTCCAGCGGAAAACGCGCAAGATCGAGAAAACCGCCCGGCGGCAGGTCTTTCTGTGCCTTGCCCAGGGTCTGCGTGTACGCCTTCAGGCCAACGATGTACTCGCTCATCAGCCCGAAAATCGGCGAATTGAGCCTGGGATGGGCGAGACGTTTGATCTGGTAGACATAATCCGCTGCCACCAGCTCGCGCGTGCCGCTTTGCGGAAAATCCGCCAGCTTGTAGATCCCGGACAAATCCGCCGGTTTCAGTCCGTGATACAGGTAATTGCCCTGCACATCACGGGCGAAGGCCGGATGGGGCTGGTAGCGGATACCCGGCTTGATGCGTATTTCATACACGCTGAAGGCGATTTTTTCCGGCGCACTATCGGCCGGCAACACTTTGCCCTGCGCATCGAGGAACAAGGGCTTGGGCAGTTCGGCGGCCGCGAGCGGAATCAGGGTATAAGGGCGCTTGAGGTAATGGTATTGCAGCGGCGGCTCGTAGATCTGTGCGGTGAAAGTGATTTCGTTGGAGCTGTAGGACTGGGCCGGATCGAGGTGCTTGGGCTTGTCGGCAAAAGAGGAGTAGGTGATATTCTTGCCCGCATCGGCGGCAGGATAGGGGCTGTTCCAGGGTGAAGCGCCGCAGGCCGCAAGAAGCGGCAGAACAAGCAAAGCGGTAAGGCGCCGGAGTAGTGTCATTGGCCGGACAGTGTAGCGCAATCGCGCCCGCCCCGTCACCCCGTGTCTATTCGCCCGGCGTTCTATTCGCCCGGCATACCCATCCCGAGAATTGGGTTATAATGGCGCCCGTCGTGCTTACAATTTCACTAAAGGGAAGACAATGGGTTTTCTGGCAAACAAGCGCATCCTCATTACCGGCCTGATCAGCAACCGCTCCATCGCCTACGGCATCGCTACGGCCATGAAGCGCGAAGGCGCGGAGCTCGCCTTCACCTACCAGAACGAAAAAGTCAGGGATCGCGTCGCCGGTCTGGCCAAGGAGTTTGCTTCCGAGCTGATTTTCCCCTGCGACGTTGCCAGCGACGAACAGATAGACCAACTGTTCAGCAACTTGGGCAAACACTGGGACGGGCTGGACGGCATCATCCACTCCATCGCCTTCGTACCGAAACAGGCTCTGGCCGGCGACTACGTCGAGTCGGTCACGCGCGAAAACTTCCAGATCGCCCACGACATCAGCTCCTACAGCTTCACCGCCCTGGCTAAAGCAGGCTTGCCGATGATGCAGGGCCGCAACGCCGCCCTGCTGACGCTGTCCTACCTGGGCGCGGAGCGCACCGTCCCGCACTACAACGTGATGGGTCTGGCCAAGGCCAGCCTGGAAGCCAACGTGCGCTACATGGCTGCCGCGCTGGGCCCCAAGGGCATCCGCGTCAACGGCCTTTCCGCCGGCCCGATCAAGACCCTGGCGGCAAGCGGCATCTCCGATTTCGGCAAACTGCTCTCATACAACGAAAAACACGCACCGATGCGGCGCAACGTCACCATCGAGGAAGTCGGCAACGTCGCCGCCTTCATGTGCAGCGACCTCGCCAGCGGCATGACCGGCGAAATCACCTACGTCGACGGCGGCTTCAACATCACCGCCCTGGGCAACGCAGACGAAGCGGTGGCGGGAAATTAAAGCCTAAAAAAACTGCGTAGTGCACCTCTAAAAATTCGTCACACCGGCGAAGGCCGGTGTCTAGCCTATTGAAAATACTGGATTCCGGCCTTCGCCGGAATGACGAAATCTGAATTTTTAGAGGTGCCCCGTGTAGTGATTTTTTCCTGACAACGAGGATCGAGCAGGAGGCGGAGATACCCCCGCCGTCCCCTCCGATCCGATCACCTGACCTGCGGTTCCGCTCCGGCGGTTCATGACACACGCCGGAGCCATCGCGTCCTGTCGAGCAACGCCATCAGCCCCAAATGATCAAACGGCGCCACCAAAAAGCCGTCAAAGCGCCCGCAGCCGCCCGACGAGCGAATGGCGGCTCCTGACTGCAAAGCGGACACGTCGCACGACTATCTGCATTTAACCAAGTCCGACCCGTAGCGGTCCTCCGAATTTACCCGAAAACAGCCGTTCAACTTAAAGCTAACCGGCTTGGCGTGGCTTTATAGACCTGATCTGGGTTGATCGCCAGCCACCCCGGTTGGCGGTCACAGCTTTAGCGTTCTCTTAACCTGCTCCCATTCGTCAGAAAGCATCGGCTTCAGTTCGAAGAAGATACCTTCAGAGAAAGCAATGCCGCCATTGGCCTTGCTAGTTTCATAGAAGGTTGCCGCCTCAAGCACTTTCGCTTGTAGGGCTGCTGACGCTGGAGAGGTCTGAAACAAGGAGTAAAGACTGTCGTAGGTAGCTTCACATCGAGAGCGAAGCCACTCCAGCCTAAGCCAACGGGACACAATCTGTTCGCTAAATACAGCGACGGCAGCCGTTGCAGCAAACGCCAAGTCTGTGTTTCGGTTGAGCACAGCAACCAAAAAGCCCACCACGTAGATCGCCACTTTGGCACGCTCCCGCCGCGCCATCTTCAACAGCACTGCTTTGCTGAAAAAACTGTTTTCCATGTAGGCAACGCCCAAGAACCGGATCGGCTGGGTCTGCTCATTGTTGTAGTAGCCGATCGATTGCTCATGCGTCAGGGGTACTCCGAAAGCCTTGGAGAGTAGGTCTTTCCGCCGCATGTCCTCAGCTCTGGGTGTCAGATACAGCTTGATGGCCAAGCCGATCACGAAAACGGCAATTACAGCCAATATGAACGCACCTTGGACAAGATCGTACAGAATCAGTGTGTTTTTCTTGTCGACCAGCAGCGCGGCAAAAGAAAGCACGGCGGCTCCATAAAAAAGGGCTGTTTTCGTAAATCATGTTGTTAATCCACCCCGCCGAGAGCCATGGCGAGCCACTGAGCGGGTTTCTGGCTACCAGCCGGTTCTCGGTCCATCGCGCGGAACCAGCCCAGGTAGTTCTCCAAGT
>Ga0315268_10005758_pt1 | contig 13262 bp, 11 predicted proteins | sample C1_top_MG_FD_204535 | JGI IMG/M metagenome (GOLD analysis project Ga0315268, IMG submission 204535) | Sediment microbial communities from Yellowstone Lake, YNP, Wyoming, USA - C1_top | ecosystem: Environmental > Aquatic > Freshwater > Lake > Sediment | place: USA: Wyoming | collected 2017-08-01 | reverse complement strand
GCAGGGCATGTGCACGGCCGTTGGCACTGAACGGGAAAGTGCCCTTGCGGTAATCCACCCCGGCAAGCTTCAGCGCCTGTTCGGTCTGGCCCACCCAGGCGATTTCCGGCGAGGTGTAAATCACCCATGGAATGGTTTCGTAGTTGACGTGGCCGGCCTGCCCCGCGATCAGTTCGGCCACCGCCACGCCTTCCTCTGAACCCTTGTGCGCCAGCATCGGGCCGCGCACCACGTCGCCGATGGCGTACATGTTGGGCAGATTGGTCCGGCATTGTTCATCCACTTCTATGTAACCGTTTCCGTCGAGCTTGAGCCCAAACTGGTCGGCATTCAATCCGGCGGTGTTGGGAGCGCGGCCGATCGCCACGATCAGCTTGTCGAACTGCTGTTTCTGCACGCCGTCCTTGTCCTCGAATTCGATCGCAACGCTTTTCTTCGTCACCTTGATCGAGGCAAACTTGACGCCTCGCCTGAACGTCAATCCCTGTCGGGTGAAAATGCGTAGAGCTTCGGCGGCGATCTGCTCATCCACGCTGGGAAGGAAGGTCTCATGCGCCTGGAACAGGGTTACGCTCGACCCGAGCCGCCGCCAAACGCTGCCCAGTTCCAGGCCGATAACCCCGGCACCGATGACGCCGATCCGCTTCGGCACTTCCTTGAAGTTGAGCGCGCCGACGTTGTCCACCACCCGGTCGTTGTCCACCGGCACTTGCGGCAACTGGCGCGGGGTCGAGCCGGTGGCGATGATCACATACTTGGCCTCGACCTGTTGCAGGTCCCCGTCCGGCTTCGCCACCTCCAGCTTCCACAGGGCGCCGCCACCGGCAAGACTGGCCCGGCCATGGATCGAAGCCACCTTGTTTTTTCTGAATAGCACGGAAATGCCGTCTGTCAGGGAATGCACGATCTTTTCCTTGCGCGCCAGCATGGTGGGGATATCCAGATTGAGTCCCTGCACCGTGATGCCATGGGCAGGAAAATTGTGCTGAACACGCTCGTAGTTCTCCGAGGATTCGAGCAGCACCTTGGAGGGAATGCACCCTACATTAAGGCAGGTGCCGCCGAGGCTGGGTTTGCCTGCTCCGTCCTTCCAGTCATCGATGCATACCGTGTTCAGCCCCAGCTGAGCGCAGCGGATCGCCGCAACATAGCCGGCAGGGCCGGCTCCGATTACTGCCACATCATAGGTTCCAGACATCGCCCGCCCCCCTAAATCAAATTTCCAGCAGCATGCGCGCCGGGTCTTCCAGCGCTTCTTTCATGGTCACCAGAGATAGAACCGCCTCGCGGCCGTCAACAATGCGGTGGTCATAGGACAGGGCCAGGTACATCATCGGCCGGATAAGGATTTGGCCATTTTCTGCCACCGGCCGCTCATAGGTCTTGTGCATGCCGAGGATGGCGGACTGCGGCGGATTCAGGATGGGGGTGGACAGCATCGAGCCGAACACGCCGCCGTTGGAGATGGTGAAGGTGCCGCCGGTCAATTCCTCGATGGTGAGCTTGCCATCCCTGGCGCGGACGCCGAAATCGGCAATTCTCTTCTCGATCCCGGCGATGGAAAGTTGGTCCGCATTGCGCAGAATAGGGACAACCAGGCCGCGCGGGCTACCCACCGCAATACCGATATCGTAGTAGCCGTGGTAGATGATGTCGCCGTTGTCCACCGAGGCGTTGACGATAGGAAATTTCTTCAGCGCGGCGATCGCCGCCTTGACGAAAAAGGACATGAAACCCAGCTTGACGCCGTGTTCCTTCTCGAATTTTTCCTTGTAGCGATTCCGGATATCCAACACCGGCTGCATGTTGACCTCGTTGAAGGTGGTGAGAATAGCGGCGGTTTGCTGCGCCTCCACCAGCCGTTCGGCCACACGGGCTCGCAACCGGGTCATCGGCACGCGCTGTTCGGGACGGTCGGCACTCGAAATCAAGGGGGAAATCGATTGTGATATGGGCATCGCGCTCTCCTTTGCCATCTCTGCTGGCGCGTGATTAGCCGGTTTTTCAAGATACGCGAGGACGTCTTCCTTGGTGATGCGCCCACCCGGTCCGCTAGCGGAGATTTCAGCAGGATTGAGGTGATGCTCCGTCACCAGTTTGCGTACGGCCGGGCTGAGTGCTACGGCCTTGCTCTTGGCGGCTGGCATTTGCTCTTTTGCTGGCGCCATTTCTGCCAGATTGCCACCCTTGGCCTCGGTGTCGATCACGGCGATCACTTCGTCGCTGGTCACGGACTCGCCATCACCCTTGACGATTTTGGCTAACACCCCCGCCTGCGGCGCTGGCAGTTCCAGCACCACTTTGTCGGTTTCGACATCGATCAGGTTTTCGTCACGCGCCACGGCCTCGCCCACTTTCTTGTGCCAGGTCAACAGGCTTGCCTCTGCAATGGATTCGGATAGCACTGGGACTTTAACTTCAATTAACATATTAAGTTTCTCTCGTAATCTTATGAGTTATTTATATTTTATACAAAGAGCCTCATTCACCAGGGCGCTCTGCTGTTCCTGGTGTTTTATCGCATAACCCACAGCGGGCGAGGCCGAAGCCGGACGCCCGGCATAACGCAACGTCTGTTTTTCCGCCAGGCATGCACGCAGATGGTGCTGGGTCTGGTACCACGACCCCTGGTTCATCGGCTCTTCCTGCGCCCATACCAGTTCCCTGGTTTTCTTGTAGCGATTGAGTTCGGCCGTGAACTCTTCCTTGGGGAACGGGTAAAATTGCTCGATGCGAACGATGGCGACATGATTGAGCTTGTGTTCGCGGCGCGCATGCAGCAGGTCGTAATAGACTTTACCGCTGCATGCCACAAGGCTGGTCACCCGATCGGGGTCGGTAACATCTACCTCGCCGATCACATTCTGGAATTTTCCGCGCGCCAGATCCTCCAGAGACGATACCGCGTCCTTATGGCGCAACAGGCTCTTCGGGCTCATCACGATCAAGGGCTTGCGGTAGGGGCGCAGCATCTGGCGGCGCAGCAGGTGGAAAATCTGTGACGGCGTGGTGGGAATACAGATCTGGATGTTTTCCTCGGCGCACAGCTGCAGGTAGCGCTCCGGACGGGCAGAGGAATGTTCCGGCCCCTGCCCCTCGTAGCCATGCGGCAGCAGCATCGTGAGGCCGCACATGCGTCCCCACTTGGCCTCTCCGGCGCTGATAAACTGGTCGATCACCACCTGGGCGCCATTGGCGAAATCGCCGAACTGGGCCTCCCAGATCACTAGCTCGTTGGGCTCTGCGGTGGCATAGCCGTATTCGAAACCCAGTACGGCCTCTTCCGACAGCACCGAGTCGATCACCAGAAAGCGCGGCTGATTTTCGGAAATATTCTGCAGGGGCAGATAAACACCCGCATCCCACTTTTCCCGGTTCTGGTCATGCAACACGGCATGCCGGTGGAAGAACGTGCCGCGCCCGCTATCCTGGCCGGATAGGCGCACTGCAAAACCGTTTTCCAGCAGTGTCGCGTACGCAAGATTTTCCGCCATGCCCCAATCGAGCGGCAGCTTGCCTTCCCCCATCAGTCGGCGATCGGCGATGATCTTCTCCACTCGGGAATGAAGCTTGAAATCGGGAGGAATTGTGGTCAACACGCCAGATAAGCGCTGCAGGTCGGCGAGCGGCACCTCGGTACTGACCGGATCGTTCCATTTGCCCTTTTTGAACGGCGACCAGTCGGTCGCAAACGACTTTTTGAAATTCGTCAGCACCGTTCTGGTTACGGAAACGCCGGCGTCCAGATCCGCCCGGTAGGCAGCAACCATCTCGTCTGGATCGTTTAGCGAAAGCACGCGTTCAGCCACCAGCCTGTCGGCATATTGCTTGCGGGTGGTGGGATGCTGAGCGATGGTTTTGTACATCAAAGGCTGGGTCACCATCGGTTCATCCTGCTCGTTGTGGCCCAGACGCCGATAGCACACCAGGTCGATGACCACGTCCTTATGGAAAGCCATGCGGTAATCGAGGGCGATTTCCGTCACCAGCAGCACTGCTTCGGGGTCGTCGCCATTGACATGAAAAATGGGGGCATTCACCATTTTCGCCACATCGGTGCAATACAGCGTGGAGCGGGTATCGCGCGGATCGGAGGTGGTGAAGCCGATCTGGTTGTTGATCACGATATGCACCGTACCGCCGGTTCCGTAGCCACGTGTTTTGGACAGGTTGAGGGTTTCCATCACCACGCCCTGGCCGGAAAAGGCGGCGTCGCCGTGTATCAGCACCGGCATCACCTGATCGCCTTCGCGGTCAAAACGGCGCTGTTGGCGCGCGCGTACCGAACCTTCCACCACCGGGTTGACGATTTCCAGATGCGAGGGATTGAACGCCAGCGTGAGGTGCATAGCCCCCCCCGGTGTGGCGACATCGGTGGAAAATCCCTGGTGGTATTTGACGTCGCCGGAAGCAAGCTTGCTGTGCGCGGCATGCTTGCCTTCGAATTCCAGGAACAGGTCGCTCGGCAGCTTGCCTATGGTGTTGACCAGTACATTGAGGCGGCCACGGTGCGCCATGCCGATCACCATTTCCTGCACGCCCTGGCTACCGGCACGCTGGATCAGGTGATCGAGCAGCGGAATCAGGCTGTCTCCGCCTTCCAGCGAAAAACGCTTCTGCCCGACGTAGCGGGTGTGCAGGTATTTTTCCAGCGTTTCTGCCGCCGTGAGCAGTTCCAGGATGCGCCGTTTTCCTTCCGGGGAAAACTGCGGCCGCGCACGGTTTGTTTCCAGCCTATCCTGAATCCAGCGCTTCTGAACAGTATCGGCGATGTACATGTATTCGGCGCCGATATTGCCGCAGTAGGTTTCCTTGAGAATATGCAGAATATCGTGCAGGGTTGATGAATCAGGCGCGAACAGGGAGCCTGTTTTGAATGTCCTGGACAAGTCGGCGTCGGTCAGCCCGTAAAACTCCGGCTGAAGTTCGGGCACTTCGGGCAGTTCCCGCCGCTTGAGCGGATCGACGGTCGCACGCATCATGCCGCGGAAGCGATGGGCGTTGATCAGTTGCAGTACGGCGATCTGCTTGTTGACCAGTGTTTCGACATCCGGCCCCTGCACCGGGACACAGGGATGCTTGGCACGCTCAGCAAATGATTGCTGCACCTGTGAGTGGGGCACATCCTTGGATACAGCCCCTGGAGTCTGCTGCAGACGGTTGAAATATCCCCGCCATTCCCCGCTGACCTGGGCGGGATTGTTCAAGTATAGCTCGTACAGCTCCTCGATGAACGACGCATTGCCGCCGTAGAGGGCCGAATTGTCCAACATCTCCTTCATTACGCCCATGTTCTCCTCCATGTGGTTCTAGCCCGGATGTTTCATAAATTGACGCGCGTCCTCGCTGGTCTTTTGCTTGATAAGAAAATTTTGCTCCGTCGGTCGTATGAATAACTACGACACTCCTTCTAAAAATTCCCCTATCAATCAAAATCCTGCGCGATCATCTCGCCGGAGCGAGCAGTTTTACTGCCGCTCCCGGCGGGGATGCCCTTTACGGGTATCACGCGAATTTATGAAACATCCGGGCTAGAGCATTTCAAGGCGCGAGGTGCTTATTCGCGCTGAGACATAGGCACAAAATCTCTTTTCTTCGGCCCCAGGAACAACTGGCGCGGGCGGCCGATCTTCTGCTCCGGGTCTGAAATCATCTCGTTCCATTGGGTGATCCAGCCGATGGTGCGGGAAATGGCGAAGATCGCGGTGAACATGTTGGTTGGGATGCCGATGGCTCGCAGCACGATGCCGGAATAGAAGTCCACGTTGGGATAGAGCTTCTTGGCGATGAAATACTCGTCCTCCAGGGCGATGCGCTCCAGTTCGATCGCGATCTGGAACAGCCGGTCGTCGTTGGCGCCGAGTTCGTTCAGCACTTCGTGGCAGGTTTTGCGCATCAGGTTGGCGCGCGGATCGAAATTCTTGTACACCCTGTGGCCGAAGCCCATCAGGCGGAAGGGATTTTTCTTGTCCTTGGCGCGCTCGATGAACTTCGGGATATTGGAAACGTCGCCGATCTCCTCCAGCATCTTCAGCACCGCCTCGTTGGCGCCGCCGTGAGCCGGCCCCCACAGCGAGGCGATGCCGGCTGCAATGCAGGCAAAGGGATTGGCGCCGCTGGAACCGGCGAGGCGCACGGTAGAGGTGGAGGCGTTTTGCTCGTGATCGGCGTGTAGCGTGAAAATTCGGTCCATGGCCCTTACCATCACCGGGTTGGGCACGTATTCCTCGCAGGGCGTGGAGAACATCATATGCAAAAAGTTCGCCGCGTAGGAGAGCGAGTTGCGCGGGTAGGCAAAGGGCTGCCCTGTGTTGTATTTGTAGCTCATGGCCGCGATGGCCGGTACCTTGGCGAGCAGGCGGTGGGCGGAAATCTCCCGGTGGTGAGAGTCGGCCACGTTGCCGGAATCCTGGTAGAAGGCGGACAGCGCTCCCACCACCCCCACCATCACCGCCATCGGGTGGGCATCGCGGCGGAACCCCTTGAAAAAGCTGGTGACCTGGTCGTGCACCATGGTGTGATGGCGGATGATGAAATCGAACTCCTGCTTCTGCTCCATGGTGGGCAGTTCGCCGTAATAGAGCAAGTGGCAAACCTCGATGAAATCCGCGTGCTCGGCCAACTGCTCGATGGGGTAGCCGCGATAGAGCAGGATACCCTCGTCGCCATCGATGAAGGTGATTTTCGAGCTGCAACTGCCCGTGGACATGAATCCAGGGTCGTAGGTGAACACCCCATGTTTCCCCAGGTTGCGGATGTCGATCACATCGGGTCCAAGAGTGCCGGAAAGGACCGGCAGTTCTATTTCTTCGCCGCCATCGATTCTAAGATAAGCTTTCCGTTCGCTCATAACTTGCGCTTCCTCCAATTCATCATTGTGACAGGCATCAACAGTGGCGCAGCAATTGCAGCACCCGTTTGATGTTGTCATCTCCGTCCATCTTCTCGCCCTGGATCATCCCCCATAAATCGTGATCGGGGAGGCTAAGCAGCTCCTTGAACGCTTCCACTTCCAGCGGCGTGAGCCTCTCAAAGTTCTGCGCCAGAAACCGATCAAGAACGATGTCGAGTTCCAGCATCCCGCGGCGGCAATCCCAGCGGATTGATGGGTGATGGGTGATGGGTGATGGGTGATGGGAAAATAACTTTCCTTCCTCCTCAGTCCCCATTACCCATTCCTCATCACTCATTACCCTTTTCATACAGTCCGTTTAAGCAGCATTTCCTTGATTTTTCCGATCGCCCGGGTCGGATTCAAGCCTTTCGGGCAAACATCCACACAGGTCATGATACTGTGGCAGCGGAATAAGCGGTAGGGGTCTTCCAGGTTGTCCAGCCGTTCGGCGGTTGCCTGGTCACGGCTGTCGGCGATAAAACGGTAGGCTTGCAGCAGACCCGCCGGGCCGACGAACTTGTCCGGATTCCACCAGAATGACGGACAGGAAGTAGAACAACAGGCGCATAGAATGCACTCATACAACCCATCCAGCTCCTCGCGGTCCTCGGGCGATTGCAGCCGCTCTATTTCCGGTTCGGGATCGTTGTTGACCAGATAGGGTTTGATCGAGCGGTATTGCTTGTAAAACTGGCTCAGATCCACCACCAGATCACGCACCACCGGCTGGCCAGGCAAGGGGCGCAGCTCGATCGGCTCTTTCAATTCCGACAGCGGCGTGACGCAAGCCAGGCCGTTGCGCCCGTTGATGTTCATGGCATCCGAACCGCACACGCCTTCGCGACATGAACGGCGCACGCTCAGGGTTTCGTCCTGAGCCTTGATCAGCAGAATCGCGTCCAGCAACATCATGTTGCCGGCGTCGATATCCAGATCGTAAGCCTGCATGTAAGGCTTGGCGTCGGTTTCCGGATTGTAGCGGTAGATTAAAAAACGCATGGTTACTCCGTAACAGGCTCGGGGCTATAGGCGATAGGCAATAGGGAAACCACCCATAGCCTCTCGCCTCTCGCCCATCGCCTAGTATTGAAAATCGTAAATAACGAAACATTTTGTTTGGAGCTTACCCGCAGTCATGTAGGTTGGGTTAGGCGCGGCTTTTTGCGCCGTAACCCAACAAAACCCAATCATTCTCCTAAACGCCGGTGTTGGTGTGTGCTGCCCATCCGTCGGTGTCGCCTAGAGGCGCCTACTTTTGGTGAAGATTGGGTTTGTTGGGTTACGCGATAAAGCCGCTAACCCAACCTACATGACTGCGATGTATGTTTCGTAATTAATGGGTTCAGATACTAGTATGTCCTTGCCTTGGGCGGGAAAGAATCCACCGACAGCGGTTTCAGCCGTACCGGCTTAAAATCCAGGCGGTGTCCATCGCTGAAATACAAGGAATGCTTCAGCCAGTTGCTGTCGTCCCGCTCCGGATAGTCGTCGCGCGCGTGGGCGCCTCGACTCTCTTTGCGGGCAGCGGCGGAAATCATGGTCGCCAGTGCCACCCCCATCAGATTCTCAAATTCCAGCGCTTCGATCCGTCCGGTGTTGTAGATCCTGCTGTGGTCGCGCAGCATCACGTCCGGCAGGCGTGCGGCGATTTCCAGCATTTTTTTCACACCCTCCTGCAGCACTTCTTCGGTACGGAAGACGCCGCAGTGCTTCTGCATGGTTTTGCTCATCTGTTCGCGCAACTCGTCCACGGTGATGCCGTCTCGCTTGTCGTCCCAGCGCGCGAGACGCGCCATCGGCCGGTCCAGCGCGCCATCCGGCAGCGGACGGGGAAACGGGTTTTCCTTGAGGTATTCGATCACATGGTTGCCGGCGGCGCGCCCGAACACGATCAGGTCGAGCAGAGAGTTGCTGCCCAGGCGGTTGGCGCCGTGCACCGAGACGCAGGCACATTCGCCGATGGCGTACAGCCCGAGCACCGCTTCCTCGGGTCCGGTTTGGGTTGGCATGACCACCTGGCCCTGCAGGTTGGTGGGGATGCCGCCCATCATGTAGTGCACCGTTGGCACCACCGGGATCGGCGCCTCGATCGGGTCGATGTGGGCAAACTTGAGAGACAGCTCGCGGATGCCGGGCAGGCGCTGCTTGATCACATCCGGGCCGAGATGGTCGAGCTTCAGCTCGAGGTAGTCGCCATTCTTGCCGCAGCCCCGCCCCTCGTGTATTTCCACCGCCATGGCGCGGGACACCACGTCGCGCGATGCGAGATCCTTCGCATTCGGCGCGTAGCGCTCCATGAAACGTTCGCCGTTCTTGTTGACGAGGTAGCCGCCCTCGCCGCGCACCCCTTCCGTGACCAGCACGCCGGCACCGGCAATGCCGGTTGGGTGAAATTGCCAGAACTCCATGTCTTCGAGAGGAACGCCGGCCCGCAGAGCCATTGCCAGGCCATCTCCGGTATTGATCAGGGCGTTGGTGGTCGCGCTGAAGATGCGTCCGGCACCGCCTGTCGCGATCAAAGTGGCACGCGCTTCGATAAAAATAGGCTCGCCTGATTCTATCCCCAGCGCGACCACGCCCAGCGCATAACCGTGGTCGTCCATCACCAGATCAAGCGCAAAATATTCCTCGAAAAAATGCGTCTTGGCGGCGATATTGCGCTGGTAGAGGGTGTGCAGCATGGCGTGGCCGGTGCGGTCGGCAACGGCGCAGGTGCGCATCACCGGGGTGCCGCCGTAATTCTGCGTCATGCCGCCGAACGGACGCTGGTAGATCTTGCCGTTGGGCAAACGGTCGAACGGCATGCCGAAATGCTCCAGTTCGATCACCGCCTCGTTGGCCTGGCGGCACATGAACTCGATGGCATCCTGGTCGCCAAGATAGTCGGAACCCTTCACGGTGTCGTACATGTGCCAGTGCCAGTTGTCCTCGTTGACGTTGCCTAAAGATGCAGCAATGCCACCTTGGGCGGAAACGGTATGGGAACGGGTCGGAAACACTTTGGAGACCACCGCCACCTTGAGATCGGCGTGAGCCAGTTGCAGCGCTGCGCGCAGCCCCGCCCCGCCGCCGCCGACAATAACTGCATCGAAAGTTCTCTTCTGAATCACGCATGCTCTCCGCTGGAAAATTTGGTGGATGTCGGCGGCCGGCGGCGATTCGCGGACGGTCGCATCCCCGCCTTGCGGGGCTCCTGCTTCCTGCTCACACCGCCCCACCTCACAATCACCGCGTCGAAAGTACGTTTGGCGATGCTCATTGGATACCCCAGAGAATTTGTACCGACCAGGCGGCATAGGCGACGAGAGAGAGGATCACCGCCACTTCGGCCATCAGCCTGATGCCGACGGGCTTGACGTAATCCATGAAAATGTCGCGCATGCCCACCCAGGCGTGAAGGTAAAGGCTAAGCAGGAACAACAAGCTCGCCAGGCGCACCAGTTGAGACTGAAGCAGGTTGCTCCAGTCCGCATAGTGCAAAGGCTGGTGGGTAAGCAGAAAGCCCGCCATGAAGAGGATGTACAAGGCCATGACCACCGCGGTAACACGCTGCGCCAACCAGTCGCGCATCCCATAGTGGGCGCCGGTAACAATGCGGTTCACCATAGCCAAACTCCTGTCAGCAAGGTCAGACAGATTGTCGCCGTCATCACCAGCCAGCTGTTACGGCGTGTTTGCGGCAAATCCAGACCGAGATCCATATCCATGGCGATGTAACGCAGCCCCGCAAAAAAGTGGTGAAACAAGCTCCACAGCAGCCCGAGCAGGATCAGCTTGACCAACGGATGGGAAAAGGCGCGTCGCACAGCCTCGAATGATTCCGGGGAAGCCAGGGTGGCCTGCAATCCAAGCAGCAACAAGGGGATCGCCAGAAAGAGCAGTGCCCCGCTGATGCGATGAAGGATGGATACCACGCCCGGCAAGGGTAATTTTATCCTGAACAGATTGAGGTATTGGGGGCGTTTGTTTGCCATGGCCGTTCCTCTTTATTCGGCGGCTTTTGCTACCGCCTGCGGAATGCGCTCAATCAGCCGGGGATCGAACGGCGTGGGCAGAATATAGTCCCTGCCGAAGGACATTTTCTTGCCGTTGTAGGCCTTGAGCACCTCTTCCGGCACCGGCTCGCGCGCCAACTCGGCCAGCGCTTTCACCGCGGCGAGCAGCATTTTTTCAGTAATCTGCTTGGCGCGGGCATCCAACGCGCCGCGAAAAATGAAAGGAAAGCCAAGCACGTTGTTAACCTGGTTGGGGTAATCCGAACGGCCGGTGGCCATGATCAGATCGTCGCGCGCCGCATGGGCATCCTTGGGCAAAATCTCAGGGTCGGGATTGGCCATGGCAAACACGATTGGTTTGGCCGCCATGCTTTTTATCATCTCCTGCGTCACCAGATTGGGGCCGGAAACGCCGATGAAAACGTCCGAACCGGTCATCGCTTCAGTCAGTGTGCGCAACGGGGTGTCCTTGGCGAATTCCTGCTTGTAAACGTTAAGGTCGGTGCGCCCGGCATGGATCACGCCCTTGCTGTCCACTAGCGTCATGTTCTCCTTCTTCGCCCCCATCGCTATGAGGAGGCGCATTCCGGCAAGACCGGCGGCGCCGGCGCCCAGGCATACCAGTTTCACGTCTTCCAGTTTCTTGCCCTGGATTTCCAGTGCGTTGAGCAGGCCCGCGCAAATAATCACCGCGGTGCCATGCTGGTCATCGTGGAAAACCGGAATATCCAGGCGCTCCTTGAGTGCTTTCTCGATCACGAAGCAATGGGGCGCGGCGATATCTTCCAGGTTGATGCCGCCGAAGGTCGGAGATATGTTGACCACGGTTTCGATGAAGGATTCGACGCTGGGCGCATTGACTTCGATATCGAAAACGTCGATCCCGGCAAAGCGCTTGAAAAGGATCCCCTTCCCTTCCATCACCGGCTTGCTCGCCAGCGGCCCCAGGTTACCCAGACCGAGAATGGCTGTGCCGTCGCTGATCACCGCGACCAGATTGCCTTTGTTGGTGTAGCGATAGGCGTTTTCCGGATTCTTGCCGATTTCGCGCACCGGCTCGGCAACACCAGGCGTATAAGCAAGGGAAAGGTCCTGTGCAGTTGCACAGGGCTTGGAAGATTCGACTGAAATCTTTCCCGGTTTGGGAAACTCGTGATAATCAAGCGCCTGTTGTTTGAGAGTAGTCATAAAGTTCCTAATTTTGAAGAAATCACCCCAGTTCGTTCAGATAGCAATGATGCTTGGTATTGCAGCGGCTGACACGCCATTCCACCGGTTGATCGCCATAGGTATAAGCCACCCGGTCGATATCCAGCAGCGGCGTCCCCGGAGGAATTCCAAGCGGCCCTGCTGTGGCCTCATCCGCAGCAATAGACTGTATCCGCTCCTCGGCACGGATGATCCGTGTGCTATAGCGGGCTTCGTAAAGGCTGTAGAGTGTGCCCTGAAATTCATTGATCAGGGCCTCGCTCAAGCCCTTGAACAAACTTGCCGGCAAACAGATGTCGTCGAGGATCACGGGCTCACCTGAGAACCTGAGCAGGCGTCTTACCATCATGACAGGCGCTCCGCGCTTGATGCCGAGACGGTCTGCGGCAGTGCTGTCGGCCTTGCCTCGCTCGCAGTGCAACACCTCGCTGACCGGAAACTCTTTCTTGCCGCTCAACTCGACAATGCGCAGAAAACGGTATTGGGTATGCTCTTCCGTATGGGTGGCAACGAATGTTCCCTTCCCCTGGCGCCGCACCAGAATATTTTCCGCCGCGAGTTCATCGATGGCCTTGCGCACCGTGCCCTGACTGACCTTGAACCGGCTCGCCAATTCCAACTCGCTGGGAATTACCTCGCCCGGCCGCCATTCACCCGCCACCAGGCTTTGTGTGATCAAAATCTTGATCTGCTCGTAGAGCGGCCTGAAAGTAGGTGTCGAATGCGATTTAGTCATGGAATCCCCTCCAATGGCAACCCTAGCATGATTGCCAAAATTAGTCCAATGTCTTATATAAGATATATAACATAAGCTAAATTATTGACATATAGCTTATTCGATTACATTATACATATTCTCCGGGTTAATTTGCCTTGCAAAACAACAAAGGCTGTCACAAAAGGGGTTGCCATGACCAATATCTCATCTGCTGGGGCGCGCTTCCGCGCTGCTGTCGCTGCCGAGAAACCGCTGCAGGTGATGGGCGCGATCAATGCCTACCATGCCAAGCTGGCTGAGCATACGGGCTACAAGGCTCTCTACATCTCCGGTGGCGGAGTTGCCGCCGGCTCGCTGGGCCTGCCCGACCTCGGCATTTCCACCCTGGACGACGTGCTCACCGATGTGCGCCGCATCACCGACGCCACCAACCTGCCGGTGCTGG
>Ga0315268_10005757_pt1 | contig 13263 bp, 16 predicted proteins | sample C1_top_MG_FD_204535 | JGI IMG/M metagenome (GOLD analysis project Ga0315268, IMG submission 204535) | Sediment microbial communities from Yellowstone Lake, YNP, Wyoming, USA - C1_top | ecosystem: Environmental > Aquatic > Freshwater > Lake > Sediment | place: USA: Wyoming | collected 2017-08-01 | reverse complement strand
TTCCCGACGGACCGGCGGACAGAATTCGCGATGGCGGTATTGGGGAAGCGCGGTTTGGCCAGGGCAATCAAGTGCAGAAAGGTGTTCCACTTCTTCTGACGATTCTCGGATTCGGCGAACGCATTAAGGCGTGTACCGCATTCCTGTGGTGAAACGGTGATCTCATGACCAAGACAGAAGAGAATCTCAAGAAAGCTCTCGCTGGTGAGAGCCAGGCAAGGGCCAAGTATGTCAAGTGGGCTGGAGTGGCCAACAAAGAGGGTCACCAGGCGGTTGCGAAGATATTCCTGGAGACCGCGGAGAACGAGTACGAACATGCAGCCATGATCATGAATCAACTCAAGGTGGCGGGAACGACCGAGGAAAACCTCAAGACCGCAGCCACGGGCGAAGTCCATGAGTGGACCAGAATGTACCCCCAGTTCCTGAAGGAAGCCCGTGAGGAGGGCAATGAGCGGGCGGCCAAGTTCTTCGAGAGCATTCTGCGGATAGAGAAGCACCACGGAAAGAGATACCAAGTGCTGTTGGAGCGGCTGCAGAACGGCACCTTGTACAAGTCGGACAAGGAAGAGACGTGGATCTGCACCAACTGCGGCTACTTGCACAGGGGCAAGGAGGCACCGCAGACCTGCCCGAACTGCGCACACCCCCAGGGATATTTCAAGCGAACCTCCGAGATCGACTACGGCAAGATAGAGCTCTAATGCTCCGCATTCCGCCCGATTGACCCAATCAAGTGTCGCTATCTACCATCCAAAAGCTGGTCCTGGCGCAACGCTTAAGCTTCGATATCAATACTCCTAGCACGGTAGATACTGATGAAGTTCCGGACGATGGATTTCTCGCAAGATTGGCGCAAGCTCAACGACAGGTTCTTTGCGACCATACGGATCCACAAAGGAGACCTGAAATTCTCGCCTGACGAGCGAGTAGAGATAACGAGTCCAAAGAGGAGGTTCAACGCTCACGTCCTCCTTGCGGTGGACTACAAATTGCGCGATATCCCTATGGGATTTCTAGAATACGACCTCGAGGCCAAACCTGGCGAGACGCGCCAGGACATGTACAACAAGCTGGGAAAACGCTACAAGTTCTCCGAGCAGCCCCGGGAATCCGACGTCGTGACGCTCTATTTCGTCGAGAAGATCTAGAGGCTCAGCTCTTCTTTCTTCTCGTTCTAGTCTCAGTGCCGCAGACGTCACAGACTCTGACATCTGCGGGAAACAGTTTTCCACAACCCTTGCATTTCGCCTGCCACTCGAAGACCTCTGCTATTCCTTTCTGGTCAAACCCCCTCGCTGGGATTCCCATCGCTCTGGCGAGGTTCTGTATCGAGTAATCATCCGTGAGGAGTTCATAGCCCAGGTCGAGCGCGAGCGCCAGGAGTTCCCTGTCCGCTTCTGAGAGCCTCCTTGAGTCTCCCGTCTTCTCCGACTCTTCGCTCACTTTCCTCATAGATCGGTCGCTCGGCGAGGACACTCGTACCCTCGTGGCCATGAGGAGTTCGAGCCTTGCGGACATGCCTTCCTTGTCAAGTTCCCGGACGACGCCCGGAGTGATGACGCATTCGAATCCTTGAGGCAGGTCCTTGCCGTAGTAGAGGACTGAAGTGTCCAGGACGTATCCTTTCATTGGACTTCGACAGCTCCTTTGAACTCGGCGTCAGCCAGTTTCTCAAGATCGATCTTCGTCTCCTCATCAACTGCCTGCGCTATCTTGGCGTATGTCGAGGGTTTCTTGGGCACGATGGTGCAGCACAGGCCCGGCATTATCGAAATGGCGTACGTCCCTATTCGCTTCGCCACCTTCTCGATCTCGACCTTGTCGAAACCAATGAGCGGACGGAGCACAGGTAGAGAGGTCGCTCTCTCCTCCACGTTGATGTTTGCGAGCGTCTGTGACGCAACCTGACCAAGCGATTCCCCGGTGACGAGGAAGCCGGCGCCGTACTTGCTAGCGATTCTTTCCGCCACTCTCAACATCATGCGCCGGCAGAGAACGCATTCCATGTTCCTGCGACAGTTCTTGGCGAACTCGGCCTGCGCCTTTCCGTGGGGTACCAGAATCTTGGTCGACCTTACTCCTAGAGCCTCATCGACCCTCCTCATCAGGTCCGTCGCCTTCCCGACTTCCTGGTCGCTTGTGAACGGCCGGTTGTCGAAATGGACCATTATCAGCTCCAGCCCCTGCCTGCCCATGAGATAGGCCGCAACGGGCGAGTCGATTCCGCCTGAGAGCAGGGCCACGCCGCGCAATCAATCACCGACGTACTTCGAGAAGATCGTCTTCGCTTTCGAGAGGTCCGTGGTCCCGCCTACTATCGTGCGGCCGTCGGGGAAGACTGTGATGCTCACGCCCTTCGCACTGAACTTCAGGACTCCGTCCACGATGTCTGAGGAGCCGGATTTCGAGAGCTTCCTGCGCAGGTCACCTAGCCCCCCACTCAACGGTTTGACGGGGATTATCTGAACCGCGTTCCTGCCGCAGAGAGATGCCACCAGCTTCCGTTCTTTCGCCTGCAGGTACGGGAAGTTGCGCTTGCCGCAGCAGTCGCATCCCGAGTTCTTCTTGATCTTGATCTTCTGGAGCTCTCCCTGCCAGACGTCCAGAACAATCAGCTCTTTGTTGGGTTCCTTGCCCTCCATTATCTTGAACGCTTCAGTCACCTCTAGGGAGGCTACCATGGAGGGCAGTGTGTTGATGATTCCCACCGTGTCACATGTGGGGAGTTGACCTGGCTGCGGGAGCGAAGGAAAAACGCATCTCAGGCAAGGTCCGTCAGGCACGATAGGCATGACCATGCCCGTCACTCCCACTGCTCCAGCGTAGACCCAGGGAATGCCTAGCTTCACGCACGCGTCATTGACGAGGAATCGAGTGTCCATGTTATCCGTGGCATCGAGTACGACACTCGCGCCCGCGAGTATTCGCTGAACGTTTGCATGGTTTATGTCCGCGACTTCTCCGTGGATTTCGATCTCCGAGTTGATCTCCTTCAGCCTCTCCTCAGCAACCTTTGCCTTGGGTCTGCCGACGTCTTTCTCCGCGAATAGAGACTGCCTCTGGAGGTTCGAGATGTCGATTATGTCGCGGTCAACGACACGCACCTGGCCCACTCCTGCCCTTACCAAGAAGGATAACGCATAAGTGCCTAGGGCTCCGCAACCTGTGACGACCGCCCTGCTCTTGCCCAGCATCCTCTGCCCTTCACGACCTATCTCAGGGAGCAGGATCTGCCTTGAGTATCTGTTCTCTTTCACTGAGATGGAATAGGTACTGGCATTATTAATCTCTTGCAGGTTCCGCGCGCGCCTACCTGAACCTGAACGCCATGTCGAATCCGTCTCTCATGGCTTTGACCTGGCGCTTCACATTCTTTCCCTTGGCAGCCTCTATGAACAGATCTGCCAGCGAGGGGATGTCCTTCTCCTTCAAGCCTAGCCGGGTGATCTCCGCTGTTCCCAGCCTGCCGCCAGAGTCGATGATCAGGTTCGATTTCTCCATCCTAACTGAGAAATCGTTGATTCCAAGACCGTAGATCGCTTTCAGTTCCTTGACGTCGATCAAGAGTTGGTGGGATCTCGAGAACCCTAGGTCCTCGAACATGATCGGGAAGCCGCGGTCCTTGAGCTCCCTCCCAAACCTCTGCGAATTCCTTATGACCTGCTTCGCGTACTGAGGCCCGAACCTCTTCATCTCGAGTAGCGCTTGGCCGAGTGACGCCACGCGATTCCAGTGCACGTTGTCAACTATTCTCCAAGTCAGGTTCTTCCTTATGGCAGCATCGTGCTCCTTGCTGTTCGTCACGATGAGGCCACCTTGGGGCCCGAAGAAGCTCTTGTGCGTGGAGCCGTAGAGTATCTCCGCGCCTTCCTTGAGTGGCTTCTGGAACTCTCCCCCTGCGATGAGGCCCAGAACATGAGAGCCGTCGTAGACTAGGGTCGTGCCTGTCCTCCTGCACGCCTCCCTTATCGGCGCCATATCGTACGGGAACAGGATCAGCGAAGCCCCCAGAATGACAAGCTTTGGCTTCTGCCTTCCTATCTGGTCAGCTGCGGCCTGTGTGTCTAGATTGAAATTGTCAGCATCGAATGGCAGCCTGCCTGCTCTCAGGCCGAATAAGTCCGGTATGTAGGCAGGACCGTATCCGTCGTAGCCGCCGTTCTCCGTGGCCAGTGCGCACATCAAGTCGTTCTTCTTTGTGGTCGAGGCAATCGTTATCATAGCCGCGATGTGGCCTGACAGCGGCTGAACGCATGCGAACTTCGATTTGAAGACTTCCCGGGCCACATCCTCGGCCTTGAGCTCCACGTCGGTGGTTATCCTTGTCCCTCGGTAGGAGTTCTCCAGGAACTCCCCAGCATACTCGGCGTTGATTGGCAGTGTGTACCTGTTCACGAAGTCCGAAGAAAGGAGCGCCCTGGCCTGCGGACTGGTCATATTCTCGGAGGGCAGCAGGTTGATGGAGTCCTCCACCCTCCATTTCTCTTGAGCCCTCATGCTGTCTAAGAAATAGGTGTTCTTCATGCTCTTTCTCTTCGGGGAAAAGGCGCTCTGCGTCTTAAACTAGTTGTAGATGTTGAACTTGTTCTCAGTCCCGGGATATGAAGGGAATTCGGGCTCTTCGTCCTCGAGATCCTCTTCCATGACAACGTTGACGAGAACGTTCACAATCTCCCTCAGCTGCTTCAAATCCTCCCTGAGACGAGCGATCTCAGCGAGGAGTTCTTTGTCACTGTCGGACAATGCCTCCCCTCTGCTTTTGCCTATCATCAACTGCGCTATTTGGAACTTGTGGCGTGATTATTCGACAAAGCTTCTGTAGTCGTCCGCCAGCTTTCTGTTCTCGGATCTGTCGCACTTCTCGCAGTACAGCGAACGCCCCTTCTTCTCGAGCGGGCTTCTGCACCTTCCGCAGAGCGCTCTGACGACTCCGAAATGCGGTCCTGCAGTCGACAGCTGGACAGACGGTTCCGCCTGTATCACCGTCGCCCGGATGATGTCCCCAGGTCTCATGACATCGCCAGAATCCTCTACGTACGAGCTGGAGAGCTTCGACACGTGTATGGACGCGAGAGTCTCGCTCGAGACGGCCCTGTCCCTGCCTTCCTGAGCCACGATATTGACAATCGCCATCGCGGGTTTCGTGTCCGTGATCTCCCCAAGGATTACGTCTCCCTCGGACAGCACGATCGGAGGGTTATCGAGCACGACCTTCGCTAGTTTCTCTTTCGGGTCGAGGTCAAGCTCCCCCACCGCGCTAGCGTAGATCCTGCCATCCTGTTCATAAGTGCCCTCTCCGGACATGTATTCCTCGGCTATGGCGACCTCTTCGCCCGGAAGGACTTTGCGACCAGTTTGCGCCAGTACAATCACCTATCTCTCAAACCTCAAAAGAACTACTGAAATCGTCTCGGTAGCCTTTCTGTGGAATTCGAATGCATATGGTATCTCGAATTTATACTTTTTCACAGCGTCGCATCGGCCGCCGAGAGACCTGGCCAGCTTCTCCAGGAACTGCTCACTCCCGTCATTGTGAAGGGAATACACCCTCGGGGCAACCTCTAGGGCCTTCTTGACGAATGCGCGGTCGGCATGGCTTGTCTGCGCACCGAAGGGCGGGTTCTGCAGGACAGTATCGGCCTTCGCCTTGACATCCTCGATGCGCTCTGTCGCGAAATTGATGTCTAGGGAGAGCGAATCGGCGTTCTCCCGGGCTATCTTGACAGCTTTGGGGTCGATGTCGATCCCGGCAACCGAGTCGGCTCCCAAGAGTCTTGCGCCTATCGCGAATATGCCGTTGCCGCAGCCCAGGTCCACAACTGACCTCCCCATGACATCCCCGGCCGTGTAGGCTTCCCAGAGAACGTCCGCCGCGATATTTGCTGGAGTGTCGTATTGTTCGAGAGTAGCACTCTTGCTGGACAACGGTTTGAGCTTCTGAAGTGCTATCTCAAGCCTACGCTTTCTGATTTGAACCATTCGAACGACCGGACCTAGTCTCTCTGGAACAAACACGACAGGTCAGCGGGCCTCGTCGATCATCTTCCAGCGTCTGAGCTTGTTGACTTCGGATATGTCCCTTCCATGGACATCTCTCTCCACATCGGACAGGTACTCGATTGCCATCAGAAGAGAATCCTTCGTAGGTGAGTTCACGTTCACCTTCGCCTTCGTGAACTCCCTCTCGACGACCTCCATTGCCCGCGTCGTGTCGCCGTACTGCTCGCAGAAATCGCTGACGACGTCGTCCACTGCGGCTGCGAGCGACTCAGGCGTGAGCTCAGCGCTCTTCTTGTCACCAAGCTCGCCAGCAAGCATCATCTCTCCGATCTTCTTGAAAGCCGTGGCCACGTTCTCTCCCGTCCTGGCACTACAAATGGCCATCGGCATCTCGGCTCTTCCCGAGATGGCCGCCAGGGACAGAGCCCCTGGAGAGTTCGGACCTGCAATATCTGACTTGTTCCCGACAAACAGGACCGGAGCTCCCGAACAGGTCTCCCAAACCTCAGGGAGCCAGAACTCCTCAGCGGACTTGATTGTCTCAGGCCTGCTCAGGTAGCTGACCAACACCACTCCGTGTGCCCCGGTCAGACCCTGGGTCCTCATCTTCTTGTAGTCCTTCTGGCCCAGGATGTCCCACATCATGATAGTGAGGTAGACAATCTTGTCAGGGAGGTGGTACTCGATGTCCCTTTTGCTGACTTTCGCGCCGATTGTCGCGATGTACTTGTCCTCGAACACATCGACAACGAATCTCCTGATCAAGGATGTCTTCCCGACTGCGGAATCGCCAACCAGCGCCACCTTCTTGATGTAGCGCTTTGATTTGATTATGCTCACGTGCACCACGGCCTAGAACGGTACGATTCTGGCTTGCCTGCCAGAAATGTCCCATGGGATAACACGATATATAATCCTTTCAGATTCGAGCCGTTCGTTGGACTGGTCAGTCAGGTCGATTCTCAGACCGCATATGTTCCGCACTGACTGCGCGCAGAATCAGATTTCGGAACTAGAAAGCAAAAGCTCATTACTGATTAGCTGATAATCCTCAGGAAATCGAATGGAGAACTCCCCCTCGACAGTCGTCTCGCCTTCCAAGAAGAACCTCGAGAACTATGTGAACACCTACATGGGTGCCTATCTCAACACTGTGAAGAAGGAAAGGCCGGAACACCCTCCTCTCCTTGCGCGGAACCAGTTTCACGAGATCGAAGTCTGTCTGATGCCGAACCATTGTTTCGCGATGCTTTTCGAAAAGGCAGAGAAGATGGAAGTGTCGGTCAAGGAGTGCGGGTGGGACTACATCGAGGGGAAGGTCCTTTCTGGAGTTGATCATCTCGTCACTGTGTATGCTCACGAGGGCGTCACGGTTGCAGACGCGATTTCCAGAGGCAAGCGCGACGCCGTGAGGGACATAAGATCGCTCGAAGACTCCGACATCTCAAAGGCGGTCGTGCAGCTCGAGAAGATATTGGACGGCATGACTCGCGTGGGCCAGGGCAACAAGAACGCCTTCAAGCTTGGCGAGCAGGAGCTGGCAAGGCTGGAGCCCATCAAGGATGCCATTCTCAATGCCGGACCTGGAGTGGACATGTTGGCCATGGTCGATGCCATGAAGAACTATCCAGGCGCTCCGACGCAGTCCAGCATTGGTGAGAAGGAGAGGGAGCTGCTCCAGAGTCTGGTGAACGACCTAGGAGACCTCTCGGACGTAGTACGGAGGGCGGAGACTCAGGACAAGAAGCTTGAGGAGTTGGAGCAGTCCCTGAAGAAGACTCTGACCGAGATCAACAGAACAGCGGATGAGAGGATCGCAAAGGGCTTGGCCGTCATTCTGGCAGCATCTGACAAGAAGATCGACAAGGGCTTTGCTGCGATGGCAAGCCAATCGAAGCACCCTTCAGACCTTCAGCTTCCTCGCGACCTGGAGCTCCGGCTAGCGAACCTGGACAAATCAGTCCAGGCTGCTCAGATGCAACTCCAGGGTATCGAGCAAAAGGGCGTCACGAGATTGGAGATCCCGAAGGATTTCGAGACCCGACTCGAGCGCCTTGACAGGACGGCTGAGGCTCTCCAAGCTCAGGTTCAGGAGAGACTGAAAGAGCAGCCGACGAGCTCGGTCAGCGAGGAGCTGGTGCTCGCGGTCGCCGCGATGAAAGAGGACATAGCGAGGACGAACAACCGGATTATCAAGATCGAAGAATTCCTCACGCAGATGCAGAGCTCCCAGTCCCCAAAGGTCAGGGTGCTCAAACAGAAGTAGTTACTTCTGCCAGATACCCTTGAGACCGAAGAGAACCACCGAATTCATTCTATGAAGGAGCGGGTTGGATCTGGCTGCTCGAGACACTTCAGGCTTCCTGAGCAGCTCATGTCGCAGTTCCTCTATCGATGTGCATAGGGGAACCCGTGTCACACCGTTCCCAATTTCCGAGATCAAGTGCGCATCGGAAGTAGCGATTCCGGGCTTGCCGAGCTCTTTTGCCAAGAGGGCGGCTCCCTCGTTCCCTTTTCTGCTCAGATTGGCATTGAAAATCTCAACTCCGTCTGCGAGAGAGATATCCTCATTCCTGATCCTGGGTGAGGCACGCGGGTGAGGGACAATCGCTAGACCTCCCTGGTTGTGGATGGCATCCACTGCCTCCGCGAAGATACTCATTCCGATTTCTTCACGGACGAAGAGTGCCAGCAGATCCCCCCTTTCGGTCTTCAGCTCGGCGCCTGGGACTACGAGCAATTCCTTTGGGGAGATCTTCGATGTTGCCAGCCAGCCCTTCCACGAGCTGTGGTCGGTCACAGCGATGGCTCCAAGTCCCAGCTTCAGAGCACGCTTGACGATATGCTCCGGTTTCGAGCGACTATCAGGAGAGTACAGCGAATGAATGTGCAAATCAATCTCCAAATTGTGCCCCTCCTGCCTTTTCGCCTCGATCATCTTCCTTCAGGCCGAGGCGACTTGTGTCATTGAGTGGGCCTAACCGGATTTGAACCGGTGATCTGCGCTGTGTGAGAGCGCCGTCATAACCGCTAGACCATAGGCCCGTTGTCGCGGGGCGATGAACACCACATTGGTTTAATAGTCTTTTGGAGACCGTATGTGACCCGATTCTTTTATCACCTCAATCTCATTCAAGGACCAGATCTAGCATGATAGTCAAGACTGCAAAGGGCATGAAAGACTACCGGGCCCTCTGGATGGATGGAGGAATCGTGAAGGCGATAGATCAACGAATCCTTCCGAGCCAATTCAAGATAGTTTCAATCAGGTCTGTCAAAGAGATGGCCAAGGCGATTTCCGACATGACCATCCGAGGTGCTCCATCGATTGGCGCGGCCGGAGCCTACGGGATGGCCCTCGCATGGTTGAAGAAGGAGGATTTGACCAAGGCATCAACGTCTCTCATAAGGACTCGACCGACTGCGCACGACCTCTCCTACGCAGTGAATCTGATGCTCAACAAGTGCGACGAAGACCTGGTCAAGGTGGCTGACCAGTATGCGGACGACATCGTCTCGATGTGCAGGAAGATCGGCGAGAACGGCTCCAAGCTCATCAAGGACGGAGACAAGATCCTAACTCACTGCAACGCTGGTGCGCTTGCGACTGTGGACTTCGGAACTGCGCTTGCCCCGATTAGGGTTGCCCACAGGTCAGGCAAAAGGGTGTTCGTTTATGTGGATGAGACTCGGCCTCGTCTCCAGGGAGCCAGGTTGACCGCTTGGGAGCTCGTCAACGAAGGAATTGATCACGCAATTATCTCAGACAACGCCGCAGGCCACTACATGAAGGACTCGGTAGATCTCGTAATCGTTGGTGCGGACAGGATTGCACGTAACGGGGACTTTGCGAACAAGATAGGGACATACACAAAGGCTGTGCTCGCGAAGGAGAACTGGGTCCCGTTCTATGTTGCTGCGCCGGTAAGCACATTTGACCGCAACATCAGAACGGGCAAGGAGATTATCATAGAGGAGCGTTCCGAGGACGAAGTGTTGATGGTCGGGAATTGTAGAATCGCTCCGACGGGTTCGAAGGCTCTCAACCCGGCATTCGATGTCACGCCCGCGCGGTATGTACGGGGTTTCATCACTGAGAAAGGCGTCTTCACACCTGGGAAGTTCAGCGAGCTCAGAAGATAGAGGGCACCCTCACTTCAGAAATGACCCCGGCAGGTTTTTTAGCCAAGTTCAGGATACAGTCCGAGATGATTCTCACAACCAAGTGGTTCGGTGCATTCCTCTGCGACGAGGGCAAGGTCCGAAAGGCCGCCCTATTTCCAAAGAATCCAGAGGAGATCGCCGCCAGGCTTGACGGGATAAGGAAAGGCGAGGTTCTCGCGGAGGAGTTGAGTCTGGCCTCCTCAGCAAAGCAGGTCACAGACCGAAGACTGGCCGAGTACGGCAAGAAGGTCAAGTTTGATTCCTCGTTCATAAAGCCAGAGGACTACGGGTTTTCACTAGACATCTACAGAGAAGCGACCATCGCGCTGGCCAAGCACGCTGTTAGAACCAGCATCGGACCGGATGTCCATCTCGGCCAAGGCGTGCGGGCGTACGATGATATGCTCTCGACGACTAATCTTCTGTCCGAGAGGCTTCACGAGTGGTACGGACTTCACTTCCCGGAACTTGAGAACGTTGTCAGCGGGGAATCATATGTCAGAGCGGTGACAGAGCATGGTTCAAGAGACAAGGTGATGGCGGCTTTGAGCCTGAAGATGGATTCAATCGGTTCTGATATCGCGGTCGAGGACCTCAATTCTATCAGAACGCTATCGGCGGCTCTGAGGGAATCGCTTTCTGCGAGGGACCGCATCGAGAAGTACATAGAACTGAGGATGCGCGAGGTCGCCCCGAACGTCACAGCTTTGGCCGGTCCGATCGTAGGCGCGCGGCTAATCATGTACGCCGGCAGCCTTTCGAGGCTCGCATCGTTCCCATCAGGCACCGTCCAGCTCCTGGGAGCCGAGAAGGCGATGTTTCGCCATCTGAAGGAAGGCAGCAAGCCGCCAAAGCACGGGATCCTATTCACACATCCGTCCGTACACAACGCTCCTGGATGGCAGAGAGGGGCTATCGCACGCGCCTTGGCGGCGAAGATATGTCTGGCGGCAAGGGCGGACGTCTATTCGCATAACGATATCTCAGGCATTCTCAAGGCTCAGGTGGAGAAGAGGATAGCGGAGATCAAGAAGCAGCATCCATCTCCGCCGAAGCGCACTTCTGGCAGGAACCGGAAAGGACGCCGCTGACGGTAAGTATTTTAGTAGTCCACGATTATCGGTGCCCAGCGAAGTGGTATTCATGGCGACGGAGCAGGTGGAAGTCAGGGAGCTGAAAGAGGGCCGGTACATGGTCATTGACGACGAACCGTGCAAGATTCTGAGCATCTCTACTTCCAAACCTGGGAAGCACGGAGAAGCCAAGGCGAGAATCGAGGCGGTCGGAATATTCGACGGGAACAAGAAGAGCGTAGTCTATCCCGTGAAGCACAAGGTGCAGGTTCCGATCATCGACAAGCGACAGGCGCAAATCGTCGCCATCATGGGTGCAGAGGTGCAGCTGATGGACCTCGAGACCTACGAGATGTTCCACCTGCCCATCACCGATGACGTCAAGGATGATCTGAAGCCTGGCTCGGAGATATTGTATCTGATTACCATGGACAGAAAGAAGATCACAAGGGTGTAAGGATGCCAATCCGCGGCATGCTGAGATTCGCGGATGCAATGTCTTCTTTCGAAGATTCAAAGTTCGTCATCGTTGGCGTGCCATTCGACAAAACCACCACATATAGGAGCGGCACGAGGTTCGCCCCGACCACGGTCAGAGAGACTTCGCAGACATTCGAGAAGGAGAATTTCGAACACGGGATAACGTTCGATGATATCCCCGTCCACGACGCTGGCGATCTGTACGAGGAAGGATCTGTGGACGACATGGTCGAGTCCGTGAACGAAGAGGCTGTGCGGATCGTCTCAGCGGGTAAGTTCCCGATGTTCATCGGGGGAGAGCATTCGATATCGCCGCCTGTCGTGAAGGCGTTCGAAGACATTGCGGTCATCACAATCGATGCCCACCTCGACTTCAGGGACGATTACCAGGGTCTCAAGAACAGCCACGCATGCGCGCACAGGCGCATTGTCGATCATGTCGGAAAGGGAAATGCGTTCGCATTCGGCGTCCGTTCGATATCAGCAGATGAGAAGGTCGACGAGGCGTTGTATGCAGATGCTTTCAGGATCCACAAGGAAGGTACTGAGAAGGTCTTCGATGAGATGCTGGCTAGGCTGAAAAGGAAGCGCATCTACCTGTCCCTGGACATCGACGGGATAGACCCATCCTACGCACCAGGCACGGGCACGCCTGAGCCGTTCGGATTGACCCCTTGGGACGTCCGCTATGTCATCAACAAACTAGGTGACCGCTTGGTGGGTTTCGACGTTGTCGAGATATGCCCTCCCTATGACAATGGCAATACATCCATACTCGGGGCAAGGATGATGCGCGAGGTCATGGCCGTCAAATGGAAGTCGATGAAAGCGCGGAAGTAGCAGTCAGCCTCGTATGATCTTCTCAACGCGCTTCCTGTAATCTTCTGCCAGCTGTTCGGCCTTCGCCTTGGTTCTCGATTCGGAGTAGATTCTGAATATCGGTTCGGTGCCAGAAGGCCTGAGGAGCACCCAGCCCTCGTCAAAGTAAATCTTGATACCATCGGTCGTGTCGATCCTACTGCCTTCCGCGGATGAGGACAACTCAGTCAATACCTTCTCCTTGCTCTCATCGGGGCACGCGGTCTTCACCTTGCACTGACTGTATTGAGGGATGCGGTCGTTCACCTCCGAGAGCTTCCCCTCCTTGGCGACAATCTCAAGCATCTTGGCCGCCGCCATCGCTCCGTCCCTGCAATACTGGAACTCGGCAAAGATGAGACCACCGTTCTCCTCTCCTCCGAAGGCACCACCTTTCTCCATCATCGCTCTTGCGACTATCGGGGATCCTACCTTCGTGTATATCACCGATCCGCCTGCCATCTTGACTGCGTCCTCGATGCACATGGAACCGCCGACAGTTGTGACCACCAGTCTTCCCCTCTTCTGGGAGCAGACGTACTTCGCGACTATGGCCAAGCTTCTGTCTCCGTAGAGATATCTCCCATTCTCATCGATGAATATGGTTCTGTCAGCATCACCGTCGTGTACGAAACCGAAATCGAACTTCCCTGACTTCACCAGCTCGACCAGGTCCTTCGTGTTC
>Ga0315268_10005756_pt1 | contig 13264 bp, 9 predicted proteins | sample C1_top_MG_FD_204535 | JGI IMG/M metagenome (GOLD analysis project Ga0315268, IMG submission 204535) | Sediment microbial communities from Yellowstone Lake, YNP, Wyoming, USA - C1_top | ecosystem: Environmental > Aquatic > Freshwater > Lake > Sediment | place: USA: Wyoming | collected 2017-08-01 | reverse complement strand
AGATCCTGGGAGTCGCCCAATCCCCGGGCCTGCTCCGAGCCGTAGAGGTGCAGGAGTTCGACTCCGGCGCCGGCCAATTCCCCCACTCGGGAGACGGCCTGGCCGTCACCGGCCACCTTGATGGCCACAATGAGATCGGGATAGCGGCGTTTCACCGCCTCCACCTGTTCCAGGACGCCGGGATGGTCCAGGAGTTCCGCCATCCGCACCTGGCCCAGCAAGGGGTCGTCCAGCTCCAGGGCGCCCGGCGTATAATGGGGCACGAGGCTGCGGCTGAAGTCCACAAGCTCGGGGGCGATGCTGGCCCGGGGCAGCACGGCCAGGGTCTCCAGGGTCTGGGCGGCCGAGGCGATCATGTGCCGCAGCCGGGCCGGGTCGGACCCCAGGGGGGGCTCGGCCAGCAGGATGGGCAAGGGTAATTCCAGGACCGGCGGCGGGTTGAAGAGCATCTCGCCGGTTTCCTCATCAAAGGCCAGGAACATGGGCTGGCGGCCCAGGTCGATGGTGGTGCTGATGTACTCCCGGCCATGGATGCCGTCCCGGGTGGGGCGGACGATCTCTGACATGTCGGTCCAGATGGAGTCGAATCCGGGCCCGGCGAAAACGCCCCCATAGCCCGCCCCGGAAACCGGAATCTTGCCGCTTTCCGCCTGGAACCAGGTGACGGTGACGATCTCCGGAGTCCAATACTCATCGCCCAGGCGGCGGTACTGGGGGTTCAAGGTCTTGAAAATGAGTTCCCGGGGACAGCCCTGGACGCAGCGGTAACAATCCCGGCACATTTCATCGATGGTGTCCGCGAACTGGCGCGCATCGAAATTCCGCTTTTTGTAGGCGTCCACGGGGCAGGCGGCCTTGACGCACTTGACGCACCGGAGGCAGCCTTCGCCCCAGTCCATGATGCTGTTCTTGGCGACCGCGGTGAAGCGGGGCGGCACCCGGTGCACCGGAATGTGGTACTTGGCAGGCAAAACCTTCTCCTTAAAAGTCAGGCGATGATTCGTTGCTTGGCAGAACTCAAAAATCCATGTTCTTTTCGCTCCCGAGCAAACTATACCTGTTCATAAATTCGGTAAGGCTTTATTAATGGAGCAGAAAAGCGAGTTAATTCCCCCTCACCCTAACCCTCTCCCCCATTGGGGGAGCGGGGATAAAAAATGACTTCTTGTAATACTCCCTCTCCCCCCGCTGGGGGGAGAGGGCTGGGGTGAGGGGGCCAACCAGTTAAGCTACCGTATTTAAGCAATCCTATAATAAGCTTGGAACTAAAATTATTGACAATCATGAGATGATCGGTATTTTAGTTCGTTGTTTTTCCTTTTACCATTTTTCCGCTAACATTACTTGGCGGCGGCTTGCCGGCGCAAAGGGCTGGGGGCCAGGGTTTTAAGTCTGGCCTTGATCTCGGCCACTGCGGCGCGCAAATCCCCCTGCTTACCCGGGGTGACCAAGGAACGCCCCAGGCGTTCCGGTTCCAGGCCGATTTCTTCGAGATAGCGCTGGGTGTACCTGAGGCGGGCCCCCAGGCGGCGGCTGCCTTCTTCATAACGACAGTAGGACTCGACGCAGCCGATGACCCAGACCAACTCCGCCGGCGTGGCCAGGGTGCGGAGCAACTGAAAGGCCTCCACTTTGCTGCTGCAAGGTTCGGGCACCACTACCAGCAGAAGCTGGCCTGGGCCCAACTGGGCTCTCAAGGCATCAGGGTCCGGCACCGCTTGGCTACAGGCATAAATCACTACTTGGGGTTTGGCGTCCACTTTGGCCTCAAACCGCCGGAAAACGCCCGGCTAACCGAAATCGGGGCCAGGAGGGGGGAGACCCCGCCTGGCCCAAAAGTTGAATAACTTATATTATATAATAACTTATTGTCTTAAGGCTAACAAGATCGGCGCGCCGGCGCCGGGCTTTGGCCTTTCCCGGCTTCAGAGAAGGACGCCTAGGCTCCGGTCGAACCCGTCCGGGATTTGCGTTCGTCGATGTCGCCGGGGTACATCACCGCTTCGTGGCCCCGCTCCCGGGTGCGGATGCGGATCACTTCCTCCACCGGGTAGACAAAGATCAGGCCGTCGCCGGCCTCCCCGGTGTAAGCGGCATCCAGGATGGCGTCGATGGTTTCCTCCAGGTTCCGCTCGCTCAGGATGATGTTTACCTGGATCTTGGGAAGCAGGTCCACCTGGTAGGTGCCGGAGCGCCCCACCAGCTTGATGCCGCCCTGGCGGCCGCGGCCCCGGATCTCAAGAATATTCAAACCCAGGATACCGATCTTCTCCAAGGCATCCTTAACGTCGTTCAGCTTGTTTTCCCGAATGATGGCTTCAATTTTTTTTAGCATAGCTTTCAGCTTTCAGCTTTCAGCCATCAGCTAAGGCTTTCAGCGGCAGCAGCGTGTTTGCACCGGCTGAAAGCTGATCGCTGACGGCTCTTAAGAATACGCCCGCTCCCCATGGGAGCTGATGTCCAGGCCCACTTCTTCTTCCATGGGGGAGACCCTGAGGCCGATGCTCAGGTCCAGGACCTTGGCCACCACGAAGGTGACGATAAAGGTGAAGGCGATGGTAACCGCCACGGCCAGCAGTTGCAAAGCCAGTTGGGCGGGGTTGCCGAAAAACAGGCCGTTGGCGCCGCCGGAGTTCACTTCCAGGGTGGCAAACAGGCCGGTGGCCACCATGCCCCAGGTGCTGGCCATGCCGTGGCAGGCCCAGACGTCCATGGATTCATCGAGGTTGCGGTTCTGGCGGAAGCGGATGGAGTAGTAACACAGGACCGCGGCCACGGCGCCGATGACCAGGGCCGCCATGGGCGTCACATAACCCGAAGCGGGGGTCACCGCGGCCAGGCCCACCACCATGCCGGTGGCGATGCCCAGGGTGCTGGGGCGGCCTTCCAGCCAGCCCAGCAGCATCCAGACCAGTCCGGCGGCGGCGGCCGAAGTGTTGGTGGTCAAGAGGGCGTTGACCGCCACCCCGTTGGCGGCCAGGGCGCTGCCGGCGTTGAAGCCGAACCAGCCCACCCACAGCAGTCCCGCGCCCAGGACGGTCAGGGGAATGTTGCTGGGTTCCATGGGGTATTTGCCGAAGCCTTTCCGGGGACCGATGACCAGGGCGAAGGCCAGGGCCGAGAAGCCGGCGGCGATGTGCACCACGGTGCCTCCGGCGAAGTCCAGGACACCCAGTTGGTTGAGCCAGCCCCCCTTGGCCCAGACCCAGTGGGCCAGGGGATCATAGACCAGGGTGGCCCAGATCAGGCTGAAAAAGAGGAAACTCTGGAAGCGCACCCGTTCCACAAAGGCGCCGGTAATCAGGGCCGGGGTGATGACCGCGAACATCATCTGGAAGGCGGCAAACAAGCCCTGGGGGATAGTGGGGCCATAGTGGGCGCTGGGCGCGGCCCCCACGCCTTTGAGGCCCACGAAGTCCAGCCCGCCGATCAAACCGCCGATATCCGGGCCGAAGGCCAGGGAATAGCCGTAAAGCACCCATTGCACCCCGATCAGGGCCATAAAGGCAAAACTCAGGGTCAGGGTGGACAGGATGTTCTTGCGCCGCACCATGCCCCCGTAAAACAGGGCCAGGGCCGGGGTCATCAGCAGTACCAGGGAACAGCAGACCAGCATCCAGGCAGTGTCGCCGGTATTAATGGGGCTTGGCACTCTTCCTCCTCAGCCGGCCCGGCTCGCGACATATCCACCGCCTAGGCTGGCAGGATTGAATTTGCTGATAATGGGGGCGGGAGCGTGCCGCCGGGAATCGGGCGCCGGCCCCCGGACTTCTCAGGGGCGCCTGGCGCGCCGAGGCGCAGGCCGGTGGGAGTTCCCCCCGGCCGGCGCAATTCGGGTTATCGCGGTTTCCGGCTTTCGCGGTGGTTAGCGTCGGCTACAGGATCGGCAAGTAACGCTCGATCTCATAGGCGCTCACGTGGGTCCGGAAGCTATCCCATTCGATCTTCTTGTTTTCCACGAACTTGTTGAAGATGTGATCCCCCAGGGCTTCCCGCACCACGGCGCTCTTTTCGATTTCCTGGATGGCTTCATAGAGACTGCCGGGCAATTCACCGATCTTCAGACGCTTCCGCTCTGCCTCGGAGAGATGATAGATATCCAGTTCCACCGGGTCCGGCAAGGGGTACTTGTTTTCGATGCCCTTAAGACCGGCGGCCAGCATCACCGCAAAGGCCAGGTAAGGATTGCAGGCCGGGTCCGGGGCCCGATACTCGCAGCGGGTGGCCGCTTCTTTGCCTGGTTTGTACATGGGGACCCGCACCAGGGCGGAACGGTTGCGCCGGGCCCAGGAGATATAGACCGGAGCTTCATAGCCCGGCACCAGACGCTTGTAAGAGTTGACCCACTGGCTGCAGATACCGGTAATCTCCCGGGCATGCTTTAGGAGGCCGGCAATATAACTCTTGCCTTCGGCAGAGAGATTGTACTGATCTTTGGCGTCGTGGAACGCGTTTTTGCCGCCTTTAAAGAGGGACTGGTGGGTGTGCATGCCGCTGCCGTTGATGCCGAAAATGGGCTTGGGCATGAAAGTGGCATAAACCCCGTTCTGCCGGGCAATCTCCTTGACGGTGAGCCGGAAGGTCATGACCTTGTCGGCCATCTTCAAGCCGTCATCGTAACGCATGTCGATTTCGTGCTGGGAGGCGGCCACTTCGTGGTGGGAATATTCCACCCGAATGCCGACGCTCTCCATGGCGAAGATGCTCTGGCGGCGCAGGTTATTGGCCAGGTCCAGGGGCGGGGCGTCGAAATAGCCACCCTGGTCCAGGACCTCGGGGCAACTGCTGTTGGCGAAGTAGAAATATTCCAACTCGGGCCCCAGATTGTAGGTGTAGCCCTTTTCCGCGGCCTTGGCCAGGATGCGCTTCAGGGCATAGCGGGGGTCGCCGGGGTAAGGGGAGCCGTCCGGCTGGAGAATGTCGCAGAACATCCGGGCCACCGGCTGCTCCTCCGGACGCCAGGGAAGGATGGCGAAGGTGGTGGGGTCCGGCTTGGCGATCATGTCGCTTTCCTCAATGCGGGCGAAACCCTCGATGGAGGAGCCGTCGAAGCCCATCCCCTCAGTCATGGCCTCTTCCAGTTCGGAAGGCCGGATGGCGAAACTTTTTAAAACCCCGAGGATGTCTGTGAACCAGATCTGGATAAAGCTGACCTCTTTATCCCGGACAATTTTGAAGACATCTTCCACGGTTTGGCAGGTCTGGCAGTGCACGGTTGGTCCTCCTACAGTTTTTTTTGTTAGAAGCAATGATTATACCAAAATAGATTGTTAGGAAAATCAAAAAGTTAAAGAATTTTCGGCTAGAAACTAATTACATTTATGTAAATAAAATAAGCGATTTGCCACAATATTGTTCGATAAATACCCCTTTTTTACCCCTAAGCTAATCATTAATCTGCTGCTTTAAAGCCCCCAAAAAGGAGCCGTGCCTCCTTGATTGGGTGGAAGTTTTCGAAGCAGTCTCACATGAGCCTGCGGCTTATCCGTAAACCATATAAAAATCATGACATAGGATAGCCGCCCTCGACTGTCCATCTGTAGGGCGCGTTTTATGCACCAGTTATGGCGGCCATAGGCCGCCCGATAAGGACTTTTCAGGCCGCTCATTCATGGTCCTGTGGCCCAGCCGTAAATCATGAAAAGTTCGCTAGTGCGGGCCCCCGTGCCCGCCACCAGCGAGATATAATGGTGCGCAGAGCGCACCCTACGAAAGATTTTCAGACCAGAGCAGAACCCCGTGGCCTAAGCACCAGCCGGATTCAATGGTGCGTAAGACGTACCCTACACTTCTTGAGCTGGTTGAGAGGGGGGATGGATAAATGAGGAAACAAGCAAGAAATCCCTTCTCCCCGGCAAGGGGAGAGGGGTTGGGATGAGGCAAGGGTGGAGGTCCTCAGATTGCGGAACAGGCGCCCCCGCCTGTGGAAAGGAAATGTAGCCGGGGGCGCCGATCCTATTCGCAGGGCCGATAATTGTTACTTTTTCACCGCTTTGATGGCAGGGGCCGGCATCCAGGCCGCATTGCCGTTCGACGGGCGCCGATAGCCCAGGATCTTTTCCACTTCGTCGGCGTCCGAGTCCATGATGTAAGGGATGCCGGAGATTTTGGCCGCCTCTTCGGTGAGGGCCACCAAGTCGCCGCGGTCGATATGCTTCAGGGCGAATTTCCGGGCCCCGGCCATGAACTGCTGCAGACCCTGGGTCATACGGCTGAGATAGCTGTACATACCCACCGCGCCGGCGGGGATGCGGCCGTACTCGCCCAAGGGAAAGAGTCGCCGCAGCACCGCAGCCTCAGCGAAATGCTCCACGTACGCTTCCTTGCAGTCCCGCTCCTCCCGGAGGCAAATCTGCTCGAGCTTGCGGCCTTCGTTGGTGCCCACCATGGCCGCGGTCATGATGGAGCGGCCCATGCAAACCAGCTTGACGTAAGGGGCGCCCAGGGCCAGACCCTTGAAGACATGGTCCTCCAGGGACAGACCGCCGGCAATGGCGCAGTCCGGGACAAATTCGCCTTTCCGGTGCAGGTGATTGAGATACTCGTACAGCAGGCATTCAATGTACACGGTGGGAATGCCCCATTCGTTCATCATGCGCCAGGGGCTCATGCCGGTGCCGCCGCCGGCGCCGTCCACGGTGAGAAGGTCGATCTTGGCCTGGGAGGCGAACCTGACCGCCCGGGCCAGGTCCGCCGGGCGGTAGGCGCCGGTCTTCAGGGACACGCGCTTGGCCCCCAGGCGGCGGAGGCGTTCTACAGTTTTGTAAAAATCATCTTCGTCCACCATCCCCAGCCGGGAGTGGCGTTCAAATTCCTTGATGCCCTTGGCGTGATAGCGTTCTTCCGTGGCCGCATCGGTGGGGTCGGGGAGCACAATGTAGCCCCGGTTGCGCAGCAATTGGGCCCGCTCCAGGGTGTGGAGCTTGACTTCGCCGCCGATGTTTTTGGCGCCCTGACCCCACTTGAGTTCGAAGAATTCCACTCCCAGTTTTTCAATGGCATACTCCGGCACGCCCAGCCGGCTGTCCTCCACGTTGGCCTGGACGATGATGTCGCCGAGGCCCTGCTGCCATTGGCGGAAGATCCTGACCCGGCGCTCCAGTTCCGGGGAGCGCACCACCCGGCCCGTCTTGATCTCAGCGTTGGGGTCCATGCCGCAGACGTTTTCCCCGCAGACAATGATGATGCCGCTGATGGCGGCGCCGATGGCCATGGATTCCCAATGCACCCGGGCGATCTCGGTGGACCCCAGGGCCCCGGTGAAGGCGGGGAAGGACAGCTTCACCTTATCCTTGACCCCGATCTCGGCGGAGACGTCCACTGCCGGGAAGACGGCCTTGTCGGAATCGGCCTCGATGCCCACGGCGCCCACACAGGTGCCCTGGATGTTAAAGTGGGAAAAGTCCACTGGATAGTCTTTATCGGCGCCGGCGGTAACATTGCCGAAGGGCTGGGGATAGAGCATCTCCCGGCCCCGGATGGCGGAGCGGCCGATTTCGCAAGGGCCCGGGCAGCTATCCAGGCAGGTGACGCAGATCCCAGAACCGGGGGCGGGTTTGACCCGGTTCTTGGTAAGGGTGGCGGGGCTACGGTTGGGGTTGCTTAGAGACGGCATATGTTCCACTCCTTTTAAAATGGGATGGGTTCTTAGAAAAAAGGAGTGGAATGAAGGAAGGAAAAACCATCATAAAATGCAAAAAAGGGGCCAAATGGGGAAAATTAGAAAACGATAAGAAAATAAGGCGGTTATTGCATCAAGAGATGGATTTTAAAATTTAAAAAATTACAAACTTGTTAGTTTCACTAAAATATACTGCAATAATGTTAAAATCAATTTATTTTTTAAGTACTACTTAAAATTTCCTGGCGGACATTTTTGCCAGGGACTTCATCGGCCCAAAAGAAACCGCCCCGCCCTCCTTGACGTATGGTCCTAATTTCCCTAAGATATTACTAGAACCGTTTTCTGACAAAGGAGAGATCGGTGACGGCGGAAAGACAGCGGGTGCCCTCCGGGGTCGGTCGCCTGGACCTGCTCCTGGGGGGATTGTTCATCGGGGATAACGTGGTCTGGCATGATGATGCCGGCAGTCTGGCGCCCGTTTTCTGCCTCAATTTTCTGCAAGCTTCCCAGCTTCAGCAGAAACCCATTATTTATGTGAGCTTTGACCGTTCCCCCAAGAATCTCCTGGACAAGCTCGGGGATCTGGCCAACTATCCCCAGCTCACCATCCTGGACTGTTTTACCAGCGGCAAAGGGGGCGGCTCCCCTTTCTTTCTCAAATTTTATGAAGACCAGGAAGTCGGGCTCCCCTGCCGCATCCTCCGGGTGGCGGAACCCCAAGACCCCCGGGCATTTATGGATCTCCTGTACCAGGTCCACGCCCCCCTGCCCGGAGATGTGCGGTTCGTCTTTGAAAGCCTCACCGGCATGCAGGAGATCTGGGGGAGCGAAGACCGGCTCCTGAGCTTTTATTTCCATTCCTGCCCCCGGCTTTACGATCTGAACACCATCGCTTACTGGGTCCTGGAGAAGAATTCCCATTCGCCGCGTTTTCGGGCCCAGATCAACCAGATCGCCCAGGTGGCCATCGAATTGACCATCAAGCGGGGCACCACCTCTCTCACTATTTTGAAGGCGGAGAACCGCAGCACGGAAGAATTTGACAAGCCCCACGCCTACTGGACCAAGGACCTCACCGTCATTTTTGACGACAAGAGCCGGACCACCGGCAGGATTGATCTGGGACTGCGCCTCAAGGAATTCCGGCTGAAAAGGGGACTGTCCCAAACTGAGCTGGCCAAACTGGTGGGGGTCACCCCCAGCACCATTTCCCAGGTGGAAAGCAACCTGATTTATCCGTCGCTGCCGGCCCTCATCAAGATCGGCGAGGTTTTATCCGTCGATCTCACCTCTTTTTTTGAGGACCGCCAGGAAGGCAAGGGCCGCCTGATTTTCACCCCGGGGGACGCCGTGGATGTGAAACTCCCGGATATTTCGGAGCGGGCGGCCTCTGCCAAGCTCCTTTACCCGGTGGATTTCGAGGTCAAGGCCGAACCATACCTCATCGAGATTACCCCCAAGGAATCTCTGCCGGCCCACTTCTTTTTCCACAAGGGCGAAGAGATGGGCTACGTCATGTCCGGAAGATTGCAAGTGCGGGTCGGTAAGGCGGTCTACACTTTAAAGACCGGCGATGTGATTTACCTGACTTCGGAAGTCCCCGGCGAATGGCGCAATCCGGGCCCCGGCGTCGCCCGGCTGCTCTGGATCAAGGTGAAGTAATAGGGTTTTCGGTTTTCTGTTTTCGGTTAAAGAAAATAAGAAAAGGCGGGCCAGGCCCGCCACTATGATCACGTCAGTGTCCGCCCTACATCCTCTTTTAAATTGATCTAGGCCCCCCTCACCCCAGCCCTCTCCCCCCCGGGGGGAGAGGGAGAAAAGGGAAACTCCCCCAAAGATCCTCCATTAGAAAAGGGGCGGGGAAAATCAGCAACAATGCCAAGATAAAGGGACGGGGCCCAAATCCCCTCTCCCCTGGGAGGGGAGAGGGTTAGGTTGAGGGGTGGATTGCCTCACCTGGCCGCGGACCGAAACTGTCGCGGGTTCAGGCCGTATTGCTTGATCTTGTAGCCCAGGATGCGGAGGCTGGTGTCCAGGAGTTGGGCGGCCAGGCTCTGGTTGCCCCTGGTCTGGCGCAGGGCTTCGGCGATGAGCTCCTTTTCCAGGTTCTCCACCTGGACGGCCAGCCCCAGGCGCCCGTCGCCCGCCTCCTGGCCCTGGAGGGTCGGGGGGAGATGGATGCCCAGGATGGTGTCTTCGTCGCACACCAGCACGGCCCGCTCCAGGACATTTTCCAGTTCCCGGACGTTGCCGGGCCAGGAGTATTGGGCCAGCAAGTCCAGGGCCTGGTTGGAGATGCGGTTCACCGGCTTTTGATGCTCCCCGGCATACTTGGCCAGGAAATGCTCGGCCAGCAGGGGGATGTCCGACCGGCGCTCCCGCAGGGGGGGGAGATAAATGGGAAACACATTGAGGCGGTAGTACAAATCCTCCCGGAAGGCCCCATCGGCCACCAGGCGCTCCAGGTCCCGGTGTGAGGCGGCCAGCAGGCGCACGTCGGCCTTCAGGGTGGTGGTGCCGCCCAGGCGGTTGAACTCCCGCTCCTGGATCACCCGGAGGAGCTTGAGCTGCACGTTGGGGCTTAAGTCCCCGATTTCGTCCAGGAAGATGGTGCCGCCCTGGGCCAGCTCAAAGCGGCCCTGCTTGCGCTGCAGGGCGCCGGTGAAGGCCCCCCGCTCATAGCCGAAAAGCTCGCTTTCCATCAGGGTTTCGGGGAGCGCCGCCAGGTTGACTTTGACAAAGGGCCGGTTGGCCCTGAGGCTGTTGTAGTGGACGGCGTTGGCCACCAATTCCTTGCCGGTGCCGGATTCGCCCCGGATCAGGATGGTGGCGTTGCTTTTGGCCACCCGGTGGATCATCTCGAAGACCTGGCGCATCCGGCTGGATTTGCCGAGGATATTGCCCACCTGGTAGCGTTCTTTGAGCTCCTCTTTGAGTTGCAGGTTCTCATCCCGGAGCCGGTCCTTCTCCCGGTCGATGAGGAGCAGATTGTTCACCGCCTGGGCGATGATGGAGGCGATGATGGTAAGCAGACTCAGATCCCGGTCCAGGTTGAGATCCTTGTAACGCCGGTCCACGCTGAGGGCGCCGATGGTCTGGTGGTTGATCTTCACGGGCACGCAGATGAAGGACAATTCGTCCTTATCCCGGCTGCCCCGGGAGCGGGTGCGGTTCAAAAACAGGGGTTCCTGGCTCACCCGGGGCACCACCGCGGGCTCCCCGGTTTCCACCACCCGGCCAGTGATGCCTTCGCCCAGCTTATAGCGGCCGCGCTTGCGGGCTTCGGCGGTGAGCCCGTGGGCCACCTCGATCTGGATCTGCGCGGTCTCGGGGTTGAGGATGGTGATGGTGCCCCGATCCATGCCGGCCTCCTGGGCCAGGATGGTGAGAATCTGCTGGAGGCTCCGGGACAAAGGGGCGGCCGCGGTCAGGGTTTGGGAAATTTCATATAACAGGGCTAATTCGTCCATGGGCTTAAATGAGCATATTAGAAATGACTTCCGTTACATTTTTAAATGTATTTCATTTTCGTTAATTTTACAAAAGGTTTTTTGCCAAAATTGTAATAATAAATCGAACCAGGTAGGGGCCCGGCTTGCCGTGTGCCCTTTATCCGAAGCCGATGCCATCCTGGCAAATGGGCCCGGCAAGCCGTGCCCCTCCGGAAAGAAAAGATTTAGCGGGAAAGGTGGGAATCAGCGGTTTTGGGTTGTTTCCAGGATCACCACGGCGACGGCGTGGTTATCTTCGTCGGTGAGGGAGAGGTGCAGGCCGGTGATGCCGGCTTGCTCGCAGAGATCGGCGGCCCGGCCATGGAGGTGGAGTTCCGGTTTACCCAGGCGGTTGGCCACCACTTCCACTTCCCGCCAGCGGACGCCGCCCCGGCGCATCCCCACCCCCAGGGCCTTGGAGAAGGCTTCCTTGGCGGCAAAGCGCAGAGCGAAGCCGGCCACACTCCAGGCCCGCCCCTGGCAATGGGCGATCTCCTGGGGGGTGAAGACGCGGCTCAAGAAGCGCTCGCCGTAGCGGTCGATGGCTTTAGCGATGCGGTCCACCCGCACCAGGTCTATGCCGATGCCGTAGATCATAGGGCCAGGGGTCAGGGACCAGGGACCAGGGGTCAGGGGTCAGGGACCAGGGGTCAGGGACCGGAGTCCGTGGGCCAGTAACCAGTAACCAGTAACCAGTAACCAGTAACCAGTTGCCAGTTGCCAGTTGTCAGTTGTTAGTCGTAAGCGGGTCAAAGGCCGATTTGAGTTTACCAAAATAGTGCGCCTTAATCTCCAGGAAAACCTGGTGGCACAGGCTTCCAGCCTGTGCAAGCCGCAGGCTTAAGCCTGCGGCTACTTCTTTTTCCCGACTGCTGACGGCCGGCAGCTATTTCCCGGCCTTCTTGGCCGGGGCCGGGGCTTCCTTGCACATGGTGCCGTTTTCCCCGCAGGCGGCGCATTTTTTCGGCTTGCAGCGGGTGTCGATCTGGTGGCCGCATTTTTCGCAAGTAAAGACTGCCATGGGTATTCCCTCCGATTAAGATGTAGAACCGCCGCCCCCGGCGGTTCTTGAGCCGGCGAGGGCGCCGGCTTTACATTTTCCCTGCTTCCCAAGTGCGGTAGGGCGGGCCTCCGTGCCCGCCACCAGCCATATTTAATGGTGCGTAAGACGCACCCTACACTTCAACTTTTCAGCGCAGTTGCCCATGAGCCTAGTCTCACCCATTAAGCCTGAAAATCTCGGTTTGCTGGGCCTCCGGCGCGATCCAGAGGTGCGCGGTGCACACCCTACGAAAAACTTTCCGAAAACAGAAAACAGAAAACAGAAAACAGAAAACCCCTTTCCCCTCACCCCTGGGGAAAGGCGATGGCCAGGGCCTCGTCCAGCCGCCCCACCGGGTGAAAGGTCAGGTCCTTACGCACGCATTCGGGGATCTCTTCCAGGTCCACGGCGTTTTGGGAGGGCAGGATGATCTCCCGGATGCCGGCCCGATGCGCGGCCAGCACCTTATTCTTGATGCCCCCCACCGGCAGCACGTCGCCCCTCAGCGTGATCTCCCCGGTCATGGCCAGGCCTTTTTTCACCGGGCGCCCCGAGAGCAAGGATACCAGGGCGGCCAGCATGGCCAGGCCGGCGGAGGGGCCGTCCTTGGGGATGGCCCCGGCGGGGACGTGGATGTGCAGGTCCGATTTTTCGAAGAAGTCCTCTTCGATTCCCAGAAAGGGGGCTCGGGCCCGGATGTAGGAAAGCGCGGCGCTGGCGGATTCCTTCATGACGTCCCCGAGCTGGCCGGTGAGTTTGAGGCTCCCCTGGCCGGGCATGCGCAGGACTTCGATGAAAAGGATGTCCCCCCCGGTGGGGGTCCAGGCCAGGCCGGTGGCCACCCCCGGCTCAGGCCGGTCCAGGGCCGCCTCCCGGAAAAAGCGGCGGGGCCCCAGGTATTGGGCCAGGTCCTCCGGGCCGACTTCCACCCGGGTGCGGGCGCCTTCCACGATTTCCCGGGCGGCCCCCCGGCACAGACTGGCGATCTCCCGCTCCAGGTTGCGCAGGCCCGCTTCCCGGGTATAGGCGGCGATGAGGCGGCGCACGGCTTCCTGGGACACCTGGAACTGCTCCGGGCTCAAGCCGTGGGCCTCCAGTTGCCGGGGA
>Ga0315268_10005755_pt1 | contig 13265 bp, 7 predicted proteins | sample C1_top_MG_FD_204535 | JGI IMG/M metagenome (GOLD analysis project Ga0315268, IMG submission 204535) | Sediment microbial communities from Yellowstone Lake, YNP, Wyoming, USA - C1_top | ecosystem: Environmental > Aquatic > Freshwater > Lake > Sediment | place: USA: Wyoming | collected 2017-08-01 | reverse complement strand
GGGGTGACGAGGTACGAAAGGGCAAACGTGGCGGCCAGACTTAGAATAATTTTTTTCATAGGATCGGTTCGGTTGGCAACTTCGTGACGAATCATTGCCCCGCGCTGGAACGGAAGGCAAGGGAATAACAGGTGACATTGGGTGGGCGACGTTGGCCGCCCCGATGAAGCAAATCTTGCCACCGGTTTTCCCTGGGCGGCCCGAACCACTCAACGGCGGTCTTGGTCTGTCCGCAGTTCGTTGCTACCGCGACTGCGAAATGGAGAATTGCCGTTCCGCCTCCGCTCCTGTAAAAACCCACCCATGCCGACGCTGGAGATAAAGCCCACCATTGATTTCTACAATGACCATGTTCGTCGCTATGCGCGGCTTTCCAAAAAAACCAAGGTGGACGATTTCGTGGACAATGACCCATCGAAGATTGGGTGGAGCAGCAGCCTAAAGGCGCACTTGGAGCGGGGCATTGAGCTAAAGTTTCACGAGTCGGCGATGCGAGACTCTCTCTATCGTCCATTCTCGCGCAAACAGCTTTACTTCGACAATCGGCTAAATCATCGCGTCGGAATTTTCCCCGACGCATTTCCAAAACCAAACTCCAAGAATCTACTTTTAGCAGTCACTGACGCTGGCGCTCGTTCACCGTTTAGCGTGCTGGCCGCAGATTGCATTGTCGATTTGCATCTCGCGGCAAGCGCCGACACGTTTCAATGCTTCCCGCAGTTCACCTACTCCGAAGACGGCAAGGAGCGGCGCGACAACATCACGCCCAAGGCGCTGACGCTGTTCCAGATTTTCTACGACGACAACGGCATCACGCGGGCGGACATTTTCCATTACGTCTATGCGCTGTTGCATCATCCCGCCTACCGCACCCGCTACGCCGAGAATTTGAAACGCGAACTCCCGCGCATCCCGTTCGTGGGGGTGGTAGGGCGCGTCGCTCCGCGCGCGCCGCTGCCTGCCAAGAAGGGCGGTCTGGTTGACGACGACGGCGCGCACGGAGTGACGCGCCCTACCTTTTTCCCGCTCGCCGCCGTCGAGAAAATGCAGGGCGACGCCAAGCCCGATCACAACCCGAAAGCCAGTGCAAAACTTTTCCACGCCTTCGCCGCCGCCGGCAAAAAGCTCGCCGACCTGCACGTGAATTACGAATCCGCCAAAGAGTTTCCGCTGAAGCGGCAGGAGAACAAAGCCGTCAAACTCGACTGGCGTGTGGAGGCGATGAAATTGAGCAAAGACAAGGCGTCGCTGTTCTACAACGATTTCCTGACCTTGAGCGGCATCCCCGCCGAGGTCTTTGACTACCACCTCGGCAACCGCAGCGGGCTGGAATGGGTGATTGACCAATACCGCGTCACGAAGGACGACAACGGCAACATCACCAGCGACCCGAACCGCCTGGACGACGAGCAATACATCGTCCGCCTCCTCGGCCAGGTCATCACGGTGAGTCTGGAGACGGTAAAGGTGGTGAAGTTATTACCTGCCCTTGGAACATCCGCCTCGGTCGGATCCTGAAAACCAAACGTTCCGGCAGGGCCACGATCGCCGGAAAGATTTCCCTCCCCGCTCAGCGCCTGCTAACCTCGTAGCGCAATGATCCTCTCGCCTGATGAACTCCGCAGCCTGGTCGGGTTGAAACATCGCTCGCCGCATCAACTGCTCGGCCTGCACCCGCTCGGCGATGGTTCGGGCGTCGTGGCGCGCGCGTTCGTGCCGGGCGCGGCGGAAATTGAAATCCAGCCCGTCCACGAAAAGAATCAGCCGGCCTTCAAGCTGAAACGCCTGCACGAGGCCGGACTGTTCGAAGGCGTCACCAAAAGGGCAAAACGAGTTTATGCCTACGATCTGGTTATCACCGACCGTGAAGGCAAAACGCGTCGCACCCGCGACCCGTATTCCTTTCTGCCGACGTTGAGCGATTCGGACTTGTTTCTGTTCAACAAGGGCGACGAGCGGCGCATCTACGACAAGCTCGGCGCGCAGTTGCGGACGATGGATGGCGTGGCCGGCGCGAGCTTCGCCGTCTGGGCGCCCAACGCCAAACGCGTGAGCGTGGTGGGCGATTTCAACCAATGGGACGGGCGCCGTCATGCGATGCGGCTGCTCGGAGTTTCGGGTGCCTGGGAAATTTTCATTCCCGGTGTTGGTGAAGGCGCGCACTACAAGTTCGAAATCGAAAACGCCCACGGCCACATTGTTCTGAAAACGGATCCGTTCGGCGCTTTCTTCGAGATCGCGCCCAAAAACGCGTCCATTGTCTGGAACACCCGCAAACACCAGTGGACCGACGAGGACTGGCTTGCGCGCCGGCGGCAACGTGACCCGCTGCGCTCGCCCATGAGCATTTACGAAGTCCACATCGGTTCGTGGCGGAAGAAATCGGCGACAGAATCGTTCACGTATCGCGAGCTGGCCAGGCCGCTCATCGAATACGTCAAACAGATGGGCTTCACGCACGTGGAATTCCTGCCGGTGGCGGAGCACGCGTTTTACCCGTCGTGGGGTTATCAGGTCACGGGCTTCTACGCGCCGACGAGCCGTTACGGAACCCCTGACGATTTTCAATTCCTCATCAATGCGCTGCACGCGGCGGATATCGGCGTGATCATAGACTGGGTGCCGGCGCATTTTCCGCGCGACGACTGGGCGCTGGCGCGGTTCGACGGCACGGCGCTTTACGAGCACGAAGACCCACGCAAGGGCGAACATCAGGATTGGGGCACGCTGATTTTCAATTTTGGCCGGCACGAGGTAGCGAACTTTCTCGTCGCCAACGCGCTTTACTGGTGCGACCGCTTTCACGTGGACGGTCTGCGCGTGGACGCGGTGGCTTCGATGCTCTACCTGGATTACTCGCGCAAGGCGGGCGAATGGATTCCAAACGCGCATGGCGGCCGCGAGAATCTTGAGGCGGTCGAGTTTCTGAAAACTTTCAATCACCTGGCGCACACCGAGTTTCCCGGCGTGGTGACCATTGCGGAGGAATCCACCGCGTGGCCGCTGGTGACGCAACCGCCTTATCTCGGCGGACTGGGTTTTTCATTCAAATGGAACATGGGCTGGATGCACGACACGCTCGGCTATTTCCAGCACGACCCGATCCATCGCAAGTACCACCAGAACGACCTCACATTCGCGATGCTGTACCATCATCACGAAAATTTCATTTTGCCGCTTTCACATGACGAGGTGGTGCATGGCAAAGGTTCTTTGCTCGGCCGCATGCCGGGCGACGACTGGCAGAAGTTTGCGAATCTGCGGGCGCTGCTGGCGTATCAATGGTTTTTCCCCGGCAAACCGCTGATTTTCATGGGTGGCGAATTCGGCCAGCGCGCGGAATGGAACGCGGACGGTGAACTCAATTGGTGGCTGCTCGAGGCCGGACCGTATCACCGCGGTTTACGGCGATTTGTCGAGGACTTGAACAAGCTTTACAGCGCGGAACCGGCGCTGTGGCAATCGGATTATGATACAGCTGGGTTCGCGTGGATTGATTGCTCCAATCACGAGAACTGCGTGCTCGCGTTCTTGCGCCAGGATGCCGCACGGACCCGCGAACTCGTGGTGATCTTGAATCTCACGCCCGTGCCGCGACATAACCACCGCGCCGGTTTGCCGCGTTCGGGCCGCTGGCGCGAAGTGCTGAACAGTGACTCGGCGGTTTACGGCGGGAGCAACGTGGGCAACTTTGGTGGCGTGATGGCGGAAAATCTCCCCTGGCAGAACCAGCCCTGCTCGGCGGGCTTTACGCTGCCGCCGCTGAGTGTGATCGTGTTTCAGCCGGAATGCGGCGCGGGCTAGCGCAAAAAAACATTTGCGTCGGCAACCGCCATTGTGGATAACTGCGATGCGATCATTCGCCTTTTCTTTATGAGCGTGAAAATCAACCGGCGTGGCTTCGTTCGATCTTCCATCTTGGCTTCCGCGGCCATCCCTCTCGGTCTCGGCGCGCAAACGACCTCCACCCCGGAACCTGCAGCCGCACCCGTCGCGGTCGCCGGCCAACCCGAGGAAACCCTGCCAGCGGGCAAAATTGGAGATCAGAATTTCAGTCGTCTCATGCTTGGCGGCAATCTGATCGGCGGCTATGCGCACTCGCGCGAGCTTGCTTATGTGTCCACCCTCATGCGGCGTTACAACACTGAGCCCAAGATCCGTGAGACGCTCGAATTGGCGGAGTCTCAGGGCATTAACGCGATCAACACCTGGGTCATGCAGGAAAACTCGTCTCTTTTCGCCCACTGGAAACAGGGCGGCAAAATGAAATGGTTTTCCCAGGTCCGGCTGGATGAAAGCGGGGGCTATGCTCAGATCCAGAAAGCCATCGACCAGGGGGCGGCGGGCATTCACATCACGGGAGACACGGCCGAAATGCTTCTCGCCCAGGGCAAGTTTGAAAAAGTGGGTGAGACCGTGCAGTTGATCAAATCCCAGAAACGCATCGCTGGTGTCGCGGCTCACGATCTGCGCGTCGTCGCGGAATGTGAGAAGCTCAAACTCGATGTGGACTTTTACGTGAAGACCCTGCACACCCACGATTATTACACGGCGCCGCGGCAGGGCGAAACGGGATATCTTGGCGAGCACGATAATTCCTGGTGCAACGACCCGCAGGCGGTCGTGGATTTTATGGCCACGGTCAGGAAACCCTGGATTGCTTTCAAGATCCTCGCGGCGGGCGCGATCCCGCCCCGCGCCGCATTTCCCTATGCGTTCAACAGTGGGGCGGACTTCATTCTGGTCGGCATGTTCGACTGGCAGGTGGCCGAGAATGTGAAGCTGGCTCGGCGCGTCGTCACGCTGGTGGGCAAGCCGGGATCGAAACGCAGCCGCCCATGGTATGGATGAGTGGGCGGTGAGGGTTCGACGGATGCAGAGCCTGTCCTCCACGGTTCGTTTCGTGTACGAAGCCGCGTTATTTTCCTGCTTCCATACCTTCTTCTAACTCCACTTTGCCTGGGTAACGCCGGGACAGTTGCGCAATTCTGCCAGCAGGCGTGTGGACAGATCAAACGCCGCTTTACGCTTCATCTTGAGTTCAAAGCAAATCGTTTTTTGTTTTGCCGCAAGATCGTAGCTGAGCTCCGTGGCTTTGACCTTCAGCCCCAGCGCCTTGATGCGACGGCGCAGTGCCGACTCGTCCAGCGCGTCGAGTTCCATCGTCACGGCCAGTGTGGCGTACCAGTCCGTTTGGATGTGCTTTTCCAGCGCAGGCAAAAAATAAAGCGTCAGCACCGCGACGATCAGACTCACGCCGCCGAGCGCAAACTCGCCGCTCCCGAACACCAAACCAATGACCGTCGCGAACCAAAGGCTGGCCGCAGTGGTGACACCGCGAATCAGGGTGTCGTGCCGCAGGATTGTCCCGGCGCCGAGAAAACCGATGCCGGTGAGAATGCCCGCGCCCAACCGCGCCGGGTCGGGTCGCCACGTGCCGCCGCCCGCAGCGGTGGCTGATTCGATAAACAGCATTTGCGAGAGGATCATTGCCACCGCCGACGCCGTGCAGGTCAGGATGGTGGTGCGCAGGCCGGCGGGGCGACCGTGGCTTTCGCGTTCCCAGCCGATGAGTGTGCCCGCCGCCATCGTGGCCAGCACGCGCAGAAGTATTTGATCGAACGGTATCGTCTGGTTCATGGCATTGAGCTTTATCGGTGGAACTTTGCCATCGGTGACTTCAGTGGTAAGGCATGAAGGACAGGATTCCAACTTCGAAATGGAACTGGCGGCCGGCTTACGCCGGCCGCCAGTAAACCAAACCCAGTAGAGAAGCACGCTAGACCAATGGCCTAACGCAAGCTGGCGGAGGAACGGTGGGACTTTTCGCCTTCACCATGAGGACGAAGGCGGTAGGAAATTCAAAATCTTTGCTGACGACACCTTGTGTTTTCTGCACGCAATTTTACAAGCAAAGCCGATACCAACCCGCAGTGCGCCACTCGGATTGGAGCTTAATAACCGGTACGCCTCAAATCGTCGCCGGGGCTTGGCCGCGTGCCTCAACGATAAACCCAGCCTGTCCAGAAACCGGCCATGGAACTGGAGACGATCAGACAGTGGGTTGGACCAGCCGTTCCTGAATCTGGTTGCCCTGCGCTCGAAGAAATCCAATTAGCGGTGGCAATCATCTGCCGATACCACGGAGACTGTGCCGTCACCGCGACCTTGCGGGGTTGGCGCATTCACACTTTCCCCCTCCAAACCTTGCGCATAGTCTTGCCACATGAACGTCACCGTCCGCGGCCAGACGCGGCATTACCGTACCGTCACCTTCGATGCGAAACGCAACGCCGTCCTACTGATCGAGCAACGCCTGCTACCCCACCGCTTCGAAATCGTGGCAACGCGGGGTTTCCGCGAAACCGCCGCCGCCATCCACGATATGATCGTGCGCGGCGCGGGCGCCATCGGCGCCACGGCGGCTTACGGGCTGGCACAGGGTGCGCACGCATTTCGCGGTTGCGACCTCGCGAAGTTTTCCCGCCACGTCGAACAAGTTTGCGCCACGCTCAAAGCTGCCCGACCCACGGCGGTTGACCCGGTGAACGCCATGAACGACGTGCGACGCGTGATGCGACGCGGGAAATCCGTGGAGGAACAACAATTTATCGCCCTCGCTGCCGCCGAGGAGTTTGCCAACGAGGATGTGCGCCACTGCGAAGCCATTGGGGGTCACGGCGCGAAGCTGATTCGCAATGGCATGAGGGTTCTCACCCACTGCAACGCTGGCTGGCTGGCATTCGTGGACGTGGGCACGGCCACCGCACCGATGTACGCAGCGCACGCCGCAGGGAAAAAGTTTCACGTCTTCTGCGACGAGACGCGGCCCCGTTCGCAGGGCGCGACGCTTACGGCGTGGGAGCTCGCCCAGCAGGGAATTTCGCACGAAATCATCGCTGACAACGCCGCCGGTCATTTCATGCAGCGCGGCGAAATAGATCTGGTGATCGTGGGCAGCGACCGCACCTTGGGCCACACTGGCGAAGTAGCAAACAAGATTGGCACTTACACGAAGGCGGTACTGGCGAAGCGGCACGGCATTCCATTTTATGTCGCAATTCCGCTTTCGACGATTGATTGGAAATTGAAATCGGGCTTCGACATTCCCATCGAGGAGCGGCATGAAAGTGAAGTGCTGGGGGCGTGGGGAGTAGTGACGAATCCGAAATCTGAAATCCGAAATTCGAAATCGGACCGGCCCTCGTATGTGCGCGTGGCGAATCCCACCAGCGGTGCGCGCAACCCCGGCTTCGATGTGACGCCAGCGGAGTTGATCACCGGCATCATTACGCCGGTGGGAATCTTCAAGCCGCAGGAATTGTGGAGGCGCCGACGGGGACTTGGTTTTTGCGGCTGAGGTCGCGGCGGGTGGAAACTAGCGCTTGCGCCGAGCGCGGGGCCAATTAAGCTGCGTTTGGAACGGTGGCGGGGTAGCCAAGTGGTAAGGCAGGGCTCTGCAAAAGCCTCATTCGTCGGTTCGATTCCGACCCTCGCCTCCAAAAGTGCCAGCAAAGTGGTGGAAGAGTGCCGGAAGAGTTCCGGAAAAGTGGCTGAAGAGTCCAGAATTGGCTTCGTCCGTGCTTCCGGGTTCAAGAGGTGACCCCATCATGATTCGAAGCCTGCTCGGCATTTATTAATGCCGAATGTTATTGCGCCAACCGAGGAAATTTTCACGAGGAATCGACTTGGTCGCTAATCCGCCTTGGGCGGTTTACCACTTCAAGCCTCCGCCTTCGCCGGAGGTCGCTGACTGTAGTTGAGTAGTAAGAGGAAAACTGTCCGTGCGGAATGGCGACGCGGACAAATTCTCCTTGTTGTAGAGATTCACTACGGGGTATCCCAAAGTGCCTTGGGCTTTAATTCTCAAAAGCATTAAATCCTAGAAGTCCGGCATGCCAGTGTCCATTGTGGGGCATTTTCAGCCGTGCATGCTGTCTCATAGTGGCCATATAAAAACAACAACCCGCGCTGCCAATGTCTATGACCTGCTTAAAAAAGTTTCCGCTCTCGGTCGCAACTCTTTGTGTGGTTCTCGGCTTGAGCCTCACCGGGTCCGCCGGCAATCAGGTTCTCAGCGTTGATTTTCAACGCGGCCGGTATTTTGATGAACCTTTCTTTTCGTTTGCTTACGCTGGCAAATCTTCGGTTGAGTTGCTGCCGCAGTGGAAACCGGAGCGGACTTCGCGCAAGCTCGACGACCAACGGACGGAGCGGCGCATCGTTTGGACCGATCCGGCGACTGGCCTCCAAGTGCGCTGTGTGGGCATTGAGTATCAGGATTTCCAGGCGATCGAGTGGACGGTGTACTTCAAGAACACGGGCAAGGAGAACACCCCGATCCTGCAAGATATTCAGGGTTTGGATCTCAGCTTCCAACGGGGGCAGGATGGCGAATTCGTTCTTCACGGCACCAAAGGTGATTGGTGTGCGGCCGATAGTTTCCAACCCTTCCGGCAGACGCTGGAGGCAAAGGCCACCAAGCGGTTCGCTTCTTTCGGCGGACGACCAACCAACGCCGCCTTTCCCTACTACAATCTGCAAATGCCTGGCGGCGGAGTGTTTCTCGCCGTCGGGTGGCCGGGGCAGTGGGCGGGTTCGTTCGTGCGTGACGCGGATCGGGGTCTGCATATTACGGCTGGCCAGGAACTCACTCATCTGTCCCTGAAACCCGGCGAGGAGATTCGCTCACCCCTGATCGCCATGCTCTTCTGGCAGGGAAGCGATACCGTGATGGCGCAGAACCTCTGGCGGCGTTGGATGGTCGCGCACAATCTTCCGCGAACGGCCGACGGCAAACTGCCGCCCACGCAGATCGTGGCGTGCAGTTCCCATCAGTTCAAGGAGATGACGCAAGCCAACGAGGAGAACCAGAAGTTGTTCGTGGACCGGTATCTCGAAGAAGGGATGAAACTGGACTACTGGTGGATGGACGCCGGTTGGTATCCCTGCGGCGGCGAGTGGGTGAACACCGGCACTTGGGAACCGGACGCGACGCGTTTCCCCAACGGACTCCGCGCGGTCAGCGACCACGCCCGAAGCAAAGGCATCAAGACCATCGTTTGGTTCGAGCCTGAACGCGTTGGCGATCCCAACTCGTGGATCGGCAAGAATCATCCCGAATGGTTGCTCTCGAAAAAAGCGAAGACGCCCGCCGCGCCGCAAGGTGGTGGGTTCGGCAGTGGTCCGGGCAGTCTGTTGAACCTCGGCAATCCCGAGGCATTGAACTGGCTCGTCAACCATGTGGACCGGACCTTGCGGGAACAGGGCATTGATTTCTACCGGCAGGACTTCAACATGGATCCGCTCCCGTTCTGGCGGGGGGCCGATTCCGCGGATCGTCAGGGCATGACGGAGAACCTCTACGTCCAAGGCTATCTCGCTTACTGGGACGCGCTCCGCCAGCGCCATCCCAATTTGCGCATAGATTCCTGCGCCTCGGGTGGCCGGCGCGATGATCTTGAAACCCTGCGGCGGGCCGTGCCTTTGATTCGGAGTGATTTTCTTTTTGAGCCGACCAGCCAGCAAAACCATCACTTCGCCTTCGCCTCGTGGATTCCGTATCACGGTGCGGGTTATGTGACCGGGCAATCGGCGATTGGACAACATGGCCAACCCGACGTTGATGCGTACGGCTTCCGCGCCAATATGTCGCCGAGTTTGACTCTCTGCTACGACATGCGGAAGAAGGATCTGAATTACAAGTTGGCGCGGCGACTGTTTGCCCAACTCAAACAGATCGGTCCGAACTATCTCGGCGACTTCTATCCGCTGACGCCATACAGTCTGGCGAACGATGTTTGGCTGGCCTGGCAGTATGATCGTCCGGAAGTTGGTGAAGGCGTGGTGCAGGCGTTCCGACGTCCGGACTCCAATTTCGAGGCGGGCCGTTTCAAGCTGCGGGGACTGGATCCGGACGCCCGGTACGTAGTGAGCGATCTCGACCGCCCGGATGAGGCGCGAACTTTGACGGGCGAGGAACTCATGAAACGCGGCCTGCTCATCACGATCCGGGAACAACCCGGAGCGCTGGTCATCACTTACAAACAGATGAAGTGACGCGGACGCGGGCAGCCCTGTCACTTATAAAAAGCAGCAATGAAACACAGAATTCTCTGTTTGACGTTAATAGTGGTCGTTTTTGGAAGTGCCTTTACGACTTACGCTGGCCAGTCACCGGTTGCCCGGCCAACCGCCCAGGAAATGCAGACCGCTGAAAAATGGGTCAAAAGAAGCTTAAGCGCGCGGGCGGAGCCGCTGCCGTTCTCGTTTGTTTACGGAGGTAAATCATCAGCGGATATGATCGGGAAATGGAAAGTCAAAAGGGAGACCAGAACACTGGATAAATTACGGATCGGGTACACCATAACGTACAATGACACAGACACTGGTTTGTCTGTACGATTGGAAGCCGTTACTTATTCCGATTGCCCCACCGTCGAATGGACGCTCTATTTCAAGAATACCGGCAAGCAGGACACGTCAATTCTCGAAAATATTCAAGCCCTAGACTCGACATTTAAGACGGGGCTGGGCGCGGGTGATTTCCGGATCAATTACAACCACGGCTGCAACCAGCTCATAACAGACTTCAAGCCCGAGGTGGCAACGCTGGCCGTCGGTTCCAGTCTGAGCGTGGGATGTTCTGGAGGGCGTTCATCATCGGCGTTGATGCTGCCACCGGCGACGGTTCGCGCCAATTCTACTGGGGTCATGCCGTTCTTCAACCTCGAAAAGCCCGACGGCGGCGGCATCATCATTGCGGTCGGGTGGAGTGGACAGTGGGCTGCCAAGTTTACCAAGACCAGCGCTGACTGCATGAATGTGCGGGCTGGGATGGAACTGACGCATCTCAAGCTTCATCCTGGTGAAGAGATCAGGACACCGTCCGTTGTGATGCTTTTCTGGTCAGGCGGTGACAAGATGGTAGGGCACAACCAGTGGAGAAGGCTGATTCTTGATCACTATTCCCCGACCCCAGGCGGTCAGCAGGTGAGCCCGTCGATAGCTGCCTCGCCGCACGGAACAATCGGTTTCGTGGATTCAGCCGAAACTAATATGATCCAGGGGATAAAAAATTGTGCCACCAATAATTTGCCAATCGATACCTGGTGGATTGATGCCGGCTGGTACGCATCCTGGAATTTCCCGGGGGTGGCACCGTGGAACACCGTGGGAACCTGGGAACCCGACCCGGCGCGGTATCCGAACGGGATGAAACCCGTTGCCGATGCGGCCCATGCTCGCGGGTTCAAGTTCCTCTTGTGGTTCGAGGTCGAGCGTGCGGTGGCTGGGTCATGGGTCGCTAATAATCATCCGGAGTGGTTGCTTCAACACAGTCCCCTCCCTCCGGACTTGGCATATCAGGAACAGTTCCAGCTCGTGAACTTCGGAAACTCGAATGCCCTCGCCTGGGCCAAGGTCAAGTTCTCCAGGATGGTCCGTGATGTCGGCATAGATGTTTACCGCATCGACCTCAATATGGACCCGCTCTATTACTGGCGAAACAACGAACCGAGTGACCGACAGGGGATCAACGAAATCAAATACATAATGGGATGGTACGACTATCTGGACACGCTTGTGCGTGAGAATCCAAATCTGATGATTGATAACTGCGCTGGTGGTGGCAGAAGACTTGACATTGAGATGGTGAAACGTTCGGTTTCGCTGACGCCGAGTGACTATCTGTGGGATCCAATCGGCGAACAAGCCATGAACTATGCTCTTTCGCTGTGGTTCCCGTGGCACGGCATAGGTGCAGTCAAGCCGGACAAATTCAGCGGCCGTAGCGGAATGCTCGCTAGCTTTGTGTATGCAATCGATTTGTACAACACTCCCACTGTCTGGTCGCCAGCCTCGGCAATGCTGAATGAATACAAATCCATCCGAAAGTATTACTCAGGTGATTTCTATCCGCTCACGCCATATACCGTTCACCAAGGGGACTGGCTGGCCTGGCAATACGATCGTCCGGAAACCGGCGAAGGGTTGGTGCAGGCGTTCCGTCGCCCAGACTCCAATTTCGAGGCGGGACGTTTCAAGCTGCGTGGACTTGAAACTGCCGCCCGGTACGTTGTGACCGATCTCGACCGCCCGGATGAGGCCCAAACCTTGACGGGCGAGGAACTCATGAAACGCGGCCTGCTCGTCACGATCCGCGAACAGCCCGGCGCGTTGGTCATCACTTACAAACAGGTGAAGTGACGCGGACAAAGGCAGTCGCTTCACTTCATCAAAAGCATTAAACTCGCAACCGTCACAACATGAAAATCATCAAGATTGAAACCATCTGGTTTCAGGCGGTCCCGGAATCGGAATGGTTGAAGCACAACCCCCGCTCCCGGCAGGCGCTGCCCAACAATCTTTGGGTTCGCATCTACACCGATGACGGACTCGTTGGCCTCGGCGAAACCTATTACACGCCGCGGGCGGTGGCGGCGGTTGTTCACGACGTGTTGTCGCCGCTGCTGATTGGCCGCGACCCGCTCAACATCGAGAACCACTGGAACAACATGTTTTCGCTGGTGAACTTTTGCGGTTCCGCCGGCGCGGAGATGCGCGCCATTTCGGCCGTGGACATCGCGTTGTGGGACCTGGCGGGACAGCATATGGGCCAGCCGATTTACAATCTGCTGGGCGGGCGCAATCGCGAGCGCGTGCCCATTTACAACACCTGCGTTGGGTACGGAAAATATCCCGATCTCGATATGTGGACCAAAGGACGGGCGGGCGAACTGGCCGAAGACCTCCTCCGCGAAGGCATCCAGGCCATGAAAATCTGGCCGTTTGACCAATTCGGCACCACGCTCTCCGGTCCGGCGGATCCGCGCGCGCCCTACGTCGTCTGGGGCGGCAAGACCGCCGCCGGCGTGCTCGCCCACTCGATTTCCAACGACGATCTAAAGCAAGGTCTGCGCATCGTCGAGGACATCCGCCGCGCCGCGGGCGACCGAATGGCTATCGCCATCGAAGGTCACGCGCGCTGGGATTTGCCGACCGCAACCCGCATTGCTCGTGCGCTCGAACCTTACGACATTCTTTGGTTGGAGGAAATCATGCCGCCGGACAATGTGGACGCTTACGTGCGCCTGAAGCAGGTCACCAAAATTCCCCTCTGCCAGAGCGAACGCGTATTTACCCGCTACAACATCCGCCCGTGGGTGGAGAAACCCGCCGCCGACATCATCATGCCGGACTTCTCCTGGGGTGGCGGTATTACCGAGGGACGAAAAATTTGCAGCCTGGCCGACACTTACTTTCTG
>Ga0315268_10005754_pt1 | contig 13266 bp, 15 predicted proteins | sample C1_top_MG_FD_204535 | JGI IMG/M metagenome (GOLD analysis project Ga0315268, IMG submission 204535) | Sediment microbial communities from Yellowstone Lake, YNP, Wyoming, USA - C1_top | ecosystem: Environmental > Aquatic > Freshwater > Lake > Sediment | place: USA: Wyoming | collected 2017-08-01 | reverse complement strand
TTCCCCCTCCTCTTTTATTGCCCGAATTCGATTCAGGTCTTTTTCGAAAGAACACTTATTTTAGCTTAACAGGGTATTATACACTCCCTATTATTTTTGTCAAGAGCAACCGACAATATTAACCTTATGTTAGCCCAAATAAATTATTTTGAGAAGCGTTTTTAGGTGTATTTTTGGCTAATATAAAAAACTATCTGTGGATAACTTCTTGACAAAAATATTACGTTTGCTATAATTAAAAGTAGTCGGAATTAATCGACATTTATATGGAAATCAGTGAACAATTAGAAAAATACGGCTTAGATAAGCGAAAAGCTTTTGTTTATCTGGCCTGCCTGGAATTAGGCCCTTCTTCGGTGCAAAATATCGCTGCCAAAACAGCGATAAAACGCACTACCATCTATGATATTCTGACCAGCCTGATCAGCCAGGGATTAATCAGCCAGACAATTAAAGGCAAGAAAAGGCTGTTTGTCGCGGAAAGCCCTGAAATGATAAGAGAGTTATTGCAAAAAAAAGAGCAGGAATTCGAACAAATCCTGCCGGAATTAAAGTCTCTCCATTTTATCCCAGGCCCAAAGCCGAAGATAAAATATTATGAAGGGATTGAAGGGGTGAAAAAGGTTTTAGATGACACCCTAACCGTTTCCAATAAAAAACTGCTGGGTATTCTTTCAATGGTTGATTTGTTTGATTTTATGGGCGAGGAATATATGGAAAGCTATGTTCAGAGGAGAATCAAAAAAAATGTTGAGTTGCGGGTGGTCCGTTCCCGAGAAAAAGAAGCCGAGGCAAAAAGATGGCTGACTAATACAAAAGAACTGCGGGAACGCCGGTACTCGCCCAAAGGAATTGTTTTTAGTCTGGCCCAGTTTATTTATGACAACAAAGTCTGCCTTATTTCTTCAAAAAAAGAAAACTTCGGCTTGATTATTGAAAGTGAGGAATTCGCCGAAAATCAAAAACAGCTTTTTGAAGTTCTCTGGCAGGCTGGTGATATAAAATAAATTTTTTAAATAAAAAAACACCATTATCATATTTGATAGTGTTTTTTATTTTTACTCGGGTTTTTTTAATTCTTTTTCCGCATCAATCAGCCAGGGTTGTTTGCTGATTCCACGTTTAACCGAGTGGCAGGCTATGGTATTCTCCGGCTGGATTTCATAATTCGGTCGGCCATAACTCATAAAAACGCCGTTCCGGTGAATTTCTTCCAGCCATTCTTTTTCATGCAATCGGCTGCCAGCATAAAGAATGGCTAAATTTTCCAACCCTTCTTTTTGTATTGCTTCTTCTGAACAATACTTGCTGGCTGCTTGCATTATTTCCTGTTTTGTTTGCTCTGAAGCTTTGTCCCAAAATGAACGACCCTTAAACATGAATCTTTCTTTAATTTTTGGGTCATGAATATAAAATGATTTATACCCTGGTTCTCCCTTTAAAGACTTTTCTAATTCATACTGGGAAATTCCATAAATTGCGCTGGAGAGTGAAATAAATTGAAAGTCTCTTTGTTCGGCCATTTCTTTCATATCTTGAGCATAGTTTTCACTTTTTTTCACAAATGAAATATCGCGGCCGAAATATGGGGAAATAGCATGGAGATTGGAAAAATAAATAAATGGTTCAACTTTAACACCTAGTTGTTCTAAGGCGTCAACAGTTTTTTTGGCTGAATCAAGAGTCAGCTCATCAGCCTGGTCAGCTCTTCCCTTTTCAGTATTTTTAAACCCGCCCCAGACAATCACCAGCTCAACCGGTTCTTTTTTTTCCAGGCATTCTAAAAGGCTCTTTTTTATCTCAGCCTGAGCCGGCGGATATTCTCTTCTTATTTCATTTCTGGTGAGTACGGCGTAAATTTTATCCGCCTGCTGTTTTTCCGGGCTATCAGGCAATTCTTTAGTTGTCTCAATTTCAGGTTGTTCTGGTGGTTGAATACCTGGTTGAATTCCCGGATGATCTAAAACATCCATTTTCATATTATTTGATATTATATTGATAATATTTTCTGGTGAGCCGCGCAGGACTCGAACCTGCAACCCGTTGCTTAAGAGGCAACTGCTCTACCAAATTGAGCTAGCGGCCCGTATGATTTGCGCCCGGAGGGACTCGAACCCCCAACCTTATGGTCCGAAGCCACACGTTCTATCCAATTGAACTACGGGCGCACAAAATAATTTAGAGTGATTCTTTAAAAGATTAGCATAAAAATCAAAAAAAAACAAGGCAGAGATATGTATTAAAATTCTTTTTTAAAAAATTTTCTTGACAAAAACTAACTAGATGAGTTAAGCTTTTATGAACAGCTAAAATCAAAAACAAATGGCTCTTTGACGGATTCCTATCCACCTAATTTCAGGAGGGGCAAGATGATTGTCGGGATAAGACACGGAAAAGGAGCTTCTGATCCATACCGTTATGTGGTCTTTGCTGTCAGCACTGAGCACGGAACAGCTGATTCAGATTTTAGAGAGCCTTTCATAGTTCGGCGAGATTGGTCACAGATCAGGCAGCTAAAGATGGGGGAGATTATTTGGAGAGAAACCGAACAGGGAGAACTTTTCGGAGAAAAGAAGATAAAGGATTATTATGCCATCGTCTGTTTTGAGTGTAAGCCAGATGGTTGGCAAAATACGCCCCAAACGGTTCAAGATTGTTTGGACCGACTTCAGGTTTCAGATGAAGAAGAAGTAGCTGTCGAATTTATGGGTACTGGTCTGGAGAGTAGAAACTGCCAGCCTGATGTATTCGCCATTATGGATGCAATCGCTCGTTCAAAAAAGAGAATTATTCTTTGTTTCCCTTAGAATTAAAGGACTCATGGCTTTTGGCCTGGGTCCCCTTTTCTTCTTTAAAATATTCCTTTAAAACAAAACCGGATTAAAGCCCTTGACATTCTTCAGATTGTATGCTAATCTCTATTGTTATGAAGATCTTTTCAAAATCAAGATAAATTATTGAGCGGTAACTAATAAGATAATAAGGAGGAGGGTTATGGAACTAGCGCTTGACTTTGTGGCTGTGACGATTTTTGCCCTTATTACGCTTGCCCTTGTTTTTCTATTCCGTCGCATTATCCACCAGGATAGAATAAAACAGCTTCAGAGAAGACTATCTGGATTGGAGAAGAAACAAAGTGGATTGAGAGAGGAATTAAGCCGTTTAGAAAAGGAACGCACACAGCTCACTCAAGAATTAGAAGGTTTTCGCCCAGGCGAACCAGATTCGTTCAAGAAAGCAGACAAAATCGAAAGAGATTCATATGAGTTGTTAAGAAAATGTATACAGCTTGAGGGAGAGGCTAAAAAAACTGGCCGAGAGATAGATAGGATCGCTCAAGAAATGAGAGAGCTGGGAATTCCATTGCCTACTTTACAAGCGGGGTAACCATGGATGCTTTGCTGATTCTAGTTGTCCTTTTTCTTTGGATTGTTATCATCCAACAGCTGATCAGTAGACACCGAATCGCGAGATTCAAGAAAAAGACCAGACTTTTTCTAGTCAGGAGAGAGGATTTCATTAGCCGGCTTGAGGCTCAAGGAGAAAAGATCAGAATGTTCGGGGTAAGACAAAGGCAGACTGAGCTAAAGCTACGAGCTCTACTCCTAAATCCCCTTCTTTCCCCGACCTTGACTAGACAGATTCTGGGGGAGACTGATAGGCTGCACGAAACTTGGCAGCCGGTCAAACAAACGCATATGAGATATATGATCGAAGGCGCGGCGCTACGGGCCGAACGTCATTCGCTCGAAAAAGAGTGCCAGCGAGTTACTGGTCACTGTCTCGATGAATGTCTGAGAGTATGGGGTTGGTCACATGACCAGCCCCTTTTTCTTTTTTCCAAAACAAAAAAGCCTTTTTCGAAAGCTTTTTAGAAATATAAAATAATAAATTATAAGTCGACGACGTTTGTAGGACCCCCGACATCAAAAAAAATCATAGCCAAGATCAGAAGTGTGATAATAAGGGCAATTATCAGGTAGGCAATCATTTTTTTTGCCCGATTCACCTGGTTTTTATCTTTTTTGTGCTTTATTATCAAAAAAATATTCAAGATGATGAAAAAAGCTAACACAACACAAATAACATACATAGTTGGGAGAATAATCCTTTCTGTCGTATCATGTAAATTTGCCGTTCCTAATCCCACAGTAAGTACCTCGGTGTTTATATTAGTTTGGGCTTTTGCCAAAGGCGTAGCCAATAAAAAAATAAAACAGAAGATTAAGATGATTTTAGATATTTTCGACATATTTAAATCGGCTTTATATAAGTTCTTTTTAATTCTTCAGTTCCTTCTTTTTCTTCGGATAACTCTGCCTCCTGGACCGCCAGAGCGATTTGTCGAGAAATAATATTTAATAAAATTTGGTTATGGTAGCTGAAATTTCGGTTTTTTGTTTTGTCGCCGAGAAGAATGGCGCCGATTATTTTTTTGTTTAATTCAATTTTAACGCCCAGCATTGTTTTCGAGGCATAGGCAACGTGCAGTTCTTTATTTTTTTCATAATCGTCTTTAGTGACTAGTAAATCTTGTTTAGTATTATATATTTTTCCCAAGACAGAATCCTGCGAAAGGCTTAAGGAAAGATTTTTTATTTTTTGATTATCGCCGTAACCGACTGCCTGCTGGATAACAATTTTGTTTTCCATCGGTTTGAAAAAAGTAAAAAGAGCTTTATTAGCTTTAATTACTTTGAGAATGGCCGCTAGAGTTAAATCAATGAGATTATAAAGGTCAAAATAACTGGAAGCAATTTTGCCCGTGGTATAAAGAGTGACAATCTTATTATTGCTGTGATGCAGTCGCTCGGTCAGGTTTTTTACAATATTGCCGTAGATTTTATTGGCGAGCAACGGATTAGCTTTGGCCAGTTTGATAAAATTTTCACCTTTTATCTCTATAATCTCGGAGTCTTCCCTGACTTTAGCAAAATGTTCGTGTTTTAAAGAATGATTAGTCAGGGCTGTTTCCACCGCAAAATTATTTTTGTCCATAACCGCCAGGGTTTGTTTTTCGTCATTGAAAACCCTGAATATTTCAATCCTTCCTTTTATAACCACAAAGAAAGAGCTTCTTGTTTGTCCGCTTCTAAATAAAATTTCTCCGGCCTTTATATTTTTAACTTCAACAATTTCCGATAGAATTTTATACTCATCGTTATTAAGTCCTTCAAAGACGGGAATTGATTTGAGAATTTTTAAATCAATCATTTAATCCTAGCTTTTTAAGGTTTGGGGATTGACCATATGAGTGACCGCGATATTCTCCGAAATATACTTTTCTTCATAAAGATTCTTGATATTCTGATCCATAGTAAACATTCCCTCTTCAGCCGAGGTTTGGATAGCGGTTTTTATCTGAGCAATTTTATTCTCTCTTATTAAGTTGGAAACAGCTGGAGTATTAATCAAGACTTCTCGGGCAGCAATTCTTCCGCCGGTAATCTTGGGTAATAAAAATTGGGAAATAATGCCCCGTAAGAAGAGAGAAAGTTGCAGCCTGACTTGTGATTGTTGATAAGGGGGGAAAACGTCAATAATACGATCAATCGTTTGAGCGGCATTAAGGGTGTGCAGGGTGGCTAAAACCAGGTGTCCGGTTTCCGCCAGAGTAATGGTTGAGGCAATGGTTTCTAAGTCTCTCATTTCGCCAACCATAATCACGTTCGGATCCTGTCTTAAAACATGTTTCAGTCCCTGGGCAAAAGAGAGTATATCAGAACCATATTGTCTCTGTTTGATGATGCTTTTAATCGGGGTAAAAAGATATTCAATCGGATCTTCTAGAGTGACAATGTGACAAGTTCTTTCATTATTAATCAAATTAATCATGGCGGCGAGTGAGGTGGATTTTCCGCAACCAGTTGGCCCGGTCACCAGCACTAGGCCCTGTTTTAGTCTGATTAAATCATAAACAATTTTCGGCATCAATAATTGCTCCATCGTTGGAATTGTGGTCGAGATAACTCTGGCCACCAGACCGACATAATTTTTCTCCCAGTGAAGGTTTACTCTGAAACGGGAAAGATTCTTAATTTCATAAGAAACATCCAATTCCCTCTCGTTGATAAAAGTCTCCCTTTGTTTGTCTGAAATAATGCTGAAACATAAACGTTCCGCTTCTTTTGGGGAAAGAGCCGCATAATCATTCAATTTTTGGAGTTCGCCGTCAATCCTCAAGATAGGAACCATGTTGGTGACAATATGCAAATCAGAAGCGCCTTTTTTAACGGCTAGTTTAAATAGTTCATCGATGTTTAACATCTTTTTGAAAATTAATTTTTTAAGATAAAAGTATGATTTATTAACTAAATTCTACCAACTTTTCCTGGGTGGTGTCAAACAGCCATCGGTTTAAATAAAAAAATGAGCCTATTCCGCCCATTTTTAAAATTTTCTAGATTATTTCTTCTTTTTTCTCTCGCATAAAAGAAAGCCAATCCTCAATCACTTCCAGGATTAGTTTAAAAGGGGCTTCGATAATAAAATCTAGGAAAAAAGCCAGGATATTAATTTGCGGGGCTTTTTCCGTAATCCAACGGCCAGCTCTTAGGATGGGTACGGAAAAGAAATCAAAAAGCAGAGTGACAAAATACTGCCTTTGGCCGACAACAATTAATTCTTTAACCGTCTGTCTTACTTTAATACCGAAGAAGCTGACTACTGACAAAAAGAGGACAAAGAGGGCGATGCTTATCGCGTTAAAATCCAACCTTCTTAAAAAGTAAATAAGAAAAACAAAAGTGATGATAAAAATAATGCTGTATATAATATTAAATATTGTGTTGAGAATCGGTCTCCTTTTAATTGATTGCTGCGTTTCAAAGATCGCCTTGTCTCCGGTTTGATAAATAACGGCCTTTAGACTTTTATAAATTTTATTCGTGTTCTTGCCAGCGGGAATATCAATGGCCATCGCAATAACAAAAAGCAGGAAAGGATGAAAAATAAGATTGATACCCAGAGGAAACCAGTGAACAATCCCAACTGATATCAAATCAAAAGGCAACTCTATTATTAACGCCAGAGTCATCTTGGTAATAAATATATAGATAAATGCCCTAATGACGCTTCTTTGCAACTTTGAGGCAGCTTGCCTGTATTTTCGCTCACAGGATATTTTAACTACTCTTTCCAATTTATCAGGATCTTCCAAAATATCATAAGCTTCATCAATGTTTTCGTTAATGATGTCGTCCAAAACCATAAAAATGGCATTATATTTTCTAACCGTTCTCAGCACCAGATCTTTATAGGGATGGTTTATTTGTTTATCAATGGTTGATTTTAATTTATCAAATTTAATAGCCGCCTCTTCGATCATTGTTTTATCCGCTTTTTCCCAGTTGGGATAATAAAGCTTGAAAAGGGCATATCTGATAATCGGCACATCAGATTTAACTAGGGCTTTATGAATGGCGATAAAAACCTGTAAATTTTTTTCCTTCTCGCTAACTGTTTTGTCAACCAAGACAATATTTTTGTGCAAAACAGAGTAGGCAAAATTAACCAAAGCGTTTTTTTTAATCGGCGGAGTAAGCGAATTGTCAATTTCACAAGAAACCAATGAAAGGATCCACTGGCTATATTCCGATCTCTCCTTGCCGTATTTTAGAAAGGCAGTTTTATTAAGAAGATCTATATACTTTTCAACAATTTTTTTTATTTCGTCTATTTTGTTTTCGGGGATAGTATCATTTTTTAGATATCCGGCTCTAATCAATTCATAGACCAAGTCATGAGCTTCCATATATTCTATTTTTCCATCCATTAAAATTCTTTTTAGAATCCGATTGACCGCATTTTTTCTGATTAAATGTTCTTCTTTATAATCAATGGCGTTTCTGATTTTTTCATAAACTAGAGTTAGTCTAGTAATCATATAATCAATATGGATTTTCGGAATATTAAAATAAAGTTCTTCAAAAGGCTTTTTCCTGTAGATAGTGATTAGTTCTTCAGTTTGCGGCGAGATATTTGGCATAAATTAGCCAAAATATTAGTTAATAAATTAATATCCAAAGATAGCATAATCAGGTAAATAAATCAAGGTCTATCTAATATTATAGCATAAAACAATAACAAAGCAGGTCGCAGCTTAACTGCAACCTACTGTGTTTTATTATTATTGCTGAATTACTGCACGGCTGTATATTCAAACCAAACGCCGTAAATTTCCAAATCCGGCTCGCCGGCTCCATAGGTGTCGGGGAACACGTCAAAGAAAATCGTATCACCGGCTGAAATATCAGCATGATCGGTCGGAGTCAGGGTAAGAGTTCTCGGCGTACTGGCAGTTCCGGCTACATCAACTGCAGTTTCATTATCCATATCAGTATCCCAAGCAACCGTACCGGTCGTTTGAGAAATGGCAACTTTAAAATCTACATTTAAGTCAGTGACCACGCTGCCCGAAGTATCGTAGAGAACTTTAAAAACTCCGCCTGAAGCAAAGTCAGGGGGTACAGTGAATTGAGTGCCGATATCAGTGGTTTCGGTCGCTGAATAAAACATGGCCAAGCCCTGGTTGGTGGTAAAGGCTATATTAGGAACAGTTGCCGAGGTAATAGTCGCCGGTGTTCCATCCGCATCAGTATAAAAACTGGCCAGGGGCAGTTCAATCCGTCTGGTTACATCAGCGATTTCGTCAGCGGCCCATGGGTAAGCAGTATTCACCCAATTACTTGAAATCGTGGCGGCACCGGTTAAAGTTATACCAGATACATCAAGGGTCTTGCCGCTTGAAAGGGTTAAGTTGCCCATAATTTCCATATCATCATTGACAATAAACGGCAGGTTATCATTTGGGCCGGCGGTTGCTCCGCGGTAAACCCGGCCGTCAATTCTGACATTGTCACCGAAAGTGACGGGATTATCTGCGCCATTGGTAGTGGTGGTGTTGATAATGGTACCATTGAAGTAGGTAACGCCGCCCACTCCCTGTGAGCCGACTCTCAGCCAATCAACTTGCATACCAGCGGCATAGACTAGCCCGCCGGTAATGAAAGTAGAGAAAAAAACAGTCAGAAAAATTTTTACGAATCTTTTCATAAGTTTTTTACTTAATGATTAGATTATAGAAAGGTATAATATTTTACCTTTGAACAACAATTTTATAATCACTATCAATCCAGTCTATGGTAGAAGTAACTGTTCCTGCGCAAGCCATGGACTGCTGTTTAAAAAGAATATAAACATACCCCTCGGAAAAATAGAGTGAGGCTGCGCCCCAGGATTGTCCAGAATCAGGCGGATAGTAAAAAGTTATTTTTGAGCCGGTTTTGTAAAATATCCGGACATCGGGCATATTATTGATGGTTACTTCGGGCACGGCAATCTTTTTATAGTGATAAAGTGTGTATCCAAACGTACAGGGAGTAGTTAAACTCGAGGTTATTACATCGCCATCCAGCGAGACATCAATCGTACCTTCATAAATTTTTTTGCTGACCCCGGCATATCCTCCGATAGTCAGGCTAGTAGCAGAAATGTCTCCCGAAGAAATACTGCCCGAGGAAAGACTGCCAGTAGTGGTAAAACTACTAGTCGTTAAACTGCCTGCTATTTCCATATTGTCATTAACAAGTACTGGCAGTGAATCGCTGGTGCCAGCAGTGGCTCCCCGATAGATGCGGCCGTCAATCCTGACATTGTCGCCAAAGGTGACTGGATTGTCTGCGCCTTTCGAAGTGGTGTTGTTAACAATGGTGCCATTAAAAAAGGTGACACCGCCTGCTCCCTGGGCCCCGACTTTTAATGAATCAACTATCAGAGTGCCATCAAGGTCAAAAGTATCGCCCGATTTCCCGCCCAAGGTTGAGGTGATGTTTCTAGTAGTGGCCGCATAAACCAAACCGCTGGTCACAAGGGTACTGATAAGAACAGTTAAAAAAATTTTTACGAATCTCTTCATAATTTTTTGGTTAATCATTAGCTTACTTTTTTTCAAATCTATTTAAAACTTGTAATATTTTGTCGATTTTTTCTAATTCTAATTTACTAAGATGTTTTTGAAGCGATTCAATGTCATTCTTGGCTTCGACATTAGTTTCATAATCAAGCTCAGCTCTAAGCCGGTCTTTTGCCTCCTGCCGGTTCTGGCTCATCATGATAATCGGTGCGGCATAAGCCGCCTGAAAACTGAGCATTAAATTTAACAGAATAAAAGGATAGGGGTCCCAGTGGTAAATCCAGGCCGTAACATTGAGGATAAGCCATATGATTAAAATAATGCTTTGAGTAATGATAAAACGCCAGCTGCCCACGGTTTTGGCTACCGAATCTGCGATTTTATCGCCGATGGTTAATTTTTCCCGATGGAGTTGGTTTAAATTTTTTGTCATATTGTTCAGATAAATAATTAGTATTCTATTTATAATTATACACGCTTTTACGGGATAAATAAACCCCTTTATAGTAGCTAAAAGTCTGTGTATAACTAGCCCTTGACAGAATTTGATCCGATGCTAAACTTTAGGTGTAAATAATACACTAACTATTTAATACATATTTTATGGGAAAAAAGTATAAATTTGCAGTTATTGCCGTAGATGTGGTCATTTTTACCATCTTTTCCAATAAACTTAACGTTTTATTGATTAAAATGAAAAAAAAACCTTATCTCGGAACTTGGGCAGTTCCCGGCGGGCTGGTTCGGGGTGATGAATCAGTAGACCAGGCAGCGCAAAGGCATTTATTGACCAAAACCGGTGTAAAAAATGTTTATCTCGAACAACTTTATACCTTTGGCAGAGTTAGCCGTGATCCTTCTGGCAGGGTAGTTTCGGTTGCATATTTTGCTTTAATTCCGTTTAAAGGAATGAGATTAAAAACAACTAAAGAGTATGCTGGCGTGGAATGGTTTCCGATTGATAAATTGCCTAGATTGGCCTATGACCATCGGGAAATAACTAGTTATGCAGCCGAGCGATTAAAATTAAAACTGGAGCGTTCAAATATTATTTATAGTTTGTTGCCTAATGAATTTACTTTGACTGAGCTGCGGAAAAGTTATGAAATTATTTTGGGCAAAAAAATTGATAAAAGAAATTTTTATAAAAAAATAAGATCATTAAATATTATAAAATCGACCCAGAAGATAAAAAGAGGAGAGTCTAATCGTCCGGCCAAGCTTTATACTTTTATTTCCCGAACACCCAAGCAGGTTAATGTTCTCTAAAATTTTTTGTCCTTAGTTAGTGTATAATTTACACTAGTTGATATATAAATTAGTTATATTAATTAATAAAAATATGGCAAACTTTTTCGACATCAATACCGCCTTTTTTACTTTTATGGGTTACCCAATGAGCTATCTGGAGTTTTTCGGAACAATTTTTAATCTTTGGTGCGTCTGGCTGACTGCTCGCGGTAAAGTTTCCTGCTGGCCCATTGGTATGGTTGGAATTATCCTTTACATCTTTTTATTTTACCAAATCCAGCTTTATTCTGATTTAACCGAACAAATATATTTTTTATTAATGAGCGTTTATGGCTGGTGGATGTGGACTCATCGTTCTCTCAACAAAAAAACCAATGAAAAGAAAAAACTGGAAATCAGCCATAATATTTTTCGGGAAAACTTTATTTCTGTTTTAATTATTGTTTTAGGAAGTGTGCTGATGGGTTATTTTATGAGTAACATTCATCTCTATCTCCCGAAATATTTTTCCATTCCCGCTTCTTTTCCTTATCTTGATGCCTTGACTACGGTAATGAGTTTTGTGGCTACTGTTTTGATGGCCAGAAAAAAAGTGGAATGTTGGTATTTATGGATTCTGGTCGATATTATCGGGATCGGCCTTTATTATGTCAAAGGAGTTAAATTTATTGCTCTTGAGTATTTGATTTTTCTCGTTTTGGCGACTAATGGGCTTTTGAGCTGGAGAAGAGAAGTCGGGCAAGATAAGAAAGTATTAAAATACGCCTATGAATAAGGGTTTAGTAATTGGAAAATTTATGCCGCCTCACCTCGGGCATCTTGATTTGATCAAATTCGCCCAAGAGAATTGTGATTTATTGATTTTAGCTGTTTGCTCTAGGCCGAAAGAACCAATTCCGGGTAGCTTGCGTTTTAGATGGATGAAGGAAATTTTTGGCTCATTTAAGAATATAAAAATAGTTCAAGTTAAAGCCGATTTGCCTCAAGACAAAGAGCCTTCAAGATCCGCCTCTAAAATCTGGAGCCGATATCTTTTGAAGAGATTCGGTCTCATTGATACAATTTTTTCTTCAGAAACATATGGCAATTATTTAGCTGAATATATGGAGGCAGAACATCGGTTTTGTGATAAAAAACCAGGCAAAGAAAAAATCTGCGCCACTTTGATTAGAAAAGATCCTTTTAAATATTGGGAATATATCCCCCAAATTGTAAGACCCTATTTTGTAAAAAAGATTTGTCTCTATGGCCCTGAATCAACTGGAAAAAGCAGATTGGCCAAAGAATTAGCCGATTATTTTAAAACCATTTGGGTGCCGGAATTTGCCAGGGGTTATATTACTAAAAAGGGCAATCGTTTTGATTATAAAGACATGAAAAAAGTGGGAATCGGCCATTTTAAATCAGTGGCAGAGGGTTTAAAAAAAGCCAATAAATTACTTTTTATTGATACAGATTTGATTACTACAGTAATCTACAGCCGCCATTATTTTGGCCAGTGCCCGGACATTATTCAAAAATTAGCCGATGAAACAAAATATGATTTATATCTTTTTTGTGACATCGATCTTCCGTGGCAGGCTGATCCGCAAAGGGATCTGGGAGAAAGGCGAGAGGAGTTTAAACAGATTTTTGAAAGCGAACTTAAAAAGAGAAAAATTCCCTTTATCTTAATATCTGGCCAAGACAGAGAGCGTTTAAAGGCAGCTATCAAGGCGGTCAACAACTTCTTTGGTTTATCTGATAGTCAAACAGGGGAATTTAAAACTAGCGAAAAGCCAGCGTTGAAAAAATTTTGTTCTAGATTAGTCTATAATTTGCACTCATAAAATAGCCCAGGCCTTTGTTTCTTGGCTGGAGTCAAAAGTCTTGGCTATTGCCGAGAATGTACCTTGAAATAATAAAATCAGAAAAAGGAGGAGATGATTAGAATGTTTAGAGTAAGGGCGGCTTCTATTATCGGACGTGACCATAGCCTTCGTCAGGCAAATTGCCAGGATGCTTATGATTACGCTTGTGAAAAAATTGGAGAGGAAGAATATCGTTTTGCCGTCATTGCTGACGGCTGCAGTGAGGGAAAAAATAGTGAAGTGGCAGCTAAG
>Ga0315268_10005753_pt1 | contig 13267 bp, 14 predicted proteins | sample C1_top_MG_FD_204535 | JGI IMG/M metagenome (GOLD analysis project Ga0315268, IMG submission 204535) | Sediment microbial communities from Yellowstone Lake, YNP, Wyoming, USA - C1_top | ecosystem: Environmental > Aquatic > Freshwater > Lake > Sediment | place: USA: Wyoming | collected 2017-08-01 | reverse complement strand
GCCCCACAAAAGCCGACCTTGCCCGGGTCGGCTTTTCTTATGCGCCAAGTGGCTCAAGCCGCTCGCGGGGCGCCATCCTTCCGAACAGACTCCACAGCGCCGTCCCCAGCGCAATCAGGACAAGCCCGATGATCATGCTCAGGCTGAATCGGCCGACGACGGGGGGCTCGGCACGGACCAGTTCCAGCATGAATCGGCTGGCCCCCTCAAGCATCAACATCAGCGCGAACACCCGTCCGTCCGCGTGAGGCATCGTGAAACAGGCGTACAGCAATCCGGCCAGCAGGAAGCACGTGAACGTGCTGTAAAGCTGGGCCGGGTGGAGCCGCAGCGATCGATGGGACGCCGCGATCGCCCGCAGCCGGGAACGGTCCGCCGAGCGGGCCAGTTCCTCCGTGGAAAGCGGCACCCAGCCGCCTTCCGAACTGGGCTTTAACACAAGCTGCTGGTCGGGGGCGGCGATGCGCCCCTCGATGGCTTCATCCACGTAAGCGCCGCTGCCGTAGGGATAGCTCACGGCCCACGGCAGATCGCACCGCGCGCCGTAGCAGCAGCCGTTCAGGAAACAACCGATCCGCCCGAAGCCCAGCGCCAGGATCAGACATGGCGCTACGATGTCCATCCCCAGCCGCAGGGGGACCTTCTTCCAGCGCGCATAGAGCACCAGTGTCGGGAACGCCAGCAGGAAGCCGCCGTAATAGGTGAGCCCGCCGCTGCTGAGGTCCATCATCCTGCGGAAATTCTCGGCCGCGCTGCGCTGGGGATCGGTGAAGTCCGCAAAATTCTCCAGGATGTGCGAAAGCCGCGCGCCGACGATTCCCGTGAATAGTGCCAGCAGCGCGCCGTTGATGAACAGCTCGCCATCCAGGCCGCTGCGCCGCGCCAGCAGCCGCGCCCAGTACGCGGCCGTCAGAAAGCCGATCACCAGCATAAGCCCATACCCGTAGATCGGGACCTGATGGATCTGATGCCCGAAGAGGTTGATCGAAAAAGGCAGCGGGATGCGAAACAGCTCGGGTCGCATGGCTACTTGATCGTCCGATGTTGGAGGATTTCGACCAGCTTGTTCCGCGCATCCACGAGCGCCACCCGCGCCAGGTGCGCCGACAGCTCGGCAGGCTGCGCAAACGCAAAGGCGATGATGATCACCTTGTGTCCGATTTGCGTCAGGCGGGCGGCCGCCCCGTTTACGCCGATAATGCCGCTGCCCGGATCGCCGGGGATGATGTAAGTCTCGAACCGGTTGCCATTTTCGCAATCGGCGACCAGCACGGCCTCGTTGGGCAGCAGCCCGGTCGCCTCCAGCAGATCGCGATCGATGGTGATGCTCCCGTGATAATTGACGTCCGTCTGGGTGACGGTCGCGCGATGGATTTTTGCTCTTAACAGCCTGATAAACATCGGATTGGTCATTTTAGCGCGCGGGCCGCTGCGGCGGTAGGGCCCCCACGTGAGGAGCTTCACGTTCAACGGCGATCCTGCTCCAGAATTTCCTCCGGCTGGCGCTGGCGAAGCTGTTGCGCCTGCAGCGCCACGCCGCCGGCGCTGACGCCGATTTCTGTCAGCATGCGGGCCGCGAGGCCTCCCGGCTCGGCCAGCAAGGCCAGCAGCAGATGCTCGGTGCCGACGTACAACAGGCCTTCCTGCCGCGAGTGCTCGATGGCCGCCGCGAGCAGTTGCCTGAAATGCTCGGACCACGGCGGTATGCATCCGCGCTCCAAGACCGGCTGACGCCGGCGAGGCTGAATCGCATCCAGCTTTGCGCGAAGGGCCTGAGGATCGCATCCGAATTCGCGCAGCGCCGCGAGGGCCGTGTTCGGCCCAGAATTCAGTATCCCCAGCAGCAGGTGTTCGCCGGCGAGTGGAACACACCTGGCCAGCGCTTCCACGGCCGCCGATTCCATGGCGAGGCTGCTGCGATGCGTAAACCGCTGCGAGAGGCGGCCGCGGCGCAAGCACTCGCGCGCATGTCGAAACAGCGCCAGTGCGATCGCAAGACAGAACAGGCCCATTGCGATCGGCGCAATGAGCGACAGAAGGCCCATGATCGCGATATCCGGTGTGAAACACTGGAAGAAGCTCATGCCAGCGATGCCCAGGAGCACGACACCGACTACGCCCCACCACGCGCATGCGGCGATGTCCCATCCTGACGGCCGCGCCGGCTCCTCGTAGTACGAGCGGTAGGAAAGCACCTTGTCGGGTCGATCGGTCACGGCTGCGCTTCCATGTCCGCCTTCAGCTCACGGAACAGCTTCAGCCAGTCAAGCCACAGGCTCTGCGCAATGCTCAGCTTTCCCGAGAGCCGCAGTTTCTCCAGTTCATCCGGGGTCTCGCCCGCGTAGTGCCCCATCCAGCCGCAGGCCAGTGCCCGCGACTGAAGGAGGAAATCCTTCAACTCCGCGCCGGAACACGACAGTGGAAATGTCTCTTCGATCACAACGGGCTTGTTCACGCAGAACCCCTTGAGCGTGCTTATCGCTTGGGCAACCTTGCCCCTTTCGGGGTAGATGTGCACGCTGATGAAATCCACCTCGCCGGCGATCTTCTCGGGGACAAAGCCGGAGAAATGCCCCCACGCGGGGGTGGACGGAAGCAGCCCCACGGTGATCATGTGCCGCTTGTCATGTTTGCGGATTGCCGCCGTCAGCGCTGCAATCCACTGCCGCGCGATCCGCTCGCGCGGACGCTGCGCCGGGTCAAGCGAGATAAACTGCACGAAATCCAATCCGCCCAGCGGCTTGCCCGAAAGCCACTGGCCAGCTTTCCGCCTTTCCCCGGGCACGACCGGCTCGTTCATCAGGTCATAGCAGAAAACGGCCGGGCTTTGGGCACAACACTGTGCAATAGCCTCCCAGAACCGTGCCTGCACGGCCCAGCGGTCGTTCTCCGACATCGCGTCATACCACTTGGGATTCGCCGCAGTTCTGTAGCACGCCAGCCCCGTCAAGTCCAGATAGAGCCCCGTCTCGTCGGCCAGCTTCACGAGCTTTTCAAGCTGGCGGAGCGAAGCCTGATTGGGCGTTTCCGGGCCCTCCAGGAAATGCCCCACCTGGAGGTGGATGCGCACCACGTTCGCACCCAGCGCCTTCATCTGGCGGAAATCCTCGATCACTTTCCCCCAGTCCTTCTGCCAGTATTCCTCGATGAGCTGCGTCGTGCAGGCGTAGTTCAAACCCCACGGCAAAAACGGGCGATTCGACTCGAGCACGAAACCCTTGCCCGCCTCATCGATCCGCACCCACTGGGCCGCTCCCGCCAATGGGCCAAACAGGAAGATGCCGGCGAGGATCATGCGCATGGGCCAACCTCAATCACCTCGCAAGCTGCGGCCGAATAAGGTTGGCCAGCACCTTGTACCCCGCCGCGCTGAAGTGCAGCTTGTCTTCGGCCAGCAGGTCGGCGCGCGGCTTGCCGTCGTCGTCAAGAAAATGGTTGTAGGTATCGACGAACCGCACGCGCGGTTCAACTCTGGCAAAATCGGCGATCAGCGTGTTGACCGCAATCTCGCGCTCGTGCTGTTTCCACCGCGCCAGCGTCGGGTTCATACCGACGTACACGATCCGTGTGTTCGGCAATCGATCCGAGATTCTCGCCACGAACGCCTTGAAATCGTTGAAGACTTCCTCGGGGGATTTGCCCGCGTTCAGGTCATTGCTGCCGGCCCGCAGCACGATCATCCGCGGTCGGCAGGGGAAGATGATCCGATCGGCAAAATGCGTGGAGTCGACGATCTGCGAGCCGCCGAAGCCGCGATTGATCACTCGATGTTCCGGGAAGTCCTTATCGAGGGTCTTCCACAGCCGGATGCCCGACGAGCCGATGAACAGGATGGCGTCCTGCGGCGGGGGATTGGCCTTGTCGGCCTGTTCAAAGGCGCTGATCTCCTTTTCCCACTGTGCAAATCGGTCGGCTTTTTCCGCCGCGCCGGCGCGCAGCGACAGCGCCAGTGCGAACAGCGCCAGCGCCCGATAGTGTGTGATTCGTCGCATGCGGGAATTGTAACGCTGCGCCGAGCATCCCCGCCATCGGGCGCCGTCTATGGCGCGCGTTCCTCGCCGCTTCGGGGCGTGCCTCGGCATTGCTCACAGAGGTAATCGTTTTCGATGCAGTGGCGGATGCGCTTGTCCAGCAGGTCGAGGATCAGATCGTCGATCCCCAGCGTGGCTGTCACGTGGCAACGCGTCTGCGGGAATTGCGCGGCCGCCTCCGCCGTCAGACGCGGAATGTCCTCCGTCCAGTGTCTTCCAGGTCCCAGAAAATACGGAATCACCACGATGCGCTCGGCGCCGCGCTGCGCGCACCGCGCATACGCCGTCGCAATAGATGGCTCAGCCAGTTCCATGTGGGCCGGTTCGACGATCGGATACCGGTCGGCAAATCTCCTGGAAAACGCGGCCGCAACCTCTTCCAGCAGGCGGTTGCTGTCCGCCTTCCGCGAGCCGTGATCGACGATGATGATGCCGAGGCGCATTGGGGGATTATAAACGCGGGAGGCGGGAGGCGTAATGCGTGAAGCGTAAAGCGCGAAGCGTAATGCGTAATCTCGGCGCTGGCCGACGCTCCCACACTCCATCATCGCCGCTCGCGAGCCCGGGGGGTGGCCGTCAGCGTCAGCGGCTTGCCGCCGCGCAGGACACGCACCTGCACGGGTTTGCCGGCTTCCGCCATGTTGAGAAAGTCGGTCAGGTCGTAGATCGAGGCAATCTCTTTCGCATCGATCTGCACGATGATGTCGCCGGCCTGCAATCCGGCGGCGGCTGCCGCGGAGCCCGGCACGGTTCCGGTAATGCGGAGGCCCTTCGTGGTCGAGTCCTCCGTGTAATCCGGCACCACGCCGAGCGAAACTCCGCCCCCGTGCGTCGATCGCTGTGTGGTCGCCGCCGGCGGCGGCTCGACGAATTTCAGGTCGCGCTCGGGGGCGCGCGCCAGGGATTCGACGACCTTGGCCACCAGGTCAATCACCTGCGATTCACCGGGATAGTTGATCTTGTCGGGGGTGTCGCCGGGGCGGTGATAGTCTGCGTGCAGGTTCGTCCAGAAGAAGAGGCTGGGGATGCGCTTGAGGATGAATGAGGCATTGTCGCTGGGGGAAATGCCGGTGCCGAAGCTCTCTTTCAGTTTCAGGGGCGAGGCGGCGTCGGCTGCGTCGAGCATCTTCACAAACGGGCTTGCCGTGCCCACCCCGCCCACCAGGAGCTGCTCGTTTCGCAGCCGCCCGACCATATCCAGGTTGACCATCGCCACGATCCGCTTCAGCGGCACCGGCGGGTGGTTGACGAAATACTCCGATCCGATCAGCCCCTCCTCCTCGCCGCTGAAGTTGACGAACATCAGTGAGCGGCTCGGCCGCTGCTTCGAGAGGCTGAAGATCCGCGCCAGCTCCATCACGGCCGCCGTTCCCGAGGCGTTGTCGTCGGCGCCGGGGTGAACCGAGTGCGAGCGGGGTTCGCGGCTGAAGGTGCCGCCGTGGCCGAGATGATCGTAATGCGCCCCGATGACGATGTACTCGTTGGCGTGCCGTCCGCGGCCCGGCAGGCAGGCGATGACGTTCCTGAGGTTGTAGGTGCTGCGCTCGAATGCGACGGTTCCTGCAACGCGCACTTTTCCCAGCGAGAAGGAGCGCGCGGCAAATTTCTCGTCCAGCTCCCGCTGGAACGTCCGCAGGTCCTTGGCCCCCGCCATCTCCAGCATCTGGTTGGCGATGCGCTGCTTGATCTGAATCACGGGGATCGGCGATCGATCCGCCGCCGCCCGCGCCATCGGCACGATCGGCGAGGTGTAGGTCTCATCGCCGTGAAAATCCGGCGGATGCACCACCAGCAGCGCCACGGCCCCGTGCGCCGCGGCCAGCTTGGCCTTGCGCGGCAGCGAGGAATTTTCCGAAAAATCCCTGTCCGCAAGCCGGCTGCGCCCGTCCCTGCGGTGGGGCTCAAAGCGCATGACCAGGGCGATCTTTCCGTGCACATCCACCCCGGCATAGTCATCGTAGATCGTCGCGGACGGGTTCTTTGGGTCCTTTGCAGTGACGCCATAGCCGGCAAACACCACAGGCCCCGAAAACGAACCTTCCGCCGTAAACACCGGCGCGCTGTAATCGTCGCTCAGCTTCAGGCTCGTCGAGTCAACCTGCAAGCGCGTACTCGCCGCCAACCCCGTTACGGTCGTGAACGTGAACGGCTGGAAAAAGCTCTTCTGTCTTGGCGGCGGTTGCAGGTGCAGCGAATGGTAATAGCCGGCGACATAGCAGGCCGCCTCGTCGAGCCCCGCCGTGCCGGGGCCACGACCTTCCCGCTCAGGGCTGGCCAGATAATACACCGAATTCCTGACCAGGTCGGCCGAGGCGGATTGCAGCGCCAGCGGCGGGGCCTGCGTCTGGCAGCCGGCTGCAACAAAGGCCAGAAGCGTGAGATATTGAAGCGGCCGGTACAGATGGCGTAAAGACATCGCCCCGATTCTAGGGCAGAGGTCGCCGCCGCAAAAGCTGCCGCAAGTTCCTGCGCGGCAGGCGACCTGTGCATGCGCATCGGGTACAATGCAGCGATGTTGCGGCTCGACCAGGGGTCGGAATAGCCGGGAGCGATCATGCCCGTTCAGGAAACAGACATTTCCTGGCAGGTGCTCCGCCGCATCGTCCGCACGTGGGCCGGTGCGGCGGCCGACCTGGCCGAGGTGAAGCCCCTGGCGGGGGGGTGCATCAACACGACACTGCAACTGAAGCTCAACGACGGCGCGCAGGCCGTGCTGAAGATCTCTCCGCATCGCGTCAATCGCGAGGTGCTCCGCGAGGCCGGGCAGTTGACGCTCCTCAAGACCATCGGCATCCCCGTGCCCGAGGTCTATCTGTGGCACGTGGCCACGCTCGACGAGCCCCACAGCTATCTGCTGATGCAGTTCGTCAACGGCGTGAACCTCTCGGCTGCCCGCCATCAGTGCACGCCCCAGCAGTACGACGATCTTCAGCGACACCTCGCCGAGATCGTGCTGCACCTTCATTCGCACACCGCCGAGGAGTATCACCGCACCGCCCCGGAGGATTGCCGCAGATTCACGTCATGGCCGGCCTTTTACCGGCACGTTTATGAGCCGATCTGGCAGGAGGTGGAGAAGCTGCCGATGATAGCGCCGAAGCTGCGCAAGCAGATTTCGCGCATCAACGACAAGCTGGACCGGCTGCTCGTGCATGATGACCGCCCGCGACTGGTGCATTGGGACATCTGGTCGGCCAACCTGCTGGCGGCTTCGGACGAACAGGGTCGATGGCGCGTCAGCGCGCTGCTCGACCCCAACTGCAAGTACGCCCACGCCGAGGCGGAAATCGCCTATATGGAGCTTTTCCACACGATCACGCCGCAGTTTCTGAAGGCCTATCAGCAGTCGCGGAAACTCCCGGATGCTTATCACCGCGTGCGGAAGCCCATCTACCACCTTTATCCGCTCATCAACCACGTGCGATTGTTCGGGGGCGAATATGCCAAGCTCCTGACGGCGGCCGCGGAAAAAGCGGCGGCCCTGATTTGAGCTTGTGATCGCAACGCTGCACGCGGGGCGTGAACATGAAGTCGTCATCCGCAACCCATCGAACGCGCTGAGCATACGGGGCTGATCCGCCGACATCATCGTCGCTCCGATCCTGCGCCGCCGCCGGGCTTCTTCCGCGGCGATGCGCATGCTACCATTCCGCCAGCAGCCATCGATCCGAAGATATGGGCGAGAACATCAACATCCTCTGGGCGATCCCCTTTGTCCTTCTCCTGGCCTGCATCGCGCTCATGCCCTTCATCCACCGCCATTGGTGGGAGAAATGGTATCCCGCTGTCGCGATCGCTCTGGGGCTTGTGGCCTCCAGCTATTACTGGTTCATCGCACCCTCAACCTCACGCTGGCTGACCGGGATCGAGGACTATGCCTCCTTCATCCTGCTGCTGGCCTCGCTCTTTGTCGTCAGCGGCGGCATTGTCATCCATGTCAACCGCAAGGCGACTCCACTGGCTAACGCCGTCCTGCTGCTTTTGGGCGCTTTCATCGCCAACATATTCGGCACCACCGGCGCGTCGATGCTGCTGATTCGCCCGTTTTTGCGGATGAACCGCGGGCACATCCGCCCCTATCACGTCATGTTTTTCATCTTCATTGTTTCCAATGCGGGCGGCCTGCTCACCCCGATCGGCGATCCGCCGCTCTTTCTGGGCTATATCAATGGCGTGCCCTTCTGGTGGGTGCTCGAACACTGCCTCTGGATGTGGGCCTTTGTCGTCGGCGCCCTCCTGGCGGTGTTCCTCGTGCTCGACACCATCGATCACGGAAAGTCCGAACGGCACATGCCCGAAGACCCCGGCCCGGCGGTCTTCATCCACGGCATTCACAACCTGCTGTTCATCGCTCTGATCATCTGGGCCGTGTTCCGCCCGTCTTTCACCGTCCTCATCGAGCTTATCCACGAGCGGGGCGCCAGCCTCCACCTCGCCGGAGGGTTCCTCCTTTGCCGCGAAGTGCTCATGATCGTGGCCGGCGCCGGATCACTGCTGCTGACCGGCCGCAGCATCTACCAGCGCAACGAGTTCACGTACGCGCCGATCCGCGAGGTCGCCATCCTCTTTCTGGGCATCTTCACCACGATGGTTCCCGCCCTTCAGTGGTTGAATTACAACGCCAAGCGGATGCCGATAAAATCGCCGGCGCATTTCTATTTTACCTCGGGCACGCTCTCCAGCTTTCTGGACAACGCTCCCACGTATCTCACGTTCCTCCAGGTCGAGCTGGGAAAGCTCGATCCGGGCGACGTCAAGGCCGCCGAAGCCGAGTGCAAGCGCATGGCCGCCCGCAAGAGCCTCGAGATCGATCCAGACCTCCCCGGTCCGGTCGCTGAAGCGGTGGGGGCCCTGGTCAAGTATCATCCTCGCGAACTGCTGGAACGTGCGCTCACGCTCGACCAGATCGAAGTGGCCTTCCTGCTGGGCAATCCGAAGCTCAACTTCTTCATCGTCGCCGTTTCCCTCGGGTCGGTGCTGTTCGGCGCCTGCACCTACATCGGCAACGGACCCAATTTTATGGTGAAATCAATCGCCGAATCCTCCGGCCTGCGCATGCCGGGGTTCATCCACTACATCGTGGCATACACGCTGCCCATCCTGTTGCCGGTGTACATATTGGTCTGGCTGGTGTTTCTTTACGGGCGATAGCTGCGTGCGGCGATGCCTCAGCGGGACTGCACAACCGGGGCGGGCGTGCGCACTTCACGTATCTTCTTGTCACACGCCAGCGCCAATGCGGCCAGTGCCAGAACCAGTATCGTTCGCTTGATCATTTCGATCATCTCCGCCGCATGTTGTAGTGTCTTCCACCCGGCTCTGCAATTCCGCGGCCGGCGCCGTCAACGACGGTGAGGCTTTGGCGCGGAAAGGGCCCCAGCTCGCACCGAGCCGCAAGTCCGCACGAAAACCCGCCCCTGGAGTATTTCCTTACGCCTTGATTCGCAGCTTCTTCAGCAGGTTCTTGAGGACTCTGCTCATCTGCGAGGAAGACATCGAGCCCTTGGTGTTGCGTCCTTTGCCGCTGATCGACGCGCCCTTGCCCGCGGCCAGCATGCTGTTGTTGCCCTTGCCGGCGATGACCCGGTCCTTGGCGCCGACATAGATCGTGTTGCGGCCGTTGCCCAGACGGATCGTGTCGCGGCCGCCCTGCGAGAAGATGGTGTTCTTGCCGTTGCCGGCCTGGATGTAATCCGTGCTCTTGCCGCCAATCAGCAGGTTGTTGCCATGGCCGGCAACGATCACATCGCGGCCGCCTTCTCCGATGATGCTGTCATTGCCCTTGCCGCCATAGAGTTGATTGGCATTGGCGTTGCCGATGATCAGGTCGTTGCTCGAACTGCCGGTCACATTGTCGAAGTTCAGTGCGGCCGCGGTGTTCGTCGCCCATCGGCGCGAATCGAGATAGACCTTCACGCCTTTGCCATAGCGGCTGTAGTCCAGCGTATTGCCACCGGCGCCCCCGTCGACAATTCCGCCGAACTTCGCGCCTTTTTCGAAGATGAAGCGATCGTTGCCGCTGCCGCCAACCAGCTTTGACACCCAGGCTCCGGCTCGGGCCACGACCTGCCCGGCCGCATTCGATACCGTCACTCCCGTTGCCGAAATGTCGAACGTGAGCGGCGCCGACTTGTTGCGGAAATCGAGCGTGCCCTGCCCGGGCGGCGAGACGATCGTGTCGGTCCCGCCATCGTTGTTCGAGACGAACGTGTCGGCGCCTCCGTTGCCGATCAGCGTGTTGAGCCCCGGCCCGCCCACGAGCGTGTTGGCGTTGGCGTCGCCGATGAGCAGATCGTTGCCGCGCCCGCCGATGATGTTGTTGATCCCCTGGATATGGGCTGTTCCCGTGGCCGTTCCCGCCGGCAGATTCACCGAGACCGGGGCCGTGTAGTTTCCGTACATCAGGGTGTTGGCCCTGCCGGGCAACCCGTTGCCGGCGATGGTCCCGTTGAGCTGCGCGCCGTCCTGGAACACAAACGTGTTGTCGCCCGAACCTCCCACGAGGTTCTCCACGTTGTTCTCTCCGTGGTTGACGGTGTTGTGGCCGTCGCTCACCGCAACGCCGCCAATGTTGAAGACGAGACTGCCGCCGGCCCCGGAAAAATCGAGCGTGTCGTTGCCCCCGCCGGCGTTCTCAACCACCAGGTCGTGCCCCCAGTTCTCGCGGAAGACGTACCGATCGTCGTCGGGTCCGCCAACCAGCTTGTCGTCGCCCGTGCCGCCGACCAGCGTGTCGTTGCCGATCCCTCCATTGACCGTCGCTCCGATCATTCCCGACCCGATTTCTATATAGTCGGCGCCGTCCAGCCCGTTTACGGTGATGCTGCTCACGGCCCCCACCGCGAACGACTGCGGCGCATCGCTGTTCACGGCGGCGACGATCTGATCGCCCTGGAGGCTCAGGACGATATGGTCGCCAGCATTCGTGCCATCGACCGTGAGCGCATTGCCATTGAGCACCGCGCTCAGCAGCAACCGCGGTTCGATCAGCTCCATCAACTGGCGCACCCGGTTCAGACGCTGGTCCTTAGCCCGATTCCCATTCCGTTTGGCCGTGCTGTGGTTGCGGCTTGTGTGCCCTGCTGCCATGGTGCAGACTCCCGTTGAAGCCCCACGTTTCCGTGTCTCTCCCCAATTCAGAGTGTCGTTGCGGTCCACGCCCTATGGACCGTCGGCGCTCTGGCCGTATGTCTGCCTAACTCTGCCCCAAGAACGGCCCTAATGCAAGCTTGGCCGTAATTCCGCTGATCTGCTCTTTGCGGCCGGGTCCGATAATCGTCGGCGAATCAGGCGTGTTTTCCCAGCTCATCTATTGTCTCAGACTTCACCTGATTCAGCGTTCTACCACCAGCACTGATCCCCCTTGCTGGTCAGCAGCAGACAATCCTCGGCGTAGTCGGCCAAGATCGCGTCAAGCCCCGTATCAAACGCCTGCAGGTGGCGGAGAAGGACGTCTTCTGTCTCCTGGGTGTTGTTCGATCCCATGCCATGTTCTCCTTCCAGCCGATCAGCCGTGGGCCAAGCAGAAGACCCCGTTTTTGCATCCCAAAACGGGGTCCGCCAACTGCCCGACTAGGATTCGAACCTAGACAAAGCGGTCCAGAGCCGCTTGTGCTACCGTTACACCATCGGGCAAAACTCACGGGCCTGCCTTTGCGCCCGCCAGTCGGATGTTCTTGCGGGCCGGAAAAACAGCCCACAACACCAGCATAAGCCAGCCTCAGCGAACGTCAAGTTCGGCGTTGTCGCGGTTCGGTGGCCAACATCGGGTCGCAGATCGCGCGCGAATCGCAGCGCGGTGTACTACCTCGGTCTTACATCCAAGAGCGCGCTTCCGGATCAGATGGCACCGCCAATATTGATATCGGCTTTCGGCAGCTTTTCAGCACTGAAAACCAACAATAATATCGGCCGATCTGATGCGTATGGGACCTCTGAATTTTCGCAAGCTCATGTGGGGCATTTAGTTAAGGCGCCCCCATTTGTGCGCCGATGCTAATCACGGTTTTTACGAGGGAGTTCGCGGAATGTCTTGCTGGGTTGTGCCGACGGTCGCTGCTGAGCTTTGGGGCGTGTCAGTATCAGATGTTCTCAACCAGGTCGAAAGTGGCTCTATCAGCACGAAGACCGAATACGGCTTTCTGCTGGTTGATGTCGCTCCCCAGAGCCCCCGATTCGAGCGATCGGCCGCCGATCAGCCCCGTCCATTGACCTACACGCCCATTCCCGTACTTGAAGCGACGGACGCCGAGAATGAGCCGGAGCAGGAGGTCGAGGAAGGCGAACTGGACTGGAAAGCCACTCGCAGCTCTGTCGCGCGGCTCCGCCGCCCGCCCAAACCCGCCAGCATTGCCGCCTGATCGCTCCGCCGCAGCGGACACACCCCCGCACGCCCACGACCTACAAATCAGGATTTCCCTCCGCCGGCTGCGTGGTCGGCTTGAATCCTTCCTCTTCCATTTGTTTTCTGATCTTCTTGAATTCCCGTTCCGTCCTCGCCTTGATGTACTCCTTGATGTCTGCCGGCATCTGCGACTGCGTGATCATCACCTGCATTCCGTTGTCGAGCTGCATCATCGCCACCACGGGATCGCGGGCCGGCAGGGCGCCGGCCGCCCCCGCCGACTTGATCTCCACCTTGTCATCCTTGATTGAGTAGGTCAGGCCGGTGGCGCCCATGATGGCTTCCATGATCTGCTGCGCCGGCGCGTTCTCGAAAACGCCATGAATGGTGCGCGCCTCGCGTGGCACCGACCGGATCGCCCCAAGCTGGTAGACGAACAGCACTCCTGTCTGGCTGGCGATTTCATTGAGCACTTGCACGATGTCCATGCCGCGTTCACCAGCGGGGATCGTCATCGGCTTGTTCAGCAGGCGAAGCGTCCGATCTTCCTTGCTGACGATCAGGATGTTCTTGCCCCATGGATACCATGTGAATCGCGTTTCTTTCGGAATCGACTCCAGCGCGTCCATCAAGGTGGCATTGCGGGGCACGTAAACCGTCTTGCCAAGCTCCGGCGCCTCGCCCATGCGGTTTTCAATCGCGAACTGCTCCTTGGGGTCCTTGTCGGTCGCCAGCCGATCATCGACCGCTTCCAGCAGACGTTTGACTGTTGGGCGATCCGTATCCAGCCCCAGCATCCTGCTGGCCAGCACATCCAGCGCATGCAGTTCGGTTGCGGTGGCGCGTTGCCCCAGCCTGCGCAGCGCCGGCATCGGCTTGATCTCGACGTACT
>Ga0315268_10005752_pt1 | contig 13267 bp, 14 predicted proteins | sample C1_top_MG_FD_204535 | JGI IMG/M metagenome (GOLD analysis project Ga0315268, IMG submission 204535) | Sediment microbial communities from Yellowstone Lake, YNP, Wyoming, USA - C1_top | ecosystem: Environmental > Aquatic > Freshwater > Lake > Sediment | place: USA: Wyoming | collected 2017-08-01 | reverse complement strand
GTTTGGCTAATACACGTGATGGTTAATAAAACTATCGTTTTAATGAGCAAAATGATTATAACATAGCCCAACCATACATTTTCTTGGTGATCTTGTGAAGGCGATCAAGGTAATTCGGGACCCGGAGGCGTTTCAGTTGATGGCGGATGATACCAGGCGAAGACTGATACACCTTCTGAGGGCAAAGGAGATGACGGTCAGCCAAATCGCAGAAGAGCTCCATCTGACACCACAGGCAATCTACCATCATGTCAGGAAGCTCAAGGATGCTGACTTGATCGAGATTGCGCGAGAGGAGCGCGTGGACCATTTCATCGAAACGTACTACCGTGCAACTGCGGAAGTATTCCATCTGTCCCACGGCGAGGGAAAGAGCCACAAGATCGAGGAACAACAGGCGCTCGAGGGACTTCAGAATCTGTCGAAGCTCGGAGTTGCTGTAAGGGTCGATGAGGCATCTGCGTCGAAACTCGTCAAGATCCAGAACCGAATGCACAGCCTAGGGAGCAAACAGGAATGGACGGACAAGGTCTCTGATTTAGAGGACGTCGACTTCTTCGGCAAGCAGCTTCTTCTCGAATACGCTAGCTATCTCTCCATGAGTGACACGGAATTCAAGGAGTACTGTGAACTCCATAAGGAGATCCGGCACCTTCTGAGGTCGAAGCTCGTCTCCCCTTCAGCGGACAAGAAGAAGACCTAGAATCCCACACCATCATCCAGGGACGCCAAGTGCCCAAGAAAAGCGTTATATTCGATTGACTATCGTGTACCCGGCCATCGGGGGACCACCCATGAATGGGGCGCTCATCGACGTTGAGAACCTTTCCAAACATTATCCACCAGACGTCAAGGCGGTCGACGGCATATCGTTCGAAATCAAGGCAGGTCAGATATTCTCAATGCTTGGCCCGAATGGCGCTGGCAAGACAACGACCGTCGAGATCCTCGAGGGGCTGCGAAATCCGACATCCGGGACCGCAACCATTTTCGGTATCGACGTGACCCATGACTACTCCAAGATACGTGACAAGGTTGGCATCCTGCCTCAGAACTTCGAACCCTTCGACGAGCTGAAACCACCTGAAGCCGTCGAGTACTGGGCGGGCCTATATGATAAGAAGATGTCGAGGAAAGACATCGGACAACTGCTCGAGAAAGTCAACCTAACTGAAAGGAAGAACTCCGTCTCGAAGAAACTCTCGGGTGGAGAGAAGAGGAAGCTTGGCATCGCGCTTTCGCTGATCAACGAGCCTGAGGTCCTTTTCCTGGACGAGCCGACGACCGGGCTCGACCCGAAGGCGAGGAGGGACTTGTGGGCGCTCATTCAAGATATCAGGAAGAAAGGCACGACCGTTTTTCTGACCACTCACTACCTCGATGAGGCCGAGAAGCTGGCGGACGACGTCGCAATCATGCACAAGGGGAAGATAATCGCACGGGACAGCCCCGAAGAACTCATTAGAAAGCATGCGAAGCTCACTGTGATCGTGCTCGTTGGTGTCGGCCCGGATGGTCTGAAGGAGATCAAGAGGAGAGGGATAGAAGCCACCACAGAGGCCGACGGCGACATCCTGGTGCCGGTCAACGACCCCTCCGACATGAGGACCATATTCCAGAAACTCAGCGGGATAGAGCTGAAAGTCAAGGATATGTACACCAGAAGACAGACCCTCGAGGATGTGTTCCTCGATCTTGTTGGAGCCAAGATGGAAGAAGGAGACCTGAAACCATGAGCCGGATTCTCGCTGACATCAAGGGATTCGGCAGGCAGTACCTGAGATCCAAGGTTGGAGCATTCTTCACCTTCGCGTTCCCCATATTGCTGATCTTGCTGTTCGGAGCCATATACGGCGCGAGCGGTACTCAGAAGGTTTCGTTGCCGGTCCAGAACCTGGATGGGAGTTCTTTCTCTATCGCCTATCTCAACGAGCTGAACAACACGACCCTAGTGACCATAAAGATGATTCCGGCGGACGCGAACATCACGAACTACATCAACGACAATTCGCTGTCCCTCGCGCTTCAGGTGCCAGCCAATTTCGGCTCGAAGATCGCGGACGGCTTAGGCTCCAATTACTCCGGGCCGGTCCTCGTCACGGTCTATGGTGATCAGTCACAATCCACCTTCGGGACCGCAGTTGCGGCAGTGGAAGCTGCGAGCGTGAGCTTCAACTACAACCTCTCGCGGACGGTGCCGCTGGTTGTGCCTGGCGTTCAGGGTCTGAAGGAGGGCTACAAGTTCCTCGACTACTTCCTGCCAGGTGTCGTGGGCATAACCGTCATGACGAATTCGCTGTTCAGCATGTCCTCGATATGCGCGGAGTACAGACAGCGGGGATTCTTCAAACTGCTCGCTACCACCAAGTTGAGAAAGCACGAATGGCTGATATCGAAGTTCGTCTTCTTCTCGATCATACTGATATTGTCTCTCCTGACAACCTTCGCAGTTGCGAGCGCCGCATTTGGAACGCACTCGTCAATCACAGTGCTTGCCCTGGTAATGATACCTGCCGGCGCATTCCTCTTTGTCTCTCTTGGAATGCTCTTGGGCGTTGCCATAAAGGACCCCGAGTCGGGAGTCGCAGTCGCCAACGCCATCGGCTTCCCCATGATGTTCTTGTCTGGTTCCTTCTTTCCGCTCGATATGATGCCTCACTTCCTGCAAGTCGTGGCCACCGCGTTGCCGCTCACATATTTCAACAATGGCTTGAGAGACACGATGGTGTACGGCAATACTGGAGGAGCTTTGGTGAACCTCGCGGTCGTGCTTGTCGTTGGCTTGATATTCTTCCTTCTCTCGAGCAGGCTGATGTCTTGGAAGGAACGCTGAGCGGCGGATTCTGCTCAGGGTACGCTTGAACGTTAGGCATCTCATCATGGTTGGATGGAGGATATCGGCTGCGCGAGCCTGAGTTCTGATGACCACTTTCACCCATCCTCCACAATGATATATTCCACCGGGATAGCTTAGAATCGCTATAGGCACGAAGATTTGGAGATGGATAGGTTGGTCGTGAGATCCATGCGAAAGCAAGACATCAAGACAGCCGAGGACGTCATCCGATATCTGAGCGATTACTCTGACTTCGAGAGGGCGGTCTATGCCACTACGTTCAAGATCCCAAAGGGGAAGGTCTGCACATATCAGGGAATCGCCAGGATGATCGGGAAACCGAAAGCCACTAGAGCGGTGGCGAATGCGCTGCACAACAACCCGTTGTATCCGATAGTACCCTGTTGGCGGGTCGTCAGATCCGATGGGGGTTTTGGAGGAGAGAGAGGCGCGGCAGATGGAAGGAGAAAGCACGTCGAAGAAGAAGGCGTCCCCACGAGGAACAACAAGGTCATAATGAGCAGAGAAGTACTCTTTTGAACCTCTGAAGAGGACGTCTTTGAATGGCACAAGTGGAACCGGTCTGACCCCCCGCCAGAAGCGCATTCTGGCTGCTGACCGCAACGGGGCTCTTGGGCGATCCCGCTCCAATTTGGCCGTCTAACGCGAAAATGGTTCAATTCAAGAACAGTTAAATATCGGAACTAATATTGACCGGCCCGTGTCCAAGACCGACGATAAGAAACTCGAGAGCATAGCAGATGACGTGTTCTCATCGTTTCACGTGTTCTTTCGCAGAGTCGCGAGAGAAGAGACCACGCAAAGCACGAGAAGATTCGACCCAAGTCGATTCGTGCTTGCGGCAGTCATGAAGCAAGGTCCGATCCCTATGTCTGAAATAGGGAAGCGCATGGACATCTCGAAACCGTACATGACCGCTCTCGTTGACAAGCTCATTCGAGAGGGACTGGTGAAGAGGATACCAGATGTGCACGACAGAAGGGTAATAAACGTGGTCATAACAAGGGCTGGCAGAGACACTCTGAAGGAGTTCAGAAAGAACACAAGGAAGATCATTATGGAGAACCTCTCTTCTCTGACTTCGGATGACGTTTCTGCGCTCCATGAGTCACTGAAGACCATCAGAGACATCATGTCAAGGCTGGACAAGAACGAAGCGAAGAAGCACGAGCGAGGACAGGTGTAGGACAATGTCCGATATGGCAATCAGTACCACTAACTTGACGAAGAAATTCGGGGATTTCACCGCAGTCGATCACGTCTCCTTCGAAGTGAAGAAGGCTGAGATATTCGGCCTCTTGGGCCCGAACGGGGCGGGCAAATCAACTGCCATCAGGATGCTGTCGACGCTCAGCATTCCGACGGAGGGCTCGGCGACGGTCGCCGGTTTTGATGTGCAAAAGGAGGACGGCATGGTCAGGGAGCACATCGGCCTTGTGTCCGAGAAAATGATCATGTACGACGAGCTGACGGCGAGGGAGAACCTCAAGCTCTTCGGCAAGTTGTACGATATACCGAACGACATTCTGAACAAGAGGATAGACAAGCTCTTGGCGTTCGTGCGCATGGAGAAATGGGCAGGCCATAGAATCGACACATTCTCCACAGGCATGAAGCAGCGGATCAACGTCATACGCGCCCTGGTGAACCAACCAGACATACTCTTCCTCGACGAGCCGACTCTAGGCTTGGATCCGCAGTCGACGGCAGAGATCAGGGAGCTCGTGCGAAGAATCAACATCGAGAACAGGACCACCATGGTCCTTACGACGCACATGATGAGCGAGGCGGATATGCTCTGCAACAGGATTGGGATCATGGACCACGGGAAGATCGTGGCCCTTGACACACCGGCCAATCTGAAGAGGTCTATCTCCGGGAACGACACGACCTTGTTCGAGTTCGAGATACCGAACCTCGACACCAACATAATGTCATCCGTCGAATCTCTGAAATCCGTAAGATCGGTGGTTCGGGATGACGCAGCGCATATCAAAGTCAGCTCAGTGGGCAGTGACTCGTTCGACATCTTGGTCGACGCCCTTCGAAAGAACGGCGCCCAGATTCGCACCGTGAAGAATCTTGAGCCGACGCTCGAGGACGTGTTCCTCAACATTACGGGACACGAAGTGCGAGACGGCGCGTCCAAGGCGCCAGCACCGACACGGAGAGACGGCCCTCGCGGGTGGCGTCCCAACAAGAGGGTGAGGTGAGACCATGGGCCTGAGAAGGGTTCTGAGGCACAGTGCGTGGATCTGCTGGAAGGATCTGTTGGAGTTCAGCAGGAGCAAGCTCAGGCTGGTCATGCTGGTGCTCATGCCTCTGTTCATGATGATGATGGTCGGGTTCATATTCCCAACCGGGAGCACGATAAGCCACACGCCTGTGGCGCTGGCAAACCAAGACGTGACGGTCAACGGCATTTCCCTGGGCAACGGTCTCGTAGCCGAGCTGGAGGTCGTGAACAATCATACGGGTATGATGGACCTGCGTGTTGCCACCGGTTATGATGACATCAAGACGATGATCCAGAGCGGCAAGGTCAGCGGCGGCATCATCGTGCCTCCGAACTTCACGTCGGATCTCTTGGCTGGCAAGCAGGGCAGCATCACAATCATGACCGACCAGTCGAACCCGCAGACGTCCGCGATGATACAGAGCGTCGTGACAAAGCTCATCGAGCAACTGGGTTCGCAGGCGGCGGAACGCAACCTCAACCAGACGTACAACATCTCGCTCCAGGATGCGCCGACGGTGCTCATGCCATATGACGTTCAGGTCAGGGGAATCGTACCTGGAACCCCGAACTACTTCGAGTTCGTGGCCCCAGGAATAATGTCCATGGTCGTTATGATGTCGCTCATGACGGGCTTGCCGCACGCGATCTCCTATGAGAAGGACATGGGAACTCTAGATGGAATGCTGGTGGCGCCCACGAGCAGATGGGCAATCATCTTTGGCAAGGTGTTGGCGCAGTCGACCAGGGGCATGATCCAAGGGTTCATCATACTCCTGATGGCAGTGCTGCTCTTCGGCGTGGTCATCCACGGAAGCATACTGCTCGTCATACTCCTCATACTCCTCACCGTGTTCAGCTTCGTGGGGCTCGGCATACTGATTACCTCCTTTGCTGACAAGGAAGAGACGGCCACGATGGTGATGATGACGCTTATGTTCCCGATGATGTTCTTGAGCGGGGTCTTCTTCCCGATCCAGCAGATGCCATCATACATGCAGACCTTGGCGAACTTCCTGCCTCTGACCTACGCTGCGAGTGCGATGAGGAAAGTCATGGTGCTGGGCGCAGGAGTTCCTGCTATAACCCCAGAGGTAGTCATACTCGGAGTGTTCGGCATCGTCCTACTCACCGTCGCCGTGCCCATGTTCAAGCGGGCCATGAGCAGGTAGACCCGCCACTCCCGTTGAGCTCATTCTCTGACCTCGTGAGCGTGAGCAAGCACGTCCGGAAGAGACAATGGCCGTCAGCAGGATATTGCTGTGATTGGAGTCCGACAACCCGGATTTTGGCCTAGGATTTGCCAGTGACTAGAAGTGAACGCAGGAATCCTCAAGTCCGAATGAGAATCATAACGGCCGAATTACGAACTGGCGGCGAACGGATTCGGCATAGAGACGGAAAGGCCTGGTGGTCACCATCTCTTGAGCAATTCCTCTGTCCTCTCATCGTATTCCTTTTCGGAAATCAGACCCTTCTCTTTCATAGACCTCAGTTGAAACAGCTTGTCTTCGATTCTGGTAAGTCGTGGCTTGACAAGCACGGGCGCGTGCCACCTATGACCAGATGGTCCCACCTGTGGAGAATCATGAACACGCCTTTCCACAGGGAACTCGATCAACACAGCTTGTTCCTTGATGTCGAGCGCCTGATATCTCTGTTCGGTCGGGGCAGTTCGCTTCCGCATCAGGAGCAACGCAACGACTGAGATCACCGCCAAGGCAATCGCCCCGCCAGCGGCAATCACCAGTGCTGCAACACTGCTGTCATCACCAGGGTCGAGAACAACCCTCCCGTAGGAGACTGTCAATGTTCTCTGGACAGACTTCGAGGTCGACATTGAGTCCGTGACCACCAGAGTCGCTGTATATGTCCCATTTTCAGCATAGGTGTGGACGGGATTCTGAGTGGAGTCCGTGCCTCCGTCTCCGAATGTCCAAGAGTAGATGTAGGGTTCAAGGCCTCCAATCACGTTGGACATGAACAGTACCGTCAATGGGCGCTGACCAGCAACCGGGCTGGCGCCAATACTCACGGCAAGTCCTGGCACATTCCGCGAAGTGCCAAACATATACCTGAGATCGTTGTTCATGTAATCGCTGTAGCTAATGTGGACCATGTTCCTCGAATCTACCGCGAGAGAAGTGTCGAAGCCGACATCCCCTGAACTGTCAAGAGTGTAGTTGACCCAAGATCCGCCTTCATTTGTGGCATACTTGACGTGGCCGCTCGCGAAATCCGTGTAATCGCAGTAACCTATGTGGACCTTGTCCTTCGTGTCTACTGCGATGGAAGTGGATAGGCCGACATTCTCCGCGCTATCCAGAGTGTAGGCGGCCCAAGATCCCGCGACATTGGTGACATACTTGAGGCACGCATTCGTTTCATCGTGGTAGCTAATGTGAACATTGTTGCTGGAATCGACCGCGATGGAAGTGTCGAAACCAACAGCCCCCAGACTGTCCAGAGTGTAGCAGGTCCACGACCCACCTGCGTTGGTGGCATACTTGAGATCCTCGTTCGTCCAATCGCCATAGCTGATGTGGACTTTGTTGTTCGAATCCACAGCGATGGATGTGTCGAAGCCAACATCCCCTACGCTATCCACAGTATAGCAGACCCATGCTCCGCTTGCATTGGTGGCGTACCTGAGATCATAGTTCGTAAAATCAAGGTAGCTTATGTGGACCTTGTTGTTCGAATCCACAGCGATGGAAGTGAACAGGCCCACATCCCCAATGCTATCCACTGTGTAATAGGCCCAGGATCCGCCTGCGTTAGTTGCGTACTTGAGGTCGACGTTCGTCCAATCGAGGTAGCTTATGTGGACCTTGTTGTTCGAATCCACAGCGATGGATGTGTCGGTGCCCACATCTCCAGCGCTATCCAGAGTGAGGCAGGTCCACGATCCACCTGCGTTGGTTGCATATCTGAGATTGCCGTTCGTCACGTCATAGTAGCTTATGTGGAGCGTATTGCTAGAATCTGCCGCGATTGAATTGTACTTGCCAACGTCTCCTGCACTATCCAACGTGGCGTATATCCAGCTGGCGAAATCCAGCGTCGTAGAGCGACTAGACAAATCATTGGCAGGGACTGTGAGGACTGCTGATGCAAGTGCTGCTATCGCGACCAGTGTTATTCCGAGCGTGGTGACTGCCATTCGTCGACTCCCACCGCAGCCTATCGCCGCTCTGATGACCGTTGGGCGAATATCTGGACAAAGATCCCGAGGTCTTGTCGCTCTCAGGCTCAAGACGACACTCCCCGAGATGATTCTCTTTCGTCGCTCATTCTCCGCGCCCGAAATCCCGAGCTGGAGAGGGCATCACGTCCTTTCGAGTATTTCACAGAATCGCCCTGCCTGGAAACAGGTGGCAGAAGCCCAATAGTAGACGCTGAAGGATTCGCTCCATGGAGAAGCTAGGAGACGGGGGGACTAATGCAAATTGACCAACCCATCACTAAGGCGGTTCCTATGTTTTCGGATTTGCCCTCCTCTATGGTCTTTTCCCAGAGACTGGTTTCGAGACGCTGGTTTGAACATGACAAGGCTGCCGTACGCGATACCGCTGGATTGCATCAAGGGCACAGAAACTCGCCCGAAGGCAGCTGCTGGGTGATGCAGTGTACATCTCCCCCTCCAATACTGACATGCTCGCACCTGACACCCACAATCTCGCGCTCAGGAAACAGCGAGGCGAGGGTCTCACGGGCGAGATTGTCTTCTCGAATTCCATAAGTCGGGAAGACCACAGCGCCATTGGCGAAGTACAGGTTAACATAGCAGGGCGTAATGGGAACACTTCCAACCAACATCGGCTTTGGCTGGACCATTCTCACCACCTCTAGGGGTCGTCCTTTAGCATCAGCGGCGGACTCCAGTCGAGCCAAGTTCTCCTCCAAGCTCCGATAATTCGGGTCAGAGTCATCACTTGTGTGCGCAGCCAGCACGACATGGGGCATCGCGAACCCTGCGACACCGTCAACGTGTCCATCAGTCATGTCGTCTTCGACTCCTCGGGCGAGCCAAACAACCTTTCGTACGCCCAGATAGCTGGCGAGGACCTGTTCAATACCCTCCCGCGACATGCTGGGGTTGCGGTTGACATTGAGCAGACACTGCTCGGTCGTGAGCAGTGTCCCTTCGCCATCAACGCTTATCGCACCTCCCTCGAGGACCATGGGCGCGTCGTAGCGTCTGATCCTCAATCGCTCTGACAGGAAGATCGGCAGTCTGTCGTCCCTCTCGCACGGCTGCTTTCGGCCCCAACCATTGAACCCGAAATTCGCGAGCGCAAGCCTGTTGTCCCCCCTCCGGACGAAGATCGGACCATTGTCTCTCGACCACGAATCATCAAGCGCCACCTCGAATATCTTCGCTTCGGAGCCAAGTATCCTTCGCGCCTCAGGGGCGGTCGCGGGATCAGCGAGGACCGTCACGGAATCAAAAGGGTCAATCGCCTTGATGACGGCAGTGTAGGCCCTCTTCGCATCCTCGAAGTGTCCATGCCAAGTGGCTTCCCTACAAGGCCACGAGATGAGGCATCCGGCATGTGGACCCCATTCCGCGGGCATTGAGAATTCGTCCTCTGCGGGCGTCCGTCGCGCTTTCTCGCTAGCGTTTCTCTTGGCCATGACTCGACCTCCTCGCCTTTGTAAGGTTTCCGTAGGTATGAGGCTGGCGCGTGTCGAAGAATCCGAAGAACGAGCGGGCATCTCGGATCTGCGACAGATCCAGGTCCACAAACACTGTCCCAGAACGGCGGGTGGACGCGCGTCTGAGGACCTTGCCCCACGGATCAGCGACGAAGCTTCCTCCATAGAACTTGATCTTCTCTTCCTGGCCAATGCGATTCACGGCAGCAACGAACACCCGATTCATTACCGCCTGTGCCCTCATCACAAGTTCCCACTGTGGGCGGGAGTCGAAATCGGGCCTAACTAGCTCGGACCCTATTGCGCTGGGGTAGATCAGGAGCTCGGCACCCTTGAGGGCCAAGGTCCTAGACACCTCCGGGAACCATTGATCCCAACAAATGCCAAGGCCAATCTTGACATCGCCCAGACTGGCGACGACGTATCCTAGATCTCCCGGCTTGAAGTACAGGTCTTCTCTGTACCCCTCAGAGTCCGGAATATGGACCTTGCGATATGAGGCTCTCACCTTCCCGTTCTTATCTATCAGCGCAAGGGAGTTGTAACAAGTCCTCGCATCCACGACCTCTGCAAACGACAGGGCCACCGCGGCACCCGACTCCTTTGAAACTTCTTTGAATTCGGTCAAAAGCGTCATGTGATCCGGCAGATACGCTATCTGAGCTCTGCGATCTTCAAACTGGCCCACGTATCGGTTAGAGAACAGCTCGGGCAGTATCCAAAGATCAACATCCTCCTCAGACGAGGCAACTATTGCGCGCTTCGCAGCGATGATGTTCTCTCTGGGCTTCGGCGAGCACCGCATTTGAACGAGAGCGATTCTGAAGTCGTCCGAGAGATGGCGGGACAAGGGACCTCACCTCAGCGCCTCATTCTCCTGCAATTGTAATAAACGTACCTGCCGAGGCTAGATTTGAACACCGCTTGCCTTTCCTCGCATATGGGCTTTTCCGAGGCGAGGCTCAATATCCCGTTCTCGAGCGCAACAGATTCGGAACGATACCAAAGGTTATCTATGAAAGACCCGATGAACAGAGACGGAGGAAATGATGTTATATCTAGTAAGCACCAATCTGAAAGAAGGACGAATTGGCGAATACTACGCTTGGGTGAAGAAGAACAGGAAGAAGATACAGGACCATGCCCCTCCAGGATGGAAGTACAAAGGGACTTACGGCGCCGTTCTTGGCTTTGGTCGGTATGATGTCACTGACATATGGGAGATGAAGAAGTACGGCGATTTCGACACCTTCCGCAACTGGAAAGACAAGGTAAGTCTCCAATTGTCGGCGGAGCAGCTGGACTTCTTCTTGCCAGGTACAGGCGGGGCAACATTGCTGAGAGAAGTCAGTGATGTTGTGTTCATAGAACCCAAGAAGCCGAAGCGGTCCAAGAAGTGACCTTCTGTTCTGGATTTCCTAAACCCCTTCACTTTCCCCCTATGGGCTTTTCTCGGACCAAATCAGTGGCAACGTCTGTCTGCGGTTTTTCCCAGGTTCATCAAGTCCCCCTCAGATAAACCTCGGTTCTTATTGCCAGCAGGAGTATCACAAGAACAAATCCGACGATCAACCACTTCTTGGCCTGATCCACCTTGGAGTAGACGACAAGAGCAATCGTCACAATGAAGACTGTGTCTGCGAGAAAGCCCAGGACGAGATTTATCTTGTATTCGATTTCGTAGTCGGAGCCCCACCCGTAGCCGACATAGTATGTCCCAGCTGAGAACAGAAAGACCGCGCCAATCACAATCAACAGAGGCATCCAATCGACATCCCATCCAGAATGTTGCTCATCCGCGGAAGTTCCCAACGCCATCTCATTCACCCGGAGTCGTATCGCCATTCCTCCCCTATGGTCTTTTGCCAGTAGCGAGAATCCCTCCTTCCTGCTCCTGGAAGATCGCCATCTTCTCCATGTCGATCCAACATTCCGGCAGTCCAGATGCTGCTCTCTCGGCAATGATCCATGGTTTCATCTTGTTCCATGTGTAACTGAACGGAAAGTAGCCCGTCAGTGCTCTTGCCTCTACAAGACCTTCTACCGCGAGGCGAGCAACTGCCGCGTGAAAATCGGCTATCAAGCAAAGGTCCACAAATGAGACTTGCTTCTCCAGTCCTTTAGCATCAGTGGCATCGGCTCGCCAGACCTTGCAGAACGCGTCTTCAAACTCTCTCGTCGTCCAATGCATGGCAGCTTGCGTCACAAGCTCCAATCGTCTGTCCCTCTTCAAATCTCGCAGTTCCATGACCGCGAAAAACGCGCCTGCAGCTATGCTCACCGCCACTATCGCATCCAATACGAATGAAGCGTCCACAATCGCCATTCCTCCGGATGCAACATCGTCTTTCCTCCCCTATGGTCTTTTCCGAGGCGAGGCTGAACGAGTCTCTCACTTGAGAAGATCACAGTTCGCGACGCAGCGCACAGATGCCAACAATGACAGCTGGAATCTGCAGTATGAGCGCAAACAGAACAAGGTACCACCCGGCTAGCGGCCCCCACGACCAGACAGGATCGTTTCCAATGAAGCCATGTCCAACGAAGCCATCGCTCCACGACCCGAACCACCGAGATTCTCTGATGCGGTCGTCGATAACTATCACGAAGTACACCACGGCCACCGTAGATTCCAAACCAAGCGCTATTCCAGATCCGAGGTTGAGCAGCTCGTCGTCACCGACTATTGAAAGGAGGAACAAAACCGCCAAAATGACCCAGATGAGGACGGCCACGACCTCGACGTTCATTGTGTATCCTATTGGATCGGTGCCGAAGTAGGGCACATTGTAGACGAATATGTGTGAGAAGCCCTCCGGTGACTTCCAGATACCGAAATCCTTGTAGAAATCATATGTGCCTGCATTGTGACTGATGTCAGGCGAATCACTCAGGTCACCTGTGCGGGAAATGTGGTACCAAGGTAGGCTCATCGAATAGGCAGCTAGCGCCACAGCAGCGATGGTGAGCACAATCGCCGCCATTCTATGTTTCGAAAGATCCATTCATTCACCCTGTGCCATTCCCGTACCGGGATTGAGTTTCCTCCCCTATGGTTCTTTCTCAGAGCGTAGTTTGAACATCAGAGAATCTACATGCGGGGCGGATTCCTGATCTGCGGAACGCCTCCGTCCAGTATCTCCTTGAGGGTCGAGGGGTCGATGTTTCCCCCCGACATCACGCAGACCACAGGACCTTTGCCCGCCTTGCCCATGAGGGCCGCAGCCAAGGAACTAGCACCTGAGCCCTCCGCGACCACTCGGTGCCGCTCGAACAAGACTCGGACGGCCGAGGCAACCTCTTTCAAGCTCACGACCATCGAGCCGGCTGCAAGTGGCCTGACGAGGTCCCATATCTCAGGGAGGACGTCGCTCTCGCCCGTGCCCTCGAGGAAGCTCGGGATCCGCTCGACGTGCTTCAGAGATCCCGCCGCCAAGGAAGCTGCGAAAGCGCATGCCGTGTCCGGCTCGCACCCGTACATGTTGACCTGAGGCTTGCGAGATTTGACCGCGATA
>Ga0315268_10005751_pt1 | contig 13268 bp, 11 predicted proteins | sample C1_top_MG_FD_204535 | JGI IMG/M metagenome (GOLD analysis project Ga0315268, IMG submission 204535) | Sediment microbial communities from Yellowstone Lake, YNP, Wyoming, USA - C1_top | ecosystem: Environmental > Aquatic > Freshwater > Lake > Sediment | place: USA: Wyoming | collected 2017-08-01 | reverse complement strand
CGATCGACACCGCGCTCAACCAGGCGTGGGGCGGTCGGACGCGCGAGCTGATCAATGCCGGGATCAACGGCGCGATCCAGAGCGATCGCACGACCACTCCGTTCGAGGTTGCCGGGCTGTGCCCGGACCGCTATCACGGCGCCGACCCGGCGGTCACGCTCAAGCTCTACATCGGCATGGACGCCGACGACGACCGCACCAACAACTGGTGCGCGGGTCCCGGCTGCGGCGAAGTGTTGATCGACAACAACTTCATGGTCGGCGATCAACCGAAGTGGCGTGCCACGCCAGCGCAGCTCGTGGACAGCACACTGGGCTTCGAACTCGAGACCACCGAGCCAATGTTGTTCGACCAGGACATGACCGTGCCGCTCCAGATGTACCTGGTCCACGGCCGGATGACGGTCCCCGAAACACTGACCGAGCTGCGCGACGGATTGCTGTGCGGGGTGGTGCCGGCGCGGGATCTGGCCGAGACGCCGATCTTCATTTGCGTCAACAATCCCGAGATCTGCATTCTCGCCGGCATTCCGCCCGACCGCACGCTGGCCGAGGATCTGCGCCTTTCTGGATATCTGCCGGACATCGACCTCGACGGCGACGGCCTCGAGACATTCAACGTGGGCAACGACGGCAAGATCGACATCTGCTTCGACGGCGACGGCAGCATCCTTGGCAGCAAGGACTGCATGCAGGATCCCGAGATGCAGGATGGCTACTCGGGCTGCTTCACCTTTCACGCGACGCGGGCCACCATCGTCGGCATCATGTACTGAATCGAACCGGCTTGGTGCCGGCCTGCGCCGTTTCTTGACCTTGACCGGCAGCTGCGGCCAAATGGAATGGGCGGCAAGTGTCCGCCGGTCGTTGATGTGAGCGAGCCAGACGGCAAATCGGGGCCGCAATCCGCGGTCACACCCGCGCCGCGCGGTGGCGTGCCGTTCGGCCGCTACACGCTGCTGCGCAAGATCGCGACCGGCGGCATGGCGCAGCTCTACCTGGCCTCGATGGCCGGCGCCGCCGACTTCAAGAAGATGTGCGTGGTCAAGAAAATCCTGCCGCACCTGAGCGAGCAGGAGCACTTCGTCACCATGTTCCTCGACGAGGCGCGCATCGCCGCCACGCTCAACCACCCCAACATCGTGCAGATCTACGACCTGGGGCAGGTCGGCAGCGCCTATTTCATCGCCATGGAGTACGTCGCTGGCGAGGACCTGGCGCACATCGCCAAGTGCGCACGCCAGGCCGAGCGCGAGTTGCCATTCGAGCTCTGCTGCCGCATCGCCGCCGATCTGTGCGCCGGCCTGCACTTTGCGCACGAGCAGCGCGACCTCGACGGCAAGCCGCTCAAGATCGTGCACCGCGACGTGTCGCCGCAGAACATCCTGGTCACCTTTGACGGCCAGGTGAAGATCGTCGACTTCGGCATCGCCAAGGCGGCCAACAAGGCGTCGCACACGCGCACCGGCACCATCATGGGCAAGACGCCCTACATGTCGCCCGAGCAGTGCCTGGGCGAGGATCTCGATCGCCGCTCGGATGTGTTTGCGGTCGGCATCTTGCTGTTCGAGCTGCTGACCCGGTCGCGGCTGTTCAAGCGCGAGAACGAGCTGCTGACCATGCGCACCATCACCGAGGAGGAAGCGCCGCGCGTCAGCACGCGGCGGCCCGGGGTGCCGGCGGCGCTGGACGAGATCGTGGTGCGCGCGCTGCGGCGCGAGCGCAACAAGCGGTTTGCCAGCGCGCTCGAGATGCGCGAGGCGCTCGAGCACTTCGTGGCCGACTTTGGCCTGCCAGCGTCGAGCCTCGAGGTCGGCCAGCTGATGCGCGATCTGTTCCCGGACCACGCCAATCGCCAGTCGCGGCTGCGCGAGGCGACCTCGATCTCCGAGGTGATCCGGGCGCTGCCGTCGACCGGCGTCAAGGACCTGGGCACGCCGTCGGTCCAAGCCACGCTGACCGGCATCGAGGCCTCGCGCGCAACATCGCGTCTGGCGCGCTGGATTGGTCTCGGACTGGCGCTGGTGGTGTCACTGGTGACGGCGGTGGCGATCGCGCTCTGGCCGCGGCCGAGCGGTCAGCTGGTGCTGTCGTCGGTGCCGGCCGGCGCGCAGGTGCGGGTCGACCAGACGCTGCGCGGCACCACGCCACTGGCGATCAGCGATCTGCGGCTCGACCACGCCTATTTGCTCGAGGTCAGCGCCTCGGGTTTTGCCCCGCACCGCGAAAACCTGTATCTGACGACGGACCGGCCGAGCCGCGAGGTGCGGCTGGCGCTCGAACCGCTGGCGCTGGCCACCATCGGCACCATCGTCGTCATCACCGAGCCGTCGGGGGCCAGCGTGCTGCTCGACGGTACCGACACCGGTCTGCGCACGCCAGCGCGGATCCAGGACGTGCCGACTGACGTCGAGCACAGCATCGGCGTGGCGCTGGCCGGCTATGCCGACGAAGCGCGGCGCGTGCTGCTGCGGCCAGGCGCCGAGCAGCAGATCGATCTGGTGCTCAGCAAGAAGTCGGTCCGTACGCCGACCAGCAAGCCGGTGGTCGGAGTCGCGCCGGCAACCAGGCCGGGCGTCACGCCGCCGGTCGGCCCGATCGCGTTGCCAGCTGACAGGGTCACGGGCCTGCTGTCGCTGCGCACCAAGCCATGGACGACGGTGTACTACGGCAACGTCGAGCTGGGGCCGACGCCGCTGTTCAAGCAGGAGCTGCCGGCCGGGCCGGTGACCCTGCGGCTGGTCAACAAGGAAAAGGGCATCGACCAGACGATCACGGTCGAGATCAAAGACCAGGCGCAAGGTGTCACGGTCGTCGACAAGACGCTTTAATCAACGGAGGTCGTATGCGAGCGCTGGGGAGTCTGCTGCTGGTGGCGTTGCTGGCCGCCTGTCCGAGCAAGGAAGAGCTGGTCAAGAAGGCCGAAGAGACCGGCAAGTTCGCCACCGAAAAGAAGGCCGCGATCGTCAAGGGCGTGGGCCAGGGGCTGCAGGGCGAGGGCAAGCAGGGGGCGGAGGAGCTGAGCAAGGGCGTCGGCGAGGTGGTCAAGGGCGCGGCCAAGGGCTTCGACCAGAGCCTCACTGCGGTCAAGCTCGACCTTGCACCCGAGCTGACGAGCAAGGGCGTGCGCGCCGAGCGCGGCAGCAAGCTTGCTGGTGCAGCGTCGCAGCCGGCGCGCCGCGGCATCACCATCTACCTGATCTACGACCAGGCGTTTGCCGGCAGCCTGCTGGTACGCGCGCTGGACGCCGGCGGCAAGGAAGTGGGGCGCGCCCAGGCCGAGGTCAAGCAGCCGGCCGGCGCTGCCGGGTACCTGGACTTCGTGTTCGATGCGCGGACACCGTTCGAAGCGGTCGACCGCTATGCGGTCAGCCCGGGCTGATCGGTTTCAAGGGGGCGTCCCTCGTCAGGGATTTCCCAGGGTCCTCGGCCCCCCCCTCGGCGGTCGCCTCGCGCCTGCGGCCCTTTGGCGGCGGCATATGCGCGCCGCTCGGCCCGGCCAGCTCGGCCACGGTCGCGCGCACCCGTTCGGCCAGTGCCGCATCGTCCTCTTCAAATTGCTCGGGCAGGATCGGATCGCCAATGCGCATGCCAACCACGCCGGGTGTCGTGTACAAACGGCGCGCCTGCATGCGTTCGGCCGAGCCGACGATGCCGACCGGCACGATCGGCACCTGGGCCGCGCGCGCCAGCACAAAGGCGCCCGACTTGAACGGCCCGACGGTGCGCGGCGGAAACCGCGTGCCCTCGGGGAAGACGATCACCGACTTGCCGCCGCAGATTGCGCGGGCCGCCGCGCGCAGGGACTGCAACGCGTGTGTGCCGCGGGTGCGGTCGATGAAGATGTGGCCGGACAGCGACATGCACCAGCCGATAAATGGTGTGCGCGCCAGCTCGCGCTTGGCCACGAAGTGCGCAAATTGCGGCAGCCAACCCAGCGTGATCAGGATGTCCAGACCGCTCTGGTGGTTGCAGACGTAGACGTGGGATTTCGTGAGATCGATCTTGTCGGCGCCGCGCACCGCGACGTGGACGTCGCCGACCAGCAGCGTCAGCCGCGCCCACCAGCGCGAGAAAAAGTCGATCCCGGCCGCACCGAACAGCGGGTAGCTGCAGATGGCCAGGGTGCCCATGATCGGCACCAGCAGCAGGGCGAACCCGGTGCGCAACAGCGCCATCAACGTCCGCAGCATCAGTCCTTGATAGCGATGGCGGTACGTTCTTGGCAAGCGCCCAGCCGATCGGGGCGATCGATTTTGACGCGTTGCGTTTGCGGCAAAGAAATGGCTTTGACGCAGAAGCTCGGTAGATAATGCAAGTGGAGGATGATGCCGTGCTCGAGAATGCTGTGCTGTCACGCGAGTTCTTGCTCGCGCTGCCCAAGTCGGACCTGCACGTGCACTTGGACGGCTCGGTCCGGCCGTCGACCCTGATCGAGCTTGCGCGCGACTACAACATCACGCTGCCCGCCAATACCGAGGAGGGGCTCTACCAGACCGTTTTCAAGGAGCGCTACGCGTCGCTGGCCGACTACCTCAAGGGCTTTCAGTACACCTGCGCGGTGATGCAGACCGAACCGGCGCTCGAGCGCATCGCCTACGAGCTGGCACTCGACAACCTCGATGAGGGCGTGCGCTTGCTCGAGGTGCGTTTTGCGCCGCAGCTGCACATGCACCACCACCTTGGTTTCGTACCGGTGCTCAAGGCGGTCGACCGCGGCTTGCGTCGCGCTGCTGACGAGTTCAACTCGCGGCCGCAGATCCGCTCGGGCAAGGAGCCGCCCTTTGTCTTTGGCCTGATCGTCTGCGCCATGCGCATGTTCAAGGAGGGGTTCAGCGAGTACTACACCAACCTGCTGCGTGCCCAGCAGTACGCGCCGCCGCGCGAGGTTTATTCGCTGGCCTCGCTCGAGCTGGTGCGCGCCGCGGTCTGCGCGCGCGAGCAGCACGGACTGCCAATTGTCGGCTTCGATCTGGCGGGCGAGGAGGCCGGCTACCCGCCCGACGACCACCGGGCGGCCTACGACTTTGCCCACCAGAACTTCATGAAAAAAACCGTGCACGCGGGTGAGGCGTACGGTCCGGAGAGCATCTTTCAGGCGATCACGCGGCTGCATGCGGATCGCATTGGCCACGGCACCTTTTTGATGGATCCGGAGATGATCACGGACCCGACCATCACGGATCGGGCTGGCTACGTGCGCGCACTGAGCCAGTACATCGCAGACCGCCGGGTCATGCTCGAGGTCTGCCTGACCAGCAACCAGCAGACCATCCCGGCGCTGGCGGATCTGTCGAGCCACAGCCTGCGCAAGCAGCGCGACTCGCGCCTTTCGGTCTCGATCTGCACCGACAACCGCACGGTCAGCCGGACCACGGTGACGCGCGAGCTCGAACTGGCGGTCAAGCACCTGGGATTTACCTTCAAGGATGTACGCGCCGTCATCATGCACGGCTTCAAGCGCAGCTTCTACCCGGGCACCTATCTTTCCAAGCGCCGGTACGTTCGTCAGGTGCTCGACTACATGCAGGAAATCGAAAAGAAATTTGGTGCAGCCATCGACGGCGTGCCGACCTCGATCGCCGGCTGATCCGGTCACTTCTTTCGCAGGTCAACCTTTCGGATCTTGGGGTAGGTGGCGCGCTGCCGCCGCATCTGGCCGTCGATCACCGCGAAGATCTCGTACGTCTTGTTCTGCGCCGGCACTACCACCCGCGGTCCCTTGCCCGCCATCTTGCCATCCACAAAAACGGCAACCCCGGCCGGGGCCGTGATCACCAGGCAGCTCGCCAGATCCGAGAGTCGGGGCAGACCGCGCAGGGCGGCGTCGATCGGGATCGCGAAATTGATGGCATTGGAATCGGTGAGCCCGGCGGTCACGATGCCGACCACACGGCCATTGCGGTCCAGGATCGGACCGCCTGAATTTCCGGGGTTGAGCGGGATCTGGGTTTGAAAGACCGGCCGTTCGGATCCGGCCGGGTAGATGTTGCTCACCATGCCCTCGGTAAAGGTCCAGACCCCGCCGCGGCCATGGCCGATCGACGCCACCCAGTTGCCGACTCGCAAAGCGCCCGGCTCGCCGATCGGGATCGGCACAGTATCCGGGACGGCGATGCTCACCAGCGCCAGATCCAGGTCATCGAGACCGCGCTCGACCACCTTGCCGCGCAGGCGGCGGCCGTCGTGCAGTATCACGTCGACCTGGTCGTTCTTGCCGACCACATGCGCGTTGGTCAGCACCAGGCCATCCGCGCTGACGAAGAAGCCCGAGCCAAAGCCGTCGCCGGCGCCGATGAACACGACCGACGGCGCATGGGCCTCAAACAGCTGCTGCCGCTGTTGCTCTAGCGCGGCGATCGGGTCGGGTGCGGGCGCCGGAGCCGAGGCCGGTTTGGCCAGGGCGAGGACAAGCAGAGCAGGGGAGCTGAGAAGGGAAAGCATGGTGGGGTCCGATCATTCCTGCTCGGTCAGTCCGAGCTCGGTCGCCAGCTTCTTGTTGTAGTTGTCAGCCAGCTCGCGCGCCTGGGTCGGATCGACCGGGTGTGGGTTGATGAAGCCGCCGATCATCCCGAGAACAGCGCCGGCCGCGGCAACGCCACCGCCACCGAGCAGCCCGCCGAGCATCAGCGTCATCTTGGTCTCTTCGTTGACCACGCTGTCGCCGACCAGCAGCACGAACGGCGAGGCCAGCATGGCGGTCAGACCGAGCACGGCCACCGCGGCGCCGGGCATGACGAACGCGCTGCGCACGGCATCCGAGGAACGAAATTGCTCGGCCAGGTCCGGCCGGCCGATCTTCTCGTAGAACTCGGCGCCCTCGAGCGGCTTCTTATATTTTCCCTGATAGACGTTGCTCCAGCTGCTGACCACGGCTCCGCTGCTGCCGTCGACTGCGACCATGTCCTCGAACCAGACCACTTCCTTTTCAAATTTCTCGCGCGCCTGGGCTTGCGTGCCCGAGATGTTCTTGGTCAGGCTGGTGACTGCGTTTGCGGCGTCGCCCGGCACGCCTTCGCCAGCGCTGCCTGCTGCTGCTGGCGCATTGAGCGGCACCCCGCGCTGGGCGGACAGCGCGGCCGTCACCTCGCTTTTCTTGTCGTAAAAGGTGACCACCGTGGTCGGCGGCGCGCTCGCCTCACCGGAAAAGATGCGCACCACGGCCACCGTCGTGACCGGGAGCTTGGCGCAGCGGGCCACGATCGCGGCGTCGTCCAGCCTGGCCACATTGCCCAGCCCGCGGTCGTCCATCACCAGGTCGGTCTTGCCGGTCTGCCGCAGCGCGCTGGCCAGCGCGGCCGTGGCCTGCTCGAGGTCGCGGTTGCGTTCGCCTGCCGCCACCACCGCGATCGACTTCATCTGGCCTGTCAGGTAGGCCGCCACGCGGTCCGAGCTGAAGGTGCTGTCCCACTCGGCAGCGCGCGCTGGTCCGGTCGCGGCCAGCGTCAGAATCACGATCAGCGGAAATAGGGTTCGCTGCAGCGACATGTTCGACTCCTCTTTGCCAGGTGCCGCACGTGCCGTCAGCGAACCAGACGCTGCCCCGAACGGCGGCTCAACTTGGGTTCAGCTGGCTATCGAACGGGCTGGTCGGGGATGTCGAAAAAAAAGCGGCGTCTACCAGGGGGCCTCAAAATACAACTGATACGCGCTGACGTTGCCGCACGACCCGCAGATGAAGTGGTGGATCTGGACGTCGCCCAGCATCAAAAATGGGTCGACGTCACCCCAATAGCGCGAGTTGACCGCCTCCTTGATGGCGGTCTTGCGCTTCTGCATGCCCTCGCAGCGCGGGCAGACGCTGGCCGGCCGCGCCTTCCACGTGCTCTTGATCTTGCGCCGCTTTTTTTTGGGCTTGAGCGCCATCGCGATCTCGTAACCTCCATGATACCCTACCCGCTGCCAACGCCAAGCGTTAGCATGCGCGCGCGACCGCGCACGCGGAGACGGTGAGGCAGGCATGGCAAAGACCATCGACGACGGTGGCCACCAGCTGCGCGACGTCCAGCGCGGCTTCTCGACCAAGCAGGCGATCAAGGGCGCTGCCGGCGGCATGCGCGGCGCCGACTACCAGGACCTGGAAGCCGAGTACCTGGAGAAGCGCGACGGCGGCGCTTCGGTCAACCTGCGCGCCAGCGACCAGGAGATGGCGCTGGCCGGCAAGCTGTTGAAGGCCGCGGCTTCGGGCCAGCTCGACGCCAAGCCCGAGGAGGCGGCGCGCTTGCAGGCTGCGGCCAATGCGGTGGCGACCGACGCCATCGATCCCCGGCTGGTCGTCAATCCGGCGGCAGCGCAGGTCGAAAACGAGAAGATCGACGAGAAGACCAAGCTCGAGGACGAAAAAATCAAGCGCAAGTTGTTGCTGCGCGACCCCGAAAACCAGCAGGAGGACCTCGAGGACGACGAGGACACCGAGGCTGGCGACGAGGACGTCGACTGGGTCGGGCCGTTTGCCGATGGCGGCGTCGACGCGGCGCTCAAGGCCGCCAGCAACGAGCAGATCGGCCGCCTGGTCAAGGATCCCGAGGTCGAGATGCGGGTCTACGGCTCGCTGCGGCTGGTCGACCCGAGTGACATGCGGCAGGCGCTGGGTACGCCGCTGCGGGTGGCGCGCCACCTGCAGGTGATCGCGGGCCGCATGCTCAAGGACGCCGGCTTCACCCGCGACGACGTCGTGCACTATCTGAGCGGCTGCTTTGTCAACCTCGGCCGCGACTTTGGTGGTCCAGCGCTGCGCAACTACATCACCAGCGTCGGCGTCGGCGCGGTCTACCCGTTGGAGGTGGTCGAGCACCTGACCGAGATCGCGCCCTGGTTCATCCCCAAAACCACGATCGCGCCGTTCGTGCTCGGCAAAAAACGCGTCACCATGAAGGCGGGCAAGGCGATCACACTGCGCTGCGACCCGGCCATCAAGATCACCAGCTTCGCGCTCAAGGGCGGCGGTGAACCGGGCTACCAGTTCGCGCCGCGGCACGAGGCGGGCGAGTTTGGCCTCAACGTGCTGACCCCCGGCAAGTACACGCTGCTGCTGTGCGGGGTCGACGGTTACGGTTTCGAGCGACTGCAAGAGATCAAGGTCACGGTCAAGGACCCGGCCCAGGCCGATGCCGGTGACGAGGGAGAACGCGCCGCGCGCCCGCCCGCGGCGACGCCGCCAGCCGTGGCCGTGCCCGCGACTCAAGCCGCTGCTGCGGGTCTGCGGTCGCGTCCAGCCGTTGCTCCCGCCGGGCGGCCGATCGTCGCCCCACAGCGGCCGGGCGCGCCGCTGCCGCCGCCGCGCGCTGTCGGCACCGGCAAGAATCCAGCGGGGTCGCCGGTGTCGTCGCCGGCGCCGCGACCCATGCCGCGGCCCGGTGGTGGCCCGCCACGGCCGTCCGCGATCACGGGAGGTAAGCTGCCGCCGGGATACCGCAAGCCCGGCGAGCGGTGAGTTCGCTTTTTCAAGACAGGAGCAGACGATGGCAGAGTTCAGCTTTCAGGAGCCGTTTCCGCACGGGACCGACCGCACACCGTACCGGCTGGTGACCGGCGAGCACGTCAAGCTCGAACGGTTTGGCGACAAGGAGTTTCTCGTCGTCGCGCCCGAGGGGCTGGCGCTGCTGGCCAACCAGGCCATGCGCGACGTTTCGTTCTTGATGCGGCCCGGGCAGCTCAAGGCGTGGGCCGCCATCCTCGACGATCCCGAAAGTTCGCCCAACGACCGCGGCGTGGCAGCGGCCATGCTGTTCAACGCCGAGGTCTCCAGCAAGTACGTGCTGCCGTTTTGCCAGGACACCGGCACCGCCACCATCGTCGGCAAGAAGGGGCAATCCGTGTGGACTGGCGTCGACGACGCCGAGTGGCTGACGCGCGGCGTGTACAAGACCTACACCGAGGAGAACCTGCGCTACTCGCAGACCATTCCGCTCACCATGTATGACGAGGTCAACTCGGGCAACAACTTGCCGGCGCAGATCGACCTCTATGCCACACCAGGCAAGCAGTACGAGTTTTTGTTCGTGGCCAAGGGTGGCGGCTCGGGCAACAAGACCTACCTGTTCCAGGAGACCAAGGCGCTGCTCAATCCGGCGTCGCTCGAGAAGTTTCTCGTCGACAAGATGAAGACGCTGGGCACCGCGGCCTGTCCACCCTACCACCTGGCGTTCTGCATCGGCGGCACCTCGGCCGAGGCCTGTCTCAAGACCGTCAAGCTGGCGTCGACTGGCTACTACGACGACCTGCCGACCCAGGGCAACCAGGGTGGTCAGGCGTTTCGCGACGTCGAGCTGGAGAACAAGATCGTCAAGGCCGCGCAGCAGTGCGGTATCGGCGCGCAGTTCGGCGGCAAGCACTTTGCGCTGGACGTGCGCATCGTGCGCCTGCCGCGCCACGGCGCGTCCTGTCCGGTCGGCATGGGCGTCAGCTGCTCGGCCCACCGCAACATCAGGGCCAAGATCACGCAAGACGGCATCTTCGTCGAGCAGCTCGAGGCCAACCCGGGCCAGTTCATCCCGCAGAAGTACCGCACCAAGCACGAGCACGGTGTGGTCAAGCTCGACCTCAACCGGCCGATGAAGGAGATCTGTGCCGAGCTGACCAAGTACCCGATCAAGACCCAGCTGTCGCTGACCGGAACCATCGTCGTGGGCCGCGACATCGCGCACGCCAAGCTCAAGGAGATGGTCGACCGCAACGAGCCGCTGCCGCAGTACGTGCTGGACCATCCGATCTACTACGCCGGCCCGGCCAAGACGCCCAAGGGTTTGCCGTCGGGCTCGTTTGGCCCGACCACGGCGGGCCGCATGGACAGCTACGTCGACCTGTTTCAGAGCAAGGGCGCGTCGCTGGTGATGATCGCCAAGGGCAACCGCAGCAAGGCGGTGACCGACGCCTGCAAGAAGCACGGCGGCTTTTACCTGGGCAGCATCGGCGGGCCGGCCGCGCTGCTGGCGCAGGACAACATCAAGCGGGTGGAGCTGATCGCATTTGCCGAGCTGGGCATGGAGGCGATGTACAAGATCGAGGTGGTCGACTTCCCGGCTTTTATTCTCGTCGACGACAAGGGCAACGATTTCTTCGCGCAGCTGGGGAGCTGACAGGCTCGACATGCGAACGTCGTACTGGGCGCCCACGTTGCTCGTCTGCGCGGCAGCGTCCTGCTTGCCCAACCCCGCCAACGTCAACTGCACGGACAACCTCGACTGCCCGGCGGGGTACGGCTGCGACGGCGTGCAAAAACTTTGCGTGGCGCAGCACGACGCCAGCGCAGCCGACCATCCCGTTGCTGGCGACGCCTGGCAGCCGGCCGACGGTCGACTGTTAGACGTCGCAACAGCCGACCGCATTGCGGACGCGCATATCGACGCATCGCATGTCGATGCCACGCACCTCGACGTCTTCAGCGATCGGGTCGGCGCCGACAGCAATGCCGATGCGGGCCCCCCGCCGGCGCCCGACGCCAGCCATGGTGACGCTGCAGTACCGGATAGCTGCGTGCCGGGCTGCGCGGGTCACGTTGCTAGCGACATGTATTGCACGGAATTTGGCGGGGCCGTGACCCGTTGTGACCTCGACGGCCACGGGTGCCCGGTGGCAAGCGAGGTTGACGTCTGCGACCATGAATACGACTGCGTCGAGCGCAGCGGCGACGCCTGGTGCGCGCCGCTGATCGTCTCATTTGATGTCTTTCCCGACCCCTGGAGTCCCACTACGGGCGCGACCGTCGCGCTGATCATGGCGAGCTACAACGCGGACACGTGCACCTGGGGTGCATCGACGATCTATTGCAACGGCACGACGCCCATCGCGGCCACCAACTGCCCGGTGTGCGAGGGACTCGAGTTGCGCGCCTGCAACGGTAGCCATTGCGCGACAGAAATGCGCTATGCACGATGCGCCACGACCGTAAGTTGCAGTTGTACGCTCAGTTCTTGGATCTGCTCGTAGTCAGCGCTTGGCGCGCTGCGTGTCACGGGCACTTGCCCCCGACGTCGACGCCGGTCTCGCCCAGGTCCTGCTTGCCGTCGCGGCAGGCGTTGCCGATGAAGGTGCGCGCGGGGTCGTAGTGCACGCCGAGCAGATGGGTGTTCCAGGTCGCGCCGTTCGGGCAGTCGGTGTGGCCGCAATCGTGCCAATCCGGGTCGCTGGTGCAGCTGTCCGAGCTGGGGAACCAGCGGTGCGGGTCCGGGTCGCCAGCGTCGCACGCTGGATAGCCCGCGCTGTAGATGTCGACCACGTCCATGATGTTTTCGTAGGCCCAATCGACCTGGTGCAGCCACTCGTGCACGAAGGTCTGGCTGCCCAGGCACTGAAACCAGTAGCCGGCTGTGTCCGGGATCCAGCTGTAGCCGGCGCCGCCCACGCCGTAGTCGGCGCCAAAAGTCCCGCCGCAGGCCGGGATCGGCACCCGGATGTCCTGCGCCACGTCGAGCACGCCGTGCACCGCGATCACCGCGTCGACGTCGGACGTCATCAGCGGTCGCACCACCGTCTCGACGTCCCACGACGCCAGCCACAGGCCATTGGACCAGCGCGACAGCGGCAGCTCGATGGCTGGCACGAACACGATGTCGAGGTCAGGCAACAACTGTCGCCGGGTGTCGGCGGCCACCTGCCGGCCGTACAGCACGGCAGCGGACGCAGCGGTGTTCTGTTGGTCCTGGTCGAGCAGCAGGTCGAGACAGAAGTGGTCGACCGTGCTCGAGGCTGCTGCCGGCAGCACGGCCTTGAAGTTGTCGTCGAGCGCAAAGCGCTGCACCACGCTCTCGTCGCTGCGCTGGATGTCGATGCAGTCGGTCACGCAGGGTGCGCCCACGATGCAGGTCCGGATCTCCTGAAAGATCACGAATAGTACCTTGGTCGGTTTGCCGGGCACGGCGCTGTCGGCAGCGCCGCGGTCAAACGCGCCAGCGTCGGCCGCATCGGCACACGCGCCGCCGTCGCAATCGCCGTCAACCGGTTCGGGCAGACAGGCGGTCGCGGCGATTAAAGCCGCGCCAACCAGCACTGCTCTCGAAGTATTCGCGACCATGTCGATCACCAGTGGCCGCCCGCTACTTCTTTGCATCCAGCGCGGCCAGGATCACGTCGGGCGTAAATGGCGTCTTGCGCAGCCGGATGCCGCAGGCGTCGAAGATGGCGTTGCTGATGGCCGGACAGGCGCCGTTGATGTTGATTTCGGAGACGCTCTTGGCGCCGTACGGACCGGTCGGCTCGACCGTGGGCACCAGGATGACGTCGAGCTCGGGCATGTCGGTCGTCGCGTAGATGCGGTAGTCCCCGAGCCC
>Ga0315268_10005748_pt1 | contig 13273 bp, 12 predicted proteins | sample C1_top_MG_FD_204535 | JGI IMG/M metagenome (GOLD analysis project Ga0315268, IMG submission 204535) | Sediment microbial communities from Yellowstone Lake, YNP, Wyoming, USA - C1_top | ecosystem: Environmental > Aquatic > Freshwater > Lake > Sediment | place: USA: Wyoming | collected 2017-08-01 | reverse complement strand
TCTGGCTGATGCTGAACCGCGCCAGGAGGACGGCCACGGCGAGTGGCGCCGTGGGCATGAACGGAACGGCGATCAGCAGGATGTTCGAGGGCAGGTGGGTGAAGACCATCGTGTTGATCAGGCCGAAGCGCGCGGCCAGCCGGGCCGCCATGAGCGCGGAGATCCCGGCCAGGACGTTGGCCCCGAAGAAGACGGCTCCCAGCGCCCCAACCGGAAGGCCGAACCGGGTGTTGAGCCAGTAGCTCACGATGCTCTGGACCACGAAGCCGCCGGCGAACGCGTCGAGCCCGAAGAGCGCCGACAGGCGTGCGACCACACCGCGGGAACGGTGGAGGCCAAGCCGACGGGCAATCGACACGTCGGCGGCCCGCGGCACCTCGATGGCGGGAGACAGAGTGGCGAACATGACCGCCAGCGTCACGCCGATCAGCGCATAGCCCACGATGATGACCCGGTAGCTGTCGAGAGCGCTGGCGCCGGCCCCCTGGAGGGCCCCTCCGAGCAGCCCGGCCGCCAGCGATCCCGAGGCCGTCGCGAACGACCCCGCGAGGTTGTACCAGCCGAAGACGCGCGTCCGTTCCCGGTTCGTGACCGTCTGTGATAGGGCGGCCTGCTCCACCGCGAGGAACGGGCCGACCTCGTTGCCGCTGGGGCTGATGACCCCGATGGTCGCCGCCAGGATGAGGACCCAGAGATCGCGGGAGAGGACGAATGCGATCCCCGCCAGGATCATGAGCCCTGCCCCGGCCAGCAGGACGCGCCGCCGGCCGATCCGGTCGGCGTGCGTGGTCAGCCACAGGCTGATGGCCGCGTCGCCCGCGAGCGTCAGGGTCAGGAGCAGGCCCACCTGGAGCGCTCCGAAGCCGACTGCCACGAGGTAGAGGACCAGGACGACCGACAGGAAGCCATAGCCGAAGAGCCGCGCGATCCGCGTCCCGAAGAGCAGCCGGCCGTCGCGGGTCAGCATGCCAGGTCTATGCCAACGCCTGGGCCACCACGGCCTGGGCCTCCTCGATCACGCGGCCGAGGTGCTCCTCGCCGAGGAAGCTCTCCGCGTAGATCTTGTAGACGTTCTCCGTGCCGGACGGGCGCGCCGCGAACCAGGCGTGCTCCGTCACGACTTTCAGGCCGCCGATCGGGGCGCCGTTGCCGGGGGCCGCGGTCAGGGTCGCCGTGATCGGCTCGCCGGCGAGCTCCGTGGCCGCCACCTGCCCGGGCGAGAGCCGCGCCAGGACCGCCTTCTGTTCCGGGCTCGCGGGGGCGTCGATCCGCCGGTAGGCGGGCGATCCGAACTGCCCGGTGAGCTCGCGGTAGGCCTCGCCCGGGTCCCGGCCGGTGCGCGCGGTCATCTCGGCCGCCAGCAGGCACGCGATCAGCCCGTCCTTGTCCGTGGTCCAGACGGACCGGTCGCGGCGCAGGAACGAGGCCCCCGCGCTCTCCTCCCCGCCGAAGCCGACGCTCCCGTCCAGCAGCCCCTCCACGAACCACTTGAAGCCGACCGGGACCTCCAGCAGGCGTCTGCCGAGCGAAGCCACGACGCGGTCCAGCATGCTCGTCGAGACCAGCGTCTTGCCGACGGCGACGTCGGCCGGCCAGTCGCGACCGCCACCGAACAGGTACGCGACCGCGGCCGACAGGAAGTGGTTCGGGTTGAGGAGGCCGGCGCTGCGCGTGACGATGCCGTGCCGGTCCGCGTCGGTGTCGTTGGCGAACGCGAGGTCGAACCGGTCCCGGAGGCTAACCAGGCTCGCCATCGCGTACGGCGACGACGGGTCCATCCGGATCTTCCCGTCCCAGTCCACGGTCATGAACGCGAACCGCGGGTCCACCCGGTCGTTCGTGACGGTCAGGTCCAGGCCATACCGCTCGCCGATGACGCCCCAGTACGCGACGCTCGCGCCGCCGAGCGGATCGACGCCCAGGTGGAGGCCCGACGTGCGGATCGCGTCCATGTCCACCACCGAGCCCAGGTCGGCGACGTACGTCCCCATGAAGTCGTACGTCCCGACGACCCTGCTGGCGCGCTCGAACGGTTCCCGGCGGACGCTGGCGAGGTCCTCGCCGGGCCCGCCGGCCAGGATCGCGTTCGCCTCGCGCTCGATCGCGCCGGTGATCGCCGAATCGGCAGGTCCACCGGTCGGCGGGTTGTACTTGAAGCCGCCGTCCGCGGGCGGGTTGTGCGAGGGCGTCACGACGATGCCGTCGGCCAGGCCCTGCCGTCGTCCGCGGTTGTGGACGAGGATCGCGTGCGAGAGCGCGGGCGTCGGCGTGTAGCCGTCCCCGCTGTCGACTCTGACGTCGACGCCGTCGGCGACCAGCACCTCGATGGCGGTTCGGAACGCCGGCTCGGAGAGCGCATGCGTGTCGCGGGCAAGGAAGAGTGGGCCGTCGATCCCCGCGCGACGGCGGTACCCGCAGATCGCCGCGCTCGTGGCGACGATATGCGCCTCGTTGAACGATGTCGTCAGGGACGATCCGCGATGGCCGGAGGTGCCGAACGCGACCCGCTCCGACGGGATCGCGACGTCGGGCCGGCGATCGTAGTAGGCGCCCACGAGCGAATCGACGTCGACCAGGAGCGACGTGTCGGCCGGCAGACCTGCGAGTTCGCTCACCGCCATCGCGAAACCTCCGGGGCTCGGCGCGCGTACCCGCACGGCGTCGGCGAGGGGCGCGGAGGTTACCTCGAAGCGGCCTCGACGGACTCCGCGTCGACCAGTCGAAGCAGGTCGATGGTATCCGACAGGTGACCGTTGAAGATCCGGCGCGCCGCGTCGAGCAGCTCGAACAGGCCCGCGTTGCGGACGTGGTAGATGACGGTGGTGCCACGCCGCTCGGTGGCCACGATGTTGCGGCTGCGCAGGACGGCGAGCTGCTGCGAGATCGACGACGCGGGCGCCCCGATCGCCTCCTGAAGCTGTCCGACGCTCAGCGGCCCCCCGCGGAGCAGCTCGAGGATCCGGATCCGCATCGGGTGGGCGAGCGCCTTGAAGAACTCGGCCTTGAACTGCTGCAGCCCCTCGGAATCATCGCGACGCTGGCTGGCGACCATGCGGGAACACTACCCGGCGCGGAAATCGAGCGCAACTACTGAATGTTGCAAGAAACCGGACATATTCGTATCATCGCAGCATGCACGAGCCTGTTGGACTCCTCGGGCAGGCCGCCGAGAAGGTCCCGCCTCCCGTCGGGTCGTGGGCGTTCGCCCTCAACAAGTCGGCCGACTGCAACGACATCGAGATCACGCTGCTCTCGTTCGTGGTCGTGGGAGAGTTCGCCCGGATCATGGGGCTCGTTCGCATCCGGAACCGCCCGAACGTCCGCCTGGCGTCGGTGCCCGAGCTCACCATCGCAACGGTGGATGGGACGCCGCTGGCTTCCATCTCGGCACACGTCCTGCCCCACGGGGCCCTGGCGTGGGTGTCCTGGCTCTTCAAGCGTCCGCCGCGCGTGCTCAACGAGTACGAGGGGCGTATCACCCGCGTGGAGCTCGACCATCAGGTCGGCGGGCGGGTCCCGCGGGGATACCAGCCGCAGAGTGGAGCGTGGGCGTTCCGCTTCCAGCTGCTGCCGGCCCCGGGAGCAGCGACGATGATGGCCGCGCTCGCCGATTGACCTGGGAGGGTCCCGTGCAACTCGTCAGTCTCCTGGAAGAAGCGCAAGGGGCCTCGCCCGACCACCGGATCCTCTGGCGTGACCGGATCGCCCCCTTCGGCACGCGGGCGATCGACGGCGTGGAGCCATGGTTGACCAACGGGGTGCTCGCCGCCTTCGCCGTCCGGGTGATCCTGCGCGTCGGGCAACAGGGCGAGCCGAAAGCGGCGGCGAAGGTCCTGCGTTCCGCCCGCCGTCGGGTGCCACCCCAGGTTCAGGGTGACGTCGAGTGGGCCCTGGCGGCCCTGCGCCTCGCCGTGCGGCAGGCGGCCGCGGCCGAGAAGGCCGTGTCCCAGCCGCCGGTCACGCCGTCCGCGCCGGCCCGGCCCGTGCGGCCGTACCCTCCCGTGGCGCGCCGGCGCCGTTAGCGGCGCCTCACTCGACCGGGCGTCGGGGGTGACCGGCGTCGAGGCGGCCGACTGCGCGGAGCATCCCTTCGATGATGGCCTCGGGTCGGGGTGGGCAGCCCGGCACGAAGACGTCCACCGGGAGCGTCCCGCCGATCCCGTCGCGTCCCGCGTACGAGCCGGCGAACACCCCGCCGCTGATGGCGCACGCACCGACTGCCACCACGAGCCGGGGTTCCGCCATCGCCTCGTAGGTCCGGCGGGCCGCCGCCTCCAGGTTGCGGGTCATGATCCCGGTCACCAGGAGCAGGTCGGCGTGGCGCGGCGAGGCGACGAAGTCGATTCCCAGGCGCGAGATGTCGTGGTACGAGTTCAGCAGGGCGGCGATCTCCCAGTCGCAGCCGTTGCATGAGCCCGCATCCAGGTGCCGGACGTGGAGTGATCGGCCCAGGCGCCCGGTGATCCAGGCGTGGAGGCGCTCGGCGGCGGGGGTGGTGGGGGCGGTCACCGCGAGGCGGGTGGTTCGATCGGCGCTCATGGCCGCTGCCCGACGGGCGTGACGATGACAAGGTCGCCGCGGTCCCGTGCCGCCAGCTCCACCCGCGCGCCCAGCCGGATCGCCCCGTTTGGACAGGCCAGGGCGCAGGCGGCGCAGAAGACGCAGCGGCCCGCGTCGACCGACCAGCCATCGTCCCCGAGCCGGATCGCACCGGTCGGACATGCCGCCACGCAGGCGCCGTCCCGGCTGCAGGCGGCAGGGTCGACCTCGGGAAGGCCACGCACAGCCGGCTGGAGCAGAGGCGGCGCGGCCGGGTAGTGCGAGCTGATGATCGGCTCGCGAAGCGGCGACAGCAGGCGGCGCATCACGTCGAGCGGCATCGTCAACGATCCGTGCAGGCGTAGCAGAGCTCGAAGCTCTTGTTGATCAGCGGGAAGTCCGGGACGAGATTCCCGGGAGCGGCCGCGGCCACGACCGGCCAGTTCGCGAACGACCCGGAGCGCAGGTGCAACCGTTCGACACGGCCGTCCGCGCCGGCCATCAGCCACAGCCACGATGCTCCCCGTGGACCCTCCGCGCCCGCCACCGTCGAGCTGCCGGCCTCGGCATCCCGGGCGAGCGGCGCGCGGATGGGCCCTGCGGGCAGTCGTCCGGCCAGGTCGCGAACCAGCCCGGCTGAGATCACGGCCTCCTGCGCCCGCACGTGGAAGCGTGCCGCCACGTCACCCGCCGCATGGGTGATGACCGGGACGTCCAGCTCCGCGTATGCCCCGGCCGGCCGATCCCGGCGAAGATCGACGGCCAGCCCGCTCGCGCGCGCGGCAACCCCGACGGCTCCCAGGCGGCGAGCGTCCTCGCCCCGCACGATCCCCGTGCCGTGGAGGCGGCCCATGAAGCTCTCCGACCGCACGAGAAGCCGGACGATCGCACGGACATCCTGGTCGATCTCCTTCACGGAGGCGCCCAGCCCGGCGAGCCCCCGCTCGTCGAGCGCCAGCCGAAGCCCGCCCGGCGCCACGACCCCGGTGAGGTAGCGATGCCCGGTCAGCGCCTCGTTGCAGCGCAGGAGGCGTTCCTTCTGCCAGCCCAGGCGCGACGTCCCGAAATGGAACCCGACCCCGGCGCAGATGTTGCCGAGGTCGCTCACGTGGTTGTAGAGGCGCTCGAGCTCGGCCAGGAGGATCCGGGCCATTCGCGCGCGCGGCGGGATCTCCGTGCCGCTCAGCCGCTCCACGGCCTGGCTGAACGCGGTCGCGTGCGTCACGGTGCACACGCCGCAGGCGCGCTCGACGATGGCGAGCGCGCCGTCGAACGAGCGGCCCTCGACGAGCTGCTCGATCCCTCGGTGCGTGTAGAAGAGCCGGGCGTCCAGGTGAAGCACAGACTCGCCGACGGCGGAAAAGCGGAAGTGCCCCGGCTCGATGATCCCGGCGTGGATCGGTCCCACGGGCAGCTGGTAGACCCCTTCGCCGTGAGCCACGAACGCCCGAAACGCCGGCGAGGCCGGAGCGGGCGCGGCGGGGCGGATCTTCCGGAGCGGCTGCACGGGGTCGGCGTCGGCCGCGGTCCCGTGGAAGACCAGTGGCCGCGGATCCGGGTGGCCGACCGGCACGATCCCGAGCAGGTCTCTCGCCTCGCGCTCGTCCCACTGGGCGGCCGGCTCGACCGTCGTGATGGACGGATACGCCGGGTCGTCGATCGGGAGCACGGCCCGGAGTCGAACGAGCGGGCCGCCCGGGAGGGCCATGACCTCCTCGATGGCAAGCCCGGCGCCCGGGTCGAGCCCCCGGAGGTCCATGCCGAGGAGCATCAGGTGGCCCGCGCCGCGCGCCTGCAGCACCTCGACCGTCGGCTGGAGCTCCGCGCTCGACACTGTCACGAGCAGCTCGTCGTCCGGGCCTGAGGCCGCGACCGGGTGCCCCAGGCGCGCGGACAGGGCCTCGCCGATGGTCGTCGCGCTCATGAGCTCATCCACCTGAGCCGCCCAGCACGCTCCGAACGGCGTCGAGCGCTGTCGCGAGCGGCCCCGGCGTCCACAGGCCCAGGATCGCGACGACGAGGAGCGGCACGGCGAGGCGCAGGGCCATCCCGCGCCCGGTTCGGACCGCCACGTCGCCGGAGACGGGCCGCCCCCACAGCAGGCGGGTGCCGTGGAAGGCGAGCGCGATGAACGCGAGCGCCAGCAGGCTGGCCGCCGCCGCCGCCGCCAGCGCGTACCCGCGGACGACGCCGCCGACAATGATTGCGAACTCCGTCACGAAGATGCCCGAGGGAGGCAGCCCGCCGAGCAGGATCAGCCCGACACCCAGCGTGCCACCGGCGACCGGCGCGCGGACGAGCGTGCCCCGGATCCTCGAAAGCCGGCGACTGCCGTACTGCTGGACCAGCTCGCCCGCGGACAGGAACAGGCTCGTCTTGATGAGCGCGTGCAGCCCGATATGGAGGATCACCCCGAGGAGCGCGAGAGGCCCGCCGAAGCCGATTCCGAGCGTGACGAGGCCCATGTGCTCGATGCTCGAATATGCGAGAAGCCGCTTGAGGTCCTCCTGCCTGACCATGAACGGCAATGCGACGGCCAGGCTGAGCAGCCCGAACACGACCAGCAGCGTCGACGAGAATGCCGGGCCGAGTCCGCCCACCGCCACGAGGTGGAAGCGGACGAGGGCGTACAGCGCCCCCACGAGTGAGACCCCGGACAGCAGCGCGCTGACGGGGCTGGGTGCCTGGCTGTGCGCGTCGGGGAGCCACGTGTGGAACGGCACCAGGCCGACCTTGGTCCCGTATCCCGCGAGCGTGAAGATGAACGCCAGGCGCAGGAGATTCGGGTCCAGCGACGGCGCGATCGAGACGAGGCGCGTCCAGTTCAGGGCGTCCGAGCTCTCGCCCAGGACGCGCACCGACGAGGCATACGCGAGCAGCGTCCCAAGCAGCGCGAAGCCGACCCCGACGGTCCCCAGGATCAGGTACTTCCAGGCCGCCTCGATTGCCTCGGGAGAGCGGGTGATCCCGACGAGCATCGCCGACACGATGGTGGTGGCCTCGATCGCGACCCAGAGCAAGCCGAGGTTGTCGAACAGCGGGACCGCGAGGAGGCTGGCCACGAACCACAGCAACAGCGCGTAGTACCGTCCCTCGTCGCGCGCTCGAAATGCCCCGCTCGCGACCTCGTGGCGAACGTACCGCGGTGAGGCGGCCATCGCAAGGGCCGCCACGATCGTGGTGAGCACGAGGAGCGCGGCGCCCAGGGCATCGACCACGACGAGCCCGCCGAACGCGCGCAGGCGTCCGTCGGCGAAAGCCAGGCCGCCGAGCGCGAGCGCCGCGACGGCCGCGACGCCCAGCGCCCCGGTTGCCACGAGCTCGGCGCTGCGGCCCCGACGGCCCCAGGCCGCCAGCCCGCCGGCAAGCGGGGCAGCAAGGACGGCGACCACCAGGAGCTCGTTCATCCGCGCAGGTTCCGCAGGTGGTCCGTCGAGAGGGAGCCCAGGACCGTCAGCATCCGGCGCGCGTACACCCAGACCACGACGACCGCCAGCAGGAGGTCGAACGCGATCCCAAGCTCGATCGTCAGCGGCATCCCGTACGTCAGGCTGAATGCCGTCAGGGCGATCCCGTTCTCGAAGACCAGCAGTCCGACCACGATCGAGAGGCCCTTGCGGCGTGTCATTGCGATGAGCAGGCCGGTCAGGACCTCGGCCACGGCCGTCGGCAGCGCATTCGGCGCGTCGAGCCGGCCGCCGAACGCCGCCCCGTCGACCGCCGCCGCGGCAGCGAAGACGATCACGATGGCAACGACGAGCGAGGCGCGCGGCCCGAGGAACGGGTGGCGCTCCACGCGAACCGGGCTCTGGCGAAGGACCCGGCCCAGGATCAGGGGGACGGCAATCGCCTTGGTGGCCATGGTCGCCAGGCCGCCCACGACAATGTGGGTCGTCCCCGTGGCCAGCCCGATCGCGAGGGCGGCCACGGCGAGCAGCGCACCCTGCACGGCCAGCAGCCAGATCGCCCGGCCGATCGAGCGCGTGGCGGCAATCAGCACCCCCATCACCACGATGCCGGCGGAGCAGGCATCGAGGAGGCGAGCGGCGGTGACGAGGTCGATGCTCATGGGACGAGGAGGATCCGGGTTGCAAGACCGACCAGCGCGAGGATCGATGCCGCGCCCAACAGGTCCGGGAGCGCGAGGATCCGCATCTTCGCGACGGACGCGTCGACAAGCGCCAGCGCCTGGCCCACGAGGAAGAGCTTCACCAGCCCCAGGACCGTCCCCAGCAGGATGGGCCCGGGCGCGATCGCGGCCGCCGCTCCGAAGGGCAGGAAGACCGCGGAGAAAAGCGCGGCAAGGATCACCAGCTTGAGCTCGGCCGCAAAGACCAGGGTCGCCAGGGAGCGGCCGGACGCTTCGAGCAGCATTCCCTCGTGGATCATCGTCAGCTCGAGATGCGTGTCCGGGTTGTCCACGGGCTGGTGGCCCGTTTCGGCGACGACCACGATCGCGAATGCCAGCCCGGCAAGAAGATGGGCGGGTCCCAGCAGGCCCAGGCCGCGGTCAAGGCCGAACGTGCTGATCACGCCGAGGTCGCTCGACCCGGCCGCCACGGCCGCCCCCGCGAGGGCGAGCACGAGCGCGGGTTCGGCAAGTGCCGAGATGGCCACGTCGCGGCTGCTTCCCATCCCGCCGAACGCGCTCCCGGCGTCGAGTGCCGCGAGCGCGAGAGCGAACCGGGCAGCCGCCAGCAACCCGACCACGACGAACAGGTCGCCCCACCCGACGAGCGGCGGACGTCCCGCCGCGAACGGGACGAGGAGCGCGGCGACCAGCATGACCGCCAGCACGAAGACGGGGGCGTGTCGGGAGACCGGACCCGCCGTGCTGCTTTCCAGCGCGGACTTCCCCCACCATTTCGCGAGGTCCCGGTAGGGTTGGACGAGCGCCGGCCCGCGGCGACCCTGGAGGCGCGCCTTGGTCCGGCGGATCGTGCCGACCAGCAGGGGTGCGAAGCCAAGGAACGCGGCGAGTTGCAGGAGCGCGAGCGCGACCGTCGCCGCCGGCGTAGCGGTGATCATCGAGCCCACAGGAGCAGGGCGAGCACCGCCACGACGATGTACGCGATGTACAGCTGGATCGCGCCGCCCTGGAGCCGGCGTGCGAGGTTCGCCACCTGGAGGCTCACCTGGTGGGCCGGACGGAAGACCCGGTCCTCGAGGAAGAGCGTGATCTCGCTCCGGTAGTGGATCGAGACGGGAAACGCGGTGCCCGGGTGGTACTCCACCAGGATCTCCCGCTCGGGCAGGAGGATGCGCCGGAAGAAGAGCCGGATCGGCTTCGAAAAGCTCGTGGCTGTGTACTGGAACACGGGCTCGGGTGCGATGCCGCACGTCCACGTGTCGACCTGGCGTGCCCGTGCGCGCCCGCGCCCGGCGATGATCGCGATCCCCGTGATCGCCGCGAGCAGGAGCAGCCCCACGGCCAGTGAAGCGAACGTGGTTCCTTCCCCGGGCCGCGGCAGCGAGGTCACGGCGGCAAGCCCGGCACCCGATCCGGGCGTGGTTCCAAGGACCGCATGGGCAACCGTCGTCAAGGCCGGAATGACGAGCCCGGCGCCCAGCCCGAGGGCCAGGCACGCCACGGCCAGGAGCCCCATCGCGGCGCGGGCTGGGCGGGACGTCTCGCGGGCCGTCGCAGCGCCCGCGCTGCGCGGCAGGCCCAGGAACGTGACGCCGGTCGCCTTGACGAAGCAGGCCACGGCCAGGGCCGCCGTCAGCGCCAGCGCCCCGATTGTCGCCGCGGCGGAGAGCCGCGCAACTGCGGGGACCGAGCCGGTGGCCGCCGTCCCCAGCAGGCCCTGGAAGACCAGCCACTCGCTTGCGAAACCGTTGAGGGGGGGCAATCCGCTGATCGCCGCCGCGCCGATCCCGAACGCGAGCGCCGTCGCCGGCATGCGCCGGGCCAGGCCGCCCAGCCGGTTGAGGTTGCGCAGGCCCGTCGCGTGGAGCACCGCGCCCGCCCCCAGGAAGAGGAGGCTCTTGAAGACGGCGTGGTTGACCGAGTGGAAGAGCGCCGCGGCAAGCGCGAGCGCCGCGAGGTCGGTGGCGCCGTGCGCGTTGAGCACCAGCGCGGTCCCCAGGCCGAGCAGGATGATCCCGATGTTCTCGATGCTGTGGAAGGCCAGCAGCCGCTTGAGGTCATGCTGCATGAGCGCGTAGAGGACGCCGAGCACCGCCGAGGCCGCCCCGACGCCAAGCACCAGGAGCCCCCACCAGTCGGGTCCGCCGCCCATGACGTCCACCACGATCCGGACCAGGCCGTAAATCCCCATCTTGATCATCACGCCCGACATGACGGCCGAGACGTGCGACGGCGCCACGGGATGGGCGCGCGGCAGCCACGCGTGCAGCGGGAGCGCCCCGGCCTTCGTGCCGAACCCGACGAGGACCAGGAGGAAGACGGCGTCGCGCGCCGCGGGCGCGAGCGTCCGCGCCCCTGCCCGCCATGCCTCGAAATCCATCTGACCGCCGCTGCCCGCGCCCAGGATCGCGAAGCCGACCAGCAATGCCGCCGTCGCCACGTGCGTCATGGCCAGGTAGAGGTACCCCGTTGACACGACCGCCCGGCTCGGATGGCGGCCCACGACGAGCACGGCCGAGAGCAGGGTCATGAGCTCCCACGCGAACAGGAACGCGACCGCGGAGGCGCTCCCGATGACGACCGCCATGCTGGCCAGGAACAGGGGGTACGCGACGCCTTCCAGCCGGGACCGCGGCCGCTCTCCGACGATGGACAGCGATGCAGCGGTCACGGAGAGGCCGAAGGCGACGAGGAAGACGCCGCTCAACCCGTCGTACCGGAGGTCGATCGGCGCGAACCCGAGCACCTGCCCGGCGCTGGCGGAGAACGTCCCGCCGCTGGCCAGCAGGGCGATGCCGAGCGCCGTGGCCAGCGCACCGCCGACGGTCGACAGGAGCGCCGAGCTCGCCGTCGCGCGGGTGCTCAGCGCCGCGAGCGCGGCGATCCCGAACGACGTTGCGACCCCTGCCCAGAGCCACGGGAGCAGGGCGATCATGCCCACATGATCAGGCGCCGGAAGCACGCGCGGCCACCTCTGGACGGTCGGTCGGCCACCGATCTACCCGGCGGCGCTTGTGTGCCCAGTATATTTGAGAACTTGGATATTGCAGGAATACACGAGGATGAGGCACACAATCGAGCCGCGAGCGCGATCCCGTCCGGCTTACCCCTGGTCGCTGCCGCCACCCGGGCGCCGGGTGGGCCTGGCCCTGCTGCTCCCGCCGGGATCAGCTTCGGGGCGGGATCAGCTCTCGGGTGCGATCGGCTGCAGGTCGATCGTGCGGACCTGGCGCGTGCGCCCCGCCTCGGTCCGGACGACGGCCGCCGGGATGGCCCCGTTGCTGAACCGCTCGATCACGGCTGCCTCGCCGGCGTAGAGCCCGCTGCCGCCGATCCGGACGCGATCGCCCACCGAGAGCCCGGGCCGGCCGGCCCGGGCGGAGAGGTCGATCGCGACGACCGTCGGGCGGACGTACGGCTCGCCGGCAAGTCCCGGCGGCGGCCCCGGCCGGTTTGCGGTTCGGGCGGGCGGGTAGGTGATCTTGCGCTTGCGGGGCGGCACCTAGCGCATCCCCCGCGTCCGCGCCGGCTCCGGCCGGCCCTGGGTGTTCTTCGTCATTCGTCCCTCGCTGGTGCCGCGATCACGCGATCGCCCGGCAGCAGGCAGTGTACGGCAGTCGCGCGGGATGCCAATCTGCGTTTTTCGGGTGGGGATCGCGCCCAACGAAGCCGCACCGCAGGCGGGGTAGACTTCTGTCTGACCGATCGGACCGTCGCGGGCGGACCGATTCGTCCGCCATTCGGTGAACGTCGTGCCTGGCCTTCGCACTGCCGCACGCGTGGGGGTGGGCGTGCGCGGGCTCCACGCACGAACGCTGGAGCTCCTGGACCAGCTGGACCAGGTCGTGCTTCGCGACCGCCTCTCGCTGGCCGGGATCGCCGTGCTCGCGTGGTTCGCGACATTCGGCGGGTCGTGGGTTGCCTACGACGCGTACGCGTACTGGTCCGTGGACCCGAAGGCGCCGTATCACTTCGACTTCAACCCCGACCAGTACGGCGCGTTTCGCTACAGCCCCGCCGTCGCCCAGCTCTTCTCGCTCTTCCACCTGCTGCCGTGGCCTGCCTTCGCCATCGGCTGGTTCGTCTTCCTCGCGCTAGTGGTGGCCTGGCTCGGTCGACGCTGGTCCCTGGCCCTGCTCGTCTTCTTCCCGATCGTCTGGGACGGCTACCTCGGCAACATCGAGATCCTGCTGGCGGCGGCGATGGTGATCGGGTTCCGGAAGCCGGCGGCCTGGTCGTTCGTGCTCCTGACGAAGGTCACGCCGGGGATCGGGCTCCTCTGGTTCGTCGCCCGGCGTGAGTGGAGGAACCTGGCGATCGCTCTGGGTGCGACGGCCCTGATCGTTGGCATCTCGTTTGCCATTGCCCCGGGACTCTGGCTGGAATGGCCACGCTCCATCCTGGCCGTCCAGGGTCGGCCGGCCCCGGTGTCGACGGTCGCTCGGGTGCTCGCCGCGGCGCTGCTCGTGATCTGGGGAGCCCGCACGAACCGTCCCTGGACCGTGATCGTCGCCGGCACGCTGGCGCTCGCCTGGCTGGATCTCAAGACCACCGCGCTCCTGGTGGGCCTGGCGCCGTTCCTGCCGGCCCTGCCGGGCGACGAGGGAGTGGCCGCGGTCCTGCCGGATGCGAAACGGCCGAAGC
>Ga0315268_10005747_pt1 | contig 13276 bp, 11 predicted proteins | sample C1_top_MG_FD_204535 | JGI IMG/M metagenome (GOLD analysis project Ga0315268, IMG submission 204535) | Sediment microbial communities from Yellowstone Lake, YNP, Wyoming, USA - C1_top | ecosystem: Environmental > Aquatic > Freshwater > Lake > Sediment | place: USA: Wyoming | collected 2017-08-01 | reverse complement strand
GCCGTCGGCCACTCTGTCCCGTCTATGGGGTCTACATACTTGGTAACTGCCGCCGCAGTTGCCGTTACCGTCGTGGTGACCGGTGGAGAGGTAACGGTGACAGTTTTGGTGGTCTCGCTGGTGCCTGACCCGCACGAACTCAGAAATGCCATCGAGCCGACGGCGGTTCCCCCCACCACCAGCCCGGCATCCTTTAAGAATTCTCTTCGAGACAGGCCTTTGTGTTCATTTTCCTTTTCTTTAGCCATGTTGAATTAGAGAACCTCCTTCTTCTTTTTCGCGATTTTTAACAATGTACCCTTCCCTTATATTCTTTACTGCCTTTTCCCCTCCTCTCGTATATTTTATCTTTCACTGCTTTAATCTGTTTATCCAACTCGTTATTTTATCTTTTTTTATTTTGTTATGCAACTACGCCGTATGATTATCTTCCGAACTGTTCGCGAGTCGAGGTTTGAACCAGAGCAAGCCGCCTCGTTTTCTTGCTATTTTTTCAATTCAGAAAATTAGAATACTCTTGTTAAAAGGCTACAAGAAACATTTTTGAATTTTTTTTCGCATCATTTTGCACCTTTTCCCCACTTTTGTATATAGGGTTTATCTTACATTATATGTAGGTTTTATCTTACACTATATTACATATTTTATAGACTTTCGAGTATTAATTGATTCAGATTCCAATAGCAAATAAAATGCAGGTAATGGTATCACCTGAGCGATAAGCGAAACACCCGAACTAACCCGATCTGGCTCCTTTTTTGCTTGCCCGCTTCGTTCCGCAGTGCGGGCAAAACAAAAAGGGACCTTCAATCTGTTTCCCACACTTTCTACAAAACCCTGTTGCGGTTTGGTGCACTTTTCTGTTGCTTCCCGATTTAGACTTTGGCGATTGCCGACGTCTTGTTTTCAAAATGAGGTTGCGTCTCCGTATCAAAAGCACTGCAATCAATACAACACCCAGCGCTATTGGGATTATAATCAAAGGCAATGAGCTCGATTTCCCTTGAGCAGTAATGTCCGCCTTAATGGCTAAGGAAGGCCTCGGGTCTGATTTGGTATAACTAATTTCAAAGCCGAGAGTATCTTCAACCTTGAATGCGGGATAAGTGTACGAGTACTTGGTAAACCCCTCACTATCAATAAATACCTGACCCGCTGGAGAAATAACGAAGTTGCTGGAAGCAAACGGCTGTTGTATGAGGACCTGAAGATTGGTAACCGGGTATAGTGAACGAAATTCGTACGAAATTGTCTTAGCCGGGGATCCGATAATGCTGGGGTCGTAATACTCAACACGGAAGGTTTCGCTGGTAGCTTCATAGCTGATCTCATCCCAACCTTGTATGGCAGATGGTTGCCTTGCCGGAGGTCCTCCAGAGTACACCCCCTGGGCATCTTTTGAACCCGCCGAGTACATTACGGCTGTAGCGGGTACGAGAAACTTTACCGTGGCAGGTGCTTTGACCCCCACGATCTGACCTTCCATCATCACAAGAAGTCGATGGTCATCATACTCGGGGTTTATCGACAAAGTAACCTGCTGATAACCGGTTGGCTCATTGTTTGTCTGGGCCATAACAGAAACAGGTACGCTAAGTGAAAAGACAGTAATACAGATAACTATAAATAAAAGTTGAAATATTTTCACAGGGATAATCTAACCTCCCCAGGCTGAAGAGTATCAATTTGAATCGAGATCGATTCAATCAGTATTTGTATATTGTAACTCTTTAGTGGGTTATATTACAAATTGTAATATGATATAAACCGACAGCAATATTTCGGGTTATCAGGAGTCCCAGTTTTTTGTGGTATGGCAACCAGGATTATTACAAGCCCCGCGCTGGGCTGTACTCGTATGGTTACTGGGGCGGTTATGGCAGGAGGCGCAGGTGGTAGGAGTGCCTTTGTAGACGCCGCCGGCATGACATGAAGCACAAGGCACGCTGGTATGCCTACCGGTGAGAGGATAGGCAGTGGTAGAGTGGTTGATGGAGGTTGCTCCCGACCACGAGGTCGTGTTGTGGCAGGAGGCGCAGTTGGTGCCCTGTGAGCCCTTGTGGATATCGACGCTCTTATGGCACGAGTAGCAGCCGGTAGGGGTGCCTTTGTAGACGCCGCCGGCATGGCAGGAAACACAGGTGACAGAAATGTGCGCTCCGGTGAGCGAATAGGCGGTCTTGGAGTGGTCTATCGTGGCTTGCTTCCAGTCGGTCGTGTTGTGGCAGGAGACGCAGTCGGCGCCCAGCGACCCCTTGTGGGCACCGTCGCTATGGCAGGTACTGCAGTCGGTAGGAGTGCCTTTGTAGACACCCCCGATATGGCAGGCGGCACAGGCAACGCTGGTGTGCGCCCCGGTGAGCGGATAGGCGGTCAACGAGTGATTGAGATTGGCTTGCTTCCAATCGGTAGTGTTGTGGCAGGAGACGCAGTCGCTGCCCAGTGAGCCTTTATGAATGTCGGCAGCTTTGTGGCATGAGTTGCAGTCCCGCGGAGTTTCCTTGTAAACGCCGCTGACATGACATGAAGAGCATGTGGCAGAGGTATGAGCGCCCGTAAGCGTGAAGGCGGTCTTGGAGTGGTCTATCGTGGCCTTCTTCCAGTCGGTCGTGTTGTGGCAGGAGACACAGTCGGCGCCCAGCGACCCTTTATGAATGTCAGCAGCCTTGTGGCACGAGTTGCAGTCCTGCGGAGTTTCTTTGTAGACTCCGGCAATATGACAGGAGGCGCAGGCAACGTCGGTGTGGGCTCCGCTAAGGGTGAAGGCAACCTTGGTATGGTCTATGATGGTGGCACTGGTCCAGTTGGCAGTGGTATGGCAGGAACCGCAACTGCTGCCCTGGGTACCCTTGTGTGTAGTATCATCGGTTTTATGGCAGGAATAACAGTCGGTAGGGGTGCCTTTGTAGGTGCCGCCTGCATGGCAGAAGGCACAGGCAGTATTAGTATGCACGCCCGTGAGGGAAAAAACAGACTTGGAATGGTCTATGATGGTGGCGCTGGTCCAGTTGGCAGTGGTATGGCAGTCGCCGCAACTTGTGCCCTGTGCGCCCTTGTGCGTGGTATCATCGGTTTTATGGCAGGAATAACAGTCGGTAGGGGTGCCTTTGTAGGTGCCGCCTGCATGGCACGAAGTGCAGGCGGCGCCAGCGTGGGCGCCGGTGAGAAGATAGCTGGTCTTGGAGTGGTCGATGCCTGCGCTTTTCCAGTTGGAAATGTTATGGCAGGTAGCGCAGTTCTGGCCGAAGGCGCCTTTATGTACATCATACTGCTGGTGGCAAACACTGCAGTCGGCAACCAGCTGGCCACTCGCGTGAGCGACAAGGGCCGCGAGTATTTGCCCGTGAACCCCGGCATTGATGACGCCTGAAACTTCTACAGCGGATGCAGGTCTTAAGTTCCCCGGAGCGAATAATGTGCCTATATTTGGCGCAACGATAGCTACAGGCGTCAATGCGGCGCAGACCATTAAAATCTGAACACAGGTTATGCGATCGAACTTCAAAACATCACTCCGGAAAAATCGGTCGCGGGTCGCAAATTACCCTGATGTAGGTATATAACGTAAAATATTAGTTTTTGTTACCCTAGTTGGGAGCAGCTCTGTTCGGAACGAATACCGTTAAAGAATGATTTATCGGTTAATATAGTAGTATTACATAAATAACAAATTTGTATATCTCATGATATAATATTATGGTACTAAATATAATAAGTCAATAGTTACATAGTACGCCCGCGTTTAGACAAATCCCAATCGTGGAAAACAAACGAACAAAGCGATTTTTCCGAAGGTTCCGGTACGGTTGACTATTTCCATTTTGTCAGAAAACCCGCTAATCCGTTTCCTTTTTTCCTGAAGGGGAGTTAATAGCAGTCATTCTTAAATTTAAAGATGATAGTCAGTCACCGTGGCATCTGGCCTGACACAAAAGCAGACCGTGCAAAAAGAGGAGAATTTCGTGGATTTTTGATAAGGAAAGACAGGGGAAATCGAATACCTTGCTTAATACGCTCCGCCGCCAGAATATGTAGCGCCGCCGCTCTGAATGCGGAACCAGCAGTTCTTCACCATGATGTACCCCGATTGAACGCCTTGAACATCGCCGATAACTTCAAATATTGTCCCCTGGATGATGCCTTTCATATCATATGAAGCGCGGGGCACAAATTTTACGTTTTCCACCAGCACGTAGTCGTCGGAACCGCGCACGCCAAAAATAGAGGTGGTCTGCTCGGCTCGCACCAGCCCGAAGTAATACCTTTTCCCCAGGTACGTTGTATCTGCCGCAGCCGCATCCTTGTAATACGCCATTTGCAGATCGTAAAGGTCAATCTGCTGGCTTAGAGTGGCATAAAAAGTAGCGGGCGGGATAAAACTCTGGTCGGCACAACCGCTAAGGATGGCGGGAATACACAATACTAAGGAGATTAATGCCGCCGCCCATTTTTTATATGTCTTCATCTTTATATACGTGCTGGGGAAGGGAGAGTTGTATTGTCCCTCCCCTCCCCAGTCTTTCATTTCGTTGAAACTAACCCGTTACGAAGAACGCAAAATGGAAAACAGGTATTTTTTCGCCAGGATGGTCGGTGTACGTCAGGTACGGTACACGGTAGTTTTCTATCTTACCGGGTTCGGTGCCCTTGTAGACCCCGGGATAGAAATCTATGTAGTGCCAACCAGGCGCTCCGGCAGCCGGCAAAAAGATGTTGATAGTACCATAGTTGTTGAAACCGCAGGTATACCCGATGTATGCGTTGTCAACGACCATGTAGTAGTTGTTCTCTTCTACGGTCCAACCCAAGCCTTTAAGCTCGATATCCATGATAGTGCCCACCGGGCCTGTAGCAGGTTTGATGTATACGGCCGAAGGCGTGAGATTGAAAGTGCTCTCTGCCACCGAAACTCCGGCTATCTCTGCGAAAAGCACGTGCTCCCCGCCATGCGTATCAGGCATGGCATAGGCATAGCTGAATTCCCCGCTGGCTGACGCCGTAACGGTCGCTATGGTTTTCTTAACCTTCTCATAGCCCTTGCCGTCAACACGGTTACCCGTCATGCCCATGTAGTACAGATCGACCTTGGCGCCTGCTGCAAAGCCCCTTCCCAGAATATTCATGGGGGTGCCGACAGGCGACAGGTACACGTCAGACCAGATCTGGGCTGAGCCATTGGCGGCAGGAGTAGTTCCCTTGATAACGGCGTTCGATTGCTGGCTGACATCCGGCGGCATTATGGGTGCGCCGTCGGTGACAGTGTACACGAATGTCCAGGTCGGGGTTTTGGGGAACGGGCTCTGACCGATATTCATGAAGGCAAAGGTGAAGGAGCCCTGCAGCACCTGAATGACATGTTTCCCGGTGCCGCCCACAGCCGGAATGACAGCCTTGCCTGAACCGTGCGTGGTAGTGGTGGTAAGGACACCGGTGTATTTGTTGTCGTACAGCAGCATCCAGCTATTCTCGTAGTCCCTCCATCCCATTCCTTTGATGCCAACGGTGATAGGAGAGCCGAGAGGCCCGCTGGTGGAATCGATGGTGATTTGCATATCCACATTAAAGCCAAGCTTGTTACGTATGGTTCCGCTGGTAGTTCCACCTTCCAATACGACCAGGTCATGAGTGAAGCCGAATCCTTCCGGAACGGTGAAAGTCGTTTTGAAAGCGCCCTGGGCGTCCGCCTGTATGGCCCCCAGGTTAACCCAGCTTTCTTTGTAGATACGCCCGTAGTATTCACCGTTCCTGACGTCCCAGGAACCGGTGATATCCTGCCACATCAGGTCAAACTTGCCGTTGGCTGCAAACCCGGTGCCGCTAGCTGTAACACTGGCACCAACGGGAGCATTTGGAACACTGGTGGTGAACGTTCCCGTGATCTGCATCGGCCAGTTGACCGCCTTGGTGGTTGGCGGGGGAGCACTGGTAGTAGGCACCACTGCCGTGTTAACAGCGGTGGATGTAGCGGCGGCAGGCGATGTAACTGTGACCGTTTGATTATTTGTGACGGTTACAGTCGGGGTTTCAGCCGCAACTGCTGAGCATGCTCCACTCAAGAGTATGACCATCAACAAAATTGCAATAAAACTACTGGACCACTTTTTCATTTAAACCCTATCCTATTGTTTACCTTGCCCGACGAATTAAATTATGAAACTGCATTTACAGTTATAGTGAGAGTAAACGCAGGATTGTCACCAAAAGAAACGGTGACGGTGCCCGCTTTGTCGAATACCCTGGCATAAGTCCCATTGGCTGCGATGACGCCGCTGTTAAAGTCAGGGCCGACAATACTGTGCGGAATGGTATCTTTATTGGTGAAGGTAACCTTGGCGCCCTGTGAGATTGACAGCGTCTTTACGGAGAAACCGGTAGCGGTGAGATTGGCCGTCCATGCCCTCACAAAAGACGGGTCGAAGGCCGCGATGGTCAATTTGGAAGAGGCCACCTCGAAGGGTTTCCAGCTTCCGGTGCGGCCATCGTTAGCCGTAGCCTTGAACTCATAACCCAGCGAGCCAGTGGGATAATTCAGGGGTATTTCCCAGGCATACGACCAGAAGTAGTCTGTGGGATTGGCGCCTGAGTGTCCAGCATAGGTCATTTTGAAGGATTGGCCATCAGGCAGGACGGCTAAAGCCGAATCCGTCTTGATGTCCTTATCGGTCATATCCTTGCCGGTTTTGGGGTCCACGATGCGAGCGCGGAAAACCAACAGCTCGCCGCGATGTCCGATGGAAATTGACAAGCAACCTACACTGGTAACCATGTCCCCATATATCACCAGGCCGCCCATTACGGTGCCGGTGCCGCCGCCGCCCGAAACAGTGGTAGTGGCCGTGGTTGTTTGAGTAACAGTGGTAGCGCCGCCGCCACCGGTTACCGTGACTGTAGCACCAGCGCCGACCGTGGTGGTTTTGGTTTCAGTAACAGTTGCACCGGAACCACCGCCCGTTACCGTTTTTGTGGCCGTAGCGGTGATGGTAGTGCTCCCGCCGCATCCTGCCAGCAGGCTGACAACCAGGATGCTGGTCATGCCCAGCGCCAGACCAATTTTTCCTAACGATTTTGACGTCAAAGTAGTAACCCTCCTTATTGTATTTGTTGTATTTGATTGCGCAATCATTTGATAATCCCCTTGAGTTTTCATCGACTTTCTAGTATTTGACGATGCGTCTCCTCCTTACATTTTTTGATATATTTATCCGAATCTAGCCATCTGATTTGACACAAAGCAAAAATTATATCTTTATTGTTATTGTCCTTTGCTGCCGCGCCTTATCCCTACAATCGTGCCGAAGAATACACCGGCAAGCAAACTCCAAATGACCAGTACCACCGCGCCGACGCCTAGCATGCTCCAATAACTGATTTTCTCCATGCCTACTGGCGGTGACAGCTCGGTCATGGCTGGCAAGTTTTGCAGACCAAGAGTTGCATTTGTTACTGCAAATTCCGTAGTTTCGTCACCCCCGTAAAGTACAGTGAACTGATGTTCACCAGGCTGACGCGTTTCATATTTGAGAGCCGCCACGCCCACGGCGCTGGTTGTCGCCGACCCAATGGAAACCCGGGCGGAGCCGTATAAATCGGTGGTTTCGAAGTACAAAATTTCCCTTTCGCTCAAGGGATAGCCGTCTGCTCTTTTTAGCTTGGCCAAAAGGACCAGCGATTCATTACCCTGTCTGTCTGTTTGTATCTCGTAGGTCAGTGTCAGGTCGCTCTTTGCTTGTGCTGCGGCTACCGGCAGACTGCCAGCGAAAAACCATAAGCCCAACAACAATACCATCACTACCGAAACCAGCAGTCCCTTAAAATTCAGTTTCATCTTTACTTACTCCGTTTTCAGGCTGGGTGCATCACCAGCCTTGGATTGAAGCTGAGATTGTTCCTCGGCAATTTCCTGCATCTCATAGATAGGTAAAACCGGGAAGAGGCGGAACATTAACATAAGGAAGAACGGGATAGCAGCCACGGCTCCCAAGGTGATAACCCATTCCACCCAGTTGCCCATATAACTAGGATTGGTTATGCCGAAAAGTCCATGGCGCAGCGGCGGTACGATGATAAGGAATCTTTTTACCCACATCCCCGCTACTACCAGCGCGGCAGCAATGGTGACACCCTTGACATTTCTGGTTTTGGGGATAGCTACAAGAAGAATCGGTATTATCAACCCGAAAATAACAAACGGCCAGAATATTGGCGCATAGTCTGCTGCCAGCAGCGAGCGCAGGAACGGCACGGTATTGACGTATTGCACGTAGCCCTCGGTGAGGAATTCCGCAAAGGTAAAATAAAGGTAGGTCGCGCCCAGAACGAGCATGAGCAGGCCCATATAGCGGAATTGCTTCTGTCCGATAAATTTTTCAAGATGGTAAGCCTTGCGAAAAGCCGATACTACCAGTATCACTGCCGCCACGCCTGAGAAAAGCGCTCCCACCACGAAATACGGGCCGAAGATGGAGCTGTGCCAGCCCTCACGGCTTGTCACGGCGAAGACCCATGCCAGAACGGAATGGACAGAAATCGCCAGCGGGATGATCAGGACGGCCATTAAACTCATCATGCGGGCCAGAGTCTTGCGCTGTGCCGGAACACCCTTCCATTTCAGGGAAACCATGGAATACAATTTCTTGCGCCATGAAGAGAATTTATGCGCGGAACCATTAAGCAAGATAGCCGAATCGGGAATAAGAGGAAGAAAGAAGAATATGAGAGTAGCAACTACGTAGGTGCTTATGGCTACTATATCCCAGATGACCGGAGATTGAGGGTTGGGGGTAACCAGCACCCACCACAGATGCGGCAGTTTACCCATATCCACAATAGCGAAAGCAGCGCCTAAAATTAACGAAACGACTGCCATGCCCTCAGCCAGTCTGGTAATGGGAGCGCGCCAGGCTGCATTGGTAAGCCGCAGAATAGCAGACACAACAGCCCCGCCGTAGCTGATACCGATGAAGGTTACCAGGTCGGTCATGTAAAAGCCGTAGAATACCCCATCTTTCAAAGCGGTAACGCCGAGCCCGTTTTTTAACTGATAAACATAGGTTGCCAGCGCTGCCAGTACAAAAAGCCCCAGGAACGCAAACAGTACACCCCACCATTTCCCGGGTTTGGCTATTGGACGAATAGCAGCTTCTCGTATTTCATCTATCATTAGTTGCATCAGTTTTAACTCTCCTAGTACGTATATCTCTCGCCATGCCCGGCGATATAATAAACACGAGGACCAGTGTTTAACTCTTCTTTTAACCTATAAGCCTCATTTTCCTTGAGGAATGTAGATATTTTTTTACTCTCGTCAGGATTAGCGAAGATATCAGAAATCAGGTCTCCAGCAAAAACAGCCCTCATGGTGCAGGCGGTAACGCAAGCCGGTAGCTTGCCGAAACGCATAAAATGCAGACAGAACTCACATTTGCCCACGGTACCCTTTACGCCGGGCACGGGGAATTCAGGTGTGGGTTTGGCCAGTGTTGAAGGCACAGGAGGATAATCGTTCCAATTGAAGTAGCGCGAATCGTAGGGGCAAGCGGCCATACACATGCGGCAGCCTATGCACTTTTGCTGGTCAACCAGCGTAACTCCGTCCTTGGTCTTATAGGTGGCCACCACCGGGCAAACGCGCACACAGGGAGCATTTGCGCATTGCTGGCAGGGTTTTGGCAGAAAATATTTCTGCCCTAAGGGGCCTTCCATTTCGTATACCTTGATCCATTCGGCTTCTTTGGGAAGGTAATGCTCTTCCTGGCAAGCCACAGTACACTGTTTACATCCGTCACAGTATCTCAGGTCGAAAACCAGCACCCACTGGTGGTCGGCGCTCTCCATCTTCAAGTCGTCCTCAGCCAGGACTATTTTGCTTTTTTGATTCAGACCTGCCAATCCGGCTGCTCCAGCCAGCGCAAGCGCACCGGCACCTCGCATAAACTGCCGGCGGCTAATACTCAATTTGCCTGGTTCCTTTTTGTTTTCCATCTTTTGTGAAACAATCCTCCTGTCTCGATAGCAATCTTTACAAACGTTCCTTCTGCTAGTTGTAGGAAGCTTATACGTTATAAATACCACGAAAACATGTCTCTGTATGTCAGCCAAAATACCCATAGAAAAATGAACTTGTCAGTAATTAACCTGACAAATATATTAACTTGAAAACTTTGCTGGCTAAGGTTATGCTAATAGGACAGTTTGCTATCCCATTCCAACTCCCTCTCAACCACAACCTGGCGCTTTCAGGAGGAATAGTGCAGATTAGGTGGTCTCTTAAATCCCTGATATTAAAATTCAATGCCGTCAGCATTCGGACCAAGATAGTGGGGCTGGTAACGCTTTGTATTCTTTTTTCCTCTTCTACGCTGGTATGGTATACCGACCGAGATGCCAGTATGGCTCTCCGGCATGAGTCGCAGCAAATGGGCTCAACAGTTGCCAGTGTGCTGGCAGGGCAAACCTCTGGATTGATCTACAGCGGAGATTTGACCACGCTTTACGAAATAGTCCAGGGATATGTGGATTCAAGCAGAGATATATATTATATATATATATTGGATTCAACAGGTATTACCATCGCCTCGTCTTCCAAGCCATCTGACCTGGCAGACCTGCCATTAAATAATCCGTCAGATTCGACGGCTACGCCACGGACCCAATCAATGCAATTTCGAGGGCAAGAGATTACCGATATCGCATTATCCATTCCAGCGCCCGGAAATGGGACGGTGCATGTCGGGCTTACTTACGCCAATATTTCGCAAACGCTGGCCACGCACATTCAGCATATATTGCTTTGGCTTATTCTGGTGTTCTCTTTAGGGATCGCGCTGGCATACTTTTTATCCTATGCCTTGACCTACCCGATTTCAGCCATGGCGGCGCAGGCGCGTGAACTGGGCATGGGGGCATATAAGCAACGCGACCGCCAATGGGGTCACGATGAAATCGGAAATCTGGGGCTGGCTTTCGATGAAATGATCCGGGAAATAAATCAGAAAGAGCAAATGCGCAGTCAGCTGTTAGCTCAAGTGTTGAGCGCTCAGGAAGACGAGCGTAAACGCATTGCCCGCGAGTTACATGACGACACTAGCCAGAGTTTAACCTCTTTGATGGTAGAGTTGAAAGCGGCCGAAAATGCCGCTAGTCTAGCAGAAATCAAGCCCAGACTGGCCCAATTGCGCTCTCTGGTACACGAAACACTGCAGGCGGTCCATAATATGGCCATAGAGTTACGCCCTAATGCCCTTGACGACCTGGGGTTAGTGGCAGCGTTACGCAAATATGTGGCCGATTTCATAGCTAAGAATAGCATCCATGTTGACTTACATGTCGGCGAAGCTGCCAGGAGGCGCTTCCCCTCGGATATGGAAACGGCGGCCTACCGCATCACTCAGGAAGCCCTAGCGAATATTGTACGGCATGCCAATGCCAGGAATATAAGCATAGTGGTCGACTTCCAGGACTCCGTGTTTACGCTGATTGTTGAGGATGATGGCATCGGTTTCGACCTCGATGAGGCTTCCAGGAGGAGCCCGGAATACCGATTGGGGTTGTTTGGCATGTATGAACGGGCTTCTCTGGTAGGAGGCAGGCTGGTGATTGAATCACAACCGGAGCAAGGCACAAGTATTTTTCTGGAAGTCCCTATCAAATCCACCGATGGAGGGATAAATGGATAAAATCAGGCTGGTCATAGCCGATGACCATGCTGTATTGCGTGCCGGACTCAAGTTATTGCTTAATTCCGAACCCGATATGGAGGTGCTGGGAGAGGCCAGCAACGGACTGGCCGCAATACAGATGTGCGACACCTTGAAACCCGATATCCTGCTGTTAGACATCAGCATGCCTGGTCTGAGCGGGCAAGCCGTTGCCAAAACCGTCAAGAAACAACATCCGGAAATTAAGGTCCTGGTGGTCTCCATGCATGAGGATGAGAGCTATCTGCGAGAGATGTTGCAGGCTGGCGTTGACGGTTATATCCCCAAAAAAGCCGCCGACGTGGAACTTTTGGCGGCTATTCGCAACACATATAAGGGAGAACATTTTATACATTCCTCAATGACGGCAGATTTGTTTCCCGCATTTAAGCCTCAAAAAGGCGCACAGGATGCAGTAAAATGTTTGAGCCAGAGAGAGCGCGAGGTGCTTTATCTGCTTGCGCTGGGACATACCAATCAGGAAATAGCCGAAAGATTGATGTTGAGTGTCAAAACCGTGGAAACCTACAAGATTCGTCTGAAAGACAAACTAAATCTTCAGGGTAGGTCGGAACTGGTGCGCTTCGCCCTGCAAAATGGCATTCTTGAGAGCATGGAAAATCCGGAGAAGTAAGTTCTGGCATATTGCCCGGGCAGAGGGTTCTTTCCCCGAAATCGAGCCTGAGCCCTAAATATAACCGGCATTCCTGGCTAAATGTTTATCAATGGGTTAATGTAAAGGCAAGGCTGACATTTTGAACCGGAGCAATCTCCTGTTCATCAAGAGATACCCCGGTTACGTCCTGCAAAGCAATAATTATTCACGCGCCGCCAGTGCCGGTTCCTGCCGGCTCATGCGGTATGCCGGAATAACCGCCGACAGGGTGACCGATGTCAGAATGAGCGCCGTCCCGATCCCCACCAGAAGCAGCCAGGAGGACAGTGCGGGAAACAGAAACGGAATGCCCAGCGACGATGTGATGAACCCTCCGAACAGCGCCGCCGCAAAGGAGGCCAGGGCGATACCCAGTAAACCGCCACCCAGTGCCAGCACCCCGGCTTCGCTGATAAGCGCAAGAAAGATGAACCTGCGGTCAGCCCCCAGCGCACGCAGCACCGCTACCTCCCGCCGCCGTTCATTGGCGGAGGCTGAGAAAATAAGTCCCATCAAATAAACCGCCACTCCCCAGAATATAAACAATATGGCAACGGCGCCCCAGAGCAATGCGGTAACCTGCTGGCGGAAAGCCCCGAACATGCTGGGGCTTTCCACGGGAACCACGTCCTTAACTTTCGAGGCAATCTCCAGCGCTACCTGGTGCGGGTCCGCTCCGGGAGACGTTTTCACCATGACGGTCGATATCTCCCCCGGCGGTATCTCGAGCGGGCTCTGCGCCGTCGTCAGAGACGACCTGGCTATGTCCTGTGCCGTTTCCAGTGTCATGAACAGGCTCTGGTCAATGCCCGTGCCGCTGGCCTCCAGATTCCCCGCCAGATTGACCTGATGCCCGTAAAGACGCAGGTGGCCCCCGGCATCCACCGATATGTAGCTGCCCCCTATCACTTCTCCGCGTCCCAGC
>Ga0315268_10005746_pt1 | contig 13281 bp, 10 predicted proteins | sample C1_top_MG_FD_204535 | JGI IMG/M metagenome (GOLD analysis project Ga0315268, IMG submission 204535) | Sediment microbial communities from Yellowstone Lake, YNP, Wyoming, USA - C1_top | ecosystem: Environmental > Aquatic > Freshwater > Lake > Sediment | place: USA: Wyoming | collected 2017-08-01 | reverse complement strand
TCGGCTCTCACAGAGCTGACCCGAAAATGGCCATCGCTACAGCGCGTGGAATAGGCCGGAGCGCCGGCGCTCCGAGCCGCCCGTAGTTCACCCGTCCCATTTTCACCGTTTGTGGAGCGCCAGCTTGGGGGCGCATGAGGATCTGACCCGAAAATGATTGCCGATTGCCGACTGCCGATTGCCGATCTGACCCAAGACTCGTCCTCGTCCTCGTTCTCGTCCTCGAACCATTTTCCTCTTTTGTGGCGCCGCGCTCGGCCTGAAGCCCCACCAGAAAACCCTCACCGGCCCCGGCATCGCGAAGCGTTTGGAGTGCGGCGGCTTGCCGGCGCTTTTGGACGGTCCCGATCCTAAGAAAGCGGGAGCAAGCTCCCGCACTCCAAACGCTTCGCGCATCACTGCGCCAGCCGGTAAAACCGAGTCGGTTTGCCCAGCAGGATTGGTTCGGTGAACGTGACGGCGTGGCTGGAGGGAACGGGGTCCAAAACGATCAGCGTTTGCCAGGCGCCGGTCGCCAGCGAGTCGCGGTACTCGATTCTGTAACCCACGTTCGCCAAGGCAGTGAACTGGAGCTGGACTGAGTTGGTCGGCGTCAGAGAAATCAGCTCGATTTTGGGCGCCCCGGCCACCGTCCAGGTGCGCGAGCGCGTGGGCAAGGCGTCCTCGGCGAAGAGCGGGTCGTCCTGATACAGGCCCGAGTCGAGCTTGCCGCTAACTTCGACGTAGTGCGGCCCGGGAGCCAGCCCGGTGAGCGAAATCGGCGTGGCGATCGGCGTCTCCGCGCTCCAATCACCCCCATTGAGCCGCCACTTGTAGTGCGTGTAACCGGCGCCGGCAGGCCAGCCGGCCGTCGGGATGCCGTGGCCGCTCCGGTTGATGCCGACGATGAGGCTCGCGTCGGTCTGGGTGGTTGTGTCGCTGGGTTCGCCGGAGATGGAAACGCCAAGCGGAATCACCCCGCCGCAGTCGAGCCCGTTTGGCCCGGAGCCGATTCCGGGCGACCCCGGCAAAAGGCTGAACCAATCGCGCATGATCTGCGCCTCGGCCCAATTGGTGAAATAGGTTTCCGACATGGCCGGGACATGTTTGAGCAGCGGATCGCTGGTGGAGTTGCCCCCGCCCGGACCGCTCCAGACCAAGGGCATGAGATTGTTCGTGAACGTAACGATGGCGGTGGTGACGTTGCGCGTTAGCTTCTCGGCGTCGTAAACGACGTTTCCTTCCGCGTATATCCCCGCCCCCTGGGTGGTGCCGGCGTCAGCCAGGCAAACCACGGCCCCGTCGGTGTCAACGCCGCCCGCGTGGGTTTGGTGCACGAGGGTGTTGTTGACCATCACGTAGAAGTTCCCTTGTTTGGCCATCGCCGCCTGGTCGCAGTCATACATGAGGTTGCCGATCACGGTGATTTGGGAAGTGTTGCCGCTGTCGCTGCCGCCGCTGACGGCGCCGGCGGAATCGGGCGTGCCGCGGTTCCTGTGCAGGTGCAGGAAGATGTTGCCGGCCACCCAGGCGTCCGTGCCGTCAATGTCAAAGGCGTCGTCGTCGCTGCCGGTGATGACATTCCCAATGAAATGAACGAGCGGCTGGTTGGGGCGGTTGCCCCCGGTGAAATCCACCACGTCGCTGTAGCCGATCGGCTCGCCAAAGAAATTGCGCAAGAACAGGCCGTGCCCGCCGCTCTTGATGCCGCCGGTGCCGTGGCAGAGCTCGAACTGCGCGGTGGCCGGCGGAAAGTAGCAGTGGCTGATGACGAAGGACGCGCCGTCAACGTGGATGTAAGGCGCGCCGGGGTTGCCAAAGGTCAAATGGTCCAGGTACGCCGTCCCCGCCGCGACGTCAATGCACGCCGTGCCGGTCGAGTCGGCGTTGAACTCGAAGTCGGCATAAGCGATGCGCGATTCAGGCGAACCGACGCTCCCGTTGATGGTGAGGTGGCCCCAGTAGCCGCTCGCCCCGGAGCGCGTGAAGCGAATCGGCGCTTCCGCCGTGGCTTCGGCGAGCAGACGGCCACCATCGGCCACGGTGATGTTGATGCCCGGCCCAAGCGCGACGGTGACACCCGGCTCGATGACGAGCGTGGCGTTGTCGGGCACAATCACGTTGGTCGTGACCACGATCGGGCTGTTGGCAGCCTGCCAGATGCTGGTCATGGGCGGCGGTGGCACGGGCGGCAGATCCAGGTAGAGGTCCGCCACCAGGATCAAGTCGCTGCTGCCCGAGCTTTGGTTCAGGCCCATGATGGCCAGCGTGTGTATGCCCGCGCCGAGCCGGGCGCTGGCCAGGCCCAGATCGTTGGTCACCGCCGGCTGCGGACTGCTATTGCCCTGCGACGACTCATGGCTGGCGCTGGCCGTCGCGGTGCAAGCCGGTTCCGCCGACCCGCCGGCAAAGACGTTGGTAAGATACCCGCCGTCGAGCCAGGCGATGTAGCCATCGTCCCAGTCCATGCGCAGCATCAGGTGCAGGTCGGCCGCCACGGCGTTGGTGATCGTAAACTCCTTTCGCAGATAAAGCGTCGTGTAATGGTCCTCCATGTCGGAGAGCAACGTCTGGCAGTTTGCCGTCTCGGCCGGGTTGTCGGCATAGCCGAAGCCGCCTTTGCCTGCGGCCCAGGTGGCGTCCAGGCTCGCGTCAGCGGCGGTCTTCCAATTCGCCTGCGGCGCGTTGGTGCCTTTCCGGTAGTGCCAGGCGTCGCCGTGGCTGAGCAATGGAATCGGCGGCGTGTCTTGGGCGACACCTCGCGCCCAAACGCCTAACCAACCCAGGCAAACGAGCCATTTCAAAAGGAACCCTCCTCGCACGCCCGACACCATAAATGAAAAACGACTTTTCGCCACTGCTTTTGCGCCGCCGCCATTGACCGCGGCCCCAAACCGCGTGAGACTGCCCGTCGCTGATTATGTTCAAGCTCTGCCGCTTCATTTCGCCGGAAGGCGTTCTTCGCCCGAGCGACCATGTGTGCGCCGGTTTGCTGGCCGACGACTTCACGGTGCTCGATCTCACGGTGGCCGGCTGGCCGCTGCTAAACATGTTGCTCGAACGCCACGACCGGCTCGAACTCCTCGCCGGCCTGGCCGGGCAGGACTTGCCCCGCTGGCCGCTGAGCCAACTGACCGTTCTCCCGCCGCTGGATTCCCAGGAAGTCTGGGCCGCCGGCGTCACTTACCTGCGCAGCAAAAAGGCGCGCATGGACGAATCCGCCTTCTCCGCCAGCGCGTACGACCGCGTCTATGACGCCGCCCGACCGGAACTCTTTTTCAAGGCGCTGGCATACAAGGTTGCCGGCCCCGGCGAAAAGGTCGGCATCCGCCGTGACGCCAAGTGGAGCGTGCCGGAGCCGGAATTGGCGCTGGTCTTCAACTCGCGGGGCGAATTGGCTGGCTTCACCATTGGCAACGACATGAGTGCCCGCGACCTCGAAGGCGAGAACCTCCTCTACCTGCCCCAGGCTAAGATATACCGAGGCTCCTGCGCCGTCGGCCCCTTCATCGCGGTCGGCGCCACCGAGGCCGAGGCGCGCCAGTGGACCATCGGCGTGCATATCCAGCGCGGTGAACAGACCGTGTTTGCCGGAGAGACTATGGTCGGCCGCCTCAAGCGCACTTTTGCCGACTTGCAGCAGTTCCTCTTCCGTTGCCAGGAATTCCCCTACGGCGTCACCCTGCTGACCGGCACCGGCGTCGTGCCCCCAGATGATTTCACCTTGCAGGCCGGCGACCTGGTTAAAATCACCGTCACCGGCGTCGGCACCCTGGAGAACCCGGTGATTGTGGTTTGAGGCGAATTGGTTCATCGCTGATCGTTGATGCTGGATGGTTGGTCACGCGGAGCGGCGGCTTGCGTCCGGCGCTCCACTGCGCCATCAACCATCCACCATCAACTTCTCCCATCAACGATCCAGCAACGGGTTCCCACCCTCATCCCTCAACCCTCAACCAGCCTATACCCCGTCTTCTCGCTCAATTGCCCCGGGTCAACCCGGTAGCCGGCCTTGGCCAGCGTCGCGGCCTGCTCGACCATGGCGGCCACGTCGGTCTCCTCTTTCGCGCACAACTCGAAGTAGGCGACGGCGGGCTGGCCGGGGAATTGGCGGGCCAACAGCGGCGCGTCGAACTGCCGTTGCATTACCTCGCTGACCAGCATCGCCTCCGCCTGCATGATCTCGCGCCACACCTGCCAGTGCACAAAGCCCGCCTGTTGCCCGACACCCGGCTCGGAGAGCACACTGAGCTTGCCCCCCGTCGCCGCCAGCACCAGCGCCTCGTCCAACGCCTTGAGATACGTGCGAAACGGGTTCACTCCCCGCGCCGTCATCGGCACGCTCGCCAGTTGCGTCCCGTAAGGAAAATAGCCGCGGTAGTTGCCGATCACTTCTTCGACCTGGGCCGCCAGCCGTTCTTCCAACTCCGGGTCGGCGCCCGCCGGCCCAATCACGAACATCGCGGGCACGCCGTAGGTCTCCACAAAAGCGTCCCAATCCTTCTGGCAGAGGTTGCGCCGCACGTGAATGAACAGAGCCAGCTCATCCACAGGCCGTTCCACCTCCCGCACAATGAAACGGCCAGCGTCAATCGGTTGTCCGCGCCGGGTGCCGCTGCGGGCCTCGCGCTGGTATTCCCACGCCCCGTTGAGGCCCTCCCGCACCCAGTACCACTGCGGCACTGGCTCAAGGTGAATGACTTCGCCGGAGGCTTCCTGCCATTTCTCCAAGTGGGCGAAACCGCGAAAGCGCGCGGTCACGAGGAATTGGAGCGCCTGGCGGAGGTTGTCGAGGCGCTCGTATGCCTGGCGCAAGGCCGCCGCCTGCGCCGCGGCCAGCCGCTCTCCCCCATCGGAGGAGAGGGTCGGCGTGAGGGGGCTTCCGCCCGCTGCCTCCGCCCCTCCGCTCCTCTGCCGCTCTGCCGGGCCGGTCGTCACCTCTTTGATTTCCCAATCCAGTTTCAGCAGCCCGCCGTCATAGCGCGACAACAAAGCACAGAGCGTGGCGTCGCGTTTCTCAATGAACCGGTAAAGCCACTGCAGGTCGGCGTACTCGCCGCGTTCGCCCGCTTCCAGCAGCGCCACCGCCCGCTCGATGGTCAGCCCGCGCAACGGATTGTAGGCGTCCCGCCACCGATTGGCGGCTTTGACGTGCACCTGCAGGCTGACCGGCTGCACCACTCGATTGGCCAGCACGCTGCCTCTGGCCGCCGGCGCCCCCAGTTTCTGCCGGAGCCATTCCCCAGCCCGATTGATCGTGTTTTGGATTCTCATCGCTTGCTCCTCCTGCCTTGCTCGCCTTCCCACTTTCCAATTTGCCTTACGCGCTCCTCGTCACTTGTCCGACCAGTCGGACACCTGGGACTGGTCGGACTGATTCGGCACTTCGCACTTCGCACTCCGCACTCCAATCATCCCGCCAGCGCCCTGTTCATGCGCCGCTCCATCGCCCGGCCGTAGGGCGTGATAAAGGCGCGGACCAGCCCTGCCTGTCCGAGCGCTTCTGCGGCCCGCACGGCCAGCGCCAGCGCCGTCGCCCGGTCGCAATGCCCGTCCTCGGTGCGCGGCGCGGCATAGCGCACCAAGCCGGCGCTGGTGGTTACTTTTTGCAGGCCGTGCAAGTCCTCCCGGATCGCCCGGCTGACCGGAATGCGCACGAGGCGGTCTTCGAGTTTGCGCCGCAGCCGCGGATATAGCTCCTGCTTGAACTGGGCGGTGAACTGGCACGCCTCCACCCTGCCCGTCCCAAACTGGCGCGCCAGTTCCTCCGCCAGCATCGCCCCCATCCCCGTCGCATCCACGGCGCAGTGCGCCACCCTCGCGCACACCGCCCGCAGCGCCTCTAGTTGCGCGTGAAACGGCGCCCGCTCCAGAACCTGGACATTTCGTGTCCAGAGCACGTCCCCGATCCGCTCCAGCACCCAAACCACCGTCAAATCATGCTTCCTGCCAATGTCCACTCCGGCATACCGCCGCCCTCCCTCTGCCCCACCTGGGGAGAGGGCCAGCGTGAGGGGGCCTTCATCCTCTGTGCCCTCTGTGCTCTCCGTGGCTTCTGCGCTCTCGCATTTCTCAATCAATTCGTAGGGCAGCAGCACGCTGGCCGTGTCCACAAACTGGCACTCGAACTCTTGGGCCCAGCCGTCCGGGTCGTTCAATTGGCGGCGCAACTCTTCCACGTTCACCGGCAGCCCAGCCGCCGCCGCGTCGTAGATCGTGGTGCGGTGCCGCGACCAGCCCCCCGCGCCCGCGCCCCCCTCGCCCTTGTCCGTGTCCGTCTGTGTTCGTCCATGTCCGTCCGTGTTACCGGCTGCGTCCGTGTCCGTCCAAAGCCTGTAAAACGCATTCCCCTGGCCGTTGGGGGTGCTCAGCACCCGCACCTTGAGCTCGCCCCGCAAGGCATTGGTGATACTGGGCAGAATTGCCCGCCAGATCGCCGTGCTGTCCTGGTGGAAGGCGAACTCATCCAGCACCAGGTTGGCGCTGTAACCGCGCGCAGTGTCGGGATTGGCCGGCAGCGCGATGACGCGGCTGCCGTTGGGGTAGCGGACGCTGGCGCTCTTGAGCACCGCTTCCGCCGCCGCCCGCTCTTCGGCGTAGCCGGCCGCTGCCAGCCCGAAGGCCTCCGTCCAGCCGCGGACCTTCTCCATGAACTCCAGCGCATGCCGCTCCCCGGCGCTGAGCACCACCCAAGTTGTCCCTGGGCGCAGATGGCAATCCCGCGCCACTTCGCACGCCGCCGCGAAGCTCTTGCCGATCTGCCGCGCCGCCAGCCAGATTTTCCAACGGCTGCCGTCCTCGACCCACGCCCGCTGATAGGGCAGCAGGAGGTTCAGCGGGGTGTGGGCAGAGTTGAGACGAGCTTGAGTTGAGAGTTGAGTGCTAGTGCGCCGCGCCTCCGAACCGGGCGGAATTGGCGTCGAGCGCCTACTCTCAACTCTCAACTCTGACTGACTCTCAACTCTCTTCACGGCAACCCAAAAATCTCCCGCCAGCGGCGCTCCCGTTCCTCCGGCGCAAGGTCGCTGCCCGCCACCGCCTCCGCCTGGGCCTGACGTTGCTCCAGCAACTTCACCTTGCGCTGCTCCAGGGCCAGCCGCCGGCTGAACTCCTGCGCCTTCGCTCGCCCCGCTTCGGCCTTGAGCGACAACTCCGCGACCACCTTGAAGGCGGCGCGGTCCTTCTTTTTGATCGCTTCGGTGAGGAAAAAGGTGATGCCGGCTTCGCGCACGTGCTCCCGCGTCGCCCGGGGCTTGAGCCGCCGGTAGCATCGCTCGAACTCCTCGACCCAGCGGCCGGCTTCCTCCAGCCCTTTGAGCGAAGGCTTGCTCTTAGCAGACCGCGCCTGGCTCATGGCAACTCCAACAGCACAGCCTTGCCGGCGTCGGTGAGGCTCCACTTCACGTTGCCGAGTTTGGTGCGCAGGCCCGCAATCCACCGCCGCGATTCGCAGGCCCGCAACGCGCTCTCGAATTCACTCAAGAGCGCCGCCGGTTTGAGGTTCAGGTTCACGGCGGCGTGCAGAATCGTCTCCAGCGCCGGCCCGCCCTCCAGCCGGTCGAGGCACCGCAGCAAGGTGGTGATGATTAGTTGTTCGCGATCAGGAGAGAGCATCGTTGAGGGTTGAGGGTTGATGGTTGATGGCGGATGGTCAGCCGGCCGGGTTATGAAGTTATCAGGTTATCAGGTTTTCAGGTTTTCGGTTGGTCGGTGTCTAATTGGTGGCCCAAGCAGTCCCCCTGCTAATCCGCCGCCCAGAGCGTGGCTTTGCCGCGCAACTCGCTCACGGCGGCCAGCACGTCGTTAATGCGTTCGTGGAGCTTGACGGCGCGAAGTTCGTTGGCCTGCTTGGTGGCATCGCGGTCGGCTCTCATCTCCATCTGGAGAGCCTCCAGGTTGTGGGCGAACTTGCTTTCCAGCCGCTGCACGTCAGCCCGCAACAGGGAAACCTCGGCCTTGGTGGCGTAGGTCTCCAACGGCGGCGGTTGTTCCTTGGCGCGGTCTATGAGTTTGAGCACTTGGTTGATGCCCCCAGCCAGGAAAAAGGCGCAGGCCAGCCAGCCGGCCAATTGCACTGCATCAGGATTCATCGTCAAGACACCCATTCAAAGAGTGGAGGAACTGACGGGGCGTGGCCGGAACCCGCCGCCAGGAGGCCCCGCGTCCCCGCTCGCGCGTGTTTTTTATCTGCAAGCTGGAAGGAGCTGCGGCGGCGCCTCGGGCCAGCGGCTGATCGCGCAGCGGCGGCAGCCAATGCCCCAGGCTCCCCGCGGGTAGGCGAGCCGGCCCCGCGCCAGGACGCCGCAGCCAAGGCAGGTTCACGCCAGCCTCGACCTTCTGGCTGGCCGTAGGCAGGAAACCGGCGCTGGCGCCGCCGCCGTTGCTGGCGGCCCGCCGGCCAGTTGCATTTTCGGTTGGTCGCTCGCCCAACATGCGCCCGCCACTCTGCCACAGTTATTAGCCGCCTCCGTAATCCTGCATTGCCTCCATTGCCTCCATTGCGGTTTTTTTGGCGGTTCGCCGGCTTTCGCGACCGCAGGCCACAGAGAGCACGGAGGACACAGAGATTCACGACCGGCTTCGTTTGGACTTGCTTTTCTCCGCCTTCTCGGTGTCTCTGGGGGCGTCGGCGGTTTGTTTTGGGCCAGAGAATATGCAGCGCCGCGTGGCACCACAAACAATGAAAGTGGGGTGGGCAGAATGCGGGCAGGCCGGCGCTCCAGCCCATCCCACACTCTGGAGCGAGGGCCATCTTTTGGCCAGACCAGATGCCGCTGGCGGCGCCGCAAGCAATGAACATCGAGGATGAGAACAAGAACGAGCAAGGAGAACGATTCTCTGCTCAGCATTTCGCCTCTGTGTCCTCTGTGTCTGCGGTGGCATTTTCTGGTTAGGATCAGATTAGGCGGGCGTTATCTTTGCGCCATACGGCCATGGCCACCGTCAAAATCAAAGTCTGCGGCATTACCAGCCTGGGCGACGCACTGATGGCGCTCGAAGCCGGGGCGGACGCACTGGGCTTCATGTTCTATGAGCCGAGCCCGCGTTACGTCACCTACGACCATGCCGGCGGGATCATCCGCCGGCTGCCCCCGTCCATCGCCAAGGTCGGCGTGTTCGTCAACCCAACCGAAGCCGCAGTCCGCCGCGCCGTGGCTGAGTGCGGGCTGGACTGGCTGCAATTCCACGGGGAGGAGACGCCCAAATTCTGCCGCCGCTTTGCCCCGCTCAGGGTCATTAAGGCCTTCCGCATTCAAAACGCCGACTCGTTGGCGGCACTGCCCGCCTACGCCACCGACGCCTGGCTCCTCGACAGCTACGTCCCGGACGTGCCGGGCGGCACCGGCGCCCGATTCAACTGGGACCTGGCGCTGGCGGCCAAGCGCCATGGTGTGCCGGTCATCCTCGCCGGTGGGCTTGCTCCTGACAACGTGGCCGAAGCCGTCCGGCGGGTGCGGCCTTACGGCTTGGATGTCTCCAGCGGCGTGGAGTCCGCGCCCGGCAAAAAGGACCCCGCCAAGCTGCGCGACTTTATTGCCCGGGCGCGCGCGGCTGAACGCCAGTGAGCCTGGCCACACTCGTCCGTGTCAGTCCGTGGCAGCGCGCCATTTTCTGCTCAGGACTCCTGCAGCACCCGCAGTTCGTCATCGGTGTGCCGCAAGCGGGCGGCCAGCACGCGGGCCAACCGGGCGAAGACCTTGACCCCAACCAGCGGGTGCTCCCGCACTACTTGGTTGAAGCCCGGCCGCCGGATCACGAACAGGTCGGTGTCCCTCTCGGCCACCGCCTCGGCCGAACGTGGCCCCGGGTCCAGGAAAGCCATGTCCCCAAAAAAGCTGCCCCGGCCAAAAGTGGCCAGATGCAGGTGCCGCCCGTGCTCGAGCGGAATGATGACCCGCACCGACCCGCGGCGGACCAGGTACAATTCCTCGCCCGGGTCGCCTTGTTTGAAGACCATTTCGCCGGCGGCGAAAGATCGTTCCTCCACACAGCTTTGCAGGACCGCCAAGCTATGGTCAGCCTCAAGCTCGCGCAGCAACTCGATTTGACCCAGGGCCAACGGGGTTTCGCTGTCGTCCTTGCGCAGCCCGGCTTCCTCCAGCAGGCGGTCTTCGGTCCATTCCAGCGCCTCGTCGAGTGAATCGAAGACCTTGACGTTGGGGCTGGTTTTGACCAAGCCCATTTGGCCAAAAAAAGCCTCCAGGTCCTGGCCCGTGGGCAAGGTGGGCGGCAAATTGCTGAACACCAGGCAGGCCTGGCGCTCGGTCAGCATGGCCTCGATCTGCTCCAGCAGGTGCGCGGCGGTGAAATCCACCGATTGCACCCGCCGCAGGTCCAGGATCAGGTAGCGGCAGGTTCGCAAGTCCGCTTCCAGTTCGGTGAAGAGCCGGTCGGTAGTGCCGAAGAACAAGCTGCCTTGCAACTCGCAGATGGTCGTCGCCCGCCCGCGCTCCCGGAGGGCCTCCTTTTCCTGCGGCAGGCGGTGCTGCCGCGAAGAAACCCGATCGCCGTACACCTTGCGGCGGATAACCGACCCGCGCATTTGCTCGCGGATGAAGAGCAGAATCGCCAACACCAGCCCCACCCCGGCGGCAATCATCAAGTCGTACCACATGGCCGCCACCACCACCGCGACGATCACGCAAAAGTCCAGCACCGTGGACTTGTGCTTGAGCAGATGCAGACTGCTGCGGTCGAACATGCGCCAGCCCACCACCACCAGAATGCCCGCCAGCGCCGCCACCGGCACCCACGCCAGCAGTGGCCTCAGCAACAGCAGCGCCACCAGCACAAAAACTCCCGCCAGCACGCTTGAGAGCCGCGTCTGGCCTCCGCTCTGGACGTTGACCAGCGTGGCCCCCATCATGCCGGCGCCAGGCACGCCGCCCAGCAGGGCTGAGGCCAGGTTGCCCAACCCCTGCCCGCGCAACTCGCGATTGCTGTTGTGCCGGCTCCGCGTCAAGGCATCCATCACCACGCACGTCTTCAAGGTGTCAATGGACAGCAACACCGACAACGTCAAAGCCGGCGCTAAGAGCGGGCGCAATTCTGCCAAGCCCGACCCGGTGACCGACCGCCAGTGCCCGGCCACGCCGGCCAGGAGCGAGCCGGCCGCGCCGCCGAGCTGGCCGATCACCAAGTAGTTGCGCGCCAAGTGGCGCAAGTCGGGCAGCGCCAGCGCCAGGCCCCAGTAGGCCACAATGCCCGCCAGCAAACCGACGATCGCCGCCGGCGCCGCCCGCGTCAGCTTGGGCGCAAACACCATCCCCACCATCGTCACCGCGCCCACCACCAAACCCGGCCAGAGCCAGACCTCCGGCAACGCCAGGCCTTCCCACGCGCTCAGTCCCTTGGGCAAACCCAGCAGCTTGGGCGTTTGACCGATGATGATCAACATGCCCACGGCGCCCATATAGCCGGACACCACCGGATACGGGATGTATTTGATCAGCCGCCCGCCGCCCGCCGCGCCGTAAAGCAGTTGCAGCAGGCCGCAGCCAGCTCCTACAAGCGCCAGCAACGCTATTACCTCCCCCGCCGCCATTGGCTTGCCCCCCAGCCCATCGTTGGCCAACTCCCCCGCCAAGGCCATCATCACCGCCGCCGCCGGCGCGCACGGCGCAGTAATGAGCCGCGGCGCGCCCCCGAACACGGGCGCCACGATGCCCAGCGCAATGGCGCCCACGATGCCCGCCATCGCCCCTTGGGCGACATAGGCGGTCCCCAGCGGGCTGAAGATCGCCAGGCCAAACGCGATGCCGCTCGGCAGCGCCACCAGCATCGCCGCGAATCCGCCCCAAATCTCACCGGTGGGGTTCTCCACCCCGGCGGCTTTGAGCTTAGCTCTTATGGACCACATGCTCTATGAACGCGCTCACCCTATTCGACATCACAAATCGCCATTGACCAGGTAAGGCGCACACTCCGCTAGGCGCCACACCCCGCGTGCGCTCTGTTCATGGTCGGGCGCGCACTCCGCTGCGCGCCGCCGCGCGTCCGCCCGCCAACCAGAGACACAACAGCGCCAGAAGCCCAACGCACCGCGCGCGCAACCACCGCCACTCTGCCTCTGCCGGTCCTGCCCTTGGACCAGCCGATGCGTTCCTCAACCCGCCGGCGTTCATCGGCGGCAATTTAGCGCACCGCCCCGAAACCAGTAACCAAAAAACGCGCATGGCGTTTGGCGTCACGGAGCTTGCTCTTCTCCTTACACGCTCCTCAATGATCGGATCTCCGCGCGCAAATTCTCCACGCTCAGAGCGGCCCTGGTCCCGGAGGGACCCCCGAAAATAGCCCACCGATTCATCAGCGGGTCGCACGGAGGCGAAGGTAAATCAGCCCCGCCAGGGGCGAAAGAAAACCGCCGGGTGGTTGATTGGCCACCCAACTCGCCGATCAGGCTCACCACGCGGCGGGCTTCCTTCGTCCCTGACGGGACTTGCCAGGGCGTGGGTTGCCTGTTCCCCACCGATGAATCGGTGGGCTATTATCTTTCGTCCCTAACAGGACTTGCCTGCCAGTCCTCGCGGCGCCAGTCGGTCTCTGGAGCTCCTCAGTCCCCGCCTTGGCCCTTCTGCGGCCCCTCGATTTGGGCCAGAGACGGCGCGCGCCAGAGGTGCAAAGTGCCTTGGCCGTTGCTGGCCGCCAACACGTTGCCGTCGGGCGAAAACGCCGCCGCGTTGAAGGTCGAACCCTGGCCTTCCAAGGTCAGCAATTCCTGGAGGCTTTCCACGTCCCATAGCTTGACGGCCTCGTTGCCGTCGCCGCCGATGGCGAGGCGTTTGCCGTCGGGCGAGAAGGCGACCGAGTTCATCCCCTGGAGAAAGCCGTGCAGCGTGGCCAATTTCCGGGCGGGGGCCGTTTCCCACAGGCAACCGGTCCCCAGCCGGCTCACCGCCGCGAAAAGCCGGCCGTCGGGCGAGAAGGCCGCCTGGGCAATCTGTTTGAGATTCAGTTCCAGAACCTTTTCCTCGCTGGTTGTCAAGTCCCGCAGCCGGCCCGCGCCTTCAGCGTCCAGCCGGAACGACCATCTGGCGTCGGGCGAAAAGGCGACGGCTGAGCGCGGCCCCAGTTCCTGGGTGGAAAGCCAGGACTGGACCTCCTGGCCGGAGGTTAGGTCCCATTCCTGGAGGGAGTCTTCGCCCAGGCGGCGCGTCACTAGGTGGTTCGACGGTGGCAGAAAGCCCACCGGAAAGGAGCGCACGCTTTCCGGCGTCCATTCGCGCAGAAGTGTCCGCTGCTGCAAGTCCCAGACGCGCAGGCTGCCGTTGGTCATGCCCGCGACCAGCAGGCGGCCATCGG